>Ga0210003_1001224_pt1 | contig 22761 bp, 20 predicted proteins | sample LantaG_FD_182804 | JGI IMG/M metagenome (GOLD analysis project Ga0210003, IMG submission 182804) | Deep subsurface microbial communities from Baltic Sea to uncover new lineages of life (NeLLi) - Landsort_02402 metaG (SPAdes) (version 2) | ecosystem: Environmental > Aquatic > Marine > Oceanic >... | reverse complement strand
TATGAAAAACTGTTAATAAATCAGCATAGAAAGAGTATGAAAACATGTCCGCGTTGCGGCAAAAAAAATTCTGGTCACTTTCTTCCGGTTAACAGATTTCCATTGTCAAATAGCAAAATTAGAGCAACGTTGGTTATGCATTACTATTTTACAAAATATTTAGTACTAACTAACATTTTCACCATAATCCACCAACTGTAACATTTAATCCAACTGATTTCACTATTTTTTCTAATCTATTTAATTGTTCATCAGATTGTCTAGACCTATGTTTATATTCCCATTCCCCTTGTCCCATTTCCCTATATTTTACAATAGGTAATTCGTTAAAAGGTAACAAATCTATTTGTTTTATTCCTAAGTGATTTACATAATCAGCTGTCTTTCTAATATTTTCCTCCCCGTCATTAAATCCTGGAATTAACGGAATTCTTATAACGCATTCTAATTCTTCTTTTTCTTTACGTATTTTTTTTATGTTATCCAATATGACTTTATTAGAAACCCCTGTACCAATTATATGATACTCTTCATTCATATGTTTAATATCATATAGTAGCAAATCAAGATGTTCTATAACTTTTTTAAAAATATTATAACTTACATAGCCGCTAGTCTCTATAGCAGAGTGTATCCTATTTTCCTTAAAAAGTCTTATTAGTTCTGTAGAAAATTCCCATTGATATAAGGGATCCCCACCTGATAAAGTAACTCCTCCATTATTTGAAGCATTAAAAAAAGCCGAATAATCTATAACTTTCTTTAGAACCTCTTCTGCTGTCATCCATTTCCCAATTTTAATCAGAGCAGTAGTAGAACATACTTTTATACATTCCATACAAAAATTACATTTATTTCTATCAATCTTTCCATTTTCAGCTGAAATAATTGCGCCTTCAGAACAACTTTCCTTGCAACGGCCACAGTTCACACACAAATTCGAACGAAATGCTATCTCAGGATAAGCTTCGAGAGATTCAGGATTTTGGCACCATTTACACCTCATTCCACAACCTTTTAAAAAGACCAATAGTCTAAGACCACTACCATCCTGAACAGCAAAATCTTGTATATTTGTTACTAAACCTTTCAACTCTTTATTCACTGGATTCCTCCACTTGCCACAATTTTTTCTTCTTGTGCAAAAATCACCGAATTCATTGCTGTAATAATAAAGATACTCATGATTAAAAAGGTTAGTATTTTTTTACTTTTCATTACTTTAAAAACCTCCAATATATTTTATAATTAGTAAAAACTGTACCGCATTTCTTATTAAAAACACTAAGACCACCACAGAGGCCTATAGCCTATCATATATCGGTATTCTCTACTTTAAACAACAGTACTATATCAAGGCATTCCTTTTTATCGTTGCTTTAACTGCTCAGTCCCTCCCTTATGTAATCTATCGAAATTAACACGATTCCCCCAATCTACTAAAATTTGTATCTACTTATCTTCCTATGTTTATTTTATCTTATTTACTAGAGAGACAAATTCTTCATCAGTTAAATAAGTTCCCTTTTCAATACTGAATTTCTTTAATTGATCTAATAGAGTCGGAATTTGGTCCTCTTTTACATTTAACTTTAATTCTGCTAATTTGATCTTAATGGAATCTTTTCCACTTTTTTTACCCAGGACAACTTTTGGTTTACGATTTAAGAAAGAAGGATTCAGGGGAAAAAGCGTCGTTGGTGCAGTATTGAATAACTTTGTACCAAGGCCAATTTCACGAGCAAAAGCAACATCTCCTATTAGTGGTGCATTTATCGGAATAGGTACTTTAGACAATTCACTTACTTTTTTACAAGCTTCATATAATTTATCAAAATCAATATCCACATCTATCCCCAAAAGTACCTTTGATACAACAATGATCTGCTCCAGCGATGCATTACCAGTTCTTTCTCCCAAACCAGTTAAACAACCATGAATAACTTCTGCTCCTGCTTCTATCCCAGCAATAGATGTAGCAAGTCCCATACCAAAATCATTATGGGTATGAACCTCTACAGGTACATTAACCCAGGATTTGACTTTGCTGACTAAATAAAAAATAGTTTGGGGCAGAGCGCATCCAATAGTATCTATTATTGCTACGGAATCTGGTTTTCCCTTATCCACGACTTCTTTATAGAGAGTTTCTAAAAAATCAATTTCAGCCCGAGTAGTATCGTAAGGAAAAAATATTACATATAACCCTTTTTTCTTGGCATATTTAACTGCTTCTATCGCTTTATACTTTACATCTTCATAACTCCACTTGGGAAATTGATTCTTAATTCGGGGATAACCACTGGGAACTTCCAAAATAATACCTTGAACTCCAGCTTCCACGGCCTTGTCTATATCATCTGCTGATGCTCTAGAAAATACCGTAATCATTGATTTTAAGCCGAGTTTGCTAATTTCCTTGATTGCTTCAAAATCTTCTTGTGACACCGCAGGCATCCCTGCTTCAATTCTGTCTATGCCTATAGAATCTAATATCTTTGCAATCTTGATTTTATCGTCCTTCCTAAACACGATACCAGGCATTTGTTCCCCATCTCTTAAGGTTGCGTCATGGAATTTAATTTTTTCAGGAAGAGTAAAATTGCCTCTAACTTCTTCTATAAAATTAAATTCACTTCCCCACCAGTTTTCATTAACCCATGGTTTTTCTTTCATAATTTCTTCCTTTCTTTAATGCTTTTTTTTCTAAAAAGTTACTTACTCCTCATAATTTAGCATATAGCTTTTCATTATTGCCATTTTGGGCTTTCGTATACCTCAGGATTGACAACATTTATCCACTTTTTTCCACTCAATATTGCTTCTACACCATCAGCAACCATTTTACTCATCGCAAAAAAAGCCTCCCCAGTTAGTCCGGCGATATGTGGTGTCGTAATCACATTGTCATATTTTAAAATCGGATTATTCTTTTCTAATGGTTCACTTTGAAATACATCTAGCCCAACACCTCCTATACTGTTTCTTTCCAATGATTCCAATAAAGCTTCCTGGTCAATTATGCCACCCCTTGCACAATTAACAATAATAGTATGTGGTTTTACTAAGGCAAGTTCTTTAAGACCAATCATCCCTCGTGTCTCTTTAATATTAGGAACATGTATAGTAATTGCATCTGATTTTTGCAAAAGTATATCCAGTTGTTCAGTGTATTCGTAACCTTGTTTCTCTACAATGTCTGCGGAAACAAATGGATCATAAATTAATATCTTCATTCCGACAACCGAACAGAGTTTTGCAACTTCTCGTCCAATATTACCAAACCCTATAATGCCTAATATTTTCCCAAACACCTCAAATGCCTTACAGTGATTTCTTATTCCATAATTTCCTTTATGCATCTCTAAATCATTTACTTTTAAATCCTTAGATAAGGCAAAGAGAAGGGCTAATGTATGTTCAGCAACGGAACGAGTATTGGCTCCAGGTGTCACAATAACAGGAATACTTTTCTCGCTCGCGGCTTTTAAATCTATGTTATCTACTCCTACACCTGTTCTTCCAATCACTTCAAGAGCATTTAAAGACATTATGGTCTCTCTATCCAAATACCCAATTCGCACTATAATTCCATTAGCATCTTTTATTAATGGATATATTTCTTTGGGATCACCACTGTTTGCCACTAGTACGTTAAACTTTTTTTCTAATGATTTCATTATCTCTTCATTTAAAGGATGAGTTACTACAATTTTTTTAATCATTTATATCATTTCCCTCTCTTCAATATTTTCCTAAAGTAATACTATATTTAACTTGCACTTAGAACTATGAAAAACTGTTAATAAATCAGCATAGAAAGAGTATGAAAACATGTCCGCGTTGCGGCAAAAAAAATTCTGGTCACTTTCTTCCGGTTAACAGATTTCCATTGTCAAATAGCAAAATTAGAGCAATGTTGGTTATGCATTAACAGAACTTTCAATAGCAGGAGACCGTCGGCTGCTATAAAACCATATTAGAGATCCAATTGCCAACCCTATACCTAAAATTGAAATCTGGATATTGACTGGCTGCAATATTAATAATGCTAGTGCTATCATCCAATACATTGAAGCTTTAGATAATTTTCCAAAACAATACCTATTTGTTGCCATTGCAGATATCACTACACCAAACATTATCACGCTAGTAAATGTTAACAAAGTAACCCAACTGGCAATACCAATATATAGTTCATATTTAAAGATTAAAAACGGAACTAACCATAAAGGAAAGGCTTTTATAGTTGCTTCTTTTGCTGTTTTCATCGCATCAGCACCTGCTATTGCTGCTGCTGTGAAGGCAGCTAATGCTACTGGAGGTGTTATAGGGGCCAAAACACAGGCATATATTACAAAGAAATGAATAACAGGAAGTGAAAATCCTAATCCACTGAATAGAGGAACTACTATGAGTACTACTGTAACATAGGCTGCAAATGGTGGGACTAGCATTCCAAATATTATGCAAATTATAAAAGTTATTAATAAAATCGATATCCAACTCGTTTGACCACCATATATAAAATAAAGCAACTTCCTGTGTGTTCCAGTACTAAGCAATACCGCTACAAAAATCCCAAGCATGGTATTCAACATGCAAAGTTGTGAAAATGTTCTTCCAAAATTTATTAAAAATTTCTGTGTTCTCTCCCAATTTAATCTTGTTTCTTTTTTAATAATAGACAATAAAAATAAAACAACTATAGAATAAAGAGCTGCTATTTCTGGTATTTGTAGATACACAAGAAAAATAATAAGAACCAAAATTGAAATTAAAAGGTGGCCTTTTGTTTTTATAGTTTCAATAAGTTCTTTTCTAGGAGGAGCCCATGCTTTAATATTCTGACTTAATGCACCATAATGAACAACTAAAAATGTTGTAAAATACCACAAAAAAGCTGGTATAATAGCCCAGACAATAATTTGTACATAGGGAAAGCCAGTTATTTCAGCCATAATGAATGCAGTAAGCCCCATTATAGGAGGAGCTAAAGTTCCTCCACTAGATGCAATCGTTTCTATTGCAGCCGCACTTTCGGGTTTATATCCAATACTTTTCATAAGAGGTATTGTAAATGAACCTGTAGCTGCTACATTTGAAACCGGGCTTCCACTTATCATGCCAAATAGACCACTTGCAATTACTGCTACTTTTGCAGGGCCTCCTCTTGCCTTTCCTGCTGCCAACATAGAACAAGCACGTATAACATCTCCTAAACCCGTCACTAAAAGAAGTGATGCAAACATAAAGTAAACCGATAATACTCGAGCCAATAATGATAAAAAAACACCGAATGCCCCCTTATCAATATCTGTAAAAACCATTGTTGCAATTTGCCTAATATTAAAAATAGGAAGATAAAAATATCCCGGTACAAATCGACCAACATATAAATAAATTACTGAAACAATAGCCATAATTGAAATAATTCTTCCCCCTGTAGAATCCTGAGATATGAGGAGTATTCCTATAAAATATAGAACAAAAACATAAAATTCAGCATTAGTAGCCATGTACCAGTTTTCAATAATTTTACCTGAAGCAATCATGACATAAACAGTCGCACTAACTGCAAACATTGTCCCTAAAACTAATAAATATCTACGTACACCTTTAGACTTAGGAAACTGGAAACAAAACACTAGAACAATAGAAAACAAAAGGTAGATTCCTCTATTTATAAAAGCTCCAGGGGGGAAGTAAAATTTAACTGCTAATGTATATAACACCATTGCTAAAGAAATAAAGCATATTATTTTATTTATAATTTTATTCATATTGTCTATTTCTTCTACTTCTTCTGTTTCTTCACTTTTTATCATTTATAATACCTCCTTTTATTTAATTACTTTATCAACATGCTTTCAGAAAACCCTGAAACCCTTACTTTACAAGGCTTTCCAGAGTATGCTCTTTTAATTTTCACCTCCAGCTTTAAAACCTTTATGCGATAATCGTTTTAAGAGGGTCTTCTTCCTTTTTTTGCCTCATTTTCCTGTTTTATCGAGGCTTGGAGGTAAATTTTTTGCTCTCTAAAGTTTTCTGAAACCCTCTTTTCTATGGTAAGCAAATCATTGGCAAATCTTATTTTGTCTTCACCTCCATCCCTTCTTTTCCTTGTGCTATTTTAGATTTAGCAAAACCACCTTTCAGAAAAGTAGGGGGGGTAAGATATGGGTCGATTTAAGGTTAATCAGAAACTGCTTTTTAAAGCAGCCACTGTTTATCATTTAAAACCGTTAGAGAAATACGAAATACTGTTCTCATTTCTGGATAGCTCATCCTTGAAGAGATTGTACCCTGTTACTGGCAGGCCATCTGTGGGATATGAAGCTTTACTGAAGGCCCTGATCTACAAAAACATGAAAAATATCTCCTATTTTTCTGATCTGGTAAGAGCGTTAGGGATCATCCTGATCTAGCCTTAGTCTTCGACTTTCATCCTCTCAGGCTCCCTCAGGCGGAGAACTTCTCGGCCTTTTTGGTGATACGGATAATCGTCTTCTGCAAGAGGTGAGAAATGCTCTGGTCATGAAGCTCATTGAATCTGGCCAGATCAAGGGAACGTATCTTGCCTTTGATTCGACAAATATCCCGGTCAAGGTGAAAGAGAACAACCTGAAGACTTCTGTTAGAGATCGCTTTAAGAAGAACCGAAGGGTGATCCGGAGAGCCGACTGGGTGTCATGATTCACTTCCCCAAACCCTTTCAGAAAGAGATCCGCTATTTCTGGGGTTACCGGAATTTTGTTCTTTCTGATGTTTCCTCTGAATTACTCGTCGTAGAAGAAACCAGACCGGCCCATGTGGTAGACAGTCGGGTGATTATCCCTCAGCTTAGAAGGATCAGTAATGAGTCTGGTTTTCACATTGGTGCGGTCATTGCCGATTCAGCACTTGATTCGGCCAAAGTGCTTTCACCACTGTCCCTGGATGCATCCCCAGTTTGCCAAGGGTACCGGTTGTTTTGCCTATCGGCAGGTGGTCGATGAAGACATCCGTAAGCAGATCGCCTATGGCAGTAAAGAATTCAAGAAGGTTTATGATCTGCGCAGTGGATCAGAAAGAATCTTCTCCAGGTTGCTGGATATTTGTATGCAAAATCCCAGTGTCAGGGGATTGCGAGCTATCTCCAATCACTGTACCATTGCCCATATCACTGTACTGTTAGTTGCCTTAACGGCTGCCAGAACTGGACCAGAACTGGAAATGAAGATAAGATTCGATTTGTGAAATCTTTTCTTCCGAATACTTAGTTTTCAAAGAGCGAGTTTTCTGAAAGGCTATACTTTATCAATGTTCTGTTATATAAATTCTTTTCTAACAATTATATATTTAATAGTATAGATTACCTAATATTTATCTAAGTTATAAATATATTAAAAGATTTTTTGCTTTTGATAATTTTTGCCAAAATATAGCCAATTCCAACTACTTCACCCAGGTTGGGCGGAGAGTTCTCGCTATATTAAATTTAGAATTATTTGGCACCTTAAATAAGCTACCTGGAATAGCAGCATTAAAAAGTAATCCTCCATCCATCCTACCTTCCAGGTAGCCTTTGCATCTTCTATTTATTCTATATTAGTAGCATTAGTAGTAGGCAATTATTATTTTGTAGCTTCTGGTGGAATCATATTCTGGGGTATCTCCAGACCAAGTTCTTGATAATATCGGTAAGCCCCTATATGCCAAGGTGCTATACCATTTTGCTTGGTTACATCTTCATGCTTTAGATTCCCTAAAGCAGAAAAATGTAATGCAACTTCATCTAAATGTTCCCAAAAGGCTTTTGTTATGTTATATACAATCTCTTCTGACATATCAGACCGACATGCATAGATACTCCCAAATTCAGGAGTATAAGCGTCTTTATCCATTCCTTTATATGTACCTGCTTTAACTGTAAAGGGTGTAAAAAAAGAATGTTTTTCTAAAAGAGTTGACATTTCCTCTTCAGTAAAACTTAGTAATCTAATACCATTTCGAGATCCCTCACTAGTTTCGATAACGGATGGATTAGGCATTGAACCTGTTAGAACGTATGCATCGATCTTACCACTCATTAATGATGCTCGCGCATCCGCATGCCCCAAATAAATTGGCGTAATATTCTCATCAAAAATAATTCCTAAGGATTCCATAATTATTTGACCAGCATCAGCAGCCATAAACCCTTGTTTCCCAAAACAAACTTTTTTCCCCCTAAGATCCATGATTCCTTGAATTGGAGAATTCGGAAGAACTAGTATTTGAACACAACCAGATTGCCGGGGAACTAAGCTCCGAACCCCCTCAAAAGGTTTTTCTTTCCACCTACCAAGACCGTAATAAGCAAAACTAGTTTGATATGCAACTGCAGTTGAAATATGGGCTTCATTTTTTTGTAAAACATCTATCTGAGCCATCGTTGGGGTAACAACAAGAGTTGGAAGTAAATCACAATATTTTTGCCCTATGCTAGCTATAGCACTTGCCTGTAAGTGGGTCGATCCTCCAAGTGAACCCCCACTTACTATAATTTTATTTTCTTCTTGTGCAAAAATCACCGAATTCACTGCTGCGATAATAAAGATACTCATGATTAAAAAGGTTAGTATTTTTTTACTTTTCATTACTTTAAAAACCTCCAATATATTTTGTAATTAGTAAAAAACTGTACCGCACTGTATGAAATTTCTGCTCTTAAAATTAAGAAAATACTTATTTATTCTATATTATCCCCCCCCTTCTCCATTTTACATGTACACCATCGACTGTGAAATTATATGCTATGCTGCGTTCTCTCAATAATGGCATCCTGAACAAATGGAGTTAATTCAGTAAAGTTAGCATTGTACCCGGAAACTCTAACAACAAGACCTCTATGTTTCTCAGGGTGCTTCTGAGCATCTTTTAATACTTTTGCATCTGTCACGTTAAATTGAACCATATCTAATCCCAAATTCATTATTGCAGTGACATAATCACGAAACTTATCTAAGCCTTTTTCGCCTTCTATAGTAGACGGTGTTAATTTTTGATTGAATATATTAGCTTTTTGCTTTGTAGCATCTATCCTTGAAGCGGAAAGAATTGCAGCCATTGGCCCATTCTTATCATAACCAGAATATGGACTAATCCCTCCATCTGCTAACGGATCTCCAAACTTTCTACCATTCGGCATCGCCCCAATCTTATCAGCAAACTGAAACATTTTGGTTACAACTAATCCAGAAGGCATAGGGCTTGTATTATTAATATCCTTTAGTTTACTCATTTCTTCTGCGACCATATTATAAGTTTTTTTAGCAACTTCATCCGCATAATTATTGTTATTTCCAAATTTCGGAACATTAATAAAGTCTTGACGCATTTCTTCATACCCAACCCAATCAGCTCTAAGTGCTTTTAATACCTCTTCCATCGCATACTTCTTATCATCAAAAACAAGTTTCTTTAAATCAATCAAGGAATCCACTGTATCTACTATTCCTGGATCGTTAGCCCATGGCACACCTTTTTCTGGCGTAACGGTAATATCTCTACAAGATTTCAGAGAACGTCTAAAAACGCAAGACAAGAAGGGTCTTTTTAAGATCAAATTACTGTGGTATTCGGAAATGGTCTTTAACCTCATCGCCATTCTTAACTGATACACAAATTGTTTTCGGAAAGCTTCGAATAGTTCTTCAAAGGTAGAAAATTTACTTACATCACCTGTTTGGAGACCCATTTGCTTACCCATTCGAGGAGGATAAACATGTTCTATACCATTATACAAAGTTAACTCAAGCCATTTAAGTGGGGTAACTGAGAATGCATCTCTTCGGGCTCGACCGTGGTGAATGGTTGGAGCAGGGGATATGCATCCTACAACTGACCAGCTCCGAGCTTCTTCTAAAGTGAATCCATAATGATCCATTAAACCTTTTATAATAATGGGATCATTTTTAATTGAAGGTTGCCCTAATCCACTTCTTACTACCTCAAGACATCGTTTAAAAATATGTTCATTAATATTAGGATGCCATCTAAACTTAAAGTCGGGATGATTTAATCTTAGTTCATCAAGTGCATCTAAAATTAACAATGTTACCTCATTACTAGCATCAGTTCCGTCTTCATGTTTTACCCCACCAATCGTATAAGTAGCAAGAAAATTAGCCCCTTGAAGAATCTTACGACGCCATACAGGAAGGGGACGACCTAATTCATCTACCTTAATAAACAAATTTTCTAACAATTCAAGAGCTTTTTCCCTCGACATATTTTTTTCATTTATTACGTCTTTTTCATATGATTTCTGAAAAACTACATCTAACCTCATAGAAGTACCATGACTCAAGTGTTCTATCATTTGAAAAACCAAAGTACAGAACCAATAACTTTGAAGTGCTTCCCAAAAAGAACGAGCTGGATTAGCGGGAACCCATGCACATATTTCAGAAATATTTTCAAGTTCTTTCTTTCTTTTTAAATCTTTTTCTTCCAGGGCCATTTCAGAAGCCAGCTTGCTATACCGTTTCGACCAACGAATCACAGCTTCAGCAGATATTATCATTGCCTTTACATCATTTATCTTCTCAAATATTTCAATGGTTTCTGTGCCTCCTACACTTTCCTTTCTCTCTTTAGTTAATTTAGCTAACTTTTTTTGCAATATCTTTAAAATTCCATTTAAGCCTTTTTCTAAATATAAATCATGTTCAGGTTGTGCACGTGATGTATATTCACCTGGAAGAACTTCCATATAAGTAGTTTCAGCATTACAAGCCAAGTTTAATTCTTCTTCAGTAAATTGAGATTCTACTATTTCCGTAACAGTTTTTTTTCTCCAATACTCTATATATCTTTTCCATTCTTCTTCTTCATCAGACTTGACCAGCTTATTTTTTATAAACGCTTCAATCAGTTTTGGATTAACTGACTCTATACAAATTGGCAACGCTGATGGATCCTCAGCATAAAAACCAACGATAAGTTCATCAGATCTAATAAATATTTGCATATTATCTAAATAATTTGCAATAGCCTTTGCTTTTCTGATTGATAGTGGTCTTCCTTCTGTCTCTTTCCATGATTCTGTATAATAACGGGTTCTCAAAATAGAAAGATAAAGCGGTGAAACGAAACCAGTGCTTTCAAAAAACTTAGGTACGTGAGTATCCTTAAGGCGTTGAATTCTTTCAGTTAACATTATTAACTACCTCCTATTTTAGATCATAATATTTTTTAATTTTAATTGAATTACAACACATCTTCTACAATAATTCATAAAGGTTAGTATTCTATATGTTTGTTTAATTTCGATAAATAATTCCTCCTTTTTAAAGCAATGATAAACAAAATTGCATTTAGTACCTTGAAAAACTGTTGATAATTTCTGGTAAACGTGGCTGGGGGGCCATCGGCAAATGTATCATCTTTGGCATCTATCAGAGAAATGGGAAAATCCTTACTTTTCCCATTTCATCCCGGGATACAGAAACCATGCGACCCTATTCACGCGATATACCAAAGCAGATAGTCTCTACTATACCGATGACTGATTTACCTATGCCCTTCTGTCTATCCGTAGTAATCATGTGGTTATACTAAAGGAAAAAGGAAAGCCCAAAGGCCGAACCCATCTCAATGGTATTGAAGATTTCTGGTCCTTTGTCAAACATTGGCTATACCATTATCAAAGTATTCCTCATGGGCATACTTCCATTTTACTTACAAGATGTAGAGTGGGGATTTAAACACCGAAGTGAGAACCTGGTAATCCTACTTGCGATGTTACTAAATCAACAAATTCTAATTGTAAAAGAGCAAAATTAGTGTAATGTTGGTTATGCATTACTATTATTGGTATTATTCATAAAAATATACAAAAATATTTAATACAATAATTCACAACAGATATCAGTAAAAGCTAGGAACTTATTTTTTCTTGTTGAGATTTAATACAGTTTAGTAAAACTGAGAAAGACCTTTGTTTGTGTTTTTTTGTTACTTTTGTAACCATTATTCTTTCCTTCTTTTTCAATAAATCTATTATTATCAAATGCTCCTTATAAGATTGTTCTACTATATTAGGTGCTAATAAAAATATTGATCTCGCTCGTCCGCTTTTATCCCATAAATCCAAAATTAATTTATACAAAATCATGTTATTTGATGCTTTATAAATAATTCTGTGGAATTCTCTGTTTAGACTTCCATAATTTACATAGTTATTTTTTTTTATACAATTATACATTTCTCTTGTATTTTTAATAAGGGCATTAATATCTTCATCAGTAATGTTATTCGTGGCAAGTTTTGTAGCTAAACATTCAAGATTAAGACGAACTGCAAATATATCTTTTAGTTCCTGGACATTCATTTTTGTTACAACAAAACCAACATGAGGATTTAGAGAGACATAGTTTTCTGATTCTAGCATCTTCAGAGCTTCTCTAACTGGCGTCTCGCTTACTCCTAATGAATTTGATACATCCTTGATAATTAACTTTTCATCTGGCTTTAGAACGCCATTGATAATTTTTTCTTTAATTACGTTATAAACTAAATGGTTTTTTGTCTGATATTTGGTTAAAAAATCTAAAATTAGATCGGACATCCTTTCCTCTTTAATTAATTTAATATATAATATATTATATATCATATATCATATATTTTGTCAAACTTTATCTACATAATTTCTATGTCAATTTTTTTAGGCACTTTTCTTTGCTTCAAAAATGTTCTTAGTTTAGGGTAGACCTCTTGGTTTAGAATAGTATATGATAGCTCAAAAGAAGCATGAAATATCACAATTTATTGAATTCACGATGATTTGTGCAAGGCTGCTTTCTTCATTTTTTCTATTTAATTACACATACTCCATTGCAGTCAATTTTCTCAAAACCTCAACTTAAGTTCTAGCTTAATGCGACTTTTGCAATACCGGGATTCTGGCCTGAATCACAGGAAAAGAGAAAGACTCTTTAGTAAAGCAAGATGCAGGTAAGAGCAGGTTTAGAGGTTTCACCTGGATGGGGTGGTATCCTTCTTTCAGCCACCAGGAGTCCCACTTTTCGTTTAATATGGTTTCTTTGTTTTTCAGCAAGTCAGTGACCCTTTCCTACTCTAGCTTATGCCTCGCTTTTTGAAGCGGTGGCAATGGCTAGATTGACATTGGAATGGATGACTCCGGTTTTAATGATGTCTTAATCCTTCAGTTTCGCCTGATTACTGATTCCCTAGCTGTTATGCGAAATGTAGTAGTAAAACTTTTGTAGGAGTTTCTTTTCCTATAAATCATGGGAATGGCTAGGAGTGCATCGATATTCGCTCAGGCAGCTCAATCTGATAGATCACTAAAAGATTTTTGATGATCTTCTGTTCTTATTTTCTTCTAAGGAAGGATCCTCGCAGGGCTTGGAGAGATGGAAAAAACAAAGCAGGTGGGTAGCCCGGGAGTGTAGACCACTGCCAGGTCGTGCATATCTTTTATCTCAGTCTTACTTATTACCTCAATTTTGCCTTTGTTTGCTTCATGTAGTTTTAAAGATTCTTCGTAAATGCTCATTCTTATGATTAAACTCCTTTTCATTTATTGTTTTTTATATTTTGGTGGTTCGGTTTCGTAAAGATTATTACCATCGGTGTCTATGACGACGATAGCGGGAAAACCTTCTACATAGTAACGGTGGATGGCTTCTGCTCCCAAATCCTCATAGGCGACGACCTCCGATTGTTTGATACTCCGGGCAATGAGAGCGGCGGCCCCTCCTACAGCGCCAAAATAGACCGCTTTATTCCGCTTCATACTTTCAATCACCTCTTTGGAGCGCAGACCTTTCCCGATCATCCCCTTAAGACCTCTATCTAAGAGGTAGGGGGCCATAGGGGTCCATGCGATAGGAGGTGGTAGGACCGGCTGAGCCGCAGGGGTATCCCTGTTTGGCAGGTGCTGGACCTACATAGTAGATGATCTGTCCCTGAAGTTCGATGGGAAGTTCTTGATCACTTTTGATGAGTTCGATAAGCCTTTTGTGGGCAGCATCTCTTCCGGTGTAAATATAGCCGGTTATGAGGATGGAATCTCCCGCCTTCAATTGTATCACACGCTTATCATCTAAGGGGGTGGTTATCTTTTTTGCTTGAATCATTTTTTCATTGTCCTTCCTAGAGTATTCCTTCGGCATGTCGGGCGGCATGACAACAGACATTGATAGCAACCGGCATACCGGCGATATGGGTAGGCAGGTAATCTATGTTGACAGCCAAGGAAGTGGTTCTGCCACCTAAACCCGCTGGGCCAATCCCTAAGCGGTTGATCTTTTCTAAGGCCTCTTTTTCCATGGCGGCATATTTCTCGTTTTTATTGTGTGTGCCGATTTGACGGGCAATGGCTTTTTTGGCGATCACCATAGCCTTATCAATAGTCCCTCCGATACCGACTCCGATAATGGTAGGGGGACAGGGGTTAGGGCCGGCTTTCTTTAGCGTCTCTACGATAAACTTGATGATTCCTTCTGGCCCATCGGCTGGTTTTAACATGGCCATGGCACTCATGTTTTCACTACCAAACCCTTTGGGCATCACTAATAATTTAATCTTATCTCCGGAGATTATATCAGTATAGATAATCGCTGGAGTGTTGGTTTTGGTATTTTTCCTTTTAAAAACCGGGTCATCTACTACAGATTTTCTAAGATACCCTTCCTGGTAAGCTTCTTTAACTCCCTGGTTTATTGCCTCGACAAAGTCACCATCTACTAAATGAACTTCCTGGCCCACTTCCACAAATACCACCGCTAGTCCGGTATCCTGGCAGATGGCAATCTCTTCAGATGAGGCGATCTGATTGTTTTTGATAATCATCTGCAAGATAGATTTGCCTATGGGAGAGGTCTCTTCTTCTAAGGCCTCTTCCAGTCGATACATCAGTTCTTGATCTAGGTGATAGTTGGCTTTAAGAAATAATTCTTTTACTTTGTCTTTGATCTGGGTTGTTTTAATTTGACGCATCTTTATTATTGTTGTTCCTCCTCATTTATCTTCATGATGGGCTAAAATATTTTCTAACATATTTTCAATATGTTTCTGACTCAATCTATCTGCCTGTCTTTTTTCGTGAACTAAAATTAAATAATTTTTTAAGGGAAGAAAGATTCCCCCCACCCACAAGTTCTTGACACCAACAAGAACTGTTGTCCCCTTGACAAAGTATTATATCATATTTTCTATTACTATTGCTTCTCCTTGACCACCACTTATACAAAGAGCTGATAACCCATATCTTTTGTGACTTTTTATTAACCCATACATTAAAGTTACAAATATTCTTGCTCCGGTAGCGCCTACTGGATGCCCTAAAGCAATTCCATTACCATAAATATTTAATTTATCTTCCAGTTTATTCTTTTCCCAATCCCAGCCCAACATGATAATATCGCCTAATATTTGAGAAGAAAATGCCTCATTTATCTCGATAAGTCCCAAATCATCAACAGTTAAATTAGCTTTTCTCAGTGATTTTTTTATAGCTTCTACCGGGCCTAGACCCATAAGTTTAGGATCGTATGCACTTGAAGCATATGATACTATACGAGCAATTGGTTTTAGATTAAGTTCTTTAACTTTCTCACTTGATACAACAATAATTCCCGCGGCTGCATCATTAATTCCACAAGTATTTCCCGCGGTTACTTTCCCATCTTTTTTATATAATGGAGGTAATTTAGCCAATTTCTCCATAGTCATCCCAAATCTTGGATTTTCATCTGTGTCAAAAATAAAGTCTTCTTTTTTCTTTGTTACTTCAATAGGAATAATCTCATCTTTAAATCGACCGCTTTTAATAGCTTTTTCGGCTAAATTTTGACTTCTTAAAGCATATTCATCAAGTTGTTTACGCGTAAAATTAAATTTTTCAACCAATCCTTCAGCTGTTTTCCCCATTAAGCAATCGGCTAAAGGACAAAAAATACCATCATTATACTGGGCATCAACTAATACATTGTCTCCCAGCCTATAACCCCACCGGGCATTCATTAGTAGATATGGAATATTGCTCATACTTTCGGTTCCTCCCGCTAAAACCACATCGCAGTCCCCTGCTTTTATCGATTGTGCAGCTAAAGAGATAGCCTTCAAACTAGAACCACATGCTTTATTTATTGTATACGAAGGAACATACTCCGGAATTCCAGAAAAAAAAGCAATTTGTCGCGCTAGATTAGGTCCATTACCGGCTTGCCTGGCATTACCAAAAATTACTTCATCTATTTGGTCATGATTTATATTTGCTCTTTTTATTATCTCTTTTGTTATAATAATTCCAAGTTCTCTGGCTCGAAAATCCCTTAAAGTTTCTCCAAATTTACCTATAGGGGTTCTTGCTCCCGCAACTATAAATACTTCATTAGCCAAATTCATTTAAATTCCTCTTTTCTATTTTTATTACTTTTTCAAAAAGTATATATTTTATTCTCTATTCTAAAGATTTATAGCCATATAAAATCTAACTAAAATTTTTTAAATCTTTCTATTAATTTAATCAATATCCAAATCCTTACAAATACCGTGCTTACATCAATCAACTTTGTTCATCCCGGTTTATCAATAACTTTATAGATAGAAAATTCTTGCTATCTTAAAAATCTCAACTTTTCGTTTCAGTTAGATTAAACTTAACTTGTTTGCTTCTTCTTCCAAATCTTTTCTAAATTTGGGGTGAGCTATTTTTATTAATGATTTTGCCCTTTCTCTAACACTTCTATTTTTTAGTTGTGCCACACCATATTCAGTAATAATATAATCCACATCATTCCGGGAGGTAGTGATAAATGTTCCAGCATTAAGTCCACAAACAATTCGAGAGATTGTACCATTTTTGGCTGTTGACGGAAAAGCAATAATACTTTTACCATTTTTAGCTAAATTAGCGCCACGAACAAAATCAACTTGTCCTCCCACGCCGCTAATTTGCATATAATTTATAGCTTCAGAGGATACCTGCCCTACTAAGTCTACTTGTAGAGCGGAATTAATCGAAATCATCTTATCATTTTTAGCAATAACATTTGGATTATTAGTAAATGATACAGGCGCCATCATAATCATAGGATTATCATCTACAAAATTATATAATTTCTTAGTTCCAATTATAAAAGTAATCACTATTTTTCCTGGCAAATAGCTTTTTTTATGACAATTGATTACACCTAATTCAACGAGATCAACTACCCCGTCAGATATCATCTCAGAGTGTATTCCTAAATCTTTTTTATGTATCAAAGTTTTAAGCACTGCATCCGGAATAGTACCAATACCCAATTGTAAAGTTGAACCATTTTCAATAAATTGTTCAATATATTTACCAATTTCATTAGATATATCGTCACCTTCTGGCACCTTAATCTCTGGCAAAGCAGTATTATTTTCAACAATATAATTAAGTTTGCTAATATGAATAAACGAATCACCATGTACTCGTGGCATTTGTTCATTTACTTCTGCAATAACCAATTTTGAACAATCAGCTGCCCTTCGAGCTACATCAACACTTACTCCTAGGCTACAAAATCCGCCTTCATCGGGAGGAGAAACCTGGATACAGGCTACATCAGGTGCCCCCTTAGGTGAAAAATATTTTTCAACATAGTTAGGTTGTTCAAAAAAAAAGCAAGGAACATATTCAGCTCTTTTTTCTTTAATTGCTATTTTTACTTCTTTAGTTGAGAATAAGGAAATATAACGGAAAAATTCTTCCATTCCAGGTTCTATTAATCTGGTATGACCAAACACGGTTCCCTGACAAATTGCTAATGGTTTTAGTCGTGCTCTTTGCTCGATGATTTCCTTCTCAATAGTAATGGGCCGTCCGCCAAAAGCTCCAGCAAATACATAGTCACCAGGCTGAATATGCTTAACTGCATCTTTAACATCTAACAATTTATTTTTGTACTCATTAGTCCATTTATTCGGATTCATTCTTTCTTATGCTCCTTTTTTTTAATAAAATTTAACTATTTAGTTACCAACACTAAATATTTCTTTTAGTCTATTAGTCTTCCACCTTCAACAAATATAGTCTGTCCAGTGATATAGTCAGATAAATCTGATGCTAAAAATAATGCTGTCCCTGCTATATCAGCTGGAGTACCTAATCTTCCCAGAGGAATTTTATTTAATAGGGAATAGTATTTTTCTTTATCATTTAATAAACTTTTAGTTTGTTCAGTTAGTAGGTAACCTGGACCAATAGCATTGACATTTATATTAAATTTGGCCCATTCATTAGCTAATACCTTAGTAAACTGAACAATTCCTCCTTTACTGGCTGCGTATATGGCTAAATTAGGGTGCCCTCTTACCGCAGATACTGAAGCTGTATTAATAATTTTCCTTTTTTTTCTTTTATCATATATTTTCCAACTTCTTGTGCTACAAAAAATTCACCTTTCAAATTTACATTAATAATCTTTTCCCAATCAACATCGGTAAAATCTATAGCAGGTTTTCTAATATTTAAACCAGCATGGTTTAATAAAATATCGATTTTCCCAAATTTTTCTATTGCGTTTTGAACCAATGACTTAATGCTGTCTAAGTTAGAAACATCTACGTGTACAGGAAGAGAGACTTCCCCACAATTACTCAACTCCTTTGAAACTGCTTGGGCTTTTTTTAAAGAAATATCCGCAATTATTTTTTTCCCTCCGCATTGTGCAAATGCCCTTGCAAATTCTCTACCAACATCTCCTCCTCCGCCAGTAATTAAAATAACCTTTTCTTTAAAATCAAATGCATTTTTATATCTCATTAAATTTTTCTTCCCTGAGCCTTTCAGTATAATGCGGTTTGCTATAAATTAACTACTTGTGTATATCTTTCTTTAAACTATGGTTAATGCTACCTATATTGAAATAGATAGCCTAGCCGTTTTTAGTTGTTCGTCCTTAAAGTACTATTGGATTTTTCCGACTTCTTGCAGACGCTTTTAATATCTCTCAAGGCTACCTTATAGTTATACATTACGATTGGTATCTAAAGTTATTTTCTAGGTGTCTTGAAGCAATTTAAAATATGTTTTTAAATATTCCAAAAAATAAATTTAAATAGACTTAAAATAAATACTTGATCTATCATTGACCTTTTCAAAATAATAATTTCCCTTAAAGCTAGTATTATCTATATCGGGATAGTCCATCCTATAATGAGCACCTCTACTCTCCCTTCTTAAAAGTGCTCCTTCAATAACTAGCCGAGAGGTAGTTAACATGCTTTTTAACTCATAAAATGATAAAAGTTCACTTATATCATTTATTCCAACATCGTCTATAAAATTTGAAATTGAATTAATTTCTTCTTTTGCCTTTTCAAGAGAATTTCTGTCTCTTAAAATAGAGGCGTAACGCCACATGGCTTGACTAAGTCTAATTTTTAATTCTTTATTTGATAATTTTCCCTGGCGAAAATGCTCTACTTCATCAAAGGGATATGAAATATTATTTTTTACTTTTGCTGCTGCTTTCATTGCACTTTTACCTGCGATAATTCCGAAGACTACGGCTTCAGATAAGGCATTTCCTGTTAATCTATTAGCTCCATGTAATCCACCTACAGACTCGCCACAAGCCAACAATCCTTTTAACGTAGTTTCTGCTTTTGCATTAATCGCTATTCCTCCTATAAAAAAATGATATACTGGTGTAATAGCAAGTAAATCTTTTTTATAATCTATCCCCTTCTTAAGTAGATTCTCATAAAGTTCAATATACTTAACCTCAAAAACATTTTTAGAAATAGATTTGCAATCCATAAATACATTTTCATTTATCCCTCGACCATTAACTATTTCAGTAAAGATCGCTCTAGACATAACATCCCTTGTAGCCATATTTCCCGCTTTATCATATTTTTCCATAAAACTCTCTCCCAAGGAGTTTCTTAAAATGGCCCCTTCACCGAAAATGGAATTCGCTATACCAGTCCTTATTGGCTTATACATCATAGAAGGATAAAACTGAGTAAATTCCATGTCTCGTAACAGGGCACCAGCATTATAGGCTAAACTATAAGAATCAGATGTAATATCACTTGTATTATTAGATTTTGAAAAAATTCTTCCTCCCCCACCTGAAGCTAAAATAATTACATTAGCATAAAAAAAAAATTTTTCCCACTTTTTTATTAATTCCCATAGCTCCATAGACACGATGATCAGAAGAAACAAGCAATTTAATTATTGATGTATTATCAATAATCTTTAGTCCACACTTTTGTAATTTACTAAGAAGTGGAAGAGTTATGGATAAACCTCTACCAACGTAAGGAAAATTATAATAATCAGAATGAATAAGGCGAGGGACAGAGTGCCCGGGTGGTCTTTTCTTAAGTAAATGAGTATTAATTTTTTTAAAAATTACCCCATATTTGCTTAATTTATTTATCTCCTCAGTAGAATTTCTTACAAAGAATTTTACCAATTGCTCATCATTAATTCCTTTGCCAGATTTAATGACATCCTGATAAAATAATTCGGCAGAATCTTCAGAATCAGGAACTAAAATAGATATACCTCCACCAGCAATGATACTATTACCACTTTTACCTGTTTTCCCTTTTGAAACAATGGTAATATCTAAATTATTAGATTTCGCTTCTAAAGCAGCGGTTAGCCCAGCAAGCCCCCCACCAATGACAAGAACATCGGTATATATTTTTTCTTGTGATAATGCATGCATTTAAAGTATCTCCTAAAAGAGGTGTATGGCGCCTCTCTCTCTAAAACTTTCTGGCAAAAACCTCCAGAAACTCCAATATCGTTCATCATCTTAGTCCTAAAAATACAGCAACGATTAAATCCTTTGGGTGTATGTCTGCTTTTTTTAAAGATTAAATTATTTTTTCGTTTTCTTTCACAATATATATTTATCTAAAAATGTCTCTTTGATGAGCGTTCTATATTTTATTGATTTTCTAAGTATATCTCTGCCCATCCTTATGGCTTAAGGATTTATTGTCTCCCATTTTACTTGTAAGGGTTGCATTTTGGTTTTCTCTCTTCTACTCCATAAGTGACAAATAATCTTTTTTTTATTTATTACAAATCACAGCGATTAGTTCTTCAATATTTTCTATTTCTTCAAGATTGTTTAATATATCTATAGATTTTTTAATATTCTGTTCCGATAAAACATTCTTAGTACAATCAATATATTTTTCGATTAGCTCTTCTTCGCTCAATGTAGTTACCGGTGTACCCTTAGGTCTGATTATGGTCTTACTTAACTTATTGCCATTATTCAATAATACATCAACAGTAGTAAAACCAAATCCTTTTTCATTTTTAAGTTGAGGATGAACGGAAAATTTTATTTTCTTTTCAAGATCTTTCACTTGTAAATCATTCACCTTTTCTAAACTAAACTGATCTAATCCAAGCTTTCTGTCAATCACTACCCTAGCAATGCAATACTCCATGCTGAATTTTGCTTCGGTTTCAGTCTTGGGAGAATGATAACTAAGAGTACGAAGAAAGCGCGGAGAGCTTTTACATTCAATTTCCTTTATATCTTCAGGGGAAAATCCATAATTATTTACTAAACTAAGAATTGCATCTACCGCTTGATGTGTTGCAAAACATGATGGATACTTTTTTATTCCTACTCCCGGTAAACTTAACACAAATGGGTTTCCTAAAGAATTAGTTAGTTTTATAAAATCAAAATTATCCTTCCCGGAAAAAACTTTACAAAATCCATAAGTGGCATCTATGATATTATCATAAGAGGAAAAACCCTCACGTGCTAATAGCGCAGCTAAGATGCCATTCCTGGATGCATTTCCAACGTGAAGAGGTTTTGTCATTGTTCCAAAATTTTGTCTCAACCCACTTGCCAAAGAAGCTGCGATACCTAAAGTAGTGCTTATCTCATTAATGTCGAGGTTCAGTATTTTTGCTGAGGCCACAGCTGCTCCCATAACACCGGTAGTGCTTGTCGAATGCCATCCTTTGTCAGTATGTTCAGGGTAAATAATAGCAGAAAGTTTTGACTCTACTTCAAATCCAGCAATATAGGCCTCTAAAAAATATTTACCTGAAATATTTTCTCTTTCTCCAAGACTAATAATAGATGAGACCAAAGGAGCACTAGGGTGACCAGCCATCTCAGGATATACATCATCATAATCTAACGCATGAGCATTTACACCATTAACCAGAGCAGCATTTAGACAACTTGTTTTAATTGAATGTTTTCCTATAATAGAACTTTCTGCCTTACATTCAAAGTTATGTACAATTTTTCCTATAATCGCAGATGTAGTAGTATTAGAACCAGCAATAGAAACTCCTATAGTATCTAAAATTACTTTTTTAGCATTCTCAATTGCTCGTTTTTCAATTGTATCAAATGAAATATTTTTAATAAATTCACTTATTTTTGTGGTTGTTTGCATGTTTTACTCCTCTCTCCTTACAATTAAAATTAAAACATAAATTTTTGTTGATTTTAATAATTTCATTTTTGTCATTACCTTTTATAATTCCCTCTTTCTCTAAATTAACAAGAGACCTGATATTTACCTTTGTCATCCAATCCATAGTCATTTAACATCGTTCAGCACAACCACTAGTAGGAAAAAGAATAGGATCAGTATCTACTTTCATCAAAACAGTATTTCTTATTAAAAACACTAAGACCACCACAGAGGCCTATAGCCTATCATATATCGGTATTCTCTACTTTAAACAACAGTACTATATCAAGGCATTCCTTTTTATCGTTG
>Ga0210003_1001223_pt1 | contig 22762 bp, 23 predicted proteins | sample LantaG_FD_182804 | JGI IMG/M metagenome (GOLD analysis project Ga0210003, IMG submission 182804) | Deep subsurface microbial communities from Baltic Sea to uncover new lineages of life (NeLLi) - Landsort_02402 metaG (SPAdes) (version 2) | ecosystem: Environmental > Aquatic > Marine > Oceanic >... | reverse complement strand
GGCAGTACGTCCGGCAGAACCACCCGGTCAGCAAAATGGTCGCGGATATTCTGCAATGCTATCGCGACGCTCAGCGGTGGTTTTTTTCGTAAGCCTTTGTGCAGACTTGGTTTGCGCTGATTTTGGCCTTTTGTGGGAATTGGCTTTGTTTTTTGGCGCCTCCAGGGGTGGTTTTTCTTCGTAAGTGCTTGTTAGAGCTGAGGTTATAGTCGTTAGCAGCCCTCCGGAAATTGGCTTTGTTTTGCATAAAAGGTGTTGTTTTGTGCGCGCATACGCCTCCAACGGAGGAGAAGCAAGTAGAAAGTAGATAGTAGAGCAGGCGAAAGGAGACAGGAGAACAGTAGAACAGTAGAGCAAGCGAGTAGTAGAGCAGGCGAAAACGCCAAGGGGAGATTTTGGCTCCAGGCTTAACGTATTTTCAGTTGAGAACGTCAGCATAGTCTCGATACTCCTTTTTTGGGCGCGAAAAAGAGGCGCCCTTCATATTTAGGCCGACCTGCGCGTTTCGTGCGAAAATTCGGGTATTTTTGGAGGTTCGAAGAGCGTAAGTGCTTATATGGACAGGAGTAAGAATTTTTCAGAATTTTTGTTTTTTGCCCTTGGGCGCTTGCGCATTTGGTTGATTTTTGGGCGGCTAACCGCGCAGCGGCAATCCTTCGTTTGGCTGCAAAATATTTTTCGGACAAATTTCCCTTTTTTCCCATTTTTTGCTTGACGTGTGTCGGCGGGAGGTTAGAATACGAAAGATTGCTTTACGGGAAGTATTAAAAATGGCTTTTCTACACCCTGAAACGAAAGTCGTGCGGCGGGCAGCGGGATTTGCTGGATTGCTCATTCCTGGCGCTAAGTGTCCATCTCAATCAGAAAAGGAGGCTAATGCTATGGGCGGAAAAATTGTTTTCTTAGGCTGTGTCTTTTTGCTGGCTCTAACTTCAGGCATATCTCAAGGACAAACCGGCGACGTGTCGGCTTTATTCGAGCAGGCGGGCAAGTACGAAGACGATGCGAATTTCGCGGCGGCGGAGGCGCTTTATAAGCAAATCGTCGCGGACTACCCGCAAACAGGCGATGGGCTGGAGGCGAAGGAAAAACTGACGATTCTGTATATCGAGCAGGATAAATCCGCCGAGGCGGACGCGGCTTTCGACGAGATGGTCGCAGTCTTTTCAGAGTTCGAAGGGTTGGCGAAAGCGGTTGACCACGTGGCGGATGCGTATCGGGAGCTTAAGGATTACGAACAGGCCCGCGATACGTACCGCTATGCGGTGATGAGCTGGCCTGAGGCGGCGCACGCGGCAGATTCGCAAAGGGCAATAGCGCTAACGAGTATTCTGCTCGGCGATGAGCCGAACGGCCAGGCCGCCATCAATAAATTACTGAGTGATTTTGGCTCGTATCCGAATATTGCCACGGTTGTGGACCATTTAGCGGATGATTTGCGTGAGCTAAAGAGATACGAGCAGGCCCGCCGGCTATATCAGCACGTGGTGGATAATTATCCGCAGGCGGATTATGCGCTGAACTGTCTCGGCGGGGTGGTGCGGACGAGTATTTTGCTGAATGATGAGCCGAACGCCGCGGCGGGGACCGACAGGCTTTTCGGTGAATTTGCCGGCCGTGCCGGTGCAGCCAAGGCCATCGACAATATAGCCGACTGTTACCGCGAGTCGGCCCGGTATGAGAAGGCGCGTGAGTTGTATCGTTATGCGATTGAGCGTTGGCCTGAGGCTGATGGTGTGATGGATTCGAAGCGGGCGGTTGTTCTATGCAGCATATCGCTTGATGATGAGCCTAATGCGGTTAGCGGGATTGAGCAGCTGGTGGCAGACCATAACGAGTCGGAAGGGTTCGAGAAGGTGGCTTTGGAGATTGGGCTGCGATACGAGCGTGTGAAGAAACGTGCTGAAGCAAAGAAGGTTTATGAGAGTATTGTTGAGGCGTGCGGGACAAGTCGGAGGGCAGATAGTGCCCGTTTGCATTTGGCTAAGCTTTCGCTTTGTGAAAAAGTCCGTGATGGTGACGATGAAAGTGTGTCGGCGGGGCTGGAGAAGATAGTGAGTGATTATAACGACCATGAGGATTTGGTTGAGGCGGTTTTTGTGGTTGGTGCGGAGTATTATGAATTGAGCCTGCGGCGTAAGGTTAGGCCGACAGATGAGGATTATTTGCGTTACAAGAGGAATGCGACGAAGGCTATTGAGGTTTGGAAGATGATTATCGACAGGGGTGGGGATTCACTTCTGAATGGCTGGGCGTATTACTTCTCGGCGATATGCTACGAGACTCTTGAGGAGTATGATAAGGCGATAGATTATTTTCAGATTGTTTTGAAGGACTGGCCCGAATGGGGCAAGGTTCGTAAAGCCAAATTCAAGATTGTTTCGTGCTATGGGAGGCTGATAAGTAGAGGAGTGATTGGGCGGACCGACGGAGAGGAAGAAATGGAGAAGTTGTACGGTGAGATTATCGCCGAGGAGCCTGGAAGCAACGAGGCAGAGATAGGTAAGATGTGGCTAAAGCGCAGGGCCGACGGTCCGTTTGGAATGAGAAGGAGGACGAAATGAACAGGAATATGATACAATGGTTGTTATGGCTGGTTTGTATTTTTGTGGTTGTTGGAGAAGTATTGGGATGCCCTCCTCTGGGGGAGCCTCCAAGGGCATTTATAGACGGTTTAGAAGAGAAGTATGAATTTAGCGCCACCGGGGTCAAGGTAATCTTTAGCGGTAGCGCGGGCGATGATGGGTATATAACGAATTACAAGTGGCAGTTTCCTTCGGGGATGACTCTTGTGGCTGAACCGCCTGCCAATTGCCAAAGCTGCGGTACCGGATGCCTGGAGAATGGGACTGGGGCGTGCAACTTGACAAGTTGTACATTCGGAGCGACGGGTAAATACACTATAACATTTACGGTTACGGATGATGATGATATGACCGATTCGGCTACGTGTCATATTTACATCTCTAATGTTGTTAGTGTAGAATGGGAGACTTATCCGGACGACGTTGTTGCCACGCCGGTTGACCACGGGCCGAATATAGATATAGACGCGGACGTACATCCCTGTCAGCCGCCGGGGAGTACGGCCAAGCGGATATTTCCGGGTAAGAAGGTTTATGACGATACACTGGCTGAGCGGAACATGCGTCGGAAAGTGTTGGCTAAGGTGACGATATCGAATACGTTTACGGACATACCGGATCCGGGGTTTCCTATATGGATTAGACTTTACGATGTTGACGACCCCTCGGCTAATGACTATGGCCTGCCGGAAGCCCAGTGCACGGCGCCTCTGGACTGCGACGATCCGAATCATTCGGCGTTCAACTCATTCGAGGACAATAAGGGTGGGATGGATTACCGATTTTCTTTTACCAACGGTTGGGATTGCGATTGTGGATATGTTGCCAGTGGCAGCGATGATGTTGGTATTGTGATGTTGACATCTCACTTGCCGGGAAACAACGTAAGGGTCGTGGCGGGAACAACGTGGAATTTAGACGTTTGGGACGAAGTGACGTGGGAGAGGGTAGATAGCGGTAGCGGGGCCGGTCTGCCGAGTCAGGTTGAGAGGAGTGATATGCTGACTTCGTGGCGAAAACTGCATATAGAACGCGACTACATGGCACCAGTGCCGAGTACAGGGGCGGAGAAGAACCGGATAACGGGCACTGCTGATTCGTACACCTATGACGGGGTAAGCAAGACAGAAGTTGATCTCGGGCAAAACATGCCGGGCAACTTTGATGATGACGACCAATTTGAAGGAGGATGGTATTTTGCGTTTCCAAATTGGTACCCAGTCATCTCCTTCGTTGATTCGTGGTGGGACGACGAAATTATAGTAGAGGGAGACCCTGCCGGTGATGGTGCTTCAATGGCTTACACACTGTTTGATGATGACGATCAAGACCTGCTGGACTCACCCTATTATGTCAGCTTGGATCCCAAAGAGGTAAACGCTTTTAGAGAAGCTTATATTGAACCGAATTATCTGCCTCCAACATACTCTGATGAAATTTCTTTCAATCTCAATTTGACTGAATATGATATGGGGAAGTATCCGATTGGGGACCATGAAGTTGGCCAGGACATTTTTAGTAGTTCTGATTTCTGGGCCTGCCTTGTGGTTGCCGCGTATCAAAGTGAGACAGACGGTGATCAAGATCCGGATGGATGGGGAACCGGGCCGCCAGCAAGTGATCCGGTGACTGATTATGGAGCGTCACGGCCAAGTCACAGTTCGCTTGCCATGTTCCTTGAGGTAATAAATAACGAACCATCTGTACAATATCGCACCGAGAGTGAATGGTTGGCTCATGAAATTGGTCACACTGGAGGAGCGCCAGACCACACACCGGAGAATTGCTATATGAATGAGCATATTTTCATAGGGCCGCTGCCAAACAAGTTTTGTAACGAGTGCTTAGCAATTTTCAGGAGCAATACTACGTGGTGAGAGACAAATTGATGAGTTCAATAACGTAAGAAGAAGGAGATTTGCAATGCGCTGTTATAGATTCATATTAAAATTCATTCTATTTGCGGTGATTGTTTTTACGTATGAAACCGTTAGCGCTGATTGTGAACGACAAATACTATTTGAGCCAAATAACTTGGTTATTGAGTACGGTGCTCCTCTTGGGATCACTTTGAAATTAATGCTTTGCGAGCCTAGTATATTCCCACCAACTGGTAAGCCTCGGCAGGCGTTTAGATTCCAAGGGCCATCTTTGCAGGTGAAGGATGTAAACACGGGAAAAACAACTGTATTTCATTACGATATGGGCCTTAAGTTCTATTTGGAAAATTTCGAGGGTTTAAAGTATAAAACAAATCTCGTTATTTGGTTCGGTGAAGCTTGGGAGAATCGTGAGGTTGCAAAACGCATCGTATTCGATAAACCCGGAACATACAGCCTTTCCTTTTGCATGAAAGATCGCACGCTCTCAAATACTTTGATTGTCAAAGTAAAGGATTCGCCTTCTGGCAAGAAGGCGCTTTCCATATTAAAAGAACCAAACGATATAACGTTTTTGACGACAGGACTGTGTGAAAGTCCTGACACCATTTCGACCCTCGAAGAATTGGTCAAACGGTGCCAAGGAACGGTCTTGGCGAAATGGGCGGCCGCTCGTCTCGGTTTGACATATTTTGAAGAATTCCAAAGAAGACAGCCAAGTTTTAAGAAGGCTGCCGAGCTATATAAACAAGGTAGACTTGAGGATGGATCGTTCAAGGCCGCTTACAGCTATCTGAGGCAGGCGACGGAGCTACCCGATGAATTTCCAATCCGGTCCGAGGCGTTGGGTGAACTTGTTGAGCTTCTATGTGTAACCGGGGAACTCGATGACGCGCTTAAATTATCTGGCGAACTGGTGAACAAATATCCCCATACGGAGCATGGCAAGAAGGCTCGCCTGTGGGAAAAGGAACTGGCGGAACTGGGCCAGGCCGAGCAAATTCGGCAGGCGGCACCTGATCCAAATAAGCTGGCAGGGAATAACGAGGGACGCGGGAACTGGCAGCGCTGGCTCGTGCTGGCCGGGGCAGTTGGCGTGGCAATTGCCGCTGGGGTTGTTTTAGTTGTGCTGCTGCGAAAAAAGCCAAGGGCAAAGTAAGGACGCTCCGGCGGGCCCAGGCTCTCGGCCCACCGGCGCGACAATGCGGGATGTGGTGGAATTGAAGGCCTGGATTCAAGAAGCCTCCTCCAGCGGTCAGGATACTCAAAGACGCCGCCCGGAAACTATTGATATGGAAGCCATTTATCCTGAACCGGCACAAGCACCGTATCAGCACCGGAACGCTGGAGGCAATCAACGGCAAGAGCGGAATCCTGCAACGCAACGCCTACGGCTGCCGGGACGACGAATACCTTAAACTCAGAATCCTCAATTTGCACAAGTTAAGCTACGCATTATCCGGATGAACCGTTTATTTGCCGCGAGTGTCAGCCGGCAGAAGACCTTGCGGCGCAAGCACAATGCAGGGGCATTCTATCCGCCGGCAGAATTCGTAGTTTCTTGTTCTTTGGGGAGCCTGCTCTCGGTAAGTGCATATATAAAAGGCAGTTACATTTTATCACCGCGGCCGGGAGATTTTATTGACAAGGCGTCCGCCAAGAGCTTATAATGCCGAACTTTGTGAATGTGAACTCAAGTGTTAAGTAACCGTAGTTTATTTTATGAGATACCACAGAGTTCCGGATGAGACTATCCGTCGGTTGCCGGTTTACTTGAGGGGCCTGCTGTTTCTGGCAGAAAATGGCCGGGAGAGCGTATCAAGCAGGAACTTGGCAGAGTTGCTCGGTGTAAACGCCTGGCAGATAAGAAAGGACTTTTCTTACTTCGGCGACTTCGGCACGCGTGGGGTAGGCTATGAAATAAAAACGCTGACGAGCCAGATAAAAAAGATTCTCAGGCTTGATATTGGAAGAAAAATCGCTGTAGTTGGTATTGGGAATCTTGGCTCGGCGGTTCTGGCATATCGTGGTTTCGGAATATATGGTTTTGCTATAGCCGCCGCGTTCGATAACGACGCCAAGAAAATAGGCAAGAAAACAGGAAACGTTGAGATTGAGGATGTCGCGAACTTAGGGACGTTGAAAAGGAGGAAAATCGACCTGGCGATTATCACGGTACCTCAGGACGCGGCCCAGGCAACGGCTGACAGGCTGGTGGAGGCAGGAATAAGGGCTATTTTGAACTTTTCGCCCTGTTATATTACGGTGCCGAAGAAAGTCAAAGTGATAACGATTGATATTGCTATGGACCTTGCTCGACTGCCTTATTATATGCCGACAAGCTAAATTACAAGGTAACGAGAAGAAATGAAAACCGTTTTTGCAAGTAAACTCGAACCGCTTTTGGGCGCCGTCGCCGAACAGATGGAGCTCTACGTACCCCAAAAAAGCGGCGACTACTATGTGTTCAGGCGGTACGACCGTTCCGCCGACGTACCTGTCGAATTGAATAACATCCGGACGTGTACGCCGGTGAAGGAGTTTTTGTTTCCTCTTCGGGAAACGGCTGCGGTCTATCCCAAGCCGATTGAGAGCGAGCAGGTAAAGCCCTTTGCGGTCTTCGGACTGAAACAATGCGACCTGCGTTCGATGGCAATCCTTGACAAGGTGTTCAAAGAGGAGGAATTCAAGGACCCTTCCTATGTTGAGCGGCGAGAGAAGATGTTCATAATCGCTTCGGACTGCTCGGAGCCGGGCGAAAGCTGCTTCTGCAACATCCTCGACGGCAAAGCGTATGCGAGCAGCGGATTTGATTTGAACGTTTCGAAAGTGCGCGACGGCTTCATCGTCGAGGCTGGCTCGGACAAAGGCGATGACTTTATCGAAAAGCATTCACAGCTTTTCAGCGAAGCGCCCGAAGCGCTGCTTACTGAGCGAGAGCAAGACAGGGCCAAAACGCAACAGCAGCTCGAGAAAAACAACGCGGAGCTTCAGTTTGACACACCGCTGAAAGAGATTTTCGAAAGCGGCCAGGATTCGGACGTTTTTGACGTCGAGGCGAAAACCTGCATCGAATGCCAGGCCTGCACGCGGATATGTCCGACGTGTCACTGTTTCTATCTTTATGACACGGCCAGGGGCGATTATTTTGCCAAGATGAAGATGTGGGACAGTTGTATGAGAATGGCCTATGCCGAGGTCGCCGGCGGCGCCAACCCCAATAAGATCCTTGGGGACAGGCTCAAACACCGGCTTTTTCACAAGTTTGTGTACTTTCTCGACAGATACGGCCTTGAGATGTGCGTCGGCTGCGGCAGGTGCGTTGACGCCGATGCGGGCGGCATCGACATACGTCAGATGTTCAAAAAACTGAATGAAGAACTACAAAGCAAGGATAAAGCAGAAGTCACAAAATGAACGAGAATCCCTACCAGCCCGTAAACGCCGAAATTGTGGACATAACCGACGAATCGCCCACGATAAAGAGCTTCGTTGTTGTGCCTGAGAAGCCCTTCAAATTCGAGACGGGTCAGTTTGTCGAGCTGACGCTGCCGGGTGAGGGCGAAGCACCGTTTACGCCGTCGTCGTCGCCGGCCGAGACGGACAAAATGGAAATCACGATTATGAAGGCCGGCCGGATTACCACACTGCTGCACGACTGCAAGAGCGGGCAAAAGGTCGGGCTTCGTGGTCCATTCGGCAACGGCTATCCCGTGGATGACTTCGCGGGCAAAGAAGTTTACATAGTCGGCGGCGGCGTGGGGCTGGCGCCTATAAGGTCGCTGTTCCTAACGCTCGTCGACAGAATCAAGGATTTCAAGGCAGTTGTATGCAGATACGGCGCCAGAACACCGGAGGATTTTATATGCAAAGACGCCCTGTTTGGTCCCTGGCAGAAGATTGGCGGCGTTGACATCAAACTGACGGTTGACGAGGCGAACGGCAACTGGAAAGACAACGTGGGCGTGGTGACCACGATATTGGACCCGAAGGACGTGGATGCCGGCAGCGCCGTTGCGGTGGTCTGCGGGCCGCCTATTATGATGAAGTTCGCCACGTTAAAGCTGCTGGAGCACGGTTTCGGCGCCGACAGAATCTATCTTTCGATGGAAAAGAATATGAGCTGCGGGATAGGCAAGTGCGGCCATTGTATGATTGGCAAATACTACGTATGCAAGGATGGCCCGGTGTTTACTTATGAGCAGGTAAAGGGCTACCCCAAAATATGGGACTGATATGAGATACGAATTATGGCAGCAAAGCTGATAATAGATTTGGCGAAAGTGAAACTTCAGGAAGAATCGAAGGTGCGGTGCTCGTACAAGCATCATCCCGAAAACAAGGGAATCGATGCTTTGTTGGAGATGATTCGCTTTGCGCTGATTTGCCGCAGATGCGAAATAGCTCCCTGCATCGAAGCCTGTCCGCAGGGTGCATTGGAGAAGGTTCCCAGCGAAAGCAACGACGCGGGCATTCTAAAACGCGCCAATATGCTGTGCACTGCGTGCGGCTCGTGCGCGATAGCGTGCCCCTTCGGCACGATATATACGGACCTTATTCCCTATCCGAGCAGCGTGTGCGACCGCTGCAAAGGCAGATTGGCGCCGGGTGAAAAACCGCTATGCGCCGAGACCTGCAGCGACGGCAGCATAGAATATCGAGAAGTCGACCTGAATAAGGAAAAGGATTTGACAGAGGTTTTTGAAGATATTGTAGTAAGAATTTCCGGCGGCGTTCTGTGGGAGCCGTTTTTGAGGCAAGACAAAGAAAAGGCCAAGAAATGACCCAAGCTCTACTAAGCATATTCTGGATTCTGATTTTCCCGGGCTTTGTTTTTACCGTTGTTGTGGGACTGCTGGCCAGTTGGGTGGTCCGAAAGGTAAGCGCCAAGGTACAGTATCGTGTCGGACCGCCTGTGCTACAGCCTTTCTATGACGTTATGAAATTGATGGGAAAGGAGACGCTTATACCAGAGGACGCTCATCGGATAGTGTTTATGGGCGCACCGCTGGTCGGTTTTGCGGGCGTTTTGCTGCTTTCGACAATGCTGTGGCGAATAAGCATTTCCCAAACCACCTTCGTTGGTGACATAATTGTGGCGATTTACCTGCTGGTGCTGCCGTCGCTGGCGCTGATTCTGGGAAGCTCGGCAAGCGCCAGCCCGCACGCTGCGGTCGGCACGAGCAGAGAAATGAAACTGGTTATGAGCTATGAGCTGCCGCTGGTTCTGGCCCTGGTTGTGGTCATTGTAAAAACCAGCGGAAACCTGAGTCTGGCCAACGTCGCTCAAGATACGACGGTTTTCAGCATATCCAACCTGCTGGCGTTTTCGGTCGCACTGTTATGCATCCAGGCCAAGCTCGGCTTTGTCCCCTTCGACATACCGGAGGCCGAGACCGAGCTTGGAAGCGGGGTATTGATAGAGTATTCCGGTGCTCTTCTTGCCGTCTGGAAGCTTATGCAGGCAATGATGCTCGTTGCACTTCCGCTGTTCCTGGTGATGGTGTTTCTTGGCGGATTTGGGCCGAGCCTGTTGGCCGGCATCGGTAAATATGTGCTGATACTGGTTCTGGCTATCCTGATAAAGAACACAAATCCGCGTGTTCGGATTGACCAGGCTATGAGGTTTTTCTGGTTTTACTGCGGAATTGCACTGTTAGCCGCCATCATTCTGGCAATAACAGGCAAATACTGCGACATCACTTGGCTTTAAGGTGAGTTTATGAGCTGGAAGATATGGTCGTTGAAGAAATCGCCGTGGGTATTTCACGTTAATGTCGGGGCGTGCAATAATTGCGACATTGAGATTGTCGATATGCTCACGCCCAAATTTGACGTCGAAAGGTTCGGCATTAAACTGGTAGGCTCGCCGCGTCATGCCGACGCGTTACTGGTGACGGGCGTGGGGACCCGCCAGGCGGTACCGCGCCTGAGGGAAGTTTACCGCCAGACATCCAAGCCGTGTGTAGTGTTTCTAATCGGCGCGTGCGCGTGCGGAACGGGCATATTCTGCAATGGCTATCATGTCGCCGGTCCGGTCGATAAGATAATCAGAGAAGAAGACCCCAACGCAATTATTGTCTACGTGCCCGGGTGTCCGCCAAAGCCGGAAGCAATGATATCCGGCGTGGTCAAGGCGCTGTCGTCTCTATAACAGGAAAGAAATATGAACCAGGAAGAGCTGAACAACAAGCTGTCGCAGATAGAAGACAAGCTCATAGCAATCGAGCAGAAAACCGGCAACAGGATATTCCTTCTGTGCGAGGCTGAAAACAATTGCGCCGTCAACAAGTTCCTGTTTGAAGATGTGCCCCTGAGATTCGTGACCGCCACCGGCATTGATTCGGATGATTGCTTCGAGGTTCTCTATCATTACTCGTACGACGCAACGGGTTGTATAGTTACTCTCAAGGCTTTTATTCGCAACCGTGAGAATCCTTCGATTGAATCCGTCACGCCTTTTATACCTGCCGCCGAGTGGATTGAGAGGGAAATTCATGACCTCTTCGGTATCGATTTTAAGAACCATCCCGACTTGCGAAGGCTTATCCTGGCTGATGACTGGCCAGAGGGCGTTTATCCGTTGAGGAAGCAGGTCAATGGCGAAGCTGCCAAGCCGTCGCTTCCCAAGACCTCCGTCCGGCCGAGTCCGGAGTCTCCCGCGCATCGAACTGTCCGTTTGTGCAAGCCGGTACTTCCGGTCGGACCGTTTCATCCGCTCCAGGAAGAGATGGAATTCTTTCAGTTGAGCGTCGACGGCGAAACGGTAACCGATATAGATATGCGAATATCTTATAACCATCGGGGAATGGAAGGCATCAGTGAGACGTTGCAGTTCGACCAGGTTGCCTTTCTGGTTTCGCGGATTTGCGGGATTTGTTCTGCATCGCACCCGCTGGCTTACGTGCAGGCCGTCGAAGAGCTTGCCGGCGTAACGCCGCCCGACCGCGCCCGTTATGTCAGAACCATCATCAACGAGCTTGAACGCATCCACAGCCACGTGCTCTGGGTAGGACTGGCCGGACACTTTATTGGTTACGACACGGTCTTTATGTGGGCATGGAAATATCGTGAGCCCGTTCTCGATTTGCTCGAAGAAATCGCCGGCAACCGAAACAACTATGGTAATGTCAAAGTTGGCGGCTGTCGTGAGGACGTCCCGGATGAGATGAAGCCCAAGATATTGCACGAGATGGACGCACTCGAGAAGAAACTGGAGATGCTCACGAAAGCTGTCCTCGATGACCCGGTTATTCACGCCCGGCTCAAAGGTGTGGGCGTCCTGACGAAAGAAGATGCAATCAAATATGCCGTGACCGGTCCGACGGCGAGAGGCAGTGACATCGGTATTGACGTCCGAAGAGATGACCCTTACGCGGCATACTCGGAGTTGGACTGGAACGTAATAACCCGGCCGGAGGGTGACGTTTTTGCAAAAGCGGTAGTGCGTCTGCTGGAGTGTCTTGAGTCGGTCAAGATTATCAGGCAGTCGCTGCGAAAGCTGCCTGGCGGCCCCATTGCAATTGAGGTCAAAGAAATCCCGCCCGGCGAAGCGTCCGGCCGGGCCGAGGCGCCGAGAGGCGAGACCTTCCATTATGTTCGCAGCGACGGCGGCAACCGACCGGTGCGCCACAAGATGAGGGCGCCGAGTTATGTTAATGTCCCGTCTTTCAGGGCCTCATGCATCGGCAGCGATATCGCCGACGTGACTATAACACTGGCTTCGGTTGACCCGTGCTACAGTTGCACCGAGAGACTCGGCGTGGTCGACAGCCATAACAACATTACGCACAACTATGACGCGCTTTTGAAACTAAGTCGCGCAAAAACCCAGAAAATAAAGAAGGAAATGCGTTACGAACCGGAGGATTTGAAAATTGAATAACGTACTGTCCAACGTGTTATTCATCACGGTCATGCTGCCTCTGGCGGTTGGCTTTGTTTTGCTGTTTTTGCCGAACAGGACGAGGCGGGCCAGCAGAATAGTGACCCTGGTCGTTTCGGGACTGACATTTGTACTTGGTATCTGGATATTTGCTGCACGGCCGGAAGGTTGCTCGCAGTCTGTTCTTGAAATAGGCCGGTTCAAGCTGGAACTGCTGTTGCACGCGCAGCCGCTCGGTGCTTTTATATTGATGTTTGCTATGGGTTTCGGGCTGCTAATAGTGCTCTATTCTCTAAAGTCAATGCCCGGCGCGGCGCACAGCAACATATATTATGGCTCGGTGCTTATCACGATAGGCGGTTCGGCGGGGATACTGCTGTCGGGACACCTGTTGTTTCTGCTTATTTTCTGGGAGATTGTTACGGTCTCACTGTATCTATTGATAACCACGGGCGGCAGGAATTCCAATTTTGCGGCAACCAAGAGCTTTGCCATGATAGGGGCGTCCGACGCGGCGTTTATGCTCGGCGTTTTTATGGTTTGGATGCTTTCGGGCAAGACATTTATCGTTTCTGACATCAGCCTGGCGACTAATTCGGCACTTCCGATTATTGCGTTTTTGCTGCTTCTGACCGCCGCTATCACCAAGGCGGGCGCACTGCCGCTGCACACTTGGGTCCCGACGGCCGGTGAGTTCGCCCCGGCGTCGGTAATGGCTCTGCTGCCGGCGGCTGTCGACAAGCTGCTTGGCATCTATCTTCTGGTAATAATCGTGCGTCAACTATTCGTTGTTGAGCCAGGGGCATTAAGCGTCATCCTCGCGCTGATAGGTTCGGCGACCATCATTATCGCGGTAATGATTGCAATGGTTCAGCACAACCTCAAGAAGCTGCTGTCGTATCACGCCGTCAGCCAGGTGGGTTATATGATTCTGGGCATAGCAACTATGACGCCTGTAGGCATTGCCGGTGGGGTATTCCACATGCTCAACAATGCAATATACAAATGCTGTTTGTTTTTGTGCGGCGGGGCGGCTGAACGCCAGGCCGGAACAGCGGAACTCGACCGGCTCGGCGGCCTGGGAAAGAAAATGCCCATCACTTTCATTACCTGCCTGATTGCCGCCTTGAGCATTTCCGGTGTGCCGCCTTTCAACGGCTTTGTTTCCAAGTGGATGGTTTACCAGGGCGTTATCAAAATGGGTCAAGAGCAGGCAGGAGCCGGCGCCGGGCTCTGGTGGCTTTGGCTGGTTGCCGCGATGTTTGGAAGCGCCCTTACGCTTGCTTCATTCGTAAAAGTCATCCACTCGGTGTTTCTCTCCCGGCTGCCGGATAACCTGAAGGAGGCAAAGGAAGTCCCTGCCGCGATGACGGCGCCTATGATTGTGCTGTCGGCGCTGTGCGTATTCTTCGGGATTTTTTACCACGTGCCGTTGAAGCTGTTTATCTACCCGGCCCTGGGTATTACGGGCACGCCGATTTTCGGCACCTGGGCCTCGGGGCTTGCTACAATCCTGATAATCACAGGCATTCTGCTCGGCTTGGGCATCCTCTTTCTGGGTTTGCTGGGAAGGAACGTCAGGGTAGTACCAACCTGGACCTGCGGTGAAGTGCAGTCCAATGAGCAAATGAGAATACCGGGCACCGGTTTCTACAAGACCGTTTCTTCAATGGGAGGCCTGAAACAGCTTTATGACGGTCAGGAAAAGGGTCATTTTGACCTGTACAACCAAAGCTCAAGGGTGGGCATGGCCTTTACAAACCTTCTCAGGTGGCTGCACTGCGGCGTACTGCCAATATACCTGACGTGGGTTATGGTAGGATTACTCGTAATTCTGTTTGTAGTCTGCAAAAATATTTGGTGAGGGAACTATGCTTATATTCTACATTTTATTGCTTTTCATTTTAATTGCGGCGATTATTGCCGTGGAAACCAAGGACCTTTTGAGTTCCGTGATTTGTATCGGGGCCATCGGGTTCGGTGCATCGATAATGTTTCTCTTCCTGCGCGCTCCCGACATCGCAATAACTCAGATTGTAGTTGAGGTGTTGGGTTTAATCATCCTGATTCGGGCTACCATCCGCCGCGACCTCACATTCATCAGCGGCGACAGAGAGTTTTTCGGAACGGTTGTCTCCATTGTTATTATCTTCACAATCGGCGTAGCGGGCCTGGGCCTGGCTGTTTTCCAAAACTTGCAGGACTTCGGCAATCCCATCTTTGCCAACGTCCCCGATGCGGCATCTCAAGAGTATATCAGCCAGGGATTAGCGAAGACGGGCGCGGAAAATCTCGTGGCATCTATCATCCTTGATTTTCGCGCTTACGATACGCTGGGCGAAACAACGGTGCTGTTCACTACGATTATCGGCGCGCTGGTCATACTGCGGAGAGAAGGCAGAAAGACGCTGGAGGGTCCCGACCAATGAAAGGAATGACAATAATCGTCAAGACAATCGCCGGCTGGGTGAAGATATTGATATTCATGTTTGGCATTTATGTCGTTCTGTTCGGCGATATCACACCGGGAGGCGGTTTTGCCGGCGGCGTGATTTTAGCTTCTTCTTACATACTGCTTATGTTGGCGTTCGGCAGGGAATCTGTGGAAAAGAACCTCCCGCAGGCGTTGGCTTTGAAGCTTCTTTGTTGCGGCGTTCTGGCGTTCGCGGCAATAGCGCTATCGGGTTTGTTTTTTGGGGCTGATGGTTTTTTCTGGAATTATATCTACCAGGAATGGCTGGCAGGCAAAGACGTTGAGTTTCTAAAGGCCGGGATTATTCCGCTGGCAGAACTTGCAATTGGCCTGGCAGTAGCCATGTCGCTGTTTTTGGTCATTCTTAATCTTTCGAGCTTCAGGTCTGATATTTCAGCTAACGAAAAGGAGTAAAACCGATGCTTTATGCGCTGTGTTTTTTATTGTTTATGATTGGCCTGTACAGTGCGGTCGTGAAGAAGAACATGGTGAAGATTGTAATCGGCATTATGATAATGGAATATGCCGTCAACCTTTTCCTGATTATGCTCGGGTATCGTCTGGGCGGCAAGGCCCCGATTGTCGGCGAAGAAGATATGGCGGGCGCCGGCGGGCAGGTCAGCGACTTGTTCCTGAATACCTCGGTTGACCCGTTGCCTCAGGCGCTTGTACTTACTACAATTGTTATCTGCCTGGGTTCATTGGCGCTTATGATTTCGATATGTATCCGGGTCCACGAGAAATACGGCACCTTTGACATTACCGAAATAAGGAGGTTAAAAGGATGAGCATGCCGCTTCCCTTGTTTGTCGCTATCCCTCTGGTAACAGCTTTTCTTATGCCAATTATCGGCGGCTTCGGCAGGAAAGGCAAAGGCACAGCAACCGTTCTGGCAAACGCGGCAACCATCTGCCTGCTTGTTTTTGCGGTGGCCTCCGTCGGCAGAACGGATGTTTATCTGATGGGCAAATGGTCCATCCCTCTCGGAATAAATCTTGTGCTTGACGGCTTGAGCTCGCTTATGCTTTTGGCTATTGGTGTTGTCAGCGCCGCTGCGATGCTCTTTGGCGTAAGATATATGCAACAGTACACTGCAAGGGCAAAATACCTCAGCCTGTTTATGCTTATGGTCGCGGGTATGAACGGTGTGGTGCTGTCCGGAGATATTTTCAACCTGTTTGTATTTCTCGAAATTGCTTCGCTCGCATCTTACGCGCTGGTTGGTTTCGGCTGCGAGCACGAGGAACTCGAGGCATCCTTTAAGTATATGGTGCTCGGCACCATCGGCTCACTATTTGTTCTTTTCGGGATAGCTCTTGTTTACGGCAACACCGGCACGCTGAATATGGCCTACATCTCAAGAGCAATCCAGCAATCCGGCGTAAATGCAGGACTTTCCTTTGCACTGGCTTTGTTCATTGTCGGTTTCGGCCTGAAAGCCGCCATGGTTCCCTTCCACGCCTGGCTGCCCGACGCTCATCCGTCGGCGCCTGCTCCTATTTCGGCTATGCTCTCCGGCGTTTTGATAAAAACGCTCGGTGTATACGCACTTTCTCGAATAGTTTTCAATGTTTTTGGCATCTCAGAAACAGTCGGCTGGCTTCTGGTCGTGCTGGCACTTTCGAGCATGGTCATCGGCGCGCTTTTGGCAATAGGACAGTGGGACTTGAAACGTCTAATGGCGTATTCCAGCATCAGCCAGGTCGGTTACGTGATGCTGGGAATAGGCATCGGCGGACTGATTCTCGGCCGGGCCGGGCCTGATATCGACAGTGAGCATCTGGCGTGGGCGTCTCTGGCGATACTTGGCGGATTGTTCCACCTCATAAACCATTCCGTTTATAAATCTCTGCTGTTCTTGACCAGTGGCTCGGTGCAAATGTCAACGGGCACGCGAGAAATGAGAGAAATGGGCGGACTCGCACAAAAGATGCCGCTTACGCGCGCCACATGCACCGTAGCCTCGGCAGCCATAGTCGGCATCCCACCATTCAGCGGCTTCTGGAGCAAGTTAATTTTGGTAATCGCTTCGGTTCAGGCACACCTCTACTGGGTGGCCGCAATAATCCTTCTTGTAAGTTTGTGCACCCTGATAATGTATTTGAAGGTGCAGAGACACGTTTTCCTCGGCGAATTGCCGGAGAATCTCCAGAATGTAAAAGAAAACACAGGTTGTATGGTTGCCGCCATGGTCTTTTTGGCCTGCTTGTGTGTGCTTATGGGACTGCTGTTAGTTCCGTCTTTGAGAGAAATGGTTCTGACGCCGGCGGTGGAAGTATTGACCAACGGTGTTGGTTATTCGACACAGATAATTGAACAGGCAGGAATCGGGAATTAGTTATGAGACGACTGATTTATTTTATTGTAGCGGTTATCATCTGGATAACAATGACGTGGCCCTTTGTTGACGGCAGAATCGACATGCAGGTTCTGCTCGCAGGCGTCATAGCTTCTTTTATAGTTGCGATTCTTTTCCATGAAATACTGCCCAAGGAACACCACGTTTTTATCTCACCCGTGAGGATTTTCTGGTTTCTGGTTTACGTGCCGGTATTTTTCTATTACATGCTCAAAGCCAATTTGGACGTCGTCTATCGCGCCCTGCACCCGAAGATGCCCATAAAACCCGGAATCGTAAAGATAAAAACTACTCTGAAAACTGAATCCGGAATCACGGCTCTGGCAAATTCCATCACACTCACGCCGGGAACTTTGACCGTGGATTTAACGGACGACGGTTTTCTGTATGTCCACTGGATTAATGTGAAATCCGACGACATCGACCAGGCAACCAGGCTCGTCGCTCAAAGGTTCGAGTGGTTCCTGAAGAGAATTTTCGAATAGAAAGGCGTAATTATGACAACATTGTTTTATATCGGCTTGTTCTTATGTTGCTTCTTGTGCCTGTATCGTATAGGGCGAGGTCCCACCGCACCGGACAGAACCGTAGCTATTGATATATTAGGCATAGTCATAGTCGGATTCTGTGGCATTCTTTGTCTCGGCACCAAAAAGAGTTTTTGTCTTAACGTTGCTCTTGCCTGGGCATTGTTAAGTTTTATTGGAACGATAGCATTGGCCAAGTTTCTGGAAGGAAGAAGTTTCGATGACTAACATAATAGGGCACGTACTCGTAACAATTGGAATCTTGTTTAACATATTCGGCTGTATAGGGCTGGTTCGTTTTCCCGACATTTACAACCGTCTGCAGGCCTCGACAAAATGCGTAACACTCGGCACCATCCTCGTGCTGACCGGTGTTGCGTTCATCCACAGTTGGGGCCCGATAAGCGCAAAAGCAATAATCTGCGCCGTCTTTATATTGATAACTTCGCCCACAGCAGCACATGCAATTGCCAAAGGCGCTTACGCTTCCGGCGTGAAACTGTGGGAGAACAGCGTCGTTGACAAATACGCAGAAGAAGTCGAAAAGAAAACTGAATGAAATAATCCATTGATGGCGGGAGTCTGAAATTGCGTTGGCCAAAGTTGAGAGAGTTGAAAGAAGCTGTTACTGCGGTTCTGTCACCGCGGTTTACCACTCGGTTCCCGGCTGAACCGTGTGTTGTGCCCGAAAGGTACAGAGGCAAGCCCGAATTCGATATGGACACTTGTATCGGTTGTGGTGCGTGTGTGAACGCATGCCCCACCAGCGTGTGCCTTATACAGGAGGACGACGTTGATGCGGACCCGCCGGTAAGGAGAATCACGCTCAATTATGACACGTGTATTTTCTGCGGCAACTGCGAGGCGAACTGCACGACCGAAACCGGCATAAAGCTGTCCAGGCAGTGGGACCTGGCCGGGTTCGACAGAGAAGCTATGACCGAAATACAGGAGTTCGAACTTCAACTATGCGAGAAGTGCGGCGCCGTGATAGGCACGAAAAAGCACCTCGTGTGGCTTTATGAAAAACTCGGCCCGCTGGCCTATACCAATCCATCGCTGCTGTTGGCAAAAGATGGGGCGTTGAGCACAAACCCCCAGGACATACCGGTGACGAAGCCTGATGAGAAAACACGGACCAGCGACTTTATGAGAATTCTGTGCCCCAAGTGCAAATGTGAGCTGAACATCCGGCTGTAAAAAACTATGGCCGACAACCAACAGCTACTGGCCAGGCTCGACAAACTTCGCGGTTCAAGAACCGTCATCGTCGGAATCGGCAACATTCTGAAAGGAGACGACGCAGCCGGGCCGTTGATTTGCCAACAACTAACAGACGCCGTTATCGATGCCGAAATCATAGACGCCGGAACCGTCCCGGAGAATTACATCGGCACGATAATAAAGAAAGCCCCGCAAAACCTTCTCGTTATCGATGCCGTTGACTTTCAGGCTCAGCCCGGGGCGGTGAAGCTCTTCAGGGCCGAGCAGCTAAGCTCATTCGCTTTATCGACACACACGCTCAGCCCGCACTTGTTCGTCGATACGATAGTGAAACAAACGAATGCAGAGGTCTATTTCATCGGAATTCAACCTGCACAAACAGGGCTTGCACAATCAATGTCACCGCCTGTAAGTAAGACATGTCGGCGCATTGCGGCTCAACTTATAGAATTGTTTGCCGAGAAAAACGACGTGCGCTGAGAATGCGAACCGACCGGTATCAGCCCGCTTTTAGGCGAAATCTCAGCTTCTCAAGAGTCTTGTGTATATTCCTGACCTCCCGCTCGAGGTTGTCAAAACGCTTCCGGCAAACGAAGGTATAGATCGCATCTTCAGGCCGACCATTCGGACCATTGGAGTCTCCGTTCGGCTTCGACACCCCCTGCAGGATGTAGTCGTGTATCAGCCCCGCCTGCTGCCTGAGCATCTTGTGCAACATCTTGGTCGTCTCCCTAAGAACGACGGTCTCTCGTTCCAGGGCCTCAAGACGTTGTTGAGTTGTGAGTCTCATGTCACTCATCTTGTCGCTATACCTCATCACAATCATCTTTGTACAATAAAATCAGAAACAATCAGGCACATCACCAATTCAAAACCACGCTGCCAATTTCCAACTGTTTCCTCATTATATTGTACCCGATAAATGGTGCATTTGTTCTGACGCCGGCAAGGTCTGTCGTACCGTTTGCAGCGAATTGCGTCCTATCGGCCAGAAATGCGGTCCGTTTGAGGGCGCTAAGGCATTTGGCGGTATCAAATCAGGAATTGACCGGTATATTATTCTCACCCGTCGTGCGAGGTTTTGCTGCGCGCCGGGCTATGTTAATGCACGCCCGTTCTCGGCAGGTAAAACACACCGGGTCCTGTATCGTCGGGATAGGGGCAGGCGCCGTCGGCGGTTATTGAGACTTTCATTGGAACAACCTCACCGGGCGTGTAACTTCCTCCGCCAGTATAGAGGCATATAACCAAACTTACTCTATCGGACGTTGCTTGTCAAGCAAAAAATCCTCCGCCCTCTGCCCTGTCTCCTGCCTTTTTCCTTTACTATCTGTCCCCAATCGGCCATAATACGCCGCTATGAAAAAGTCCCTAACACATCTGCCCGAACACAAACGCGAGGAATTGCGTCTCATCACCAAAACTATCCTCAAAGCTGCGCCAATAACACAAATGGTTATCCTCTTCGGCAGCCATGCCCGTGGAGACTGGGTCGAAGACGTCACCGTAGAAGGACATATCACCTATGAATACAGGTCCGACTACGACATACTTATTGTAGTACCAACACAAAAGATAGCTTACCAGGCCTCAACCTGGCACAACCTTAAAAGGAAAATCCTGGAGCTGCAATTAAAAACATGGACCACAATAATTGTTAACGGAATCAAACATATCAACAAGCATCTGCGCTGGGGCCAGTACTTCTTTACCGACATAAAAAAAGATGGAATAATGCTCTACAACTCCGGCAAATACAACCTTAAACGCAGACGAAAACTAAACCTCGAAAAACGTGCCGAATTAGCAAAACAAGACTTCGAACAATGGTTCACAACCGCAAAGGGTGCTTATCTTGGATACGAACTGTTTCTCGAAAAACATAAATACAAATGGGCGGCTTTCCTGCTTCACCAGGCCACCGAGTGTTTTTACGGCACGATTATGTTAGTCTTTACCAATTACAAGCCGAAGACTCACGACCTCGAAACTTTAAGCCACCTGGCCTGCGGCCATAACGCCGAGTTTTTAACCATCTTTCCACGGGCGACGAAAGCCGAAATAGAATGTTTCGATTTACTAAACGAAGCTTACGTAAAGGCCCGCTTTCATCGTTACTACAAAATCACAAAAAAACAGTTAGAATACCTTGCCAAGCGAGTGAGAATATTACAAAGACTGACCAAAAACATCTGCAAAGCGAAAATCGAAAGTTTCATTTGAGCAAAGTCCTGCATCAATTAGGCTACTGCCGTAAATTGGTGCAGGGTAAAGAGAAAATTGAGTCTTGAATAAATAACATTGGGAAATTGTAATGACAGTTCTTTATCACTATTGTTCAAATGCTGCTTTCCACTCAATTGTTGAGAATCGTTCGATTTGGCTGTCTGCACTTTCGCTGTCAAGCGATACAATGGAAGGCAAATTAGTGACAGATGTTATTGCAGAAATGGCCAAATCTGACGGTTTAGACCAAGCAAACATACAAAGACTCAAAGAATCTGTTTCTTTGCTTGAACAAATTATGGAGGGCTTAGGTTTCTGCCTTTCTGAAGAAGGTGATTTGTTAAGTCAATGGCGTGGATACGCTGATAATGCATCTGGAGTTTCTATTGGATTCTCAAAAAAATATCTTGAAAAGCTCTCAGAAGCTAGCCTCAATCCCCAAAAATCCGGCTTTACGCTACGAAAGGTTGAATACGAATACGAATCACAAAAGAAACGAATACAGGCAACTTATGACAAAATAAAAGAGCTTATAGACAATGGTGCTTATAAACCGCTCGTGCATCGCACATTATTAGGCTTTAGAACGGAACAAGAGCTTGAAGCAAAGAATAAAGAAATAAAGAAAGCATTCTATGGTTTATCTATGACTGTATTAGGTCTTTTTTCTGAGCTTTTTTTATTGAAAACAAAGGCTTTTCATGAAGAGCAAGAATGGCGATTGATCTCTTATCTCACCAAAACTGGTGATGACGAGTGTTGCTTCCAATCTTTTCCTGACAAAATTGTTCCATATAGAAAATTTTCTTTATCAAATTTAGAAGAAAACTCCATAGTTGAGGTGATTTCAGGGCCTAAAAACAATACACCAGAGTATGTTATAGATGGACTTTTAAAACAAAATAATTTTGAGAATGTAAACGTTCTTCGCTCAGAATCATCTTATAGCCCGGATTTCCCAAGTAAATCCTTGAAAAAAAGTGAAGATTTGATAGTATAGAGCTTATGGAGACCACTCAAGCCAGTTTTGACTGTTCTGATTTGGAGAACCCAATGGGTGAAAGAAGCAAGGATGCTTATAGGCTTGATTTTGACCGAAAACTGAGGGTCGAATTTCATGGAACCAAAGTAACCAGTGATGCAGGTTTATTAGCGTATCGAGAGTTGGATGAAGTACTCGGATTGACGACAATGATAGAATCAGAGCTTACCGACAGTCGAACAGGTAAGAATACCCGACATGGGCTTTTAGCACTGCTGCGTCAGTCTGTTTACAGTCGACTGGCTGGTTATGATGACACTAATGATGCAGAACGTATGTCCGTTGACCCTGCTATGCGTCAAGTTGTTGGTGGAAGGGCCAAAGAACGAACGGCAGCTTCGACAAGTTTGATGGGTAGATTTGAAACAGAGATACTTACCCAGCCAAAGAATATGGGGTTATTGAAAAACCTGTCAGGTCAATGGGTAGATGATGTTTGCCAGCGAAAGCCACTCAAGCAGATTATTCTTGATATGGACAGTTCTGTCAGTCCAACCTATGGTAATCAGGAGGGGACTGCTTACAATGGATATTTTCAATGCACCTGTTACCACCCATTAT
>Ga0210003_1001222_pt1 | contig 22762 bp, 17 predicted proteins | sample LantaG_FD_182804 | JGI IMG/M metagenome (GOLD analysis project Ga0210003, IMG submission 182804) | Deep subsurface microbial communities from Baltic Sea to uncover new lineages of life (NeLLi) - Landsort_02402 metaG (SPAdes) (version 2) | ecosystem: Environmental > Aquatic > Marine > Oceanic >... | reverse complement strand
GGGGAGGGGGGGGCGGAACGGTGAGAGGGACGCGCGGATGCTTGAAACCCAATGCCTTTTTTCGGTTTTGCCCCGCTCTCTCTTTCCCTCTCTCCTCTCTCTCCATCCTTCGTCTTCTTACCGATTCCGCATCGTGCGCAGGTCCACCTCGGAGCTCCCGCCGCTGCCGCCGCCAGAGGACTGGAAGAGGGCGCCCAGGGACCACGAAGAAGGCGTGGAAGGGGCATTGTTGATGGAGCCCTCGCCGCTGCCCGCTCGCGACATCGTCGATGCTGCTGCAGCTTTCGCTTTCGCCGCCGCGGTGCTGGCCGTGAGGGTGGCTATGCAGACTATGCCCGGCTGCAGAGGCACCTCAGGAGGCATGAAAAATGGAGCGAGAAGAGAGGTCTCTCACCTCTCTTTCTCTCCGTGTCGAGGAAAAAGGTGAGGGAAAAACGAAAAGCGGGAAGAGTGATGATGGTCAGGCGGCGTCGCTCGAAAAGAAGAGAAAAGAAAAACTCACTTGCTTCTCAATTTGAAACCTCTGAAGCAGCAGATCAAAACGCGGAATCTTCTGAGCGACTTCTTCTCTTTTTCTTCTATTTTTCCATTCGAACAAACAGAGAACAGGAAAGAGGCTCCAGCAGCAGCAGCAGCAGCAGCAAGCTCATTTGCAGGAGGAACTGAAGAAGAGGAAACGGAAAGCAAAAGCATCGAGAATGGCCTCGACCTCGACGTCGCCGACCTCGGCAGCTGCAGCAGCAGCAGCAGGAGCAGCCGCAGGAGCAGCAGCAGCAGCGGCAGCGAGCCACGCGCTCGCCCGCTTTGGCCTCCACGGGAAGCGCGCGCTCGTCACGGGCGGCACCAAGGGCATCGGCAGGGCCGTCGTCGAGGAGCTGGCCCTGCTCGGCGCCGAGGTCTTCACGTGCTCCCGCACCGCGCGGGAGCTCGAGGCCGCGCTCGCCGAGTGGCGCTCGCGAGGGCTGCTGGTCGAGGGGGCCGCCGCCGACGTCTCCACCCCCGAGGGGCGCGAGGGCCTGCTCCGGGCGTACGCCGACTCGTTCGAAGGCGAGGCGAGGCTCGACATCCTGATCAATAACGTCGGGACAAACGTCAAGAAGCCCTCCGCGGAGTACACCAAGGGGGACTACGACCGCGTGTTCGGGACCAACCTCGAGAGCGTCGTCGCGCTGACGGCGCTGGCGCACCCGCTGCTGAAGCGCGGGGCCGAGGCGAGCAGGAGGGAGCAAAAGGCGGGGGGGGAGAGGGCCGCGACGGCCGCCGTCGGAGCGGCGCCCGAGGCATCGGCGGTCGTGCTCGTCTCGTCGGTCGCCGGCGGCCCGCCCTCGATGAGGTCCGGCTCGCTCTACGCGGCGACCAAGGCCGCCCTCGACCAGCTCGCGCGCAACTGGGCCTGCGAGTGGGCCCGCGACGGCATCAGGGTCACCGCGGTGAGGCCCTTCTACATCGACACGCCGCTCGCCGCGGGCGTCGTCGGCGACCCGGCGCAGCTGGCGCAGGTCCTGGCCGCGACGCCCTCGAGGAGGGTGGGGTCCCCCCAGGACGTGGCCGGGGTCGTCGCCTTTCTGTGCTCGAGGGCGAGCGCGCACGTCACGGGGGAGACGGTGGCGGTGGACGGGGGGTACTTGGCGGCTGGGTTCTGGCCTGAGTGACGAGAGTTTTTTTTTCCTTTCGTTTCGAAAAAGGCGAAGAGAAAAAAATGGAAATTCAAAAAACACGTTTCTTCATCAACCTCAAGAGAGAGAGGCCCGCTCTTCTCTTTCCCTTCCTTTTTATTGCATTCTCAACGATTCTATGATCTACTGCAATTTTAAAAAAAACGATGCGAAGTATCTCCCTCCATCGAAAAGAAAAAAACGAGAAACTTCTTCTTCTCCCTCTCAGAGCCTCGATGCCGCCGCCTTGAGTCACTTCCCGCCCGCGGCGGCGAACCTCTCCGCGACCTTGTCCCAGTTGATCAGCTCGTTAACGAACACGCCGATGTACTCGGGCCTCCTGTTCTCGTAGACCGGGTAGTAGGCGTGCTCCCAGACTGTTGTGTCGAGTTTTTCGCGAGGATGGAGGCGGCAAAAGTTAGATAAGAGAGAAAGAAAAAACGTTTCGCCTCTCTCTTTCTCTCTCTTGCTACTCTCTCTCTCTCGCTCTCTCTCGCTCTCTGTCTCTCGCTCTCTTGCTACTCCCTCTCCCTCTCCCTCTCTTCCCATCCCACCCTCCCTTTCCATCCCACCCTCCTTTTCCAGATCGGTGAAAACGAAAGGTAAAAAGAAAAAAACGCACCGTCCATAGTCAGGAGCGGGACCACGGCCCCATCCGTCAGCGGCGTCTCGGCGTTGCCCGTCTTGCGCACGGCCAGCTTCCCGGTCGCCTTCTCCAGCACCAGCCAGGCCCAGCCCGAGCCGAACTGCGTGGCGCCCGCCGTCGAAAACTCCTTCTTGAAGGCGTCGAGGGAGCCGAAGTCGCGGTCGATCGCCGCGGCGAGCGGGCCCGAGGGCTCGGCTGTTAAAAGGAGTTTTTTTATTTTCCAAGTTTTTTTTCGGCCGAGGTTGGTTTCTCTTTCGACTGCTCTACGCGTTCGCTCTCTCGATCTCTCCTCTCTATCTCTTGGTTCTCTCTCTCTCTCTCTCCCACCTCTCTCTCTCCCCAACCGCTCCCACTACCACCACTCACTCTTCGTGGGAGACATCGAGTGCCAGAAGAAGGTGTGGTTCCAGACCTGCGCCGCGTTGTTGAACGCCGGCGTCGGTTTTCCCTCGTTCCACGTCACCTTGACGACCTCCTCGATGTCCTTGGAGGCGTCTAGCTCGGTGTCTTTGATCTGGCCGTTGAGGTTGGTGACGTAGGCGCGGTGGTGCTTGTCCCAGTGGAGCTCCATGTTGTGCTGGTGGTGTTTTTTGAGTGGAGGAGGCAAGAGGAAAGAGGGTGATGATGACGGGTTGAGAAGAAGAACGGAAGCATCTTTGAGTTTCTTCTTTTCGTTTCCTCTTTTCTCTCTCCGCCTCTTTTTCTCTTTTCTACCCTTGCCTCTTTAGAGGCTTTACCTTGGATATCTTGGGCTCGAGCGCGTCCTGTGGAGGAGTGCATTTGCGGAGCGAGAAAGAGAGAAGAGCGCGAAACAACGGGTGAGTTATTTTCGAAGAACAACGTCGACGTGGCCGTTTAGAGATCGATGGGTTGCATCAAGAAAAACGCCGCGCTGTCTCTCCGGCTCTCTGCCCTTGAAGTGCGGAAACAACAACGATGGATGCCTAGATCTCGATACTCACAAGCGCGTACGGCGGCTCCTCGAGGACGAAAGGCATTGCGTCTGTGTGGGTTTTGGGTGTTTTGATGGAGAGATTCGTTTGATGTCGAAAAGAAAGAAAGGGCGCTGAAGAATGAATTCTTTTTCATTTTCTCGTTTTCCCTCCTCTTTAAGTTTGCCCCTTTGCCTCTCTCTTTCGTCTTCCCCCTCAACAAGAATGAGCCCACGGCCTCGTTTCCAGGCTCATCTCGCCCACAGGGAGCTCGCCCTGATGCTCTAGAATTATTGATTGACTGAGCCGAGAGAGAGGGAGAGAGAGAGAGAGAGAGAGAGAGAGAGAGAGAGAGAGAGAGAGAGAGAGAGAGAGAGAGAGAGAGAGAGGGGGGGAGCAGGCGGAGCCTCCTCTCTTGGCCTCTCTCCAACTGCACGCTATGCTGACCGACGCCAAAGAAGAAGAGCTCGCTCGACGAAGAGCGATGCCTCCTCCTCCCGCGCCCGCGCCTCCGCCTCTGCCTGCTCCTGCTCGCGCCCAGCCGCCTATAATCTCCATCTTCCATTCCGAGCAAGGCCGAGGCGGCGAAGACGAAAAAGCACGGCGAGAGCCATCGATCCTGCGCGTCCGAATCGCCACCGTCGAGTGGTCGCTCTGCAAGCCGCTCCCGGGGATCGACGCAGGCGCGTCGCCGCTCGACGGCGCAAGGCTGGCGCGCGTGCCCGTGCTGCGGGTGTGGGGCCCGACCCCTGGAGGTCAGAGGGCGTGCGTGCACGTGCACAAGGTGAGGAAAGAGAGTTGAGAGGGAGAGAGAGAGAGCGCGGGGGGAGAGAGAGCCCTATTGGCTTGCTCGGTGATGATGCTCAGCGACGACAAGAAAAAAAAACTCGACCTCGACCTCACCAAAAAAAACAGGTCTTCCCCTACTTCTACGTACCCTACGCCCTCGAGCCGCCCACAGCTCCGGGAGGGGCTCGCGCTGAGCTGCTCGAACTCGCCCTGGAAGTCGACCGAGCGCTCAGCGAGAAAGAACGGGAATCGGGGCGAGGAAGAGGAGGAGGAGGAGGAGGAGGAACCACCGCTTCTTCCTCCTCTCTCTCTTTCGCTCCCGCTCCTCCTCCGCCGCAGCGCCGCGTCGTCGCCGCCGACCTCGTCCGCGCGCGGAACGTCTACGGCTTCCACGCCACCGAGGAGCTCTTCGTCAAGCTCTCCTTCGCGCACCCTTACGACGTCAAGAGGGCCTCGGCGGCGTTCGCAGAGGGGAAGGTCAGGGCCCCCGCCGTCGTCGGCGGCGGGGAGATGAGCGAATGCGACGGCAGGGACGGCGGCGGCGACGGCGGCGGCGGCGACTCTCCTCCCTCTCCTCTCCTCCCGGTCCCGTGCTTCGAGGCCCACATTCCCTACGTGCTTCAGTTCAAGGCAGACTGCGGCCTGGCCGGAATGGACGTCGCGGAGCTCGAGAGGGGGAGGGTCCGAGGCGGGTGGCCCCGCTCGGGGCCGCGGAGGAAGTGGTGGCAGGAGAGGAGGGGAGAGAGGGGACAGCCGGAAGAACGACTCGAGCAACGGGAAAGCGAGCAGAAGCGTGACGAACAACAGCAGAAGCACTCCTTCCCCCTCGTCTGGACCTCTGGCTCGCCGCACGCCGCCTCCTGGGAGCTCCCCTGGCCGTCCGGCTGCGGCCGAGGAGGCGTGGGCCCCGCGCGAGTCTCCAGGGAAGGGCTCGGGAACGGCGACGGCGACGGCGACGACGACGGCGGCGGCAACGACGGCGGCGGCGGCGGCGGCGCCGGTGGCGGCGGGGAAAGCGGCGGCAACAAAGCTTCTTCTTCCTCCTCTCCCTCGGTCATCGAGGTCGATGTCACCGCCGACGCCATCGCGAACGCCAAGGCAGAGGCCGCGAGGAGGGTTCCCCTCGAGTCTATGCCCGGGCTGTTTGACGAAGAAGAAGAAGGAGGAGAGGGAGAAAAAGAAACGTTTTCTTCGCTCCCACCGTCTGCATCGCTGCCCTCCTCTCCTCCTCTGCACCGCCGCGCCGTCGCCTCGCTGCGCCCCATGTGGCGCGACGAGGCCGCGAGGTGCCCCAGCGGCAGGCTCCCGCCGCCACCCAAGGACGTCGAGCGAGAGCCCGTGCCGCTGCGGAGCGCCGCGGCCGAGGAGCTGCGGGGGGCGCTGCTGGCCGCCGAGGCCGCCGACGCCGCGGCGGGGAGGGACGGCGACGACGCCGACGGCGACGGGAGGGGCGCCCCCCTCTCCGCCAAGGCCGCCGACGCCGCGGCCGCTTCCGCCTCGGCGGGCCCGGCGCTCCTAACGCAGGCGGCCAACGACCTGATCCCGGGGAGAAGTTGGAGCGGCGAAGAGGAGGAAGAGCAGGGCGGCTCTGCCGCCGCCGTCGTGCCGCCGCCGGCTGCTGCTGCTGCTGCTGCGACCGGCGTCTTTGCTTCCTCTGACTGCGACGACGACGGCGGCGGCGACGCCGAGGCGCTGCTCGGGGCGCTCGCCGAAGCCGCCGCCGCCGCCGACGGCCCTCCTCCGCCTCCTCCGCCTCCGACTCTGGGAGACCAGGCCGGCCCCCCGGCCTCCTCCTGCAGCCAGCAGGCGGCGAGGGAGGCCGCCGCTGCGGCCTCCGAGGCGGCTAGGGAGGCCGAGCGGGAGTGGGAGGACATCCGCGCGGCGTCGCAGGCGCTGGCGCTCTCGCCCCCAGCCGCGCTCCCCGCCGCCGGCCCCGAAGGAGCCCCGGGCGCCGCGCGCGCCCTGGAGCCGACGCTGCTCCGGGCTGCTGCTCCGACCGCTCCTGCCGCCGCTCTGCCCAACGACCCCGGCTTCGAGGCGCGGCTGTACGGGGCGGTGGAGGAGATGGCGTCCCAGAGGAAGGAGGAGCAAGAGCGAGGGCGAGGGCGAGAGCCCGCCAGGGAGGAAGAGCTTCCGGGGAAGCAGAGGGAGGAGAAGCAGAGGAGGAAGAAGAGGCTCTCCCTCTCTGCCGCGGCACGCTCGGCACTGATGGATGTGGACGGAGAAGAGGAAGACGAGGACGAGGAAAGCGAGGAGGAGGCAAGCGGGGAAGAAGAAAAAGAGGAAGAAGAAAAGGCAAAGGCGACCTCGACCGCGCTCGCGACGGGAGCGGCGCTGCCTCATCGCCGCCCGCCTCCCCCGCTCCCTTCCTCTTCTGCTTCTGGCCTCCGTGTCGCCTTCCCCGGCCCGGGTCACACCCTCCGCCCCCGCTCCCCCCCTCCTTGCCCCTCTGCCGTCGCGGCGGACTTCGCGAGGCGAGGAGGCCCGCGAGGCGGGGTGGGCCCCCTCGCCGCCGCCGCGCGTGAGCCCTTCTACTCGGACGCCGCCGACGCGCCCGCGAGGCCGCCCGTGTACGCCGGCGTCGAGCGCCGCCTGCTGGCGGGCAGGTGCGGCGCCGGCCTGCCGCCCTGGTCGGACGACGAGGCGCGGCGCGCGGCGCGCGCGGCGGAGCGGAGGGCGCAGGAGGAGATCTTGGCGGACGTTCAGAGGAGGCACCCGCGGCCGAGAAGAGAAAGCAATGGAGCAGCGGCAGCGGGGCCGCCCATTGAGTTTCTGCTCTCTCCGGCGGCGTGGCCGCCGACGAGGGCCGCGACGGACGCGTGGCTGGCTACGGTCGACGGAGGAGGAGGAGCGGGAGGAGGGAGGGCGGGCGGCGACGGCGGCGGCGGCTTCTTCGCCGCCCCCGCGGTTCTCGCGACGCCGATGCCGACGCTGACCCTGACGCCGACGCCGACGCTGACCCCGACGCCGACGCCTCCTCCGAACCCCGCCGTTGCTGCTCCCTCCATTCCGATTCCTCGACCGGAAACATCTCAGCGGGTCAGCAGCAAGAGGCCGTCGCGGCTCTCTCAGGCTTCGGGCGCCATCGCCGCCGCCGCCGCCGCTCCTGCCCTTCCTGTCCCTGCTCCTGCTGCTCCTCTTTCGCTGCCGCCGCCACCGCTGCTGCCGCGACAGGCAGAGCCTGAGCCCGAGCCCGACCCCGAGCCGCTCTTCCGCCCGGCTTCGCCAAAGTACGACGAGGGGGGATACTTCCACTGCACGCCACAGCAGCAGCAGCATGAGCAGCAGCAGCAGCAGCAGCAGGCGGAGCTGGCGACGATGAGTGCCGCCGCCGCGGCTGGTGCGAACGCGGCGACGCAGGCTTCGCTGGCACCGCCGGCAAAGCGAGGTGCCACCGCCAAGCTCCCTGCCGCCGCTGCCGCCGCTGTCCCGCGCGTCTCCGTGGGTATCAGCCCGCCCGTTCGCACTCCACAGAGTGGCAGCGACCAGGGCCCCTCGCCTCTGGGCTTCGCCAGAGATGGAGGACGAGAGGGAGGAGCGGCAGGAACAGCAGCGGCGGCGGCGACGGCGGCGCGCTGCGCCCCTCTCTCCCTGCTCTCCGTCGAGGTCGTCGCCGCGACCTCGAGCCCTCACCTGCTCCCGGACCCGAGGAGGGACGCGGTGCGCGCTATCGTCCTCGCGGCCTGCGAAGACGACGGGAGCCCTCCGCCCAAGGCGTGGGCCTACCCCGTTCGCGCGCTGGTGGTCGTCGACGGCGGAGGAGGAGGCGGAAGAGGAGGAGCAAGGGGTGGCAACCTCAGAGGCAGCACCCTCGGCCTGCTCCCGGCGTCCGAGCTCTCGGCGTCGACGGTCGCCGCCTTCCCCGACGAGAAGTCCCTGCTCCGGGCCTTTCTGCAAGAGGTGACCCTCTGCGACCCGGACGTGCTTCTGGGTTGGGACCCACAGGGCGGGTCTCTGGGGTACCTCTCGGAGCGCGGCGCAGCGATCGGCGTCGAGGTCGACGCGGCGCTGCTGCGGGTCGCCAGCGCCGGCGCAGGCGCCGCACCCCCTGCGGCGCCAAAGCTGGAGAATCAGTCGGCCTCTTCTTTTTCCGCTGCTGCACCCGCTCCCTTCTCCTTCGCCGCCTCTTCCGCTTCCGCATCTGCCGCCGCCGTCGCCGCCGCCGCCGCCGCCGCCGTCGCCGAGGCCCGCGCGTCCCCGGCGGGCGTGGCCGGAGGGCGCCTCTTCCTCAGCGCGTGGCGGCTCGCGCGGCAGGAGCTCCGCATCGCGAGCCACACGCAGGAGGCCTGCTGCGCCGCGGTGCTGCGGGTCCGCGTTCCCCACGTGCCTCCGCAGCAGCTCGCGGCCTGGTGGGGAGACGGGGAGAGGGAAGGGAAGAACAGAGGAGAAAACGGGACCGGCGGCGGCGACGCGAGGAGGAGGGACGACCGCTGGCGCGCGCTCGCGGCCGTCTCGCGCCGCGCGCGCCTGTCACTCGCGCTGCTTGACTCGCTCGACGTCCTCGGCCGCGCCTCCGAGATGGCCCGCACCTACGGCATCGACGTGGCATCTGTTTTAACGAGGGGAAGCCAGTACCGCGTCGAGGCGATGCTGCTGCGGCTCGCGCACGCGTCGAACTACCTGCTGCTGGCGCCGGCGAGGACCGACGTCGAGCGCCAGCCGGCGATGGAGGCCGTGCCACTCGTTGCCGAGCCCGAGTCGGGCTTCCACGGCTGCCCCGTCGCCGTGCTCGACTTCCAGAGCCTTTACCCCTCGATGGTCATCGCGTACAACCTGTGCTTCTCGACGCTCCTGGGCAGGGCAGCGCACGCGAACGCGGGAGAAGGCGGAGAAGGAGGAGAAGGAGGAGCAGGCGGAGGAATAAAAACTACAACGCACCGGCTGGGCGTCGCCCCGCGCTTCTCGCTCCCCCGCGGCACGCTGACGGGCGCGCTCTCTCCCGACAAGCTCGTGTACGCCCCCAACGGCGTGGCGTTCGCCCCCGCCTCCGCCCGCCCGGGAGTCCTCCCCCGCCTGCTGAAGGAGGTGCTCGACACGAGGATCATGGTCAAGGGCGCGATGGCGCGGTGCGAGCGGGCCGAGACGCTGTCGAAGGGACGGAGGCGTGCGCTGCTGCGGTCGCTGAACGCGCGGCAGTTTGGTCTCAAGCTGATAGCCAACGTCACGTACGGGTACGCTGCGGCAGGTTTCTCGGGGAGGATGCCGTGCGCGGAGCTCGCAGACGCGATCGTGCAGGTATGTCGTTCAGTCGAGAGGGAGAGAGAGGGAAAAAAATTGGGAAGGTTTTGAGTTTAAAAAGTTGATCTAGGGTTGAGATCAATTCAATTTATTTCAAAACTCGAAGGTTTTTTTTTTTGCTCACCCCTTTTTTCTTTTCCTTTCCCCTCTTTTTTTGCCGAAAACCTTCAAAACGAAACAGTCCGGCCGTGCCACCCTCGAGATGGCCATCGCGATGGTCGAGGCCGATCCGCGCTGGCCCGGCGCGCGCGTCGTCTACGGAGACACCGACTCGCTCTTCGTCGCTCTCCCCGGTCTGAGCCGCGACGCCGCGGCCGACGCAGCCGAGGAGATCGCGGCGGCAGTGACGCGGGCGTGCCCGCGTCCCGTGCTGCTCAAGGTCGAGAAGATCTACGACCCGTGCGTCCTGCTGGCGAAGAAGAGGTACGCGGGACGGGCCTTCGTGGGCGGGGGCACCAAGCTCGTCGCCGTCTCTTCCGCCGCCGCAGGGGCCTCGACGTCGTCGACTTTGCCTTCTTCTTCGCCGGCGCCCCAGCTCGTCCGCGTCCCTCGCTCCCCCTTCCCAGCGCGCCCGACCTTCGACGCGAAAGGGATAGAGACCGTCAGACGGGACAGCTGCCCGGCCGCGGCCAAGATGCTCGAGGGCGCCCTGCGCATCCTCTTCGACTCCAGGGACCTGAGCCTCGTCAAGACCTTCTGCTGCCGGCAGTGGGCCCGGATCCTCTCGGGGCGCGTCTGCGTCGCCGACCTCGTGTTCTGCAAGGAGGTGAGGGCCGGGGCCGTTCTGGGAAGGTCTGGAGAAGAAGAAGAAGACGCGGAACGCGGCGGCGGCGTCGGCGGCGGGGGCGGCACTCGGCGCGGCCGCTTCCTTGGAGGCGTCGGTGCCGGCGGCGGCGGCGTCGCCGGCGGGCGCTCCGGCGGCTTCAGAAGCGGCGGAGGCTACTCCGGCCCCACGCCTCCCCCGGCCGCCCTCGTTGCCATGCGGGCCGCGGCCCTGGACCCCAGAGCGGCCCCGAGAGACGGCGCCCGCGTGCCCTACGTCGTCGTCTGCGGCCCCCCCGGCGCGACGCTGGCTTCGTGCGTCGCCTCTCCCTTGGACATCGCCGCTTCCGTGTCTGGGAAGCCGCCTCCTTTCTCTTCTTCCGCCGTTTCCTCTTCTTACAGCCTTCGCAGCACGCTCCGCCCCAACGCGGCCTACTACGTGATGAAGGCGACGCTCCCGGCGATAGAGAGGGCGCTCGCGCCCGTGGGCGCCGACCCGCGAGCCTGGGTCGCGGCGCTTCCCAGGCCGGCGAGGCTCCCTCCGCCAGAGCGGCTGCTGATGATGGCGCGCTTCAGCGCCTCTGCCGCTGCCCCTCCTTCTGCTTCCGCGGCTCCTTTTGCTTCCGCGGCTCCTTCTGCTTCCGCGGCTCCTTCCGCCTCCTCTTCGATGGCCGCATTCTGCCTCTCGAGGCACTGCGCCGCCTGTGACGCGCTCTGCGAGCCGCGCAGCGCCCTGTGCGACCGGTGCCGCTCGACGGCGCGGGCGAGGCAGGCGACCGCGGCGGCGCTGCTGGCGAGGGCGGCCGCGGCCGGGCGCGCCGCGGCGTCGCTCAGGCTGCGGTGCCTCGAGTGCGGCGGCGGCGGAGGAGGAAAAGGCGCAGAAATCGTCTGCTCGTCGTTCGACTGCGGCGTGTTCTTCGAGCGGGCCAAGGCGGACGCGTCCGCCACGGCGGCGGGGCAGCTGGCCGAGCTCGGGCTGAGGCAGCTCGAGGAGGAGGAAGAAGAGGGAGGCGCGATGGGTTTTAGAAAAAGAAAAATGTAAGATCAAAATTCAACACTACTCGCACTTTCCAAATTCATATCAACTCATTCCTCTCTTTTTCTCTGGGGGGGAGGGGGGGGTTACAAACTGCACAAGCGCGCACCGCTGCTGCTCAACTTTTGCCGCACGCGCGATTTCTTTCGTAAAAAGATGAAGTTTTTTTTTGAAATGAAGGAAAGCACTACTCTCTCAACGTGTGTGTTCGTTTTTTGTCTCTCTCTCTTTCTCTCTCTCTCTCTCTCTCTCTCTCTATTCTATATGTTTTCTCTCTCTCTCTCCCCGACAGCAGTGGCACAAAAAGAGTACAAAATGATCGGGCATGTTTTGAGATGAAGCGACGATGGCCTCGAGTGGAAGCCCTCTGTCGCCGAACTGTTTTGTTTTTTTTGAAATTCTCCCTCTCTCCAATCTCTCTCTCTCTCCCAGCGACTAAAAAAAGGGAACTTTTGAAGCTGATGTAAAGAAAAACACGCAATACAAAGAAGACGCAATCGAGTTTCGCCTCGTTGTCGTCGTTGAATAATGTCAAAATGAAAAAAGGTGTTGGTTGGTCGAGGTCGAAGTCGAAGAAAAAATTTCCCTCAAGCTTTCACGTCCTCCTTCTCCTGCTCCTTCGCCCTCGCGGCCTCCTTGGCCGCCCTCCTCGCCGAAAGCGTCGAGTAGACCACCTCGGACTTCAGCGTGGTGTTGCCGCCGCCGCTCCCTCCGCCGCGGCGCTTGGCCTGCCCGGGCTTGACCGAGGTGCAGACAACGCCAGCGGCGCCGACGACAGCGCCGGGCACCTTGCTGTACGACCCCTCTGGCTCTCCCGACACGTCGTCGAGGCGGGCGACGTCGCCCTCTTCGAGCGCACCAGAGAGGAGGGCGTCGGAAAGGGGGTCGTCGACCAGGGCGGTGATGGCCCGCTTGAGGGGGCGGGCACCTGTGTCGTTTTTTTTTGTTGTTATTGTTTTTTGTTTGAGAGATGAAAAAAGTGAGTTTTTTTGTCGTCGTCGGCGACCTCATCGACTTGCCGAAACGCGAAAAAAAAAACTCAAAAACCTCTCACCGTATTCTCTGTCGTAGCCCTCGGCGCAGATCCTCCCCATCAGCCGCTCGGTCACCTCCAGGTGGATCCCGCGCTGCTCAACCAGCCTCCCGCCCGTCTTGGCCAGCTCCAGAGCGGCGATCTTTCGCGCGTCGGGGGCCTCGAGGTTGCGGAAGACGACGACCTCGTCGAGCCTGTTGAGCAGCTCGGGCCTGAAGTACCCCTTGAGCTCCTCGAGCACGAGCGAGCGGACGCGGCCGTAGGCGCGGTCCTCGGCCGACTCGCCGTCCACGCCGCCCAGGTCGAAGCCGATCCCGCCGCGCCCGCCCTTGCTGATGACCGAGGAGCCGATGTTGGACGTCATGACCAGGAGCACGTTTTTGAAGGAGACGGTGCGGCCCTCGGAGTCGGTGAGGCGGCCGTCCTCGAGGACCTGCAGGAGCACGTTGAACACGTCCGGGTGCGCCTTCTCGACCTCGTCGAGGAGGACGACGCAGTGGGGCTTGCGGCGGACGGCCTCGGTGAGCTTGCCTCCTTCTCCGTAGCCGACGTAGCTGTTGAGAGCGTTTTTTGTTGTTGAAAGATTTGAGTTTTTTTTTGAGTGTCTTTTGGGGTCGTTTTTTTTGATTTTTCTTACGAACGAGCGCGAACACCATAAAAAAAAGAGCTCCTCACCCGGGAGGCGGGCCGACGAGCTTGGCCACCGTGTGGCGCTCCATGTACTCCGACATGTCGAGCCGGACGATGGCGTCCGCCGAGCCGAAGTAGACGTCCGCCAGCGCCCTCGTCAGCTCGGTCTTCCCCACGCCCGTGGGGCCCGCGAAGAGCATGCCCGCGATGGGCCTGTCCGGGCTCGAGAGGCCCGACCGCGCGCGGAGCATTGCGCGAGAGACGGCGGCGACGGCCGAGCTCTGGCCGATGACGCGCTCGCCGAGCGCCGGCGCGAGGGCCAGGATGCGCGCCTTCTCGTCGGGGGCCATCGCCTCGACGGGCACGCGGCTCCACTGCGCGACAACGCGCTCGACGTCGCGCCGCGACACGCGCGGGATGGCCGCGCAGTCGGCGGCCTCGCCGACGTGCAGGGCCCGCAGCGCGGCCTCCCGCTCGAGCAGCGACGCCGCGGCTTCGTAGTCGCCGGACGAGAGCGCCGCGGCGCGCGCCTCCATCACGTCGGCCAGCGCCTCGAAGGCCTCGACGTCGCCGTTGAGCTCCGCCGAGGACGGGAGAGACGAGGAGGAGGAGGAGGCGCTGCTCTTCGAGGAGGAAGAGGACGAAGAAGACCTCCCTCCCTTGCCTCTCTTCTCGAGCTCGCGCTCGGCCGCGGCCTTGCGCGCGAGGTACGCGTCAATCCGCGCGCGGCTGCCGGCCTCGTCCATCACGTCGATCGCCTTGTCGGGGAGCTGCCTGTCCGGCACGTACCTCGCCGACAGGGACACCGCGGCGGCGAGCGCGTCGGCGTCGTACACGCAGCGGTGGTGCCGCTCGTAGCGCGAGGCGAGCCCCTGCAGGATCTCGAGCGCCTCGGGCTCCGACGGCTCGCCGACGATGACGGGCTGGAAGCGCCGCTCCAGGGCCGGGTCCCTCTCGATGTGCTTGCGGAACTCGTCCAGGGTCGTCGCCCCGATGCACTGGAGCCCGCCGCGCGCCAGCGGCGGCTTGAGCAGGTTGGCGATGTCCATGCCCGCCCCGCCGCCCCCGCCGCCGCGGCCGCCCGCCGAGCCGGCGCCCACGAGCGAGTGGATCTCGTCGATCATCAGGATGACGTCGCCGCACGCGTCGATCTCGGCGAGCATCTTGGTGATCCTGCTCTCGAGCTCGCCGCGCTCCTTGGCGCCTGCCAGCACGAGGCCCAGGTCGAGGGACAGCACGCGCTTGCCCTCGAGGAACGAGGGCAGCGGGGACCCGTCGGGCAGCGCGCCCGTGACGATCGCCGTGGCCAGGCCCTCGGCGATCGCCGTCTTGCCGACGCCCGGGTCGCCGAGCAGGATCGGGTTGTTCTTCGACCGGCGCGCCAGGATCTGCACGACGCGGGTCACCTCCTTCTCGCGGCCGATGACCGGGTCCGTGCGGTCCCTGCGCGCCTCCTCGCAGAGGTCCCTGGTGAGCTCGGCGAGGACCTTGGCCCCCTCGCCCGACGAGCCCGCCTTGCCTCCTCCTCCGCCGCCGGCGGCGGCCCTGGCGCGGCCGCCCCCGGGGGAGGAAGGGGAGGAGCTCGACCCCTCGGCGTCGCCCCTCAGCTTGTTCAGCGCGCGCTGCTTCAGCGCGTCGGGGTCCACGCCCAGCGCCGCGACCAGGGAGCGCGCGGCGCCGGCGCCCCCGGACCCGGCCGGGGTCGGGGCCGGCGAGGAGAGCAGCGCCGAGAGGATGTGCTCGGGCGAGACGTAGTTCATCCCGAGGCTTCTCGACTGCGCCGCGGCGGCCTCGAAGGTCCTCTTGGAGGGCTCGGAGAAGGTGAGCTCTGTGGGCTTGACGTCCTGTTGTTGTTGTTGGGGTTGGAGGAGTTAGAGAAGGGAGAGAGAGAAAGAGAAGAGAGGCGTGAGAGAGAGAGGGGGAGACGAGGAGGTTTCGACGCTGACGACGCTTTGTTTTTTTTCTCGAAAACGCTTGCTTGATGGCTTCCAGTCAGCAATTTCGCGCGCCGACCCTTCGACCGACCCGCCCCCGTCTCGGCATCCCTCCGCGGCATGGCGCGAGCGACAATAGCACGAATCCGTGCCTCCCAAGATCAGAGAAAAAACAGAGAGAGAAAAACACACAGAGAAGAGAAAACAGGCGCAAAACTCACCGAACCGCCCGACGCCGCCGCCGAGCTGCTGCCGAGCCCCGACGCGCCGAGCGCCTCGGCCGCGGCGGCGCGGACGGCCTCGAGTGTCAGCGGCGCGAAGCCGAGGTACCCGGCCTTGTTCGCCGAAGAGCCGGTCTCCTCGCAGATGAGGCCCAGGAGCAGGTGCTCGGTGCAGACCTGTTGAGGGAGCGATTGTGTGTGTGTGAGAGAGAGGGGGGGGGGAGGCGTTGTCAGAGGGGACAAGGTGGGGGTTGGAGAGAAAGGAACCAAACCTCGTCTCGACGCCGCGCGGGCGTCTGTTTGCTGCTCTCTCTCTCTCGCCATCGTTGACGCCGAATGCGAAAAAAAAGGCAAAAAAAGCAAAGAGCTGGGGCAACGCCCTCCGAGGCCCTTGCGCTCATTCTCTTCCCAGCCCCCCTCGCTCAATCGTAACCGGATGAGTCGCTCTCGGCGCCCGAGCGGGTGGAGCTCGGTCTCGCCGAGCGAGGAGGGCAAAAGACCACCGTCGGAGATGCGTTTTTCTCCGGCGCCGGAGAAAAGCCCTCGCTTTCGCTCGGTTTCCCGCTTTGCTGTTGTCTCCCTTGGTCGTTCGGGGCACGGAGCTCCGAAATCAAGATGCTCTCGTGTCTCGCGCCCCCCTCTAACCACCCCAAACACAAAACACTACGCACATCGCTGGAACCCAGCGTCTTGGCCTCGGTCTGGGAGAGCATCACGGCCTTGATGGCGCGCTCGGTGAAGCGCTCAAACACCGCCCTGACGACGAGCGAGGAAGGTGGAGAGGAGCCCCGACGCGGCGCCGACGATGTCGTCGCCGGGGCCCCCCTGCCGGCGCGGAGGAGCGCCGCGGGCAGGGAAGACCCCCGCGCGCGCAGGGCGGCTCCAACGGAGGAAGCATGGCCCGCCGCCGCGACGACGCGGGCGGAGCGCGACGCGGAGGCGCGCGGCGGGGCGAAACCTCGCCCGGCTGGGGCATGCGGCGATGGCGCCGACGAAGGCAAAGCGGCATTCACGACAGACGAGGAAGAAGAGGAGGACGAGGGCGCAGTGAGCCTCCTTCCTCCTCCTCCGAGCATCGCGCCAGATCGCATGATGGAATGGTTTTCTTGTGTGTCTTGCCTGTGGGCTGTCGAGGAGAAGGAGAGCGAGAGGGACGTCGATCGAAATGAAAAAGAAAGGGGTGCGGGAGAAGAAAAGAAAGAAGCGGGAAGTTTTTTTGGTTTTCTTTGAGAAAAGTAAAGAGAGTTTGAGAGTCTCTCTGAGAGAAAAAGTTGAAAACGACCTCGACAAGATATTTCTCTTCTCCCCCCCCCCCTCTCGCAATCTCTCTCCAAGAACTCAAAAAGACGAAAACGCACACGAGAGACGGAGCGATCGACTGATCCACCCACATGAAAAGTTACACAAAAGCGAGAGGGAGAAAATCCAAGAGACAGAGGAAGACGAAGAAGATATTTCCTCCGCTTAGCTCCTAAGCGCCGCCGCTTCCTTGGAAGAGTGACAGGGACAGCTTGACTCCGCCTCCGTCCTGCACCCCCGCGGCCGTCAGCGAGACGCGCACGGGGGAGAGAGAAGTCGCATAGACGGCAGCAGCAGCAGGAGCGGGAGCAACAGGAGGAGCAGCGGCAGCAGGAGGAGCAGCAGGAGCGCCGTCGACCTCCATCTTTGCTCCTCCCTCCTCCTCTTTTGCGGCGGCAGCAGCAGCTCTCTCGGCCTCTTCCGCCTTGGCCCTCGCCGCCCTGGCCTCGTCCTCCTCGGCCTGCGCGCGCGCGAGCCACATCTTCTTGTGCTTGGGGATCGGCGCGACGGCGCCGGGGGAGCCCGGCTCCTCGAGGGGCTGGAGAGGCTGCTGCTCCTGTCGGCCCCCCCTCGCGGGGCCGAGGCTCCTCTCGCGGTCCGCGAGCGCGGCGGCGGCGAGCGCCTCGAAGCCCCCCGAGCCGCCGCTGTCGTCGCCGTCGTCGTCTTCATCCCGCTGCTGGTTGTTGTTGTTGTTGTTGGGGACCTCCTGTTGTTTTCGGCGCGGGGGAGCAAAAAGAGACAGCAGCAGGTGAGTTTGAATGGAGAAGGAGAAGAGGAAGGAAAGAAGATGAAGAAAAAGAAAGTCCTCAGTTCTCATAATCAGTATTTTTCTGCCCTTCAGCGACGCTCCCGTTTCCCCAGAGGGATACAGCAGCGGCGGTATTTGAAGCCGGGGGGAGGGACGTGGGAAGAAAGAGGCACGGAAGAACAGAAAAGAAGAAGAAGAAAGAAAGAAAGAAAGAAAAAAAGACGCCAAGCGCCCCCTTTTTTTCCTTTCCCCCTCCTTCGTTCTTCTTCATCCCTTGCTCCACACGCCCGTTCAAGAACGAGCTACCTCGCAACTCCCCGCACCCCCCCCACCCCTGACCCCGCTTGCCACAGAGCAAGAAGTAGAAAAGGCAAGCAAGCAAGGAAAGAAGGAAAAAATCCCGCTTCCCTTGCCCACCGGCCTTTCCCCCCCCCTTGACCTCTCTCAGGGAGCAAAAAAGGTTTGTTTTGCGTCACCGGACTAATTTTTGTTGAGGAAGAAAAAAATCGAAACTCACCATCGACGCCTTCCGCTTCTTGAGCCGTGCGCGCTCGCCGCGCCTGTCCCTGGGGCGCTTGCCGTTTGCTCCTCCTCCGCGTCCCTCTCCGCCAGAGGAGCCGTCGCGCTGCTGCAAGTGGAGCTGCTGCTGCTCCTGCAGCTCGGCCTCGGCCTCGGCAGCCGCGGCCGCGGCAGCAGCGGCAGCCCTCCTCTCGACCGCCGCGTCGCCGACTGCGAGCCGCGCCCTGTCGTCGACGCGCCCGCCGTCGAGCCAGCGGTGAGGGGCAGTCGAGAGGTCGAGCCACTCCTCGTCGCCGGCGTCGTAGAGGATAAAGTGCTCCAGGCCGTTCCCGCCGTTTGCGCTTCCCGTCGCCGCCGTCGCCGCCGCGCCTCCTCCCGCTCCCTCTTTCTCGCGGGAACCGATCACGGTGCCGCAGTAGACCGCGCCGTCCCCGTCCCACTCGACCTCGAGCCTGCGCCCAAAGTCCCTCGAGTCCCTGTCCGGCCCGCGAGGGGAGGGGGGAGGCGCTCCCGAGGCGCCGCCGAGGCCCGCGGCGGCCGCAGAGGCGGCGGCGGTGCCGGTCGCGTCGACCTCGAGTGCCGTCGCCGCCGCCTCGTCCAGGGGGTCCTCGCAGAGCTGCACCGGGGCCTGCTGCTTCGAGTGCTGGGGAGGCGGAGGGGGGAGGTGCGCGACGTGGAAGGCGTCCGCGGCGGCCGGGGCCGGGGCCGCGCGCTTGCGCGGGCGCCCGCGGGGCTTAGGGTTGGGGAGGGCCCGCTCTGCGACAGCGGGCTGCTGCTGCTGTTCGCCGGCGGGAGCGGTGGCGGCGGCGGCAGCGGCAGCCTCGAGAGGAGCAGCAGGAGCGGGCGCCGCAGCAGCGACACCAGCAGGGACCGCAGAAGCAGCAGCGTCGCCGATCGCCGGCGGCTGCGGCACGAAAGCCCCAGCCAAAGCAGCAGCTGAAGCGGCAGAGGCGGGAGGAAGGGGAGCGACAGCAGGTGCCGCCGCCGCCGCCGCCGCCGCCGAAGAGGAGCTCGCGCCGCCGCCGCCGCCCTTCTTCTTGCCGCCCTTCTCGACGATCAGCGTGCCCCTGCAGTTGGGAGCCCCGCACTTGCACTCGTAGCTCTTCCCGGATCCGCAGTTCGCTCCGTTCGTCGCGTCGAAGGCGTAGTCGTAGGCCAGCTCCTCCCCCGGGGCGATCTCCCGCAGGGTGAAGATGCCGACGCGCGGCTCGCCCGAGGCGGCGTCGGTCCAGACCTGCGCCTCGCAGTTCGGGGAACAGCTCGAGTTGAGCAGGCGGCCCAGGCTGCCCCTGTCCCGCGCGTCGATCGAGTGTTTATTATCCAGAGCCATGTAATAAACGTCGGGCAAACCCGCAGCGGCGGCCTCCTCGAGCCGGCGCTGGCACTCCGCGGTCGTGACGACCTCCCCCGCGTACTCCACGACAAACGCGCCCGCGGGGAGCGGCGCGAGGGCGCGCACGCCCCAGCCCTTCGCGCCCGTGGTGAACGCCTCGACGGCGGCCCGCCCCTGGGCCTGGAACTCCCTGTTGCGGCAGAGGTCGCCACAGGGGCAGCTGCGCGGGTCGCAGCGGACGCGGGAGAGCGCGTTGAGGCAGGTCGCCGGGTCGCAGTCGAGCGAAGGGGCTCCCCCGCCCGCGCCGTTGGCGTGGGCGGCGTGCGCGCCTGAGAGGCGGGAGCCGGCGCCCTCGCGCGCCCTGCGGGGGGCTGCGGCGATGGACGCGGCGAGGGCGACGGAGGCGGCGTCGTCGTCGGGGGCGGCGGGAGCGGCGGGAGCAGCTGCTGCTGTTGTCGCTTCCGCTCCTGCTCCCGCTCCCGCCGCGGCGCCCTCATGTTCCGCCGCTGCCGCCGTCGCCGCTTCTTCGCTCTTCTCTCTCTTTGGCTGCTCCGCCGCGTCCTCGGCGACAGGAGGAGCAGCAGCAGCATCAGCGCCAGAGGGAACGGCGGCGTCAGCGACGGCAGCATCGGAAACAGCTACGGCAGCATCGGATGGAGGAGCGGCGGCGGCAGCGGCGACAGTCCCCTCCTCCTCCTCCTCCTTATGCTCGCTGTCGCCGCCGCCGACGCTCGCCCCTGGGCTCCTCCTCTCCTCCTTCTCCTTCTCCTCCTCCTTTGCGGCGGCCTCCTTCGCCTTCTCCTTCTCCCTCGCAGCAGTGACAGCTTCCCTCTCCCTCTCCTCCCTGCTTCTGCTGGGAACGCAGCTGCACACCGCGACCTCGTCTTTTGGGAGCCGCCTCGGCCTCTCGGCGGGCAGCACCCAGAGGTTGCGCCGCAGCGACTCGTACTGCGGCTTTGCCCCTCCGCGGAAGCGCAGCGGCGGGGCGGCGCCGCCCTGCGCGAGGGCAAGCAGCGCTGCAGGAGGGGCGACGAACGAGGGGACGGCGGAGGAGGACTTTTTGTTCGTCGCGGCGGTGCCGCTTTCGGGGGCCGTCGCAGTATCGGAGGCGGCGGGAGCGGCGGCGGCAGCTGAAGCGGTAGGGACTGCTGCTGCTGCTGCTGTCGTCGTCGCAGCAGGGGCAGCGGTCGCCGCAGCTGTCGTCTGCTGCTGCTTGTTCGCGGCCGCGGCGGCGGCAGCCGCGGCGGTCGCCGGGTCGGCGCCGCCCGCCCTCGCGGCCTTGAGGGCGCGCTTCGCGAGCTCGCTGGGGCGAGGCGGGCGCGGGCCCTTCTTGACGGGCGGGACGGCAGCGGCGGCGGCGGGTGCAGGAGCAGCGGGAGCAGCAGAGGCAGCAAGAGGAGCGGCGGCAGCGGCAGCGACAGGAGCTGCTGCTGCTGCCTCTTCGTCTTTGCCCTCCTTCTTCGCCGCTTCCGCGCCGTCCTTGGCCTCGCCATCCTTCCCGGCCGCAGGCGCAGCCGGGGCAGCGGCGACCGCGGGGGCAGGCCTCTTGCGAGACCGAGCGGGATCGCTGGAAGCAGCAGCAGCGGCCGGAGCAGCAGCGGCGGAGGCGCTCTTTTCCGAAGCAGCAGCAGCCGTCGTCGCCGCCGCCGCCGCCGCGGTGGCGGCGGCCTTGCCGCTCCCGAACGCGTGGCCCCTCCACCACCCGACGGGCAGCACCCCCGGCCTCCCTCCCAGCACGTCGATCGCCTGCCTGACGGCCCGCACGAACGCTGCCCTGGCCGCGGCCCGGCGCACGCACCCGCGCTCGAGCCCGTCGCCCCACTCCAAGACGTCCGCGCACTCGTCTTTCGAAGAGCCCCCCCCGCTTCCGCCTCCCCCGGGGGTCCGCGCGTGCGGCAGCCAGGCGCGCTCCGCCGAGCCAAAGAAGACGACGCCCACCGAGTCGTCGTCGGCTGGAGCGGCAGCTGAAGAAGAAGAAGAGGCCTTGCCGCCGCCCCTGTTGCTGCTGCTCGCGCCTCCGGAGCTTCCGCCGCCGCCGCCGGCGCGCTTGCCCGCGGCCCTCGCGGCCTTGAGCGCTGGGTCAGCCGCGACGGACGCGCTCGGGACGACCTGCGCCGGCCAGAAGGGATAGCCCTTGACCCGGGCCCACACGACGCCGTGGCAGGACGCGGCGGAGACGACGGAGGGGGCGGACGCGGCCTCTGCGAGCGCGGCGGCCTCTGGCGATGGCGGCTTTGGCGCCGCCGCTGTGGCTGGAGCTCCCGCGGCCGTCGAGGAAGAGGGCTTCCCTCCTGCTGCCGCTGCCGCTGCTTTTTTGGCATTCGCAGCCGCAGCTGCCGCGGAAGACGACGCTGCTGTGATCGCCGCCGTCGCAGCCGCCGCCGCGGCGCGGCTCTTTTTCGGAAGAGGCGCGGCGGCGGCGGCGGCAGCGGCGGCGGCGCGAGCCCTCGCCCTCGCCGCCGCAGCGGCTGCGGGGGGAGAGACGTCGCGCGCAGCGAGCCTCGCCACGGTGTCCGCAGCTGGCGTGACAGAGCGCGACCTGGAGCGCTTTTCGGGCTCGGTCGCCGGCGCTTCGTCCTCGGTGTTGTTGTTGTCGGTGGCGGTTGTTGCTCCCCCGGGCGGCAGGGAGGTGCTCCCCCCTGCCGCCGCGGTCGCCGTCGCCGCCGCCGTCGTCGTCGTCGCCGTCTTGCCTACATCGCCGCCGTCGCTGCAGGCTCGCTTCTTTTTCTCCGCGGTGGAGTCTGCGTTCGCCTCTTTCTTTACTCCGGCACCTTCAGCGTGGCCTCCGCTCCTGGAACTCGGAAGGGTAGAGGCCGAGGCGTTTCCGTTGGCGAGGGGCGAGGGCGGCTTCGCCTGCGCCGCGGCAGCAGAAGTGGGACGAGCATCGCTGGCGGCGTCGCCGCAGCGAGCAGCGACATCGTCGCCGCCTCGCCGCCTCGCCGCTGCGGCCCCTGCCGCGTCGTTCCTCGCCAACGAGGGCCTGACCTGGGCCTCGCCGTCGTCACCTGGCGATGGAGTGACCTTGCCAGGCTCTCCCTGCGACGTCATCTCTCAAGAAAGAAACGAGGGTGCCGCAGGAGGACGAATGGAAAAAACTCGTCGATTGGAGAAGAGAAGTCCTCTCCGTTTCTCTTTTTCCTCTTCTTCTTCCAAAGTTTCTCTCTGTGCTGTCTCGTTCGCGGTGGTGCGAGAGGAGAGCACGGAGCGTGTGCTCGCGAACGAGAGAGAGTGAGAGAGAGAAAGAGAGCGCGCCTCTTTCGCGCGAAAAAACAAAGAAAGGCAGAGAGAGTTTGTCCTTTTCGGCGAAAAAAGTGAAGACTTTGAGAGTCTCGACGAGACGACGTCGTTCGCCCTCTTCTCTCTCTCTCGTTTCGACCTTTTCCACCTCCTTCTTGTAAACACCATCGATCTGCCTTCAGTTGCTCTTTACAGGCGCGTCTCATTACTCAGTCTCTCTCTCTCTCTCACACACACAGTCTCTCTCTCTAGTCACAAACAGACATTCTCTCTCCGTTTTTCTCCCATGCCGCAAAGCGAGCGAGCGGGCGAGAGAAAAGTAGGGGGGGGAAGACAAGGGGAAAAACAGTTGGTTTTGGCCCTCTTCCTTTCCCCCTCTCCCCTCCTCTCCCCTCCTCTTTCACAAGCGCACCATCGCCATCGCTCCCATCGGAGCCACGCGGAAGAAGAACGAGGAGGAACGAGCGCGCAATCCGCAAAAAAAGAGAGAAAAACCTAGAGGTTGGGCACGCGCTCGGCGGCGCGGACGACGGTCAGCAGGTTGTTGCCAAAGGGGTCGGCGATGTGCTTGGAGAAGTTGGTGTAGGGGCCCTCTCCCGTCACGAGGGACTGGATCCAGAAGCCGAGGATGGAGACTGTTTTTGCGAGGGCGTGGGGTTGTGTGCGGTGGAGGTGTCAGCGAGTTTTTTCAATGAAAAAAAAAAACAAAAAAAACGTCGAGACCCCCCCCCCCCCCCCCCCCCCCCCCCC
>Ga0210003_1001219_pt1 | contig 22773 bp, 33 predicted proteins | sample LantaG_FD_182804 | JGI IMG/M metagenome (GOLD analysis project Ga0210003, IMG submission 182804) | Deep subsurface microbial communities from Baltic Sea to uncover new lineages of life (NeLLi) - Landsort_02402 metaG (SPAdes) (version 2) | ecosystem: Environmental > Aquatic > Marine > Oceanic >... | reverse complement strand
CGTTCTAGGTCTAATCCTTCGATATACATCTTGGCAACCATCTCAAAATTACTCACAGCGACACGCAGGATGCCGTCTGGCTTCAAAACCCTATACCATTCTGATAATGCCTTGTCTAATTCTTTATTGCGTGAGAAGTGGTCTAAAAGATGGGATGCGTAAATCTCATCAACTGTATTATCATTAAATTCATGCAGAGAACTGGCATCTAATAATTTATCTGAAAAACCAGTTTCATACAAACTATAGTCATTATCGCAGTTAACCCAGCTAGAAAGTCTGCGGTCTCCGGAGCCGAGATGTAGTTTTTTACCGTCTTCTCTCCAACCGACACCTGTTAATTTACCGTCTTTAATTTCGTGTACATATTTCCCAGTCATTGTTCATTCCTCAAATGTAATTTATGTAGTCTATATAATAAAGTTATCATTATTGGTAACATTATCAAAACATAACAAATAAATGCCACAGGTTCTTTAGGTCTTGGTATAAAAGCCCAAAAAGTAGTGGCAAATAAAAAGATAAGGATTGACATTGTACATAAAATATCCCCCCATCTTGGGTCAGTTATATCATCAAGTGTCATTACATTTCCCTGTAATCTTTCACAATTTTGCTACTATCTGTTACATCTATTATCTTTGCACAAATATATTCAATCTGCCACTCCTTCAATCCAGGATATACCGGTAAACAAATACATTCATCAAATGCCTTATTGGATACTGGAAAATCATCGTAATCGTGTTTTAGATACTCGAAACATGGCTGACGGTGCAACGGGTAGAAAACGCCTCTTGTCTGTATCTTGTTATCCTCAAGGTGCTTCATCACTTTCTTTTTATCTGCTACTTTAATTACAACTCTGAAAGGGATTGATGTAGAATATGGTTTTCCTTCCAAAAATTTAACACCTGTGCCTTCTAATAATTCCCTATATAACTTGTAATGCCTCAGTTTCAATGACTTTATTTCCTCGAATTTATCCATTTGGGCTGCACCAACGGCACATTGGAGATCTGTTACCCGAAAATTCATTCCAATAAGCGGGTGTTTGAAACTGCCGCTCTGAAGCCTCCCCTGGTTTCTAAGGTTTTTAATGTTGAAATCAAGCTGGTCATTGTTTGTAAGGATGACAGCACCTTCACCCATTGTTAATGTTTTGTCAGCAAAAAACGATATAATCCCTATATCCCCAAGAGTGCCAGTATGGTCAAGAGTGCCAGTATGGTTGTAATATGATACACCTAATGATTCTGCTGCATCCTCAATAACTGCTAAATTATTCTCTTTTGCTATTTGCATTATTGGCGACATGTTTGCTGATTGCCCATAGATATGGACAGGCATGATAGCTTTTGTTTTTGCAGTTATTGCCCCCTCTATCTTATCTGGGTCAATGTTAAAGTCACTGTCATGAATATCTACAAAAATGGGTTCAGCACCAGCAAAGACAACAGGGCTTGCAGAAGCATTAAATGTAAAATCCGGAACTATTACCTCATCTCCTTTTTTTATACCCAGAGCGAGCAGAGACAAATAGATAGCAAGTGTACCATTAGGTGCAAGGTTAACATGTTTAGCATGGGTAAGGGTTTTGATCTTCTCTATGAATCTTTTACTAAACGGGCCTTCAGTTAACCATTTGTTTTTAATTACTTCTGTTAGGTTGGCGAGTTCCTTTTCATCAACATATGGCTCAAGCTGTGGAACAGTATAGTTCAAAATATCACCCTACTGTTCTCAATCTTCTTAGCATCAGAACAATCAACAGGTTCATCGTATGGGCATTCATCACAGTTCATTTCACAAGCATAAATTCTTCTAGCTTTCTTCAATGTTTTTAAATCAGTCATTTTTTCCCTTCATATTTATGATAATGATATAAGAAATCAGATAAGAGTGCTTTTATCTCCTTTAGATTATTATTTATTTCTATCAATTGTTTGTTTGTTCTCTGTAGCCAAATAATTTCATTTGGGTCTATTCTTTCGCCTCCTTATTTAGTTCGTCAATAAATACTCTTGTTTCAGGATGCTGCGTTGTTTCATCTATCTTAGCGCCCCATTCCAACACAATAGATTTGGTCTTGGAATAAAAATAATGAAGCAATCCATGAGGTATCAAAACTGGTTTTCCTTTGTGGAGATTTGTTAATTTGAATCCATCTTTATGCTGCGGTGCAGGAGTGACTTCTTTTTCATTAGCACCCTCTATATAATGTTCAACCAACCCTTCAACGCATACGCAGAACTCATCATGCAACTTGTGCACGCATCCACCTCTGGCAAAACCTTTGTTAGTAATCAACAATGTGATCTCTGGTGTGCTCATTTCTTCCCCTGTTATAGTATATATCTCGCCTCTTTCATCTTCATGTACTTTATTTAGTTCCATTTTTTTCCTCCTTTTTTTCTTCTAAATAACTTCCTTTTTTAAGCCTTTTCTCCATACATAGATTACACAATGCATAATCAAAATCAACCCATCGCTGATAAATGATATATCCGATTTCAGTATCGCATTCATCACAAACAAGGTGCATTGTTTTCAAACCATATTTCGTATTATCGCCCATTTATTTTTCCCCGATGTTTCTCCAATTCTTTTAATCCATCCATTGTTTTTGGGCAACCCTCCAGTAGCTCTATTGTCTCTTTAAAAAGCTGGAACAGATAATAATGGCTTATGTCACCCAATTCCTGCGTATTTACTGGCAGGGTCTCAAGTTTGAAATATTTAATTTTGAGAACAGGGCCTTCATCAACATGCTCAGTCATCCGATGCAAAGAGACACCCCATTCTTCTACTTTTGACTTAATCCCTTTCTGGTAATTACCCCAGTCTTTGTAGAGGGGCAAGGGTGCAGGGTGATAGTTGTACCAATCTTTTGTTTCCAGCAACTTTATACCGTTTCTATCAAATCTTGAATCAATTACCCATGGGAAGCAGTAAGAAATCCCTATGTCGAAATCATAAGCGAGTGGTTCATATTTATTTGTTGAAATAATATAATCTATATCTGTCCGTTGGTTAAGAAAATTAACGATTTTTTCTACATGCTGCGGTTTGGTAAAGATACCATATATCATTGAGAAAAACTCCTTATTTTTTCAATTACGTTAGTCTCACTTTTTAATTCATAATCCCAGATAATTAATGTATCGTATCCGTATTTGCCAAAAGATTCTTTTCTGCCTTCTTCAGTCTGGCGGTATCTTATATTATCTTGTGATTTATGCCAGTGTTTGCCGAAGAGTTCTATTATTTTTTTATCACCGTTAATGTTAATAAAATCAGGGCATAATCCATCTATAATTACTTGACCATCTCCAACAAATTTCCATTCGTTGGGAAAGATTCTATCTAATATTGAATTAAGATAAATTTCAGCCTTATTTGGTTTTGAGTGCAAACTTGCAATTATTTTTTTCGCATAGTTTTCATCTTTCCAACGGTTTTTTAAATTGTCACTCATTTTTTCTCGTGTTTTTTTTGTATGTTTTCTATTTATTGCTTTTTCTCTTATTTTTTGCTTAATTTCCTCAGAACGATGTTTGCCCCACAGAGGGTGCTTTTCCCCATTAAAATCTGCATGATTCTCCTTCATCCGTCTTCTTGTTTCATCCGTATGGTGTTTGCCAAAAAAGGGATTTTTTTCACCCCTGCTTTTTTCGCTCATATTTTTTCTTTCTTCTACGGATAAATGTTTTCCAAATCTAGGATTTTTTTCACCTAAAATTCTCTCTCTTCTTTTCTTTTTCAATTCATTTGCTTTTCTTGGTCCCAATGATTCTTCATATGTTAAGCCTTTTTTCATTCCAATAACCTTTCTTTTTTTTCATCTTGCTGTTCGAAGTATAGTTTTTTCTTTTCCTCTTCCATAACCGAAGACACCATTTCTTCAATAATATCATTTAGAGACTTTTTAGGTCTCCATCCCAATGTATCTCTTATTTTTGAAAAATCACCTCTTAATTCTGGAACTTCATTAGGGCGGAATAATCTATCTTCAATGATAACATGATCTGCAATATCAACATTTAACCGTTTAGCTACTCGCTCAACGAACTCTTGAATGCTATGATATTCATTGGTTGATACGACAAATTCATCAGGTATCGAATGATGAATTATTCTATATACTGCATCCATGTAATCAATTGCAGAACCCCAATCACGTTTAGCTGAAAGATTCCCTAAGAATAATTTTTCATCCCTTCCTAATTTTATGCGACATAGTTTTCGGATGGCTTTTTTCGTCAAAAAAGTTTCCCCTCTGAGTTTCCCTTCATGATTGAAAAGTATTCCCGTACAAACAAACATGCCATAGCCGAGACGAAATGTCCTACACATTGAAAATCCATACAATTTCGCACAGCCATATGGTGAAATGGGTTTAAAAGGAGTTGTTTCTGATTGAAGAGGGGGTGATAACCCGAACATTTCACTTGATGATGCATGATATATCTTTAATTTATCATTGAGAATCCCACGTTTTATAAGATTTTTTGTTGCTTCAAGAAGTCGGCATACGCTGAGACCTGTTGCATCCCCCGTATATTCAGGAATATCGAAGGATGTACGTACTTGTGACATCGCCCCCATATTGAATATCATATCTGGTTGTATCTCCATCAATAATCTATAAATAGAATTTGTATCTGTGAGATCGCCATAGTGGTCGATAACTTTTTCTTTTTCAATAAGATGGTCTATTCTATCTGTATTAATTGTGCTTCCTCTACGAACCATTCCATGAACGAAATATCCTTTGTTTGAAAGCATTTCTGCGAGAATTGCCCCATCTTGCCCTGTTATACCAGTTATTAATGCTATTTTCATTTATGTATTCCGTCCCACTTATAGAAAGTACATTGTGCACACATCAACATGGCTTGCTTTGATTTACTACATCTTCTTCTATGCTGGCATCTGACACAAAAATCATTCCAATATTTATCAAATGGCCAATCCATCCTGATACTAATCCTTCTTTCCATTTTTCCATGTTTTAAGACCTTTGTGGACGTTTTTTTCGCCAAGTCTCTGGTCAAGCTCATTCATCAGTTGATGTCGTTGCATATCTGCTTGTTTCATTTTTTCGTGTGCCTCAGCACCTTCAGCTTCTACATAATGCCATACTTTCACATTGGCAGTTATGAGTTTATCTATTAATTCAGCTATGGTTTCCATGTCAAAATGCCATAATGACACAACTATTAATAAACATTTCTAAAAAGAAGTAAATCGTAGTGGGGGAAGTTTGTCAATCAACGTGAGATAAAAGCGCTTCCCCCACATATCAAAGAGGTATTCTAATATTTCTTTCCAAAATTCTTTGTTGGTGTGGGTCTTAATTCAGTTTTTGGTTTTTCAACCATTTTTGGTTTTGGTTTTTTGTTTGCTTTTTCTATTTCAGCCAGGGCATCATGCAGATTTTTTACTTTGTTTTCCGCACCTTCTCTCCGTATAGCATCGATCTTATGAGCATCCATCAAACTGAAAAGTTCTTCCTCTAGTAGTTTAGCGTACATTTTAGCAGTATTTATGACTTCTTCAACATTAACTAGTACCATTTTCTCATTCACCTTAAAAAAACAATAGATTTGCAGAATATAAAAGTTTCTACGCAATTGCTATTTGAAATGTTTTTGTATCGTCGATTGTAGCATTGCTTTTTAGTGTTAGGATATAATTGATTAAATCGTCTCTTACCTGATGCATGTCTAATGTCGATAACACTGCGGTTTTCAAATTGGAAACGAATTGTTCAGCATCTGTTGTATCTTTCCCTTTCTCTTTTGCAATCGCAACAACATGCAACAATGTAAACAAATATTTTAGATCAGTTGACCCCTCGCGAAAGCCCTCCCATTGCAATGTGTCTACCACACCATTGAGCGTAGGATAAGCGAAAACATGCTGTTTATACCTTCTATGCCTCTCTGGGTCGCATTCAGGGGGATAACAATCATATATCCAATCCCAATCATTCCAAAGATTGCCAGGACCATAATGATAAGCGAAATCCATGCCGCCATCAAAATCACGTTGCCAAAGATACAAGCCATAGTTTTTTCTGTATGTTTCTGGTTTTTCAAGACCAACCTGTGGATTTGCATAAGAATATAATTTATGGCCAAAACTATGATACAAATCTGCATAATATGTATCATCTACAGTTCCACTTAGAACACATAAATCTAAAACATCAGCAATGTCTGGGGCTTTTGTTTTGTTCTGTGCATTGAATAGTCTACCTCCAACCTCATGTAATGCATCGATTCTTGCACGGGTGGTCGGGTTGTTCATATCCTGTTCATCTGGACCGTAGATATAGATATTTTCAACACCATAATTTGATAAAAAATCTTTCATTTCAAGGTATTTGCTTTGCAATGCTGTGTAATTATCGCCAAATGAACTAAGGCGTAACCCAAGCCAGTAAAAATTGGTGTTATCCAATCCTGCTTCTTGCCTGAGTTCCATACACCGGCCAAGTAATGTTAGATCAGTATAGCTCTGGTAACAAGTAGGATTTATGTTGCCATGTTCTTTCATGTTTATAAATTCAGCAAGCATCTGTTGTTCACTCCTCGGGCTATTTCCCATTTTACCCTCAGGATAACCATTATCCAATCGAGCGGAATAATAAAGACTTGTTTCAATACTAGGCGTAAAAAAAACAATTGGTAAAACAGTTAGCGAAATAGTTACCTGTGCCTCTGTTCCAATTGAGATAACCCCGCTATATGTTCCAGGAACTGCATCTGATGGGATTTTAACCGTAATCCATAGCTGTTTGTTTTCTCCCGCTACTAGGTCAATAGGTTGAAGCGTATCACTATCCTGAACAGGAAATTCATCTATTGTTGGAGAAGCAGGATTCCACTCATATGTTCGCTCGCTTATCATTAGATATGTTCCATCAGTGCGTTTTACATAATTGTTCTGATTTCCTATATCTAGTGCTATTAATGAATCGTCTTTAATAAGTAATTCAGGTAGTAATTCAATTGTATCTATAGTTGCTCCACTTAGTTCATGTCCTGCTTGATACCAACATTTTACTACACGTATATCTACAGGTATTCCTTGTAAATCGGGTTCGCTTACAACTATGCTTTTGTCTTCATTTGATTTGATCGTAAAAGTAGCAGGTACTATCTCCCCTGGACTTCCCTTTATATTTATTGTTTCTGAAAGATATTCGTCTGAAATAATAGTATCTGGTAAAATATGTTCCTCATAAGAGTTGATTGGGGGTGTTACATAAATGTCCATAAAATGATTAATGTTTAAGTTCTTAATTAAGTTTTTTCAGCGTTTTTTGATACGCCTATTGCTATAAAATAAGCCCATCCAGCATAATTGAGTTTTATATATTCCACTACAACCAACCCAGAATCTCTTAACAATTTGAAAAAAGATTGTTCTGTAAACCATCGCCTATGGTCTGAATTACCAAATGGTTCATTATAAGACGCCCATTCATATTCGTTTGGAACGGTGATAACCACATTTTTTGCTATCCTTTGTGCTTCATCCAGCACAACCAATGGGTCGTCAACGTGCTCAAGCATATCTCCTAATACAGCCCAATCATATTCCTGGTCTTTAAAAGGAAGTTTTTCAGCTTCAGCATGGACAAAATTAGGAATGACAAGATTTGGGTTTTTGGATTCATTTCGTAGTTGCTCAATACTGCATCGGTCAACGTTTGTTGCTCGTTCACCGAACATACCGCCTATACTGCAACCTATATCTGCAATTTTGCCTGTTACTGTGTTTCTTACGATGCTTGCCCTATCAAATATCATTTTTCTGCCTCTATCACTAGACTGATAGTGGGATGCGGATTAATTGTTTCATTTTGCATTATTTTAGACCTTGATTTGAAAGGAGAAATGCTTTCAACATTTTTAAAACCTATTTTTTTAAGTGTCGCAGATAAGCTAGTCGCATCATAAATTGTTTTATGATTTGCAAGAAGCAGTTCATAGTATGCCTCTGCATCATCCTCTGCGTTTTCAACACCTACGTTGATGCAACTGTATTTCTTTATATCTGAAGCAATGTATTCACTGGTAAGTTGCAAGGCATTTGGAACGCTGATTCTTATAATGCCCCCTGGTTTCATTACTCTAAAGCATTCTTCTAAAAACTGTTTACCCTGTGCTCTATCAATATGCTCTAAGAAATGGCTTGTGAATATTAGATCGACCTTGTTATCATCAAATAGTATTCCTTTTGTCACATCATGCTGTACAAAATGATATGACTGGCTTTTACAAAACTCTGTAAGATCTAAAATATCAATATTTAGCCAATTATAATAGAAACAATCTTTGAACGACCCGATATTTAGTTTGACAAGACCGTCATCTGTCTGTGCTATATGGGATACTGGTGGGTGCTGTTCAGGTTGTTCATATTCTAAATCTCTAGGGTAAACTATCTTTACTTCGTAATCCGGTGCAATTGTTTTGAATTTGTTAATCCACCATTCCTTGCTGTGCATTGTACAGTGGGTAATATCCCTGTCAGCATCTTGTTCATCATATGGTGCGGGAGAGTAATGTATCCCATGTAATCCACGTTTGGAAACCCGTGCCATTTCTCTTATAACAGTATCAACATGTTCTTCAGGTATATGTTCTAAAAAATTAATAGAAAAACAGAGATCAAATTCAGAATCGTTAAAATGATATTCGCCATTAGGTAGTGTGATGCCATATCCTGGTGGTTTTATCCAATCTTCTTTTTCTGTAACATCCATCAGAATGAAATTCTCTGTGGCTCTAGTATGAAAACAATGTTTGCTAATATCCATAGCAACACATTTAATTTCTTTACCTTCAAGGATTCGGGAGATATACCCACGTCCAGCACCTACTTCAAGAACACTCTCGGGTTTCATTGCTGCAATAATCCTTGCAGTAGAATGATGCGTAGCAAAATCACGGTATTCACTATACCCAAATGTCCCATCCTCGAAATACTGCCTTTCAAAAACATCATTTATCTTATATGCCTCTAAGATCATGTCAGTTTTAGAAACAGGATGCGGATAAATCTTGACATAGTTGAAACCTGCTTTTTTAAATAATTCAGTGGCATACTCAGGGCTGAACCCCATTTTGTGAGCCCCAGCATGATCTGGAAATTCCTGTGACCCGAAAACCCGTTCAACCGTGCCTTTGTTTACACCTTCTTCAATTACAGATTTGCATTGTTCAAATAAATTTGAGGTGATGATAACTACCTTACCGTTTTCTTTAGTTATGCGATATAGTTCTGCTATAAATTGCTCTATATTACGCCATGAGATATGCTCAATAGCGTATTGGCTGAAAATACCATCATAAAAATCGCTCTCTAATGGTAATGGTTTATTAAAATCAGCAACAAGATCAACAGTAGGCCCAGCTATGCTATCAACATTCGGACGTATCTTTGGGTTTGCCCCACCACCCAATTCTATTACTTTACCACCAACTTTAAAATTAATATTATATCCAGGCATTTTTCAACTCCTCTTTTTTTTCTTACGCTTTTTCTTAGGAGCAGGGTTTGTATTTTTCATCCAATGTGGTTTTGTATTTTTCATCCCAATAACTCCTTGTAAATATCTACATATTGTTTTCTAATTTTATCCCATGTATATTTTTCGGCTGTTTTCCTTGCTTCTTTGCCCATTTTTTGAATTTCATCCGGATTATCAAAAAAATAGTCTATCTTATCTTTGATTGCTTTAACATCCCGTATAGGCACAACAAAACCATCTTTTCCATCTGTAACAAGTTCACACATCCCTGCGCCTTCAGCAACAATAACTGGCCTCCCAAATGCCATTGCCTCAAGTGGTGTAATTCCAAATCCTTCCACTACAGATGGTTGAATATAAAAACTAATATTTAAATAGAAATCTGCAATATTATCTACAACCCCAAGCACATTAAATTTATCCATGTCTGTCTCAAGCTTAAATCCTTTAGCGTCACGACCGCCAATGATTAGTTTATTGGGCTGGTTGCAGTTACGCCAAGCAGTTACCATGTAAACTATACCTTTATCTGCCCCCAATGCACCAAAATACCCCGGTGTTACCTCAGAGGGGTATGATGTATAATCAAGTAGAGAATAGGATGAAACTGAAATTGGTTGCTGACTTGGTAAATAACAGCCATGCGGAATAACAGCAGGTGTACGTTTCAGTCCTGCGGCTTTCTCTAAATATTTCGCTGAACTGTGTGAATGCACGACCACTTTATCCGCAAGACACAGATGCCTCGAGTAAAGTTTCCATAAGAATTTGTTTGTAAGATGCGGATAAGGGTAACTGCCTTGCCATTTTATGTGTTCCTGCATACTTGTTTCAATGTTGTGTGGTGCTATATCTGCCACGACCTTTGCAAGATATTTAGTTTTTAATTTTTCGATAGTATTCCCAAATGGACACGCATAAGTTTGTACAAGCTCAATTGGTATATCTGGTATCAACGAGGAGGCCATGTAATCCATAAAAAACGGGTCATAATACCCGTATTGCCCTGGTTCAATGCAATAAGTTTGTATTTCCTCTGGAGCAAAATATTTACCATCTTTAAAATGCTGGTTAGACAGGATTAGTTTTACACTAGATACTTCCTGCATTGCTTTAAGCAGATTGAAACTGACGATACCACCACCAGTAAATTGGTTTACACCTGAATTAGTTAATAAAATAGAATTTAAATTCATTTTTCCATTTCCTTGCATTTGCAGCAATGGTCAACAATCTTATCTAAAATATTAAGTGCTTTCTCCATGATGCATCCATTACATTTTTCTTCTTCCATTTATTTCCACCTTATCCATTTAACTTCTGAAGTTGTGTAATCTCTTATCCAAATTTCGTTCAAAGTACCACTCCAGTATTAAAGCTAAAGTAAGCCCGCCAACTATGCCGAGAAATATAGCAAATAATTTCCATCTCAATTTGATGGGTTCTTCACCATAATGATCTAACCAGATTTCCCCAACTCCTTAGACAATTTTGCAAATTGGAAAATTGCATCTATCTGTTCTTCTGTCCTTCCACAAATATCTCTTAATATTGCCCTACATTCCTTATCATTTGCTGGCATCTTGAGTTTTTTATTACCAACCTCTCCCATCAATTATCTCCCGGAATAGTTTAAGATATTCATCACCCATCCTCTTGTAGCTGAAATGCTCTGCTATTTTTCTGCAATTCTCAGGTTTGATCTCATCTACACGCTTCATGTAATAGATAAATTCCTCGTCAGTATTTGCAAAAAAGCCATTATATCCATGTGTCATAGTTTCCTGCCAACCACCTGAAGGCAAAACTATTACTGGTGTCCCACAGGCATTCGCCTCTGCTGTTATCAAACCAAAAGGCTCTATAAACTGTACTATGCCACCTTGTGGCGTAGGTAGTTGTTCAATAGAGGGGATAACTACAGCTTTCGCATTTTGATAAAGTTCCACTTTCTTTTCATGTGAGATACCTACGCCTTTCTGCCCATCTTTACTAACGCTATCTTGACCGATCTTACCTTCAGCAGTTACATATTGAGAGTTGGAAATACCAAGTTTTATCTGGTCAACATATCCTCTATCATCCCCAAAACTACCGCCTGCGATAACCCCTTTCATCTGGGCTTTATTACAGATGTCTATAAAACGATGCGCACCTTTAAATGGATAAATTCTGCTAAGCCATAAAAAATAATCTTTTTTTTCTTTCTGGAAAGGATAATTACCTAAGTCAATACCGTTTTCCACTCCACGGAATGTTATTCCGCTCTGTTTTGTTAGTTGTTTCGCATGGTTATGGCTGACTGCAATAAAATTAGGTTTAGGCATAGGTGGCTTATTCTGAGGGTTAAATCCTGGATCAGGGCCATGTGTTGTATGACATAGATTTTTTAATTCATTGTGAACGCTATAAGGATAATAATTCCATGAATGGTCACAGATAATATCTACATCTTTTAGAACTTGTTTGGTCTTTGGGTCATCCCAGTATGTTTTCCATGCATCCCGTGGGTTTACCTTACCAGGGTCTCCAACTGCATAGAGAAAACCGTTATCAAATGGTTTTTTTCCATCTTTATCTGTTGAAAAATAACTATTTTTAGAGGCGAAAAGATGGACTTCGTGTCCTAGTTCCGCAAAATATTTTGCCTGAAGTCCCGCAATTAACTCAAGGCCCCCGTATTGCTTTAGCTCTGCATGTGTTGGAATTACCATTGTAGAATATATTGCGATTTTCATAATGCCCTCCTTGCAATACAGGGGTTTATTTCTTTAAGAAAATTTTTTACTTCGTTTTTCCTATTTAAATTAACAGCATAATATAATCTACCTGATTTTAAACAGTCTTTTTTCATAGTAAAAAAGGTTGGATGGTATTTTAGTCTTTCTAACATCTTTTTGATTGTTAGTAGTAGTGTTGCATTAACATTTCTAATTCTCACTTTAATTCCTTTTTTACCAATATCTAATGACCCGTCACTTTCATACATACCTTTTAAAAAAGAGTAAATGTACCCCATATCTGCATCTAATATCCATCTATAATCTATAGTTTTAAACCATATAAAAAAAGCCTTAGATTGTGCCCTAACACGATAAAGCCTTTTTCGTGGTAACTTTCGCTCTTCAATGTGTTTATATGGGTGCAGACCAATTTTTTCTAAGGTATCAGACACTTCATCTACAAATGGCTTATCTATTGCCCCTAGGCTTATCACATACATATATCCACGGCGCTGTTTAATCATAGTCACAGAACCATCCCCCATTATTACACCAAGAATATAAAATAATTCCTTTGAAATGATGGGTTTCCATTTTTTAAATGGCGGATATGGATTTTTGACAAGCTTTGTTAACACCTTTATTGGACAAAGTTTTTCTGCAAAATCTACAATGGGTATTGGTATTTTTTTCTTTTCTTTTTTTAATCCAATATCACTTACTTTCCATTCTATAGATTTTCTTGTTCTCTCTGGCATTAATTCATGTATCTCTGGGATGGTCATATGTTGATAGTTAACTTTTAAAAAATCAATTTCTTCTAATGTCCAATATTTAAATTTCATTCTATAACCTCAGTTCTCCATCAGCCGCACATTTTTTAGCAGTACAAAGATGGTCACATCGAATCGCTGTTGCAAGATGCGGGTAGATTTTAAGTTCATGTGTTGCCCTATAACAGAAATAAAAATCCTCTGAAATTTGGAGTAGGGGTTTACCATTTGGGTCTCGTCTGCCAAGCCCCCATTGGAAATATGGTAAATTAGGGTTGCTTTTATCTAGTTTCTTGAAAACATCCGCTTTGATAAGCAAGCATCCTGCTCCAACTACATCGCATTGAAGGAGGGCGTTCTGGTGGAGATATGGTTCAAGTTTAGTATAATCCATATGTTGATACTTAATTTCTCCTTTTTCAAGGTCTTCACTGATTTGCAGCCATGCAGCAGGCATTTTAGGTGTTGGGTCATGTTTTTTAGCCCAGTATAACCCTGAGATTATTTGTTTATTTTGCTCTTTCGCAAGATGTATTAAATTAGGTATCGTGTTAGGTGGGAGTAAACAATCGGTGTCATAATGGAAAACCCATTCAACGTCTCTTTCAAGACATGCCCTTGTAGTTACCTCCCTTGCACCATCATAGGGCTGGTTGCTATTGTGGAAGTAAACATATGGGTATCCGACTGACCTGCTTGTCTCTCCCCAATTCATTGCCCATTCAAAATCAACAGTATGCGTATGTATCATACATATTCCAACAACTGGTTTTTGGTCGCCCGCTGAACCTACATTAACTTCTCCTGATAATATTCCTGGTTTTTCCCATATCGCCATAAAAATTCATCCTCGTTGTCAAAATGGCATAATGTCAAGGATGTTTAAAAATGTTTTTGAATAAACCAGCATTCTAGTAGATTATATGGGCTGTAAAAAAATTGGTAGCCGTTCTCTATCATTAAGTCTATTCTTGACCTGGTTCGCTCATGTATCATAGGTGAATTGGTGAGACTGCTTTTTAAGTAGTATGGCTTAATTATTTCGGTATAGATTTCTTTTGCCTTTTCCACTTTGGTATTATTTATAGTGTCAACTACTTCTTTCTGGTCAAACATCTGTAAAAATTCAACATCTTTATTATGGAGACAAATAGTGAGGCAGTCTCTGGCGATGCCCATTATTGTTAATACAAGTTCGGGTGACGTCATCCAGAATGTTGATAATGTCCTGTATTCTATCCCATGTATCTGATCTCTATAGTTACCTGCTGCTCCATAATATTTTCTTCTTTGTTGTTCTTCCCATCCAAAGGACATTGCTACACTCATTATTCCTAAAACTGCATCTAAGATTTGGATTAGGTTCTCTTTTTTATCTTCCATAATCGGTTGGTATTCCATTCCTTTGAACCCAATATGTATATGGCCACCTGCAAACCGCGTCATGAGTTCATCCGGACAAAAAGTTGATTTATTGTTATAGATGTTTGTATCTGGATGGAAATGAAAGAAATGCCTGCATGTTTCATGTGTTCCTTCTATTGTTTCTGGTGTGATTTTAACAGATGCGGCTGGTAGAAAATTGATATTTTTGTATTTTTTTGAGGCTGTTAGATAAGCGTGATTTAGACATCGCTGTATATTATGTACGAGACCTATGCGTGAGATATTTGGTCTGGGATTTATTTCTCCAGCTATGCTATCAAAATAAACTGAACCAAAGGCACCTACCCATTCTCTATTGTCAGAATGTGGGAAGATTCTATCAGCTGATATTATTTTGTTTTCAGAAAAAACGAAAAATTCCAGGTCTGTGCCGAGTGTTGGTTTTGAGTTCACAGAAAGAGTAACGTAAATATCTATAAAATATTATGTTGCAGAGATTTCCCGCCATCCACCACCAGCGTAAATATATGTTTTATTATTTGTTTCATCTCTAACTATAGCTCCTTTTCGCACTACGGCAGTCCAATCACCCGCAGCACCAGGAATCCCTGCATTTGTTCCCATTCCATTTATGAGGTTCCTATCCCCTGCATCGCCTATGCTATCTTGAAAACATCCGTCTACTTGGTTTTCATCACCAATCATATGCAGATTATTGTCACTGCAACCTTGACTTAGACATCCAGTTAGCACGTTATTGTGACCGTAAACTGATAGTCCCCTATAACAATTGCCTGTACCGTCACCATACACGTTAACCCCAGCAAATGAGTTATATGTGCTTGCATCTCCAATATATAAACCATGATATGTGTCAACCGCGAGGCTTCCCCAATCTCTTACATGAATCCCTGTTAAAACTGAATGGTCTAAATTACTCACGTTAATCCCATGTTTCGCATTGTTATATGCATAAAGCATACCGAACACACAATCAGTCCCTCTTAATTCAATAGCGTCATCTCCATTATATGCTGAAAATATTTTGTTGGCGTACATCTGGTTGCCGTTCATATAAAGTCCTGAAGCATCCCCACCTTCAACTAATATATCAGTTAACCTTACACCCCAGCCATCCACTATTTCTATACAATCATCTGAAAAATCACTTGCATATACCCTATCGACAGCAAAATCATATAGACTACCGCCACCAGTATTTGCGGTTACAATTCCTGACCCCGCAGCGTTATTGGCTTTATTCCCATCTAGTCTCATATCACTAATTAGTTTAAAGCCATCATCGTTTGCCGCAGATACATCAAACTCAAATATGTCACAATCTGCACTATCATCTAACCTCAGCCTTGTACTGAGAATACCGGAACCTCTGACCCATAATGGTCTCCATGAGGTTTTATCGGCATACATGTTTAATTTAGAAGTAATCGTATATAATCCTTCTTTGATGCATAGCATCCCACCTCTATCTTCAAATAATGCATCCATCGCACTTTGAATAACAGTTGATGCATCTGTATTTACACATTCAACAGCCCCTGTATCACAGTTGCGGGATTTGATATTTAAACCAGATTTATAAACAATATATGAAGCGCCTGCTTCAACCATCCTTGCCTGAGTAAAGCTTGTTCTAGTCATCAATATACACCATCAAAACATACTTTATCGCCACTTGTCACAGCACAGAGATAAAGAGCGCTAAAATCATTTATATCGTAGCATTTTGTCTCTCCACCACCTAGACAAAAACCAAAACCGCTATATGGCCTATATGGTGCAACTCCACCGAGATAGATGTCAGCAGCATTCGTATCGCATGCTTTTACGCATATTGCAATAGTCGTCCCGCTGTGCAATACTTCACCACCTGAGTTTGCAGGTATTAATCTAACGCTATCTGTTTTTATAATAGTTGGAACAGATGCGAGCGAGCCGGAAACGACCGTTGTTGGCAGTAGCCCACTTGCATTGACTGTTATGCTTCTAAGGTCTCCACTTGTTGGAAAATACCCTACTACTTGAGCTTTTTGATACCTTGTTTTATAACCGGAAATAAATGTTTCTTGTGGAAAGACTATTTTATCCCCATATTGTTTAAACCATACGCTGTCATTTGCATCATCACTCCATGTAGCCCCACCATCACCAGAGTAAAGTTCATCTCCTCCCGCATATGCTGTAAAACCACCTTTTAGATCGTCAGCATATCTAAGGAAAAGAAAGTTAGATGCGTCTCCGGTCAATGCTTCTATATAAAACGCATATGTTGTTGCAGCAGTTATAATCGTAGGTGTTGAAAAAACAAAGTCTATTTCTTCCCCTGTTGTAGTTGTGGTTATTGTATCTCCATTAACTATCGCTGATGCTAAGACATTCCCTGTTGGATGTCCAAAGCCATCTACTGCTGTGACTGACATTGTTAAAGTGCCAGGGCTTCCAAATCTTGCTCCTTTTACTTTTATGTTTGTCAAATACTGGGCTTCATTTGTACCGACATTCCCCACTGTAAATGACTGCCCGAAAATAAGATCGCCGTAGATAATACTTTTGTTGTTGTCGGTTTCAGTAAAATATTCATGTAATCCCATTTCTTATCCCCTTATGTTTTTTCAAGCACTCCTGTTAAAAATACTGAAAATTCAGATGCTAGAGAATCATTATTCGAGATAACCCCTGTTAGAATTGCCCCTTCCAACAATTGCTGACCCGCTAGTGTTGATACTATCATATCTCCGCTCATATCATATCTAAAATCACCTATCAGTGATTCAGTTCCATTAAGCAATTGTAACATGTTTATACAGGAATTTACTGTTGAAATCTGACCACCACCAAAGGATAAACTGTAACCTATTGGGATAGTATAAATTGATATATTCAGGGCGGATTGCGCACCAACAGCATATGTTTTCTGAAACTGCCATTTCTCTTGAGAATCTTTTAAAACCTGTGGACGAGAAACAACAGCTTGGTTATAATAATCAGGTCTTCCTGTTCCCCAGCTTTTGACGGTCATCTAAAGCCACCTATGGTCCTGTGTATTTCTGGTCTTCTTCAATCATGATAATTACAGAGATAGTGTGAGGATTTGCTGCATCATGGTTTGTTACAACAACTTCTAATGTTTCATTTAGTGCAATTCTTTCATTTATTCCAAAAGACTGAGTTGTATCATCAAGGGCTATGCCGGTACTTGCAGTTCCCCCAGTTACAGGTGTTGGTAAAATCTGATTAGTGCCATGATTGATTTTTACTTCGACCAATGAGTTGCAACCTGCTGGAAAATGTATGATTGCGGAATTTATCACTCCGCTAACTGGCGACCATCGTATAGGGCGGCTTATGTTCAATGCTGTTGTGGTTATACGACAATTTATCTCAGCTATTTTATCACCTTCTATTTCATACTATGTATTTATGTTGTAAGGTTCACACTATGAAGTCGCTAGATGGGGGATTACTCCACCATCTGAGGATCTACTTGTACTGCTAGAGTTACTTGCCCGCCAAATAAGGGGGTTTCTAAGGTAATTCCACTTTGTATTGGACCGATAGCATCATTCGCATTATATGTTACCATTGTGTTGCCCGCATTGATTGGTATTGGAACTGTTAATCCGCTACCACGGGTATCCCTGAGTTGCACATAATTAGCACCAAAACCAGATATTCCACTTAACTCAGTGAACAATGCCTGTTTTAGATATGCTTCCTTACCACTTGCTATTGTGTAAAGAATACCTGATACTCCGGATACTACATCTATTGTAACATTATCATATGATCTCAGATCGTCTAATGGTACAACATAGGCTGCCTCTTTTGTAACATGGTTTGGTCTAACAATTCTTGTTTCAGTTGGCATCTTTATACCTCCTTAGGGTTAATCATGGCATCGCAATATCTGGTTAACATCCAGGCTGGTGCTTTGATTGGTCGGTCTCCATCTCCCATCGTTATGATGGTTGCTGGTTTTTCTTTTCGTAAGTATTGCAGCATCTGGGCTTTGTTTTTTCCATCCTTGTTCAAAACTGTGTAAGTATATGGGGTAATCCAGAAACTTACTCCACAAAGAATACTCTCACCAGTTATAGGTGGGTTTTCAATATTCATATATGGGTAGACATCATGAACAGTCCAGAGTTCCGTTGACGGGTCAGGGTCACGGTATGGGCTATTATATCCATCCCAGAAACCGATAACACCAGGAACAGGTCTTGGTGTGATAAGACTCATACGATCAATTCTCTGCGTGTATTGCAGATAAAGTTTACACTGTGAAGGAGTGATACCTGTAAAAACCTGATAAATGGTATCTTCCTCTTGCGGCATAAGATAATTCCTTCCATTCGCATCAGCTGGTGATTCCCAGCCACTGGTGCTGCCATTTGTGATAGCGACACCAGCATCGAACCAGAAAGGCATATATCTTGTTAGTTGCTGCTTACGAATTACTCTGAAGAAAAAATATCCTTCCTCAAAAAGTAAGCCTACAACCCAATTTTCTTTAGGTATGTGTTCTTCAATTTCCATCATGTTTTTTTTCACCTCGGTTTTTATGTCATTTTCCCTTGGCTTTAATCGAAAGAAAGAAAGAAATTTACTAAGCCAAAGCCTAGTAAATACTTCCGAAAGCGATTACGTCCACAACTCCGGAGATCATACTCTGACCAGAGTACCAGCATATATCGCCAGACAATACATGGTCGTTTGCTCCCATACATGTGTCACAGTAGTTCACAAGTGCTACGTTTCCGCTAACTCCGCCGATACCGCTTTTTGCGTATCCGCTACAGTTACCACCTACCCAGTTTACTGCTGCCTGGATACATGGCATTTTCGGGGTAACGAACATCTTGTGGATTTCACTGAACTCAGGAATACGGATGTAACCCCATCCTGAATAGCTGATCGGAGATACGTCAACATCACCGCTCAGATAGTTGTATCCGCTGCTGTCTGTATACCCAAGATCTCCACTTAGGAATTCGCCAGAGTATAGGACTTTCGCACCTGCCCATACCATGCACAGGTCGCCCTTGCTAACAACGACACAATCTTCTTCAGTATAATTCGTACAAGGGTCTTGTTTTGGTGGATATGGCATATTTTTACCTCCAGTAACAACCATAAGGGTTTACCTTATGTTGAAGTCGTCACCACCGGTACAACAGTGTTGGTCGAGTCATTGTAGCTTGTAGCGTTTAGGAAACTACCTTTTGCAATACAGAACCCACCTAAACGTGGTTCAGTTGTACCAGCGTATTTGAAACCAAGAGACACCAAAATATCCATTTCTGGAAGCCAGTAAGTTGTTGGCAATGGGATCAGATTGATTCCGGTCTGATAATCTCGCAGCCTTGCTGCTCTGACATCATACCAAAGGATGTTTGTTCTCCCTATGTCCATCTTGACCGTCTGTATTTTCGGTGAGCAGTTTTCCTCAACGATATACATTGGATAGATGAACTCATCCTCATTTAATGTAAAAGCAGTTGTTGCAACAGCGGGGCTATGAATCCAATATTCAAAACCGACACCTTGGGCTTCTTTCTTGGTATCATGCTTCCATTTCCAGACATTATCAGCTTCTGATGGGGCAGTATCCACAAGACCTACTTGACCTGGCCTTATTGGTGTGAGACCTATCTCACTATTACCGCAATTGAACCCGCCGAATCTCAGCTCATCAAGTGCATTTTTAGCACATTGAACAGCGTTGACAACTTTATCCCAATGGTCTTGGACGAACCTTCGTTCAAAACTCCAATCGGGCATCCACAAGTCTTTCCATTGACCTGCAAATATCCCCATTTCCTGGTCTGTCAGTCGTGTCTCAGCAAATTCTTCATTTTGGGCTACTAATTTTACCATTCACACTTCACCTCGTATTTATCTATTATTTAAAATGGAATAAAACTAGAGATATATAAAGATAGAGAATTACTTAGACTTCAAGCTATAGTGCAATAACTTTATAAGACACTAAAACGATGTCAAAATCTGGATGAGGAAAGAACAAGTAACTGTCAGATTTGATAAAGATACGATGCAAAAAATAGATTTATTAATTAATAAAAGGAAGTTTGATACTAGACCACAGATTATAAGACGAGCTGTGAATGATTTTCTCGAACAACAGGAAAAAGTAATATTTGCGTGATAAAAATGGATTTTAAAAATTTAAAAAAACTTTTTGATGGAAGGCATAAAGGAAAACTCTGTTTTGTGTGCCACGGTAAAGGGCATCATCTAAGCAACAGCCAGTACAAAAAATTAGTTGCGGACTGCAAAGACAAAAAAGGACAGGTCAATTGGAAAAAAGTTGATGGACGTATTGACGATGGTGGGATGCGATGCAATGTTTGCCACGGTGAAAAAAGGTTATATTTTAACTTTAACTTTTCCCTTATTATATAACTGTAAAAGCCCGTTCAATACATCTCTTACACTTTTGTCTTCTTCACGACATTTGTTACCAAAAGCGATATATGTCTTACGGTCAACGTGTGTAGGTCTTGTTAATCCATCCATGAATTAAGAGAGATAAGAAAAAAGTATATAAACTTTTGTCAAAATGACATTAAGCTATTATTTCTTTATTGCTTATCGTTGTTGGTATCGCTGCCATTGGGTTTCTTGTAACGTCGCTTCCCCATCCTTTTGCCATTGTTTGGGGACGATCAAAGAATACGCCTTTAGCGTTAGGATAATACTGGCGAGATATGTATCCTGTGTCAAACTTACTATATGGGACATAACCAGCGGGTTTGCCTAATGCTGGTGTTTGGAACATCTGGACTTCCCCTACTGCAATCATGATACCTGCCAATGATGAGGTTATACCATATAATGCAAGTGCCCCTTTCACTTTTGTATCTAATTTTTTATAAAAAGAAGCAGCAAGCGCTATCACACCTGAAGCAATTGGGATAAATGTCGGATATTTACCGAACACACCTAAGTAATCACCAATAATTGGTATTGGTTCATTCTTGTATTTTTGTAGGATGCCAGGTATCACTACCCCGCAGCCTGCTCCAATACCTTGTGCTACCAAAGGATTTTGGAATATATTGGGCATTTGCATTCTCATGTTATCTTTCTCCTAAGATGGGCGTTTAAGCAACGATTACTTTTCCGGATATGCCTGTAGGCGTCACACCATTACCAGCTAATTGTGGTCTGGGCCGTGCTGTTACCATTGATCTTATTGGTGCTCTTGCTCTTGCCGCAGGCATTGAGAAGACACCGTTAAGCACACCATAGGTCAAGGATGTTATTCCGTAGACTCCGAGCATATCGTTTACCATTTTGTTTTTGCTTGCAACAACATTTGTGAACGCAGAGACGATAAATGCACCAGCACCAGTTACTAGTGGTATAAATACTGACCATTTTCCCCAGTTCTGCAATGCCTCAAGTCCAGGTATTATTGCTCCATATGTTGGTTCGACGTATTGCTCTAAAACTTTCGGGATAACTACACCGATACCCGCACCGGCGCCCATACTTAACATATACTTGTCTAAATTCATCACTTCACCTTTTTAATCAAAGAATGTTTAATAAAGTATATATAGGATGCTGGAAACATTTATATAAGGGCAGTTACGCACATTTATTTTAGTCAACAATAATATTATATTCTTTTAACGCCCGTAGGATTTCTGAAATGTAGAAATTCGCAGATTGGTTTATCTCTGTCGTCTCTGGTAAAGAAAAAGATGTCTGGTAGATTTGGCAGATGTCGGTAATTTCATTCATCAAACCTTTTGCATCTCTTTCCAATATTGTAAATAAAGGTTTTTTTTCTTCTTCTTCTATGTTATCACCAGCTTGGTTCTGTTTCTGACACGTCCCATATTTTTATGCCGAGTGGCAATGGATTTGTAGCATCTATCGGTATATCTCCATAAATATTCATGCCATCCATCTCTCCTGGTGCGTAACTCCCTACTACACATTCATCTATTATTTTTTCATTTGCTTCCCCTGGATATGCATAGGTTTTGATGTGTATAGTTGTTGATGTTGCACTTCCTACATTCTCCCACCATATCTGAACTAATTTTTCATGGGCACCTGGTTCAAATGGTTCACCACTTGTCTTTGTAAGATAAAATGTACTTAGGTCGAGACGAAGGATTATAATAGCGCCACCACCACAAGGTGTACTCTGACAGTGGCCCCCACACCAGTAACAATCCGCACCTTCACATTCCCCTTGATTCCCCCAGTCACTACATGAACAAGGTGTGCTTTGACATTGCCCATCACACCAGTAACAATCCGCATTTTCACATTCCCATTGAGT
>Ga0210003_1001218_pt1 | contig 22775 bp, 20 predicted proteins | sample LantaG_FD_182804 | JGI IMG/M metagenome (GOLD analysis project Ga0210003, IMG submission 182804) | Deep subsurface microbial communities from Baltic Sea to uncover new lineages of life (NeLLi) - Landsort_02402 metaG (SPAdes) (version 2) | ecosystem: Environmental > Aquatic > Marine > Oceanic >... | reverse complement strand
AGGGCCAGGGTGAGGGTCAGGGTCAGGGTCAGGGTCAGGGTCAGGGTCAGGGTCAGGGTCAGGGTCAGGGTCAGGGTCAGGGTCAGGAACCTGGAGAAAACCAGGAGTACCAAGACGGCTACGCAGATGGCTACAACAAAGGACAGCAGGCGCCCCCCGGTACCGGATCCGTGATCCGAATGCTGGTCAACAACATGGCGCCTGGCATCGAAGGCGACATGGAGTCGATGAATATCGATGAGATGCTAGCTCTTGCAGATGAGCTGGAACACCAGGGGCAGCGAATGATCAAACAAGCTGTCAACGATCACAAAAGGAGTCGCGGTACCATCCCGGGCCATCTCCAGCAGTACATCGATGACTTGCTGCAACAAGCCAGGATCCCATGGACTACTATCCTGCGGAACAAAGTTATCAACACACAACGGTACAAGAAGTACCGCTCCGTGGGCCGGCCGCGTCGACGCCACATCGGAATCCCACGCCTGATGAAGTTCCCGGGGCACTCCAAAGAACGCAGGTTCACTGTTGCGTTCTGTCTGGATACGTCGGGTTCGATGGGCAACGACGAGCTGACCATGGCGCTTAGCGAGCTTCAGGGGCTACAAAAAGCCGACAGAGACATCAAGATTCACATCATTGAGTGCGACACAGAAGTTGGGCGCGTTTACGAAGTCGGTCCCAACGACCCAGTCAAAAGAGAGGTGACAGGTCGCGGAGGTACCACCTTCGATCCTGCCGTAGTTCGTGCCAAGGAGCTCAAACCAGACATAATTTTCTACTTCACTGACGGCTACGCTCCGGCGCTGCAAATTGACAGTCGGGCTTCATGTCCGTTCGTCTGGGTAATCACGCCTGGGGGCTGCATCCCCGACCCAGACTACGGACACATAGTTGCGACAGGTGACATCACAGAGGGGGGCGGCTGGTAAGCCCCCCGTTTACTTCCTTGTAACAAGGAGGCACACATGAAACACGAGGTAGTGATCTTCCGGGTAGAAAGGAACATAGCCGGAGGATCTTTTCCATTTGACAAGACGTACTTTTTCAAAAAAGAGGCAGTGAAGCTACTCCCTCGCATTTTTCCGCACGCCTTTGTCATCTTCCCGAACAAACCATTCGTAAAGATGATCGAAGAAACTATCACACGCTCGACGTGTCACTCGGGGAAGGTATACCCGGTGTCCCGGGCCGACGAAGGTATCATTAGGAAGATGATAGAGTCCCAAAACCCGATCAAGGACGTCATCTTCAACTACAAAAAGTACGTGGGTGTGGTACCCGTGCTGTTTCTACAAGACACCAATAGTAAAAAGCATGTCAAGCCGGCTTACCTGCACGCGAGTTCCAAGAAAAAGCCTGGGCGTCACTATGCAAAAAAACAACAGGCTCACGTGGTGGCGCTGGAAAACATGCAAAGAATGATGCGCGATGCGTTAACCGGGCGGGCCTACTTCCTATCTGGAGGGGAGGAGTTCCGTCCGGTGTGCTCCATCTGCTCCAACAGCCTGGCGATGATCACAGGCCAATGTCAGCTGGGGGAAAAACAGTGCTTCACCAACCTCGCGCAGACAAAACCTAGCGACTACCGAAAGAACATGCTGCGGTACAACAGCTGGGTCAGGCGCTTAGACGAGCCAGAGATTACTTTGGAGGCACCCAATGAGTAGTTTCGCTGAAACCAGAGTAGACTTTGTGGAGTTCTTCGATGACCTGAGGTACCCAGATTTGCCGCTGTTCGTAGACGACATGACTATGGCGCACACACTAGGCGTGCACAACAAAACGCTGTGGTGGTTGATATGGGCGAAAAAGAACATGTACGATGTGTTCGATATCCCCAAGCGGGGTAAGGGAGGTGGTAAGCGCGGGATCCAAAACCCGAAGCCCCGCCTCAAGTCCGTGCAGCGTATCATCCTGTCCAAAGTACTGGAACACGTCCCGGTGGGTGACCATATCGGGGCCTACATTCCAGGACGTTCGTGCATGGATACTGCAACCCAACATCTGAAGCGAAGCGTCATCGTTTCCTTGGACATCAAGGATTTTTTCCCTAGCGTGAAGCGCGCGATGGTCCGGAACTTCCTAAAGTATCTCGGGTACAACCACCTGACAGCCAGCATGTTGTCAGACATCATGTCGTATCAAGATTTCGTACCGCAAGGCGCGCCGACGTCTGGGCTAATCGCTAACTTGGTTGCCGACCACAGGTTTGACCATCGGATCATCGATGGCCTCAAGAAGATAGACCCTGCGTGGTTGTACACTCGGTACTCGGATGATATCGATGTCAGTCACCCAGACGACCAACCGAGAGAAAAGATTCAGGCGGTGGTTGACCTAGTTGCCAGCAGTCTGCAGTCGGCTGGGTTCCTGATCAACGATGAAAAAACTAAGGTGGAGCCGCGGTGGCGTCGGCAAAAAGTTCTCGGCATCGTAGTGAACGAAAAGCCCAACCTCCCTCGCCTTGAGTACGACCGGATCCGTTGTTTGATTCACAACTGTGTGATGCATGGTTTCGAAAGTCAGTACGCCCGCGCTGGTCAAAGTTCGGCGAATGGGCTGAGGTCACACATCCGTGGAAAGCTAAGCTTCCTCTCTCAGATTGACGCAAAGAAGTCTGAACGACTACGCGCCAAGTTTGAAATTGCTGAGGAGATACACAGCAAGCCAGAGGAGGAGGTATGGTTCGAATGAACCAACACGAACTGTTCCCGGGTACGGCACACCAAAAAAGAAAACCCTGGTATGTGTCCTACGCACTGCCAGGGTTTTCTCGGCACAACCGGTACTGGGTCACCAGAATAGATGCGTCCAAAGATAGGACGAAGTACATGCACGAAGCGGGGGCTGCGTTGTTGTTTTGGGACTACGAGGACAACGCAGAGCAGTTGTTCAAAAAGATACAACACGTACCTGCTGTGGCAGGGATATTCCGAAATCACTATTGGGTAACCTTCTACGCAGGAGGAAAGGCAGCATTCGTGGACCAGATGCCACTGCTGCCCGCTCCGCATGCGCAAGCTACTGAGTATACGCGCCCGTCTCACTACGGAGTTCGTAACGGAGCGAGGGAGTTTTTCTGGAGCCCTGCAACATTAGAAATGCAGTGCAACCGCATCGAGCAGTTTGCTAACTGCGCGTTTTGTCGCCACGCATCAGATCTCGGTGAGTGCTTAGAGGTCAACGCTGTCAGGTGGGCTAGGAAAAACGGCTTTCGTGCCAGCGACGTTCGCGTTCCTAACGACGCATTCAAATCCAGCGTAGTGTACGACCCAAGCGAGCTAGAAGCGACACTACGCTACCAATGTTCCAACACCAATCTGGACTTCGTGTCCCCCGGCATCATCGCAGGTCCGTTCAGCACGAAGCTTATGTTCCTCAACGAGATCAACTTGAACGGAGTAGAGGGCAGCATAGAAGACATCAAAAACCGAGGTACCGAAGCGCACAGTACCCGCGCGGCCGTGCGGCGTTGCCAGGAGGAGTGTTACTTCTATCGCTCTTGTAACCTGTGCGAAAGACCGTACTTCGGGTACCCAAGTAAGTGCCAAGCCGGAGAAGCGTACGGTCGCGAAGGAGCCGCGGGGCCGTTTTCAGAGTACGAAGTAATGGAATCGGTCAGGAGAGAAGTTGCGTCCTGGGACACGCGCTCGCGTGAAGAAGTTGCTGTCATCGCTCACGCTGCAGGAGTGGCTACCAAGATATTTGGTAAGGAACTACTACTCAGCAAGATGGACAAGCATCTGAAAAACGTAGAGTTCTTTCACGAACGAAGTGGCGACGTGCTGACGTATACCTACGAAGACGCCGTGGAGATCATCCAGGCCAAGTACTACTCAGACGGAAGGTACGTTAGCACCGGAATAGACGTAGAAAATACACCTCCAATGTCAGACGACGACTACTTGGTGTACGCAGAGCTGTGTCAGATACAGCAGATCCACACTGGAGGGTGGGGGTGCAGCCAGCCTGCTTCGTACGTAGAGTGGCGCCCAGGTCGTCCGTCTGATTTCTACGTAGGTGTCCGACTTGGAGGAGGTCGGTCAGCCCACACACTATTGCGTGCCGCAGAAATAGGTCAGCGGTACAGTGAGCGGTGTGCACTCTTCTCTAGGAAAAACGTTATGGCAGTGCGGGGAGAGGCGGGTCCGGAGACCACGAAGGACACACTACTTTGACAGCGTCGTACGCAACAATGACAACAGCGTAGGCTGCCTGTATTGCCCCAAGCGAGGTGATATAGGCAGCCTCTTTTGATTGTACGTCGGCTTCTGCTGTGGTCACGTCGGAAGTCTTCGTGCTTGCGATGGTAGTAGTTTGTGAGCACACGCTCGGCGCACTGTCGTCGTTGCTTGAGTTGATTGAATCTTGAGCTGTAGTCTTGAGGGGAGTCGCCTGCGTGTTCAGCATGCCAGCAAATGCCGCCCAGGCAGCACGGAGTGCTTCGCCCGAGTCGTAAAGAGGACCGTTGGACGCGGCGCTTACGACGTCTACGTCGCCTTGCCCAGTACCGGTTGTAACGCTGACCGCGTCACTTGTGTTGAAGCTACCAGTGATGCCTGCGATCCACCAGTACCCGTTGACATTGTCGTACGCGGTCAAGTACCCGGTTGCTCCTGAATCGGTACCGGTCACAAGTTTTCCGATGTCACTCGCTGTGGGTTGGGTACCGTATGATACGGTAAGGCGGCGCATACCACTGCTACCACCTAACTTGACGCCGTCAAACGCGTCAAAGAACGTGTCGAGTGCTGTTTCGACGGTAGACGCACTGCTCGAAAAGGGAGCGGCTCCGCTGTTATCCAGCAAACCCAAAAATCCATTTGCAACTTCTCCCATGTACACTGCTACACCGTATCGGTTGCCCTCCCCGCTTGTGTTACCTCCGCATACGGCGTCCTGCTCTTCTTGCCACTCTTTGAGAGCGGTAGTCGCAGCCGCTAGTACGGCGTCGGCGTCTTCCTTGGCAGTGAGGTCATCAGCGGCTGCCTCTACAGCATCTTCATAGTCGCTGACTGCGGTTGTGTAATCTGTTTTGCGCGACTCAATGACCGTGGGTTCAGTAGTAGGGAAGTAGAGAGTTTCGTCCGGGGAAGTTTCAAAGCTCTCTTGATACGCGACGTAGGCGTTGACTAGCGTGTTCACACGATCGGAGACGGTCTGCACACCTGCTACTGCAACGTCTACATTGTCGAACTCAAGAGTGTACGTGCTGCTACGCCAGTACTCATCACCGTTTGCAATGGCTTCGTCGCGGTCGTTGACGTACGTTTCCATGTCGATAACTTCAGATACACGCTGGAAAATGTCGGCCAGGGCATTGCGTGAGTTGAAAATCTGAAATACGAAGACGCCTGTGTCGTCAAGAGGCCCCTCGTCCGTACACTCGAGCACGTTCCTATAAATCTGGTCATTGTTCGAGTCGCGCAGAACTGTGCGCGTTTCTTTGAGCTCCAGGAGCGTACTCATCATCTACCTCACGAAGTATACGTAGTTTCTTCATCGACTACTGCGAAGGGACCATCTGGGTTGTTGACGTAGTTTTCCCAGTCGTCTACCAAACTTTGCATCCGGAATTTGATCAAGTTGGCAGCGTCCCAGGCTTCATCTACTTCATCGAAGAACAGCGTGATCGTTGTCAGGCGGTAGTACGCGTCGCTCCCCGGGGCGGTTTCTGTGTAAGCTTCCAAGTCCCCCACCGTACAGACGTGTTCGTAGCTCAGTCCGTCCAGCTTAAACAGGAAGAAACTGTTGTCAAAGTTTGCGGTTTCAACGCTTGCATCTGAACACAAGCTAGTAACGAAGTACTGTCCGTCAGTCCCACCAGCAGGAGAGCCCGCCGTCACAACCCCGCGAGTTTGTGTAAGCTTTACGGATGTTGCCATGCAGTTCACCTTTCATCTTGAGATAACCACTGGGAAACCCTAATATTCCTCCAAATGATAGGCCATGCAAACAACCAGTACAAGCGAGAAATTCAGACGCTCGGAATCGACGCGTCTTTAGTAGGGACAGGCCTGTGCTTCCTTGATAACGGTGTCCTTCTTCCGCATTTCATGCCAGAGAAGAAGCTCCGGGGTGCAGAGAGACTCACGGCACTCAGAGATCGGCTGCAGGCGTACATATCAGGTCTTCCGTCACTTCCACAGATTGCCGTGATCGAAGGGTACTCCTACGATTCTACCAACCGCCTGGCCGACCTGGCAGAATGGGGAGGGCTCATCAGGGTAGTACTGTACGAGCACGGCATTCCCTACGTGACTCCCACGCCTACACAGCTGAAGCTGTTCGCGGCTGGGAACGGTGGCGCTGACAAAGACAAGGTCATGGAGTGGGTAGAAAAGAAGTGGGGACTGAACGTCGACGGCAACGATAACCTGTCTGACGCAGCAGCCCTAGCAAAAATAGGCTATGTATACCTAACCGGGGACAGTACATACCGGTCAGAACTTGAAGTAGTAAAAGATATGAAGACCCCGAAGGAAAAAAATGGAAAATACTACAAAAAACTCCGAGGAGTTCTGTAAGTTCGACATCGAAGGCGTCGATCCGATAGAAAGCTACACGCGCAAAGTACCCTTTGGGTGCGGCAACATGTACGTGGACATCAACGTCATAAAAATGCGCCCCGTGCGCGTGTTCATCAGAATTGGTAAGTGTGGCGCCTGCCAGCGCGCGTTGCTTGAAGCAGTTGGCCGGCTGGTTACAATCATGCTTGAGCAAGGAGACCCACTCGAACGGATAGTGCACACGTTGATCGGTATTAGGTGCACTGAAGCATCGGTGGGCAGCGCCCGGACTGACCACTCTGGAAAGAGACAAGTAGTTCTATCTTGCATGGACGCGCTCGCCAAAGAACTGAAAGATTTTTGTGTTCCGGAGGAAATCCATGGCGATATTCCAATGTAAGAAGTGCGGGCAATCTTTCGAAAAAGACGGGGTCCAGGTGATCGTGCACGACAACACTGTCGGGCGCATCTGCCCCGCCTGCGTCGCCAGCGCTGATACTATCACGGTTGTTCTGGTGCGTGAGGCTCCTGGGAAACCGTACGCAATCCAGCGTGTTTTTACTGAGTAAAACGATCCGGTTGTTCCTGGTAAAAGAGGTCGAATGAAAAATGTAGAGGTCATCTTGGGCTTGACGAACATCCTGAAACGTCTGGCCTACTCATACCTCACAAAAGGATTCGGCTGCCACCCCATCGACCACGATGTGTACGATGAGGTTGACGTAGCTGAGATGTACCCCTGGATCCCCAACCCGGTACAAAAGGATGAGCACGGGGCGGGCATCCGAGTAACCTTCCTCCGAAAGGGCAAGAAAGTACGCTGGGTAGAATTCAGCGTGCGCGACGTAGGCGGAGGGGGAGATCCTACCATATTCAGTATCAAGTAGCAGTAGATTCAAGAGGCAGGTCAGAAGTACAGAGGCGAGGCCGGGGCCGCACCACCCTAACCGGTGTGAAATTCCCAACCTATTGCGAAAGGGGAGTCGCATCGTGCAACAGATTCTTGCCCGGGTCTTGACGTCGGCGGCCATCTATCTTGGCACAAAGCTGATCGAGGAGGTCATCAAAGAGATGGATCGAATCGAACAGGAGGCTAAACGGGGGGCACAAAACAACATCTTATCTGTGTTCCCACGAGCTTTTGAAGTGATCGCTGGCGGAAAGAAGTAGCCTGAAGAACTGGGGGTGGTCCGTGCGACACCCCCTTTTTTTTAGCCTTTGCGACCCAAACGTTTTCTCCAGATTTTTGTTTTTCTCGTTTTTTGAGCTTGTCGGCTGGATGCTTTGACGCGCTGCGTCAAGCTACCTGGCTGTGAAGTACCCCAGGCAAGCACCCCCACCCAGAGCCAGGAGAACAGCTGTGATCACCCAGGGGAGGGCTCCGCCGAACACGTCGCGCTCGTGGGCTCGGATGTAATTACGCGTCATATCTCCAAGCTCTTTGGTCTTCTCTTTGTTGAGTGCTTTGAGACGAGCGATGACCTCTTTGTCCAGGAGTGACGCTTTTTTTAGATCCTCGATAGACAGCTGCAGGTCAAGCACCTTTGCTTCAGTGAGCTTGAGTGTCTCCAGTTTGAGCTGCATGTCCAAATCAAGTTCGAGAATCTGTTTGGCCTGGTCGAAAGAGTAGCACGCATATTCGATGTCAGGACACGCCAGGCGCTCCCACATGGGAAAGTGCTTGAGCTCAGCCTGAGCTACCGGGGCCCACAAGAACGCGAATATCAGACTACTTACCGCGAGCTTGCTTTTCCAGCTCTTGCCAGTCCTGGGCATTTTTTACACTCTCTTTCGCGGCAGCTACGTTGCTTTCCAGCTGTTTGATGGCCGTGTCTACGCCGGCTGCTGCGGCTATGTAGGACTCAGCTCTGTCGCGCAGGGCAGATGCTGCCTTCTCGTCTTTCTGGTTCGCTGCTTCAGTCTTCAAGTCTCTCGCTTTTATCTCGAACAAGAGTTTTTCGGCTCGGAGGATATCCAGCTCATCTTGCTGCCGCTTGAGGCGCCAAGCAACGTAGGCGACGATGACGGCAATCAGTACGCCCAAGATCCACTTCCAGTACTTCTTGGTCGTGGTCTTCGCTTTTTCTAAGAAGGTGGTTAGCACGAAGTTCCCCTAGTAAAGATTATGCGTAATATCGCGCGACGTACCGGTTCCAATCCCGCTTGTACCTGCCGAGACAGCCGTTCCTGTAATCGTGTTGGCTACGTTCAATACAGAGTTTCCAGCAATAGCGACGTCAGCACTGTTAGCCACGATACCGTAGTCACCGCTGTTGCTGCCGTAGATGTAGTTTCCCGTACACACACCGCCAACGGCGCTTGTCCCAAAAATAATGCCGTATGAGCCGCTCGTAGAATCGAGAGTTATGTTGTTCCCGTTTATCACCGTTTTCGGACCCGCACACGAAATACCTAAATCTGTGCCGTAAACCATGTTACCTATGATGATATTCCGCGTCGAACTGTCGGAGCCGACGGAGATTCCGGTGCTGGAAGCACTATACGTACCCGTGATCACATTGTTGGCCACGATGGACCGAACTGCGTACGTTGTTCCCAAAACGTCGAGTACGACCCCCATCGCTCCGGTTGCGCCGCACATCGAAATGCTGTTGTTCGCGATCACCACATCGGTCACAGACGAATCACTGGTGTCAACCATCATTGCAGCGAGGCTAGAACTGGTACCGTTATGATCGATTGTATTCCCGGAACATTCTGTACGCGATCCAAACGTGATTACAGGCGTGAGTGTGGTGGGAGCCGCTTCAAGATTGTTGTTGAGAACTTTTGCCCCACTAACTGAATGCACGCATCCAATCAGACCACTGGTTATATTGTTGTTTAGCACAGAAATTCTTCCGGCGGTGATTATTCCGTCAGTAGGGTACCCCTGTACTTTGATAACAGCGTAGCCGGCAACAGTGGCTGTGTCGGTTACAACCTTGCGCGTCAAAAAGTTGTTTTGAATAACGCCCGTTCCTACGATGTCGCAGAACGTACCCTCCGCTGTGGTGACAGACGACGCGTCGTCTGGCCACCGGTTGTTGGAGATATCTACATTGGCGTAGTACGAGCTTTCTGTAGCGATAAGCAAGCCTGGGGTATGCGCGCTGCTGTCAGCGTGGCCGCAGTCTTCGATGTAGTTGTCACGGAAAATGAGGTTCCCAGCGTACGTATCGCCAGACCCACCCAGCCGGATAAGCTCACCCCAGTACTTCCATGTGCAACGATTGAACGCAATAGAGTGGTTTTCACCGTTACCAGCTGTGGCGTACCCCTTGAAGAACGGGGAATCTACATAGCTGAAAGTGTTGGAGTTCGCCATAAAAGTACAATCTTCAAATAAAACGCTACACCCTGCGTCAACCATTGGTGTCGTTCGACTACTGGCTCCGTTGGTGAAGTAACACCGACGGAAGTCCAAGTGCGCAGTTGGTCCGCCATACACGCATTGGATTATCTCTAAGTTCGTTGTTGCATTTCGAAAGAACTTGATGTTCTCGAAAGACAACCCCGCTGTCGGCGTTGTGTCAGACACCAAAATTGCGGGGGACGTTGCTGTATCTGGTTGAATACGAACACCAACGCTAGAAGACTGGTCTCCATAACCGCCTTGCCCGATAATTCGAACAGATGAAGCGAGGCTAGTGATGTCCGCATTTATAGAGTACAACCCTGCTTCAACAAAAATAGTGCCCCCAGCTGCTGCGGCCAGTGTCTCAATGGCGGTCGCCAGGTCCGTGTAATCGCCGTCGGTACCAACAGTCACAAACGGCTTGTCCGTGACGTCACTCAGCGGATGATTGTCGGCCGTACCAGCAACGTGAGCGTCGTACTCATTTTCCAGTGCATTGACGTCTGACAGCAGTTCGACCACCTGAGACTTGACGGTACCCCTCGCTAGACTATTGGGGCTGCCAGACTTCGCTTCTGCTCCCACAAAGTTGTCGCCGGAAGTGGACGCACCGTCTTGTTCTCCTAGCTTGGCTATGTCTTTGAGCTGCGCGTTTACCGTTCCAGCACTAATGGTGAGAGCGTCAACAGTCTTGGCTTCGGCGCCAACCATGAAATCGCCGTATGGCGTACCGGTTTGTTTGGCCAGGTCAGTACGTGTGTCGTCTACTTCGGCGGAGCTGTTCATGACGTAGCCGGGTACGTCGATCACATACGCCCGTTGGTTCAGGCCCACCAACGTAGCTACGCCGCCGGATCCAGGAGCGATGGTAACCTTGAACAGCGGAATAGGCCCGTCTGCGTCGCCCAGGTTGCGGGTGTCAGTCCCGAGGCGCTCGTCGGAGCTGATGATCTCCAGGCTGCTTGCGTCTGTAAAAACCGTACCCGTGGTGTGCTCCGTACGGGTCTTGGCATCCAAGAAGTTCAAGAACAGCGTGTCTCCGTCCTTCATGACACGCGTGGAGAACAGGTCATTGAACGCAGTATCTCGGATGAGGTACCCCTCGTCATCCACGCCTGCACGCGCTCCGTAGGGAGTTGCGGCGTCAGAGTCCCCCGCGTCAGTTTCGTACGCACGGAAGGGGCCCCAGGGAGTACCGCCGGTAGTAACTACAGTAGACCCGGTTCCGACTACCGAAGCCGTCACAAGAGAGCCGGCTGCCGACGCGTCGATGGCTGAATCGATCTCTGTTAGGGTAGTCACCCCGTCTTCGATTTTGACAATGATGTACACGGGTCCGTCTTCGGGATCCGGCGCCGCTGGGTTGTTAGCCTTGATTTCGACTACCGGAGTTCCACTGATGGCATCGTCATCGATAATTTGCAGGTAGATGTTGTGCGCGCCCTCAGCAACCTTACGTGGGTGGCCAGAAATAGCGTCTAAATCCACCGTCAGACCGTTAGGGGTCGCGTCCGCTTGGTAGTAAAATCTCGCTACCGCCGCCGCTGTCGCTGCTACCTTGGAAGGAGACAGCATCGGAGTAATGAGCAGATCGCAATCGTAATCACCGGGAGTACCCGACTCACTAATAGAAATACGGTAGTCCCCAGTCCCCGTATCGTCCAAAACAATCTTGGCCGTAGGCTTCGCAAACATAGCAAACGCACGGTCAGAGCGGCTGATAGCCTGCAGGTTGTCCAACAAACTCCGGATGTCCTCAGTCCTCGCACGCAAATTCTGCGCTGTGCGGTTCAAGTATGTCTCTTCTACCGGCTCGCTGTTTGCGATTGGCTGGATCGCTGCCGCTGTGTCTGTACCGTCGTCCGCGTCTTCTTTCCAAAAATTCAAGGGCATGGTTTTGCTCCTATTTACGTCGTAATTTGGTAGCGCCAGGTGTACTTCACAGTAATGGCGGACGTTTTGTAAATATCGCCGTGAACTTGTCTGGCGAGCATACTTACACCGGCTGAAGACGCCGGGTCGTCGAGAGTTCCGCGCGTAAACAGACCGCACTCTCTGAGGTACTTATCGTTGTGGTCAGAGTCTGTCAACGTAGCTTCTACCTCTACGATGCCACTGTACTCGCCAGTGATTGTAAACGACGTAATTTCTTTCTTAGTCACATTCACAGCAGCCTGTAAAGCTGTCTGTGTTGTAGCCGGCGCCGTGTTGTCGTCCCCCACGTAGATAGCCCACAGTCTGTTGTACGTAGGGTCGTACGTTAGCACCCCATCGTCCTGCACCAACAAACGAGAGAGGGCCTTCTTGGATCCTTGTGTAATCAGGTTGGGCTTCTCGACGCGCAACTCCCTGATTTCTTTTCCAGTCTTGCTATCAAAGACCTGGATTTTCAGGAGACCTTTGGGCGTCACTTTATCTACGTTTTCCATGAAGTTACCTCACGCAATTTGCTGGAATTTTAGGACACTCCCAGATGAAAGCAAGACAAAAATAGGCTACGGCACCGGAGTTACTGTTATCTCTACAGGAATGTCCCCCACAGCAGCTGGGCTTTCGGCGTACAGATCCCACGTATCAGGCCCCACAGTTCCTGAAGGCTTTGGAAGCACGCGTACCTTGTCGGCAGCTACGTACTCCTGAATAACGTAGTAGTCACCTGTGGTTGCCTGGCGCAGATGCTTGCCGACGTCGCTGCTGGAAAACGTGGGCGCCCCGGTCGGTACTGCGAACAAACCCGTTCCCAAAGTTGCTATCGGGATGGTGATCGACCCGGAGATGCTCGTTACCTCTGGCTCGGATTCAACCTCCTTTGACGGGTCGTCACCCCCTACCACAACTGGAGTGTTCCCAGAAGCGTCTGGAAGAGCGGGGCTGGGCCACGGAGCGTGGAACACTCCGACCGTCTCTGCTCCGGTGTATCGGTAGTAGTCGCCCACCAACACTGTTGTCTCCCCCACAATGATACGCGTATCTGTGACCGCCATCTCGTCCGGCAGCACAGTCATGTCTACTTCTATGTCCAACTTGTCTTGGGTGTCTGTGTCTACCTTCAGTCGGTCGGTAAACAGTATCCCAGGCTCTGCGATCATGTAGGTGTACGCAGACTTCCCGGCGTCAATAATGTTGGCTAGGTCATCTGCCAGAAGCTCAAATGGTAAGACCCCCGATTGCAGCACGTCATGATCGAAATCAACTACGAACGTGTGGTGCTTCAAAAACCGCTCGTACACGATGTACCCGAAAGTATGCCGGTACGTCGGGCGCCAGAGGGTTGTGTTCTCCTCGTACCCTGGGCCGGTGTACGGGACTGTGTGCTCCGCATCGAGCTCTGGCACATACCCGTCGTCGTCAGCACCAACAAACAACCCTGGGTCACCAACTTTGACAAGACCATACGGGCTGTTTACCAAGTTCTCATGCATCTCTGGAGTAACCTGGCGTCGTAGCTTGCTCTCATCCGGCAAGAGCTTTTCCGGTATCTCTCTGTCCAGCCACCAGACGGGGTCAATGACATGATCGAACACCTGGAACACCTTCGTAAGGTTCTCAAATGCTACGAATTCATACACGCCCCAGTTGGACTCGTCTAGGAGGTCATCTCTGATTGGGACTATCTTAGGGAATGAGTAGCTGGCGCGGTCAGTTACAACAAGGTTCTCTTCTTCCCCAGATTCGTCCACGCTCTGTAGAACTTCTTCGTCGTCACGGATAACGGACAGCCCAACGATCACGTTCATCGCGCTCAGCAGGTGCTCCTGCGTCGGCCCCAGAACAAAGTACTGCGTGATGCCTTGAATCAGGGATCGGTAAGCTTCTGAGGATGGCTCAAACCGACCAACCAAGTGACCAAAGTTGAGATACATGTCGTAATTGTCGATCTGCGCATCGGGGATCCAGAACGCCAGCTCTCGTTCTGTTGTAGTGTCCCCGTCGTCGTCTACTACAGTTACCGACCTGGATGCTACCCCAGGAACTGTGTTCCCCAAGCCATCCCAATCAAACGGGTTTGTGTAAAATACAACCGCGTCGGTCAGATCGTTACTCACGTAGAAATGAATATTGTTTTCCAGTACCACTGTCGGGTCAAAAATCTTGTTGTACATGTACTCGAAACTTTTGACGCCAGAATCGGTAATCTCGAGTTCCCAGTTACCGTCGTCACGAACCGTAACCAGGTCTTCCCGGACCGTCAACAGCTTGAAGAACTCTTTTCGGAAAACCGGAACCTCTCGCTGAGACAAGCACAGAATATTACCAACCAGGTCAAGGTACGCTTGCCCCGCAAGGATCTCAGTCCCCTTGTACATCGCTTCCAGCGTAGTCTTTTCCTTGAAAAACCTGTTCCACAGGTCGCTCAAGCCATGCAGGAAGTTGGCTCTACCTTCGTATACGTTTGCCATCAGATTTCCTCAAACGTAATGAGTGACGCCACGGTAAGATAGCGCAGCGTGTTGTCACTAACTCCCAGGGACAAAGGATACTCGAACAGATACTGTGTTTCAGTCTCCAGCGGGGCTATGTCTGTGGTCGGGTCGATGACCTTCCCAGAGTCTACGGTGATCTGGTCTTCGGTCATGTAGTAAATCACCCTACCGTCCGGCGCCAACAGGTCGTAGTAGACCGTGAGCGGAGCTACGTACCCAACCACGTCGAAGTTCTCTCGCAGGTGCGCTATGATGTCGGACGTGTCCATGTCTTCTTGTGTGTCGAAGTTGTTGATGAACGACGCTAATGAACTCGCTGCGTCTGTGGTATCCAAATTCTCCGTGGCCCTCTTTGCCAGGCTGTAACGAATAGTCATGTGCAGATAAACTGGGTGCATGCCCTTGGGGATAACGCTCCCACACAAGATCCGCTGGTCTCCGCTAATCATGTATGCCCACACAGTGTCGTAACCGGTAAGCGCATCGTAGGTTACGCGAAGGCTGTTTCCGTTGAAGTAGCTCTTGGATTCCTGGGGGTTGGACCCGTCGGGCCACCCAATATCCAGTTCCATGACCTGCCACCCAGAAAACGCTTCAGCTGGATTTCTGCAAATAACTTCGTGCTGCATCTCATCCATTTCGGAAGTGGTCTTATACTCGGGCTCCTCATTGGAACGCACGGGAAAGTACACCCGCTGGCTGTCCGGGCTGTAGATGTCAGACCCACTGGAATACGACACGTCTGTGATGCGGTACACCGGCTCCGCGGGAAGAAGAATACACCCATCGTCCTGAATGGTTTTGGTGTACTCTCCAGAAAAGCGTCGGTTCACTTTGTTGTTATAGCTCGTTGGGTTGTTCCCGATGCTGTACTCCACAACACGTGTGACCAGATTCCAATCGAGGCCCGTCTCGTCTCCGAAGTTTGCCAGTGCCCCGAGTGCCGTACTCAGCTTGGCGTCGCCCGCGCTCACATCAGTGATTTTCCAGATGCCGTCGTTGGTGCCGCCGGCGGACCCGGTAATCTGGATGTACTTACCGACATCTCCTCCGTCGACTACGAGGTCAGCGTCAAACGTGTAGTCGTCCGAATGAAGTAGAAATACTTCACCAGTCGCTACAGAACCTACTTCTCCATCGTCGTAAGAGCTGTCCACCTCGGGAAGAGCTGAGGGGAACGATGACCGTCGGTCCACGTACACACCGTACTTGGTTACCTCTTTGACGATGTACCTGTTCCCCTCAGATGTAACGTCTGCGTTGTATATCTCGATGACATCGCCAACTGCAACTGCGGTACCCAGGCCGTCCACGTCGAGAAAATTAGTCACCCCCTCCACGACAACAGTACTGTCGCGCAGAATGTAATAGCCATCGCGTGGGTCAGTAAACTCGCCTCCTACTTCTCCTGTGAACGTTTTTCCATACGTAATCGGAGAACGCAGGTACGCATCAACGTACCCACCGGCGTGGATGCGTGTGCCAGTAGCCAACTCAGCAACCAAGTCACGAATCATCTCTGGAGCGCCATACCCAATAACCGTCACAGCGTCCACTTGCGTGAATTCCTCCTGCAGCACCGTATCAATCGACCGCGCGCTGTTCAGATCACGCACAGTAATAGCTGTCTCGGAACGATCCAGCATCTCTTCGGTGGTTTCGTCGCTCAGACCACCAGAGAACACCGACGTGTTTTCTGCACGTATGATGTTTGCGGAGAACTTGGTAAAATCAACGAACGCACCCGTGTTGATGTCGTAGTTGACCCCAGTTCCAGCAGAGATAAGAGGAACCTGGATTGTGTACGCAGTTACTTCTCCAGTAGAGTCCGTCACAGGCTGCATGTCTTCTGGGCCGTATGTCAGCGTCGTAATCGAATTCGGGTAGTACAGCAGGGTAGCCGTTTTGTAGAACTCAGTCGTCGCCGGGATGCTCACCGAGTCACTGGTGGACAAATAAACAGTTACTGTCCCTGTTGACTTCCGACCCGTCTTTCGAGTGATGAACCAGTTGGACAAAATTTCGTCTACGGCTGCGTCCACGTCTGCACCGGTCAGGGCTCCTAAAAGAAGGAGAGACTGCCGCGCTTTCATATAGTCGCGCTCTTTAGTCCAAAACGCGTGCACGTACGCTAGCGCACTTATGCACAAGTCGCGCAGCGCACTACCTTTACTGAAATCAGAATTGGGTAACGCGTCGATCAGATACTGCTCCAGAATGTTTTCCGCGTCAATGCGGTCTTGTTCTGTGATTTCGACTACTTCAGCCATTGGAGGACCCCGTGATTCCTTGGATAGTGAAGAGGGCTTCTTCCCCACTGATGTTTTGGATGTACAACTTGATATCCACCCCCAAGCCAGACGAGTCTACGTAAACATCTTGGATGTCCACCGAACCAATGCGTTCGCTGTCGTCTAGGTCGTACTCAGTATCATACTCCCTCAAAATATCAAACGCCTCCTGCACAGACTGGCTGGCCAGCTGCGCGGCGAAGGACATTCTGACGTTCGACAAGAACGCTGCCATCAAAGACGTGCCGTAATTTGGGTCAGATAGGTCTGACCCTTTGGGGGTCATAAAGCACTTGATGAACCGGCTCACAAGCTTGTGCACGCCGCGCACTCCAGTAGCGACATTTCCCTCATAGTTGCCGAATGACAAAAACGCAATGCCTCTGTAGTCGTCGCTGTCTTCAGTAATGCCTTCAATGTGGATATCGTAAGACATGTTAGTCCTTCTTCGTGTCCGCAGGCGGATCTTCGTAAAGACCCGAGTCGTAATTCAACATCTGAGAAACACTAGACGCCGGCATCGATGGTATATTCGCTGCCAATCGTACCATCTGCTGCATAGTAGCACCCAGTGTTTCCCCATCAGCCTGGGCGCGCTGCACTGCTGTGTTTGCTCCCCACCCTGATAAATCTGCTCTTTGACTGTACTGCATGTACAACTGGCGCGCTCTAGCTGCTGCGTCGCCAGATGTCATGTTCAGCATCGCCGCTTCGGTAGCTGAGCCTGGGTTGGCTGCTTGGAAATAGATCTGCTGCAGCGCGCTATCTATGGATGCCAGGGCGTCTACCGGAGCCCGGTACCACTCTGGTCGCGTGGTCGTGGGCACACTCTTTAAAAGGTGCGCCAGCAACGAATAATTGAAGTTAGGACCCGGGTCAGTTTTTTCGATGGGACGGATCTCGCTGTGCCCAAGTAGCGTTTTCTTAGCCTGGAGTATGTAATCAGAAAGATTGTTGTTCGGAAGAAACCCACTGATGTCGTTCAGCACCCCAACGATCTTCGCAACAGCCGTGTATTGTGCGTAAGTAAACTGCTCCCCCACGGCTCCTTCTATCTCCACGCCAACAGAGGTGTAGTTACCGTTTTTCTTACCGCTAGGCATTGTTGACTCACCAACATGGAACGCCACGTCCTGCAGGTCTACCATCTGGATGATCTCACCATTGAACCCAACAATGAAGTGCGTAGACGCCTGTCTGTTCTTTTGAGAAAACTCTCTGATGACGTTGAGCAACGTACACGCACGTGGGTTACTGCCAGGTCTGTGGAGCACAAAGTACTTCATCTTCTCAACCTGAAAGTCGCCCGGCGAGTACCGAGTATCATGCGCGGGCAAGAACGTGGCCAGCTTCATAACCTTTTTCAGCGTGGAGTCGGAAAACTTGTTGCTTCTCGCGGTACGCTTATTGATGTACGAGTAGGCGTTGTACTCCAACAACCCGCGCTGACTGTCTACAAAGCTCCGGTAGTTACCGAGCTTTCTGGGCTCTGGAGAAGCGTCCCATACAGTTCCTGGAGTGTCAGCAACAGGTGACATTAGCTAACGCCGCCCCCAGTGAGGTCTTTGACGTGGTTCGTCAGAAGACGTTTTTGGTAGCTCAACTGTCCCTGCGACAGCTTCAACTTTTTCATGAGCTTGGGGTTGGACAGAACCGGGGACCCCAGGTATCCAGTCGTGTACTGGAATATCTGCTGTTGTTGCGGGGGCAGATCGTTGTAGATAAAATCGATTAGACCCGAATCATCGCTGGGCTTATCAAATATTGGGGGCGGCTCACCGCTCTCCAGGAACTCTTTTCGCATGCTTGTCTGAAAACGCGACAGATATGGGTTAGACCACCCAAGTTGTTGCGCCAGTTCCCCGGTGCTTGGTTCGCGCCCCAGCTTGTCTTCCAGGTCTGTCTTTGCGCTGGTGTACGTATGGTACTGCATCGTCTGGTACTCAGGAATGCGCGCAACGTTTTGGTGCGTGTACGAAATCCTCGAAAGCTTCCGAAGTCGATTCGTCACATGCGTCGCCAGCGCTGCACCTCGCCCAGGACTGTAGGAGTTGATAGCCTCTGCCGCCAAGCGCTTCGCCTCCAGTTCGAGTAGCGGGCGCGCCAGGGTACCCGACCATCGGTTCACCTCAGACTGCACCACAGGATTCATGCGGTCCAACACGCGCTGCATGTTATGCGCGGTCTGGTTGCCTTTCCACGCACGCCACGTTTCAAGGTCTTTGCTCTTGTCGAACGCCATCGGTCTACTCCTTATCTATTTCCACAGGCGCCTTACCGAACAAAACCTTCTTTCGGTAGTTCAACAATCTAGTATCCCAGTCTAACCGGGTATCAGGCAAGTCCTTTGCCTCGGGAGTAATCAGATAGTTGTTCTCATCAAACGTCGGAGCGGCTCCTGGACCCTGCTTCAAGTTCAGAATACGCTCGTAGTACCCAGCCCCCTTACCCTGAACCTTGTCGTTCCAAGGAACGTACTTACGTCGTGTGCCCCACTTCCCGCGAAAACTGATGTACTCGTCCAGTGTACAGATTGGGCGGCTTACATAGCGCATCGCAAAGTCATGAATCCCAAACATGTTCCTGTACTTGTCCGAAGGAACGATGCCCGTGTAGTTGTCGAGTATCTTGTTCGGGACCTTTCCCCGGGGCACTGTAAGCGAGAGCTCTATTTTTTTCAGCTCATACTTTTGCCGCAGTGCTAGCTCCTGGTCTTGTATGCGAATCTCTAGCTTCAGATCCTCGTCTACTGTCGTATTGGGGTCTGTCTCAAAAAGAGCTTCGGTTTCGTCGGCAACCGACACCATCTGCGCCGCAACCATGGCGTCGTACTCTTCCTGGAACTGCGCTTCAAGGTCCTCTTCTTCGTTCATGCGTTTTTTCTGCTGTTGCTTTATCTCGTCGTAGAACACGTCCTCAAACGAAGCGTGCCACGTCTTAGTCTTACCCGGGATAGCAAATCGAATTACGTCCAACACATCGAACGCGCAGCTTTTGATCTTACCGGTGTATTTATCTCCCCGGTGGAACAGTAAGCTGAAGTATTCTTCGGCGCGGTCCATCGTTTGCATAACATCTCGGAGCGCAGCAACAGGTTGCGGAGGAGCAGAAGACAGGTCTTCCATGACGCCGTCGATGTTGTTGCCGAGACGCGCGTCGTAGATTTCCTGTACAAGCTCGTCTACGGTCTGGCCGTGCACGAACGAAACGCTGGTCTCCATACCCTGGGTAGACATGTTGTGCGTCACGTCTGTAACGTACCCAGTAAAATGCTGGCCCGCCGCCAGGTAGTCGAAGAACATCGCCGAAAATCCAGGAACAATGTACGGATCAAACGTCAGGGTAGCGGCGCCTCTCCGAGCAGCACTCCGTTGTCGGTGGTACTCGTACCGAGAGAACACGTTTTGTATGTAACGCATCTTGGACTTCGACTCATCGGCACGAAGCGTCAAACCTTCGATCAGGTCTGCAACAGTGTTAACCGTGCTTTTTATGATGCCCTGGTCCTTCAGGGTCTGTAGCTTGGTCTGGAACTCCTGGCCAGCCTCCAACTTCTTCAGTAGTTTGACCTCGACTTCTGCGATACGCTTATTACGTGCCTCGGCAGCCTTTTGGGGGGACGTAGGATCCTCGACCGTTTTCTTTTCTGTAGGCGACTGCGTAGCTGTCGTGCGCGCATCGGGGCGTGCGGCGCTCTCCTTTTCCATCTCAAGCATTACCTGGTTGTACGCGTTTATCCAGTTCGTGCCCTCGATCTTTTTTACGTCCTCTAGCGCCTTCTGCGCGATGTCCTGCTCGACACTCTTGTTGTTGTCAACCTCTTCCTGCATAAGCTGCATCCACTCCGGAAGATCGGTGTGGGATATCGACGGACCAATGTAGAACTCGTCGGGCCAAATAAGAAAGTTCTTCCCGGAAATGATGGGGTTTCCTTCTTTCTTCCACATCTCACGCTTAGCAGCAGCTGGGTACGCAAACGACAAGGCGGACAATGACTTCCGCATATCGTCTTTGATATTGAGGTTATTGGAGATAAACCGGTCGTTCACGTACACCCGAGTAGGTTGTTGCAGATAGTTCTCCTCGAACTGAAAATTGCTAATCATGGACGGGAACACCACATTGCACGCAGGGGGTATCCCAAACAACCATTGTGGCTTCGTGATGTTGTTTACCAGAATGTTCGGACGTTGCGGGTCCAATGCTTCGGCAGCAGCCAACAGGTCTGCGTCTTTGGGGACGTCTCTGTTGATACGCGTGTACTCATCCCAGAGACGATTTTCCAGCTCTTCCTCGGTGAGATCCACATTCGGATCGTCGCGCAACTCGAGGTAATAGTTGGCGACCCTATTTTTTTCTTCTTCTATCTTTTTTTCGACAAGTTCGTCGCGTCTTTTCTGAGTGTCTTTGTCGCGCTCAGCAGGAGTCTTCCACATAGGTGGCCCTAAGACTGCGCCGTGGTTTGAGGTATCCGGCGTCATCTCAACCTGAACAATGGGCGAGGTACTGATTGAAAGAATCTCGTAGTACATGCTCTGGAAAACACCTTGGAACGTAGACCAGATTGTGCCGCCTACTCCAGACTCAGACATCTTTCGCTGCACCGCCTTGAGAAGAACGGTGTCCTGCACCCCTTTCAGGATAGGAAAAACGTTGTTCACATTTCGGTCTGCCATCACCTCAGTTTCAAGAAGAGGGGACGGTAAGAACCTGAACGGGAGGCCTACTTTCTGCATGTGGCGCGCGAAGAAAACACTGGACACGACTGACCCGAGTGCTTGCACGTCCGTACCACTCATGGCGCGTAGCATATTGGCGATGATGTCATATGGACGCCGGATGAAGCTCTTCATCTGGTCGCTGTCCAACCTTGTTTTCATAGCTTCTGTTGCTTTTGCTAGTTCTTCTCCGACCAACCCTTCAAGGGTGGCGGGTATAGACCCTACGTTAGTTGGGTTCAGGCCGAAGAAAAATATGGACCAGGGGAACGTTAGGTCGGTTTGCAGAAGTGAAGCTGACGTCGCCCCTTGGTGCGCAGCAATAGCCGACCGCGCTGCACCATCAGGGCCCGACACGAAATCGGGCTGAATGTGATCCAGCACCTCTACGTGGGCCACACAAGAGAACCGCATCTGGCGCTGACCGGCAGCGGTGATGTACGTCCAACCAACTATTTCTCCGTCAAACATCAGCCGAAAATCAGGAGCACGGCCAATCGATTTGCTGTAGTGATTATCTTTGTAGAAGATGGCGACTTGCACACGATCCTGTGCCCCGAGTTGGATTAAAGCAGCATCCGGAGCCGTGGTAATGGAGGCAGACGGGTACTCCCCCACCCCCATACGCACAGACGCACTCTGAACAGGAATCTCTATCCCGTTGATATACACCAGAAATGCAGCCTCTTCAGGCTGGTTGTGCGTCATGTTGTACGTAGAACTTGGCATACTAATCCTCGCTCATGAGTGCGCACAAAACTACTACGATGGCCACGGCATTTACCACGTAAACCGCTGAGTTGCTGCGGAGCTGCTTCAAGATAGCATCCCGTGCTTCGCCGGTGATGTTCGGGATTTCGTAGACTGCGTCGCGCACAACGCGCGGGTACTTTACTACCTTGTTGTACACGTCTAGCACCGGACGCCGGCCGCACAACTGTATCTCGTCTACCAGAGAATAGTCGACCAGGCCGGCCAGTATCGTTTTCAAGTCAGTAATGCACGCCAGGTACAGTAACGTACGCGCCCGCACAAGGCTTAGCGACGATACTGTGCTGGTTTCCCCAATCAACATGCGTAGCTTTTCGCAGTTTGGGTAGCTGAGCGTCCGAGAGAGTAGTGTATCTGTTTCGGTCGGCGTCGGGAGGTTATCTTCGAAACAGCTTGACTCCCCAGTTCTGAACCAACCCACAACGAGATTTTCATTTGGTACAAGCTCGTTATCTTCCACGTAAGTCTCTACCTGGTACTGAGTCTCTTGCAACCATTTTCTGGACATGGGGCGCATCCACATAGTCACGCCCGTATCAGGATCCATCGGGTCCCCGCGAAGAACACCGCCTTCAAACCCAGGCTGGACCACACCGTCTTTGATCGCGTACTGAACGATATCGCGAGGGGCACCCTCCCTTGAGTACGTCAACCGAGTCCACCACGTGCTCATGTTGACCCCGGTAAATTCGTCTGGTGGG
>Ga0210003_1001216_pt1 | contig 22792 bp, 24 predicted proteins | sample LantaG_FD_182804 | JGI IMG/M metagenome (GOLD analysis project Ga0210003, IMG submission 182804) | Deep subsurface microbial communities from Baltic Sea to uncover new lineages of life (NeLLi) - Landsort_02402 metaG (SPAdes) (version 2) | ecosystem: Environmental > Aquatic > Marine > Oceanic >... | reverse complement strand
GTTGGAACCGCCGGAGAGAACGATAAAGGCAGCACGCTCTGGACCGAAACGATACACGAAAACTACCTGCTGGCGATAACATTCCGGGCGACGTGGCCCGTCCACGCCGGAATTCTGCTGTGCGGCACCGAATCGGTAAGCGGCCCGCGCATCGAAATTTTCGATTCCAGGCCGGCCTTTACTGGCAGCGTCCTTTTGCCAGATAAAGGACTGGCCCTGACCAACATCCGCGAGGACCTCGTGGACCGAGAAAGCTGGAACACCATCTCGGCAAGGGTCGAAGACGACAAGGTCCAGGTCTGGGTGAACGGCGAGGAAATCGGGTCTGTCCGGGGAATCGCCCCGACAAAAGGAAAGATCGGATTATACATCGAAAAGCCCCCCGCCTCCAAATCCGGCCAGTTAAGTGTCCGCGAAGTGCAGATCCAGAAATTGGCCGAACCCGAAGATAAATAATCCGTGATTTTCTGAAAATTGAGCCAATCCGGCGGCAACCGCGGAATGCCGGAGAATCGTTGAGCCATGGTGTACATACCCTCCCGCAAGACTTATCCCGACATAATGGTAGTGACATTTTCCCCCGCGTACTTTGCAGGTTGACTGCTAAGGCGTTTGTAGTAACATCCGATATTATTGTCTATTTAAGTCTCAATTTTGTCCTGCCTCAATGCATTTCCTATTTTGACACCGGTTGCGACGTGGTCTATTTACAATAACAGGTGGATTAAAAGGCCGGAAAGGACGAAAATATATAAAATAATTTGAAGAAATATGGGGTCTTGAGTGTATATTGTTGTGGAAACAAAGTAAAGAAATTGTGTTCGAACCGAAAGACTCCGGTTTTGGAGCTCAAGAGAGTGACAAGCGTGTGCCAGGAAGAAACAATAGTATTGCAGCGTTGCCAGCGGGGCTCGTCAGAGGCTTTTGAAGTTCTCGTAAACAAATATATGAAAGACGCGTATTTTATTGCATTAGGCCTTGTGGGTAATCGCGAAGATGCGATGGACCTGTCACAAGAGGCCTTCGTTCGAGCATACCGGCATATCAAAGACGTCAAGCCAGGCCGGAAGTTCTTTCCCTGGTTCTATCAAATCCTGAAAAACCTGTGCATTAGCCATCTCAGAAAACGACGGTACAGGCGGGCCAGTTCTCTCAATTCGGAGGACTGCCCGGAAGTGGCCTCCACGGACGATTGCTTTTCGCCCGAGGAGGTGGCAAGCAGAGATGAAATGAAAGACAAAGTCTGGCAGGCAATCGGAAAGCTGGACGAGAAACATCGCGAGGTGATTATATTGCGACACTTTAAAAACATGTCATACGACCAGATCGCTGAGGCCCTGTTTTGCAATAAGGGCACAGTGACGAGCAGGTTGTACTATGCCCGCAAGAGACTTGAAGAATTATTAGGCACGGGAAAAGGAGGTTTTATCCATGACATGCCATGATTATAAAGACTTGTTGATGGGTTACCTGGACAACGAACTGAGCGACGAGCAGAGAAATCGGTTCGAAGAGCATTTGGCCGGGTGTCCCGAATGTGCCGGCGAGCTGAAAGAGTTCCAGAAACTCAAAGCGATAACCGACGAAGTAACCCTGGTCGAACCCGAAGACCGAATATGGCAGGACTACTGGCACGGGATTTATAACCGTATCGAGCGCAGTACTGGGTGGGTAATATTTTCAGTGGCCGCTATCCTTCTGACAATCTACGGCGGATTCAAGCTGATAGAAACAATCGTCACAGATGCCACGACTGGAATGCTCTTGAAGCTCGGCCTGCTTGCACTTATAGTAGGGCTGGCGATATTGTTTGTCTCGGTGTTACGGGAGAGAATTTATTTCTGGAGCAAAGATCGATACAGGAATGTAAGGAGATAAAGCGATGCTTTTGTCCACAACAGCTACGATTCATGGTAAAAAAATTGTAAGGCACCTCGGGCTTGTTCGGGGAAATACGATCAGGGCCCGTCATATCGGCAGGGACATCATGGCAATAATTCGTCATATAATCGGCGGCGAAATAACCGATTATACCAAGATGATGGCAGAGTCCCGCGAACAGGCCATCGACAGGATGATAGAAGATGCTCAAAATCTCGGCGCCAACGCTATTGTGCAAATGAGTTTTTCAACACAGATGGTCATGGGAGGGGCATCGGAGATTTTAGCTTTTGGCACGGCGGTGGTGGTAGAGTGAATTTTCAGGTTAGTAATTGCAGTTTTTCATGGTTCTTTCGAAAGGAGACCAAATGGATGCGATTAAAGATTTTTTGAAGCCGGAGTTGATATGGTTCCTGGTAGGACTTGTGCTGCTGGTTCTTGAGTTTATCATGCCGGGGCTGATTATCGGCTTCTTCGGCATAGGCGCCTGGATCGTCGCGATTATCTGCCTTGTGAGCCTTTATGTCGCCGAATCATTAAACGCCCAGTTAATCATATTCATTATTGCTTCCGTGCTGTCACTGTTATTGCTTCGGAAATGGCTCAAGGGGATATTTATCGGGCATGTCAAGTCAAAACAGGATATGACTGAAGACCTTAATGAGTTCATTGGCGAACGGGTGGTTGTCAAAGAGAAAATTACACCGAAGGCCGGCGGCAAAGTCGAGCTTCACGGCACAAACTGGATCGCCAAAGCGGATGAAGAAATCGCAGCCGGAACTGTAGTTGAGATTATCGCAAAAGACAACCTGACCCTGAAGGTCAAAGTAGTGTGATAACAGAATTGAACGACCGGTCATCGATTCGAGTAAATAAATTAAAACAACATACAAACCATTTATCTATGAAAGGAGATAGCCATGTTGGCAGCATTACCGGCAGGATCTACATTAACAATCATTCTTGTAGGGATAATTCTCTTCGCGTTGATCATTTTCTTCAAGACCATACGGATAGTACCGCAGAAACAGGCATACATCGTCGAGCGGCTCGGCAAGTATTCGAAAACACTTGAGGCGGGATTCCACATACTAACGCCGTTCTTTGACAAAGTTTCATACAAACACACCTTGAAAGAACAGGCGGTCGATGTTGCGCCACAACAGTGTATTACGAAGGACAATATCGCGGTCGAAGTTGACGGCATTCTGTACATGCAGGTTGTAGATCCCAAGAAAGCCTCGTATGGAATCAACAATTACCAGTTCGCATCCGCGCAATTGGCCCAGACGACCATGAGAAGTGTAATGGGTAAGCTCGAACTGGATAAGACTTTCGAGGAAAGAGAGACGGTAAATAGCGCGATTGTTGATGCCGTGGATAAGGCCTCAGATCCGTGGGGAGTTAAGGTAACGCGATATGAAGTAAAGAATATCCTGCCGCCCCAGAGCATCAAAGACGCGATGGAAAAGCAAATGAGGGCTACGCGGGAAAAGCGAGCAACTATTGCTGAGTCGGAAGGTGACAGGCAGGCAAAGATCAACCGGGCCGAGGGCGACAGGCAGGAAATGATTGCCCGTTCGGAAGGCGAGAAGCAGAAACGGATAAACGAGGCCGAAGGCCGGGCTATAGAAATCCTGAAAGTTGCCGAGGCAACGGCAAACGGGATCCGGGAGATTGCCTCTGCGATAAATGAAAAAGGTGGAATCAACGCGGTAAACCTGCGCATCGCGGAACAATATTTGGACGAATTCGGCAAACTCGCAAAGACCAACAACTCAATTATAATTCCATCGGATCTTTCCGATATAGCAGGCATGATTAAGGCGGCATCGTCAGTGATAAAAAGCGGGACGGTCGCTGCCGCTCAGACGGAAATTGGCGGGTAGATGGAATAGAGTAATTGAGCAGCAAAAGAAGTAACTCGTTTTTCTGAGCCTTGCAAGTAGGTATCGGATCGACAGTTTACATAATGGAATTTGGATGACGATGCAGAACACTCTGTTTCTACACGAAGAGATATTGCTGCTGGCTCTGCGGGATGAGGAAGGTACTATTGCTTCCGGAACGTTGTACCAGTATGCAATCGGCGCAGCGCTGCTGGCCGAGCTGTTATTAAGCAAGCGTATCGAGGTTGAACAGTCCGGCAAGAGAAAGCTGGTCAATCTTGTCAGCCCGAGTCCTCTCGGCGAGCCGTTGATTGACCAATGCCTTGAAAAAGTCATCAGTGCGAAAAGACGCGCTGTGCTCCAGACATGGGTATCGCGCTTTGCCGGCGTAAAGAACCTCAAACACCGCGTGGCCCGGCAACTGTGCAGACGCGGCATCCTTAGGGCTGACGAAGACAAAGTTCTGCTGATCTTCACCCGTAAAATCTATCCGGAAGTCAATCCGGAGCCGGAGAAGGAATTGATCGAACGGCTGAGGCGGGCCATCTTCACCGACACCAGAGATATTAATCCCCGTACGGTTGTCCTCCTGTCATTAGCCAACAGTACGGGTCTTCTGAAAGTAGTTTTCGATAAAAAGAATCTGAAAGGCCGTAAAGCCCGTATCAAGCAAATCGTTAACGGCGAGATAACGGGAAAGGCAGCGACTGAGGCCATCCAGGCCATGCAGGCGGCTGTTATGGTGGCCTGTATTATGCCGACCATTATGGCTTCAACGGTTAGTCATTAAACTTTGTGTGAAACTATGGAAATGGTGGTTGTTTACAAGGCTAATCCCGAGTCGCTGCAGACCGTGCTCGGGCTGCTTCGCAAGGAAGGATTCAATCCTTCAACGCTGGAGAATCCGAGTTCGACCCTGGTTCGAAGTGGAGGAACCTATTTAATCAGCGTTACTGTGCCGAGGGAGGAAGCCTTAGGAGCCCAATCGGTTCTGAGAAAATGGGACGAGGTCAGGCAGTCGGAAGTTAAACAAACGACAAGAAAACTCGCCGGACCATTGCTGTTCTCGGTAATGGTTGTTGCAGTACTTGCCGTTATTTTTCTTTTTATGGGTATTCTTTTGGATGCTGCGCCTTTACTTTTTGTAATCTGGCTTGTAGTCTTTGCATTACTGGCTAAAGTGGCAAATAACACTAAACCAGAGAGCAAAAAAACAGCAAGTCACAGATAAGACTGCGAAGGTAAAGAAAATGGTCGGCATCATATCGAGACCCGGCACACAGGAGAAACTGGAGATACTCAGTGCCGATGCGCAATACGACCTTGCCTGCGCCTGCGTACGAGTAAGAACGGCACCGACGACAGATGGGCATATCCGGCCGCCTTATAAGAATGGAGATATAAGCGGGGACTTTCTCAGGAGTTTCAAGCATGTTTATACCATACAGCGTGGATGTCCCGTTCGACCGTAAGCCGGTAATGAACTGGCTAATCTGCGCGTTGGTGCTCCTGGCATTCTTTGCGGAGATAGCAACTGTCAGTCACGGGGTCTCTGCAGAAGAAAACTCGCAGCAAACAATAGGCCGTTTTGTTCTAAATGGTTGGCGAATAACGGGCCTTTTCGGGTATATGTGGCTTCATAAAGGCATTATTCATTTGATCGGAAACCTTATTTTCCTATGGTTATTCGGAAATGCGGTTTGCTCGAAGATCGGCAACGTACTCTATGCCCCCGTATATATAGGGCTTGGCCTGATCGCTGCTTTCAGTCACTTATTGTTTATAGGAGGGCCGGCGATAGGGGCCAGTGGAGCAATAAACGGCATTGTCGGGATGTATCTTGTCTTCTTTCCTGAGAACTCCATAAGCTGCTTAATTTTTATATTTTTCCGGCCCTTTACCTTCAGTGTATCGGGATACTGGTTGATTTTACTATGGTTCATCTTCGATTTATGGGGAGCCGTAAGCGGCAGCTCTGGCGTGGCTTATTTTGCCCATATTGGTGGATTTTTGGGTGGATTCGGCCTGGCAGTTCTCATGTTGAAGAATAAATGGGTAGTAATGCAGAGAGACGAGAAATCGCTGCTGCAATTACTGGGGGGCAGGAAGGCGAAGATGTCAGATGCACTAACAAAAAATCCCACACCTCGGCAACAACAATCGGAACATGTGGAGAAAATAAATCCAAGACCTAAGATAATGCCAGGACCTGTGGCACAGCAAGCTCCCTACATACGTTTTAGTTGCCTATGCGGACAAAAAATGGAGATCGCAGGTGCGTACGCCGGCCAAATTGTAAAATGCCCAAAATGTTCAAATCGAGTAAGAATCCCAGAAACACCGGCCTCTAACGACAGTGGCGGAAATATTTAGCTCTGGCTTGGCTGTTACAAGAGAGCCGAGCAACAATTAAATCAGACAGTCCGTCGCTGTTCTCGACAATTATGGACGCCCCATCCGGACTCTTTTGATTCCATCAGATAAAGCTTTACTTTTCGTAATCTGGCTTGTAGTCTTTGCATTGCTGGCTAAAGTGATAAAATAACACGAAGCCTGAGAGCAAAAAACAGCAAGTCACGGATAAGACTGCGAAGGTAAAGAAAATGGTCGGCATCATATCGAGACCCGGCACACAGGAGAAACTGGAGATACTCAGTGCCGATGCGCAATACGATCTTGCCTGCGCCTGCGGCACAAGTAAGGACGAACACCGAAGGCGAAATACCGAAGGCAAATGGATATATCCGGTCACACTCCCAAGCGGGGGCAGGAGCACACTTTTCAAGACGCTGGCCTCGAATGTGTGTACGAACGACTGCAGGTACTGCCCGCTCAGAGAACAAATGGACGTTCGCAGGGTCAGTCTGGCACCGGAGGAGACAGCGAAGGTTTTTCTGGACTATTACAATCAGCGAAAAGTTTTCGGGCTGTTTCTCAGTTCGGGCGTTCTGGGCTCGCCCGATACGACCATGGACAGACTCAACAGCGTAGCGCGATTGCTGCGAAGAAGGCATGGCTTCAGGGGCTATATTCACCTGAAGATTATTCCCGGGGCGAGCGATGCGGCGGTGGAAGAGGCTGTTTCATTAGCCAGTGCCGTATCGCTGAATATCGAGACGCCGGGAGAAAAGAATCTGGCTAAACTATCGCAGAAGAAAAAGTATATCCGGGATATCATCGAGCCGATCAAGCTCATCAGCCGGCTGACCAGACGCGGCTCGCGATACGAAAGAGTCAAGCAGACAACACAGTTCATCGTGGGAGCCGCTGGCGAGCAAGATTCACAAATCGTCAAATACATGTCCGGTCTGTACGAACGATTAAAAATGCACCGGGTATATTTCAGTGCCTATCAGCGGGGATTGGGCGATGCGTCGATAGCCGGTGAGCAAGTTGAGCCGGAAAGCAAGGCAGATATTCTTATGCGGGAGCATCGGTTGTATCAGGTGGATTTTCTGCTTCGTAAATATGCCTTTACGGAATCGGACATTATTTTCGAGAATGATGGAAATCTATCCCTGGCAACGGACCCCAAACATGCCTGGGCGACCAGGAATCCCGATTTTTTCCCGGTAAACATCAATAATGCATCGAAATTTTCACTTCTCAGAGTTCCCGGGCTTGGACCGATAACAGTAAAGCGGATTCTTCAGCAGCGAAAACAAGGCCGTATGAGGTCTATTGAGGATTTGGGAAAAGCAGGAGTCAGACTGGAAAAAACAAAAAAATACCTGACTTTCTAAGGATTATCATTGTGGTGCCAAAACCAAGGTATATAATTCTCTGGCTAAATTAAAATAAAGCTAACTTTTATAATAGTGTAATAGCAATGCAATGGAGGTATAGATGAGTAATCTAGTACCCACTAAAGTATTCCTCACCAAGGGGCTTGGTCGGCATAAGTACCAACTGAAGTCCTTCGAGGAAGCTCTCAGAAAAGCTGGCGTGGCCCAACAGAATCTGGTTCAGGTTTCGTCGATTCTACCGCCGAAATGCAAGATGATCAGCAGAGAACGCGGGCTGAAACAACTGACTCCCGGCGAGATTTGCTATTGTGTTGTGGCTCGATCCGACACAAACGAGCACGGTAGAATAGTGGTATCCTCAATAGGCGTTGCTGTTCCACGAGATCGCAACCAATGGGGATACCTCAGTGAGGTTCACGGCCATGGAATGAATCAGCAGACCGCGGCGGATATGGCTGAAGACCTGGCGGCCGGGATGCTGGGAACAACACTCGGGCTTGAGGTCGATCCGAACAAGGCATGGTCGGAAAAAGAACAGGTCTATAAATCCAGCGGCCTAATAATCAGAACCTCTAACATAACCCAGACGGCTCGCGGTCAAGAGGACCTGTGGACCACAACAGTAGCGCTTGCAGTGTTTCTGTTCAATTAGGGATATCTATACGATTGAACTGATGAGTTTTTGAATAGGCGCCTGATATGGGACAAACAGCACATTTCGGAGACTTGCCCGAAGAATATTCCGCCCTGGCGAACGCAGGGGTGGTTGTAATCCCTGTACCTTTTGACCGTACAAGCACATGGCTGAAAGGCGCTGACAAAGGCCCGGCGGCTATCATTGAAGCATCCACCCACATGGAGCTTTATGATATCGAGACAGATTCGGAGGTCTATAAAAAGGGCATATTCACGGCTGAGCCTGTAGATGGGCAACAGCTTCCCGAAGGCATGGTCGAGATGGTCGCAGGGCAAGTTCAGAAGTATCTTGAAAACGACAAATTCGTTGTGGTTGTGGGAGGCGAACACTCTGTCAGTATCGGTTCGGCAAGGGCCCACGTCGCAAATAACACCGACATTACCGTCCTTCAGCTCGACGCTCATTCCGATCTGAGGGACGAATACGAAGGCTCCAAATATAATCACGCGTGTGCAATGGCAAGGATAGCGGAGTTGTGCCCGATTGTTCAGGTTGGCATAAGAAGCATGGACTCGTCAGAAAAGAAAGCCCTTGATACGAGCCGAGTAATATTTGCCAGGGAAATTTTCACGAACAAAAATTGGATCGAGAATGTATTGTCAAAATTATCGGAAAACGTGTACGTCACAATCGATCTTGACGTTTTTGACCCGTCGATAATGCCCTCGACGGGAACTCCGGAGCCCGGCGGCTTATTGTGGTATGACGTACTGGGATTGATGAGAACCGTTTTCGAAAACAGAAATGTAGTAGGATTCGATGTAGTTGAATTGTGCCCGGACAAGAGGAATAAAGCTCCGGATTTTTTAGCGGCGAAACTAATTTATAAATTATTAAGCTACAAACTGGGTTCCCGTTTTGCGATCTGATTGCAAAATGGGGTCCCCTTCAGAGGTTAAGATGGAAAAGAAAGATTTACTAAAAGAGCCGGTCAGACATATCGACATAAAATCATTCGACTCCAGCAAGATTATCGAAGCGATGAAAGACATGTCTTTCACGGCGAGAGACACAGCCAATGCCGCCGAGATTCTCAAGACCATGATCAATGACCCGGAGTGTACGATCATGCTGTGTCTGGCCGGGAGCACGAGCGCCGCCGGGTGTATGCAAATCTATGTCGATATGGTCAAGTGCAACATGGTCGACGTTATTGTTGCCACCGGGGCTTCGATTGTCGATATGGACTTTTTCGAGGCCCTTGGCTTCAGGCATTACAAGGCAACCCAGACTGTCGATGACAGTATATTGAGGGGCCTCCACATCGACAGGATCTATGATACGTTCATCGACGAAGACCAATTGCAGATCTGCGACAACACCATTACGGAGATTGCGAATTCTCTGACGCCAAGGCCCTATTCATCGCGGGAATTTATCAGGAAAATGGGCCGTTATCTCATCGACAACTCTAAGAAGAAGGATTCTCTCGTACAGGCAGCATACGAGAATAATGTGCCGATATTCTGCCCTGCCTTTTCGGATTCGAGCGCGGGCCTGGGTCTCGTAAAGCATCAGAAGGAAAATGAAGAGGGCCACGTCAGCATCGATTCGGTCAAGGATTTTCGAGAGTTGACGGAGATCAAGATGAGGTCGCCGGTCTCGGGGCTGTTTATAATCGGAGGAGGAGTTCCTAAAAACTTTGCCCAGGATACGGTGATTTGCGCCGAGGTTCTCGGAGAAACCGCGGAGATGCATAAATATGCCGTACAAATTACAGTTGCCGACCAGCGGGATGGCGCGCTCTCAGGCTCGACCCTGAAAGAAGCACGCTCCTGGGGCAAAGTGGAAACGGGATATGATCAGATGGTTTATGCGGAAGCCGGCAGTGTTTTGCCTCTTATCGTAAGCGATGCATACCACCAGCAAGGCTGGGAGAGCAGAATCCAGCGCCAGTGGGCTAAGATCTTCGAATAATCATTTACAGGAAAAATCAAAAGGAGTTCAAAGATGGCAGGAAGTGTGCCCGTACATAGATTTCTCGTTGTCTTGATTTGTTCACTTATCCTCATGGGTTGCCGGGACAAGAATGACCGGCAAGTGAACGACGAAGCTGCCGAAGCAACAACGTCTTTGACCAAAATCAGAGCTGATTTGACCAGGGCAAAAAGAAATCTGGCTGATTCAAAAGAAGAGCTTCAGGCGGTCAAGGATATTCGGGACGAGCTTGATAAACAAGTTGCACGAATCACTGTTGAGCGGGATAATGCAGTAAATGCAGCCATGGCGGCAGAACAAAAAATCAAAGATCTGACCGCCCAGCTTAGTGAGAAGCCCGACGGCCTCAGCTCACTCGAAAACGAATTAAAGGAACAAAATACGCTCATCGAGAACCAGCAAATGACCATTGCCGAACAGCAGGCGGCCATGGCCGAGCAACAGGCAATCATTACAGAGCAGGAAGCGACCATTGCCGCTTTGGAGAAGATTATACAGGAGCAAATGACTGTTGAGGAACAACCGCAAGAGGAGATTCCGGAGCCGGAGCCGGAAGTAGAGGGATAGGAGTAGTTCAAAAGACTTCATCAACTGTGTATTGAGATATGCGACTTTGACCAAACATCACAAAGTTCCCGCTAAAATTGTATAAAAGTTAAGAATTTAAGTTATAGCAAATGTGGACTTTCAGAAAATGTGCTGTTATTATAGCTCATCCGGACGATGAAATACTTTGGGCCGGCGGAACTATACTGATGCATCCGGAAAGCGAATGGACTATTGTGACTCTGTGCAGGAAGAGCGATCAGGATCGGGCACCCAGGTTTTTTCAGGCGATTGAGGAATTAAACGCCACCGGTGCAATGGGCGATCTCGATGACGGCCCAGAACAACATCCACTAACAAATCGCCAGGTACAACATGAGATTCTCCAGAACCTATCTTCCAATAGATTTGACCTTATTATTACTCATGGGCTCAACGGAGAATATACACGCCATTTGAGGCATGAGGAAACTGCTCAGGCGGTCATGGCGTTATGGAAAAGTAAAAGATTATTTGCAGGACAAATATGGAGATTCGCCTATGAAGACTGCGGCCGAAAGTATCTTCCTCGTGCCATTGAAGATGCTGATATGTACATAAGGCTGCCAGAAGAGATATGGCAAAGAAAATATGATATAATCACAGACATCTATGGTTTCGGCCCGGGCAGCTTTGAGGCCGGGACTACTCCGCGTGAGGAAGCTTTTTGGTGTTTCAAATCGTAAAGGAACTTTAATATCGTTCTGATAAGGGAGTTGAAAGATGAAAGTACTCATATTATACGATTATCCGCCTTCACCGGGTGGGCTTGCGACTCAGGGTCAACTGCTTCACAGAGGGCTTGAGGAAATGGGAGTCGAAGTATTCTCTGTAAACTTCGAATCGGCGCAGGAAAAGGAATGGTATTACAGATGGTTTGGGCCGGATGTGGTCGTAGGGGTAGGTTATTGGGGGCACACTTCCCATCTGGTTTTACATCCGAAACGGTATGGGATTACTCCGGTCCCCTGGCTTGTCGCCGACGGCTATATGGCAAACTACCAGGAAATACTCGAAGACCTGCCGCTTATCCTGGTGACTTCCAACTGGGTCAAAAAAGTCTATATGCGAGATGGCCTGAGCGGCAAAAACATCGAAGTCCTGCATGTAGGATGTGATACCGATTCGTTTATACGACGAGACAAGAAAGATCCTAAAGTTTCCACTGTCCGTGAAGCTTTAGGGGTAGCTAACGACCAGGTTATGGTTTTGACCGTTGGCGGAGACGCCGCCTCAAAAGGCGCTCAGGAAGTGATGCAGGCACTGGCAATCAATGATCCAGAGGCTCCTGATTGGAAGTATGTTTGCAAAGTATGGCCGCAACCCCGTACTGATGAGCAGAATTTGGCCGACATGCAATTGGCCACGCACCTGGGAATCGAAAAAAATGTAATATATACAACCAGCCGGATATCTCGTAATTTCATGCCTTATCTCCTGGCCGCTTGTGATATCTATGCCGCCCCTTCCCGCCTTGAAGGATTCGGGATGATACAGGTTGAGGCAAACTCCTGTGAAAAGCCGGTTATCGGCATAAAAGCGATGGGTATGCTTGATACCCTGGTGCACGGCAAGACAGCTTATCTTGCAGACGTGGCTCAGGAGATTCGGCTGCGAGAAACGATGCTTGGTGATGAATCCGGCTACGAAACCGGGCACAAATACGTCTTCAAAAGACCTCGTATCGTTGATTACCGGGCCAGTGTACATGATATTGCCAACTATATGATGGACTTAATGAAAAAACCCGAACTGAGAGAGCAGATGGGCAAGGAAGGCAGAAAACGGGTAGTCGAAAACTTTGACTATAGAGTCATCGCCAAAAGGTTTGTTGAAATCGTCTCGAAGCGACTCGGAATTTCATGATATGGAAGATAAAAACAAAAAACTATTGGAAAAAGCGAAACAGGCAGCACTCGAAGTTTTGCTGCACAATAACCACGGCCCATATCGAGGTTTGCCAAGGACAGCAGGCTGGGGTTATCCCGAGCCGTACACGCGAGATTTGCTGATCAGCTCATTCGGAATTCTGACCGCAAAAAATGATGAACTGATAAAGTCATTGAAACGCGTTCTGGAAACTCTTGCAAAAAATCAATCGCCGTTGGGGCACATTTCCTCATTGGTTCACGACCCCCAGGATCGTGGTTCAAGCGATTGTACTCCGCTTTTCCTGATTGGCGTCGGCTTATGGAGAAAGGAAATGCAGGAACCGGACTTTCTCGAAAATGCCGCCAAAAAGGCTCTTACCTGGATGGAATACCGAAGTCCGGCCAATCGTGTTCTGGTCTGCCAACTGCCCACAAGTGACTGGCGTGACGAGCAGTGGGTTCTGGGATACGGGCTTTTCGTAAATACTTTGGTTCATATTTATCTGGGATTATTCGGCCTGAATGAACAAGCAGAGACGCTCAAAGATCACATGGGGCGATTCACGGTCAAAGGCGACAGACAAAATCGTCATATCCACGAAGGTCTGGTCCTGCCGTCCAAACCCTATTATGCCTTATGGTCATACAAGGTATACAGAAGCGAACGTTTCGATTTATTAGGCAACAGCCTGGCAATTTTGTCTGGAATCGCATCGGTCTCCAGGGCCAGCCATCTTGTCACCTGGATTGAAACCGAGTGCAAAGGGATGCGGCAGAATGAAGAGCTTGCCGTCGATTTGCCGCCCAATTTTTTTCCCTATATCAAACCGGAAGACCCCGACTGGATGCCCCGTTACCAGAAGTATAATCAGCCGGGAGAATACCACAACGGCGGGATATGGCCGTTCATTTGCGGATTTTATATCGCAGCGCTGGTTGCCGCCGGGAAGTTTATACTCGCACAAAATAAATTGCTCTCTTTGGCAAAGCTCGTACAGCAGCCCCGGGTCGCCGACGTAGAATTCGGCTTTAACGAATGGCACCGGGCACAGGACGGTACTCCCCAAGGCCAGGACTGGCAGAGCTGGTCGGCCGCTATGTACCTCTATGCTGCTGCTTGCGTGGAACAAAAGAGAACTCCGTTTTTCGAAGATATCCGGGATCAGTCGAAAGAGCGACACTAACACAAAACCACGGCCTCCGATCAATGATTCGGCCGAATGCTTATTCTTAAGGTCTCGATATCCCTCCATTTGTTTCGACGCAGAGCATAATCGGGACTCTACAGCGACTTTTCTCTGCACTCAAGCGACTAAATTTAGAAAATTTGTTGCAATTTCCGGCGAAGAGCTTTAGTATTCGACTCAAACGAGCCCCGCCGGAAACTCGCCAACGGGGCAATATAATAGAAATTATTTCTAACGAGGCGAGATTTTGGCAAATGGACGAGCCGAGCGAAAATAGCAATGAAGGCGTCGGAACCAGCGTCAGCAAGGTCATAAGCGATTTTATTGCCGGCCTTAGCGACGAGCACCGTATGCTGGTTATTCTGAAGGCACAGCTATATGGCGGGACGTGGGAGCCGATGCTTGACGACCTGGAAAACCGCCTGAAGGGTAAGCCTTATATATTTAAGCTGGCAAATCGAATAAAAGACGATATCGAGCGCATCGAGCAGATGCGGAAATTCGAAGAAGAGCACAATCTTGACTTGACCGAGTATGTTGAATTATCATGAAGAGGTATGCGAGGGCGATTGGACTGCCGCTCCGTTTTAACGAATGTACGATTTCACATTAATGACAGAATTTGGTGAAGAGAAGCTATTTTTTGCGAGGAGCTATAAAATGCTAAAAATGTTAAGATGCAAATTTATTTTACCGGCGGGTCTTTTGGTTTTGTTTGTAATGCAGAATAGTTTTGCTGCCGGAAGTAGTTCCCGGCCGCTTGTTGCACCGGAACTGCTAAAACACGCCAAACTGAAAATCTTATGGGAAAATGAGCTGCCAATCAAAAAAAACGAGAGCCTGGATCGATTACTCATGCTCGATAATCGTCTCTATGCAATCTCCAATCGCAATTATCTGATTCACCTGAACAAGAAAAACGGGACAATAATATTCGGCAGGGCCATATCACAGGCAGGTTTTCCGATTGCAGACTTTAAACCTTATGGTGACGAGCTTCTATCCGTGGATGGCAGCAGGCTTATTCAAATTGACGCTCAATCCGGGATTGAACGTAAACAGATGGATGCAGGATTCCGTATCTCCTGCCCTGCCGCCCGGAACAGTACGCATATTTACCTGGCCGGCATTGACAATCGTTTGCATGTATTTCGTGACAAAGACAGGGTTAAGAAGTTCGAGGTTGCTGCTGAGAACGACTCACTGATTACTTCAATCCTTGCCGAAGAGAATTCTGTCATTTTCGGTACTGCCGCAGGTAATATCATTAGTATTGCGCCTGATACACCTCAACGTCAGTGGCAATTCGATGCCTCTAAGGCTATCGCCGGACCGATTGTCAAAGACGGGATGTCGCTGTTTTTTGCCAGTAAGGATACGAACGTTTACAGAGTCGACATAGTCGGTTTGCCTGAAAGAAAGCAGCTTATCTGGAAGCATCAGACGGCGGCGGTACTTGAAAAGGCGCCTCGTGTGACACAAGAGATCGTCTACCAGCCTGTTCACGGAAAAGGCTTAATAGCTATAAACAGGACGACCGGGGCGCGCATGTGGTCAGTGCCCGGAGGCATTGATTTATTGGCACAGACCGGAAACAGGGCCTACGTACTTACGAATACCGGAATCTTAGTGGTAATGGACAATGTCAAAGCGAAGAAGCTGTATTCCGCAAACTTTGCAGAGGTCTCAAAAAACGTATCCAATGTAACAGACGATATAATTTATATTGCCGACAATCGTGGTCGGATTGCCTGTTTACAACCGGTTGAGTAGGATACCCTCGAGACTGAATCATATTGGGCCAATTGGAAGGAGAATGAGTGCATATGGAAGTGAAAATAAAGACAGCGTTAATAAGCGTTTCCGACAAGACCGGCGTCGTTGATTTCGCAAAAAAACTCAGCGGGATGGGCGTGAAAATCATCAGCACGGGCGGAACAGCCAAAAAACTGAGCGACGCAGGAATCAGCGTAGTCGGAATCGAGTCGGTGACGGGTTTTCCTGAAATGATGGACGGCAGGGTGAAAACACTTCATCCGAAGATACACGGGGCCCTGCTGGGACTCCGCGATAAAAAAGAGCATACGGCGGCGATGAAAGAGCATGACATCGAGCCGATCGATTTGGTCTGCGTGAATCTCTACCCATTCGAACAAACGATTGCCAATCCCGATTGCAGATTGGCCGAAGCGATCGAGAATATTGATATCGGTGGCCCGAGCATGCTTCGCTCGGCGGCGAAGAATAACAAGTTCGTTACAGTCGTGACACAAGCCGACCAGTTCGATAAGGTTATCGAAGAGATGGAGAAACACGATGGAGCGGTGAGCCAGGAGCTGCGGAGCGATTTCGCGAGGATTGCATTTGGCCTGACCGCCTCCTATGATGCCGCGATTTCAAAATATCTGAACAAAAGGGCGGGTATCGAGTATCCGGAGAAAGTCTCCATCGCAATCAAAAAGGAAGCGATACTGCGCTACGGCGAAAATCCTCATCAAACCGGTGCGTTCTACAAACTGCCCGTTAGCGGCGAAACATCGGTCAGCAGCGGCAACCTGCTCGATGGCGGCATAGAAATCAGCTTTAATAACCTGATGGATACGAACGCGGCCTTCGAGCTGGTAAAGGAATTTACCGAGCCGGCGGCGGTCGTCGTCAAGCACCTGAATCCGTGCGGCTGTGCCGTCGATGACGATATCTGTGTGGCATACCGCAAAGCCTACGAAGGGGACGTAGTAAGCGCGTTCGGCAGCATTATCGCGCTGAATCGAAATGTTAACGTCGAGCTTGCCCATGCGATCATGGAATCTTACAGCCGGTTCGGCAAGGCACTTGGCGCCGGCGGATTCTTTGCCGAGGTGATTATCGCGCCGGCATTCGATCAGGATGCAGTCGAGATCATCAGAACGTTGAAGGCCTGGGGCAGCCGGGTCCGGCTGGTCGAAACAGGGCCTATCGACAGGTCAAATATCGACAGCAGCGAGTTCGATGTTCGCTGCATTGTCGGCGGAATGCTGCTGCAGAAACGAAATCTCGTCGGCTGGGAGCCGGATGCACTGACGTATCCGACCAAGGCCAGGCCGACGAAGAAACAGCTTGACGACCTGAGAATCGCCTGGCTTGCCGGCAAACATACCAAGAGCAATACAATTGTTCTGGTCAAGAACCGCAAGGTCATCGGCGTCGGGGCAGGACAGATGAATCGTGTCGAGTCAGGCTTAATCGCCTTCAAGCGCGCCGGCGACGAAACCAAAGACTCTGTCATGGCCTCGGATGCATTCTTCCCGTTCCCGGACAACATCGAAAACGCCGCCAAGGTAGGCATCGCCGCGATAGTCCAGCCGGGCGGCTCCAAGAAAGATCCGGTAGTCATCGAAGCGGCAGACAAGCACGGCATCGCAATGGTCTTTACCGGCAAACGGCACTTTAAGCATTAATCTCGTTTTACGCCGGATCGTTGAATAATGCAGGCGAGATTATTCTATTCCCGATTGCAATTACTCTCCGCCCAGAACCGATACCGTAGGAAGCTGCAAATTGACGAGCCGGGCATTCAATACATTCATCCGGCGTTCTGCGATTTCGAGTGCCTGCATTGCCATGCGTATTCGCGAGATTTGCGGATCTGATATATCACCAGCCGTTAGCTGCTGTTCCGTTTGATCGAGCTGGTTTTTGATAACATCCAGCATTGCATTTTTCTCAGCCATGTCAATCGCCAGCGTAGTTAATTCGTTACTATACTTTGCCAGTTGATCGGTACCGGCGGATGCGCCAATCTGTTCGCGCCGTCTCGCAAGCTCTATTTTTGCTCTGGCAAGCTTTTCCTCCGCATCTGCAACATCATTATTGGAAGCGCGGCCCAAATCAGTAAGTTTTTTGATTTCTTCCAAATACTTGACTTGCAGAGCGAGTATTTTTGTCAATTCCTCGCTAACCTGGTCGGCCTGAACCTTATCATCGATTTCCCTCTTAATTCGCATGATTTGTGCTTCAATCGCCGGCATGCGTCCCTGAAATCGAGCAAGTTCCATCTCAAGATTCTGCTTTTCACGGAGCAGGTCATTCTTCTGACTAAGGAGCATTTCCACAGGTATATCCGAAGGGGTGCCGGCGGGGATATCTATCGTAATGGTTTGCAGAAACTTCTGGATTTTTTGATGATTCTCAAAGGTCTGGAAAATGGCAAGCTTTTTGGGCCTTAGGCGCGGATAAGGCGTTATAGTTCCTTCTCCCGCATCGCTGAGTTCAAACCAGCTCTCGGGCTCGATGGTATTACGGATTGCGTCAGCCAGCTCTTTTGCGCTGCCGGGCGAATAAGCAAGCGCAGGGATTTCGTAAACGCCGGGCACCATATCACTCGGAAGCGAATCTGGCGTCGCTATCAGAGTGACTCCTTCATCCACGACATAATCAAGTTTTGCAAAATCATTCGAAACTGAGGACAATAAAATCTCCAATGCCTTGCGGAGTTTAACGCCGGTCAGAGGATCCATCCCGGCGAGCGTGGTCTGCTCAACCTCGGCATTTTCAAGCAGATCTTTCCAGTTAGCCTGTATCTGGAGCGGAGGTTCCACGGAATTTCCTAATATATTTATCACATCGACAAAAGACATCGAAGACGTTAAGTGCGACAAGTTGACAATCTGCTCCAATTGTTCATTCACAGCAGCATCAGCCGGATTCTGTTTGATCTCCGGGGACGGCCCTACTGCCTTAACCTGCTCCATTGCCTCTGCAAGGTGTGATCGGGCCTGGTCGCGACGAGACTCAGCATTTTTAAGCAAAGCTTCAAGATTATTTGAATAATCAAAATGGGCTTCGCGTAGGCTCTCACGCAGGTTATCGACCAGGGCATTTATAAACTCCCTGGCAAATGGTTTGACATCTTCGGGCAGGTCAACGTTCAGCCTGAATAAATAAGTCTGCTCATCTGGCGGTAAGTCAGGTATTGCTGTAATAGTGCGACCTGTCGATGGAGTTCTGCGAGTGCGTCGAAAAGATTCAGCCCGTCCAGGAGAGCTTGTGGACGGATTCGGTTTACCCATGGGCTGTGACTCCATCTGTGCCTTCATCTCCATCATCATTGCATACTCATATTCATCCATACCCTCTTCTGATCCAGATGATTGTCCTGTTCGTGAGTTCCTCGGCAGTAGGCCAACACCACTGAGGTCTTCAGAAGCAAACGACTGCACATATTCGACGGTAAACAGATCGTAATCCAGGTCCGGCGAGATGCCGAGTACTTCGCGGCGGGCTTTTCCGCCCACGCCGGAGCTCTGCAGCAGGTAGTCAATGGTGTCTAAATTCAGCGGGAGGATGGCCGGATCACATGTTATTTTGACCAGACAGTTCGCGGTGCGAGTGTTAGAGATTCGGACCGATTGCTTTTCTTCTGATTGAACCGGGCTTATCACCAGAACGGCCAGGATCAGCAGGAAAATAATGCGTTTTGTAGTTTCCATTTCGAATCTCCTTTTAAATTTGTTTTATCTGATTTTTTTTGTTTTCGATTTCCGATAAACGCTGCCGGGCGACTTTTGCCCACCTATTCTCTGGGAAAAGTTCGATAACACGGTTGTAATTCTCGACGGCCGAATCTGTCTGGTTTAGCTCGCGATATAGACGGTCGGCCTGATAGACAAGTATAAAGGCGGTTTTATCAACCTGATTCTGAACTTCTTCGAGGGGATCGGGGATGCTCGCGAGCTGGGCCTGGAGTTCATCAAGTCGTCTTTGCCTTCGCTCTTCTTCGAGCACTTCCTGTATTAAGCCAAGAGCCGCATCGGTTCTTGCCTGAAGCTGCTTAATCCGGGTTTCGAGTAGGGCAATCTTTTCCTGCTCCCGCGTTGGTTCAGCAGTTCTAAACATAAGAGTCGAAATGCTCAGAGCGACCATGATCAAAGCGGCTGCCGCGAGGGGAACGACCAGAATTATCATATTTTTGCGACCGGCCCGGCGGCGAATAGCGGAGAGATTCACCCGCACAGGAGCAACCCCCCCTGCCGTTTTGTCGGCTTCCTGAAGCAGTTTTTTAATTTGGTTTTCTGTCATAATCTATCACTCTATTAATTCAGCCAGGTCCCTCTCAAGACGTTTTCTGGCTCGGCTCAATCGGACATGCAGCGTGTTTTTGGATATGCCGAGGATTCGACTGATTTCGTCGGTGCCAAGCTCCTGCAGATACTTTAGTACAACCGGCTCACGATATTTGGCCGGCAGTGCCGCTACAGCACGACGAACACGATTATACTCTTCCGTGTCCATAGGATTGTTTTTTGCCGCAAAGCCCGAAGGCAAAGAAGATTTGTCAACTGCCTGCGCAAATCGTCGCTGGCGCAGTAGTCGCTTATGCCGGCAGGAGCGGCATTTGTTTATTGTTATGGTAAAGAGCCAGCTTTTAAGACTGCAATCGCAACGGAATTTTTTAAGGCCGAGAAACGCTGCGAGGAATATCTCCTGGGTCACATCCTCGACCTCACCGGGCCAGCCGAGCAGCCGATTTGCTAATGCTGCAACTTCGGCCGAGTACCGTTCGACAATTCTCTCGAAAGCAGATTCGTCGCCCCGGCGAAACTTTCCAATAAGAAGTTCATCATCAATTATCTCGGCCATGGCTACAATATTAGACTGACATCGCGATGAAAACTTACAAAATATTGAGGAAAATTGAAAAAAAAGAAGAAAAGCCCCCAAGATAATCCCGGGGGCAAATGGTTTTATCGGGGCGGATTGTGCAGGCTCAAACCGAAGGCATCTTCAGCGGCTTCCTTGAGCACCTCTGAAACCGTGGGGTGCGGGAAGCTTATTTCCGTGATCTTTTCCGTGCTGCCGATGAGTGCTCTTGCTGCGCCTATCAGCTCGGTAACGATAGCGCCGACCATTGCAACGCCGATGATTCTGTCGGTTGAGTTATCCCGGACAACCCTTATCTCACCAACGGTTTCGTTGTGTGCGGTGCTTCTGCCGTTGGCTCTGAAGAACGACTTGCCAACGGAAACATCAAGCCCTTCGGAAGCACAGACATCCTCGGTCTTGCCGACCGATGCGATTTCCGGGAACGTATAGACGGCCCGCGGAATGAGCGAGTAGTCAGCAACCTCTTCGTCGCCGCCTGTAGCGTTGACGGCGACAACTTCAGCTTCGGCGAAAGCTCCGTGCGCCAGATAGGTCGTACCCACAGCGTCACCGATGGCATATACGCCGGGGACGTTCGTTTCTAATTTCCGATTAACGGCAATCGCAGGGCCCTTCATCTGCAGGTTCAGCGCCTCAACGGTTTCTTTATCGACAACGGCACGCCGGCCCACCGAAATAAGAACTTTCTCCGCGTCAATTGTCTGGCCGCTTTCAAGAACGACTTTCGCTAAGTCGCCGGTCTTATCGACGGAAGTAACTTTCTGGCTGGTCAGCGAAGTAATGCCGAGCTTCTTGAATTCGCGTTCAATCAGCCGGCCGACCCATTGATCCTCCATCGGGATCAGTCGCGAGAGAGCTTCGATGATTGTCACCTTCGTTCCCATCGTAGCATAAACGCAGGCCATTTCGCAGCCAATGACTCCGCCGCCGACGATTACCATCGATTGTGGTATTTGCTGTAAGGCGAGGGCCTCTTTGCTGCTGATAATTGTCTGGCCGTCAAATGGAATCGACGGAATCTCAATGGGATGCGAACCCGTCGCCAGGATTATTTTTCCGGCCTCAATCTCTGCCGACCCTGCCTCCGATTCGATTTTGATTCTGCCCGGCGCCGTGACAACGGCCCGGCCGGGTACAATCTTTACTTTGTTGCCCCCGATCAATCCTGTCACGCCTTTACGAAAGGCGGTCACGATAGCGTCCTTTCTGGCCTGGATTTTCGGCCAGTTCGCGGTCGGGGCCGCAACGTCAATCCCCATTAGATTAGCATGCTTGAACATAAGCAGTGTGTGGGCCGAGGCCAGCAGCGTTTTCGACGGTATGCAGCCGCAGTTCAGGCAGGTTCCACCAACAAAGTTTTTTTCGACAACTGCTGTCGAAACGCCTCGCTGCGCACATCTTATAGCGGCGGCATAACCGCCGGGGCCGCTGCCGATAACTACAACATCAAAACTTTCTGCCATGATTATAACTCCTTGTTATGCACTAAAAGTTTTTGCCGATTATATAAAATTTCTATGTTCGCTGGTAGGGATTCTTTTCCGGATCGTACCACGCGAAGAGCCGGTCGCGCAACCGATCTCTTACTTTTTTGAGGCCGGGATCCTTAATACGGTTTACGAATTCGCCCGGGTCCGCCTCGTGGTCGTACAGCTCATGCGTTGAGCCGTAATTAAATATGTATTTATAACGCCGAGTGCGAATCATGTACTCACTTATCCGAGACCTCAGGTTGAACTCGCTGAACGCCGCCGATGGCCCTTCGGCATCCGGTTGGCGAAGCACGCCGGCGAAGCTCGCCGCATCCATACGCTCCGGAGCGTCTGGGATATCAAGCTTTGTCGTCTTTCGTGGTGCTTGGAGCCCTGCCAGCTCGCTCAGCGTAGGGTACAGGCCGATATACTCGGTCAGAGCGGCGGTCACTTTATTTTTCGGCAGATGCTTCGGATAGCTGACGATCAGCGGAATCCGCACAGAAGGCTCGAACAGGCAGAACTTCTGGTAGAGACCATGGTCGCCGTCCATATCGCCATGATCGGATGTATAGACAACAATAGTATTGTCCAGTAAGTTTTCTTTTTCGAGCGTCTTGTAAACGTGGCCGACGCACGTATCAACAAACGCGAGATTGCCGAGGTAGCCCGCACGGTGAGCCCGCTGGCGTTTCTCCCCCAGTGCCGCCATGTTCTTGATGCGCCGCTGGATATGCGGGGGGTATTGAGAGGCATCACCGACCTTGGGAAGCGTCATTTTGTCGATGGGATATTTTTCCGCCCACTGCCTCGGGGGATAGAACGGCGAGTGCGGCTTCATGAAACTGGTAACCAGGAAAAACGGCTGCTCGCGATACCGGGTA
>Ga0210003_1001212_pt1 | contig 22824 bp, 21 predicted proteins | sample LantaG_FD_182804 | JGI IMG/M metagenome (GOLD analysis project Ga0210003, IMG submission 182804) | Deep subsurface microbial communities from Baltic Sea to uncover new lineages of life (NeLLi) - Landsort_02402 metaG (SPAdes) (version 2) | ecosystem: Environmental > Aquatic > Marine > Oceanic >... | reverse complement strand
AGAGAGAGAGAGAGAGAGAGAGAGAGAGAGAGAGAGAGAGAGAGAGGGAGAAAAAGGTCAAAAAAGTGAAAAAAAGAAGAGTAACTGACGCCAGGGGAAAAGGAAAAGCAGATCTTCTCTCTCTTCCTCTTTCTCTTTCTCTCTTTCCTCTTTTTACCTCATCCACAAAAACGGGGAAGTCTGCGGCATCCGCGGCGAAGAACGCAGCGGCGGAGGCAGCAGCGGAGGAAGAGGAAGGAGCAGCAGAAACGGCTCCTCCTTCTTTCTCCGTTGTCGCGTCGTGGAAGAAGCCGGAGGCGACGGCTGCGGCGACCCTCCAGATCCGGCCTCCGCGGTCCATCTCTTTTGATGAGGGCTTGACCGGAGGAGAAGTCTTGGCTTCGGGGGCGACGGGGGGGGGCATGGTTTTTCGATTTTTGGTCGGGGTTGAAAGAAGGAGAGAAGAAGAGGAGGGAGAGCAAGAACGAGAGACAGAATGATTTTCGTTTCATTTTTTTTTCCGCTCAAGAAAAGGAAGGAAGCACCTCACTCACTCACTCACGTGCCCCCTTCCTCCAAAAAGCCATGCTCTCCGCCCGCTCCCGCCTCTCGGCGCTCCTTGCGCACGGGTTATCCCCTGCGCGCGATGCCCTGCGCGGCGTGGCGAGCTGGGCGACCGTCTGCGCCGAGGGGATGGGCGCGCGGGACGGCCCCGCAAAGGCGTACAATCTCGGTGAGAGATCGGATTGATGGCATTGTTGGTGTGGGGCCTTTTTTTTCTGCCTTTTCTTCCCTCGCCTCTCGGCAACGTCTCGAATTTGCATCCGGGGCTCGAGGGCTCGGTCTGCTGCGCGCCCTCAGCTGCTTGGCCTGCGTGTCGAAGAAGCGGAAGAGGGAGGGAGGAGATTCTTTCGTCTTCTTTCTTTCTTCTTCACCGTCGTCGATCTTGACCTCACCTCTCGACCTCTTTTTCTTCAACCTCCTTTTTTTTTTTTTTTGAACTCTCTCTCAGTCGACGGCCGCTGGACCCGCGCCGCGGCCGACCTCGAGATCCCGGACCCTATGACCGGAGAGACCATGGTCCTCTGCCCGGACACGCAGGTAAGGAAGAGGAGGAAGGGAACAAAGGGAGAAGAAGAGACTTAAGAAATCGAGTCTTTTCCTTCGTTTCTCACATTTCTTCGGAAGAAAAAAAAACCGAAAACAACAACAACAACTCTCTCTTTCCCAGATCTCCGAAGCCGCCCCCTTCGTCTCCTCCCTCGCCGCCGTCCCCAAGTCCGGCCTCCACAACCCCCTCAAGAGGCCCGAACGCTACCAGCTCTACGGCGAGGTCACCGCGAAAGCCGCGGAAGAGATGAGGAAGCCGGAAATCGAAAAGTTTTTCTCGAGGCTCGTGCAGAGGACCAGCCCGAAGTCGGACGCGCAAGCGAAGGCGGAGGTCGTCGTCACGCGCCGGTTCCTGGAGAACTTTGGCGGGGACCAGCCCCGTTTCACCGCTAGCGCGAACGTGGTTGCGGGCGATCACGCGGGCCAGAGCAGCGCGGCGCACCGGTGGCCCTACGGCGGCGTTGGTCTGGTGACTCCCTTCAACTTCCCTCTGGAGATCCCGGCCTTACAGGTGCTCGGAGCCCTGTACATGGGCAACAAGCCCCTGTGCCACGTCGACAGGCGCGTCTCGATCGTCTTCGAGCAGTTTGTGCGCCTGCTGCACCACTGCGGGGCCCCTCTGTCGGATCTGGATGTGGTTAATGGAAATGGCCCCGTCGCCGGGCATATTTTGAAATCGGCCCCGGCACGCAACACTCTCTTTACTGGTTCCAGGGCTGTTGCAGAGAAGCTCTGCGCCGAATTGGGCGGGAGGGTCTTCCTGGAGGACGCCGGCTTCGACTGGAAGGTGCTGGGCCCCGACCTGCCTCCGCTGAGCGCCGCGGCGGCGGGCGCGACCGCTGGTGCGCGCGCCGTCGCCGCCGCTTCTTCGGGCTTCTTCGGTCTCCCGAGCTCGAGCTCTTCTTCTTCTTCTTCTTCTTCTTCGACGACGACGACGACGACGACGACGGTCCCTGACATCGACTACGTCGCCTGGCAGTGCGACCAGGACGCCTACGCGTGCAGCGGGCAGAAGTGCTCGGCGCAGTCTCTCCTCTTCATGCACGAGAACTGGGTTCGTGCGGGGTTCGAATCCAAGCTCGCCGAGCGGGCCTCGAAGCGAAAGCTTGAAGACCTGACCGTTGGGCCAGTGCTGACGTGGAGCTCCGAGGCGATGCTGTCGCACGTCGATAAATTGGCCTCTTTGCCTGGTGCCCGCGTCGCCTTTGGAGGGAAGAAGCTGAGCGGGGCAGAGGCCGAGAAGATCCCCAGTGGGTATGGAGCGATCGAGCCGACGGCCGTCTTTGTTCCGCTCGACACTATGCTGTCTTCGAAAGAAAACTTCCAGCTCGCGACCACCGAGGTCTTCGGCCCCGTGCAGGTTTTGACCTCTTACTCCGACTCCCAGCTGGGCGACGTTTTGAAGTGCCTGGAGAAGATGGACGCGCATTTGACTGCGGCCGTGGTCTCCAACGACCCTGTCTTTCTCAATGCTGTGCTTGGAGCGACGGTGAACGGGACGACGTACGCCGGCATGCGCGCGCGGACGACGGGCGCGCCGCAGAACCACTGGTTCGGCCCCGCCGGGGACCCCAGGGGAGCAGGGATCGGGACGCCCGAAGCCATCAGGCTGGTGTGGTCGTGCCACAGGGAGATCATCAGCGATTTCGGGCCCGGGCCTGTCGGGGGTGGGTTGGTGACGAGTTAGAAAAGAGAGAGTTTTTTAAAATTTTTTTCTTGAGTTTTTTTCGAAGTCGTTTTTCTTCTTCCTCTTCGTTCTCGCTTGTTATTTCAAAATGAGTTTTTGCTTCCTTTTTTCGTGCCGTTTCTCTTGCTTTCTGTTTCTGTCTGTTGTCTTTTTTACAAGTTTTCTAAAGTGTTCTACTACGTGCCGCTGCTGTTGGATGAGAAGCAAGCAAAGAGGCCGCCCCGCCTTCGCTGCTTTTGCTCCTCCTGCCTCTGCTGCTGCCGGAGCTGAAGGAGCCTCTTGACCTCGTTCACCCCGCTGCTCCCGCTTCCGCCGTCGCCGCTCGCGGAAGTCGCCCGCCGCATCCCGTTGCTTCCTCCTCCGCGACTGCTGCTGTTGTTCCAGCTCGCGGAGGCCACGCGGGCGAGGGCGCCGCCGACGCTGCCGCCGCCGCTCGTCGTCAAAGGAGCTCCGCTGCCGCCTCCGAGGATCAAACCGCTGCTGCCGCTCCCGCCGCCGCATTCCCCTCCTCCTCCTCCTGCTCCTCCTTCCATCTCCTCCTCCCTGGGCCCGCGGATCGGCCTCTCGACGATCGAGTCGTACAGCGCCTCCAGCAGGCCCGAGGGCAGGTCCCCGCCGGCGTTGATGCCCCTGTTGTTCCGCACGAACTGTTGCCGGGTCATCTTGAGCCTGACGCGGGCGTTGTGCGCGTCGGTGTTGAGCATGATGGCCGAGAAGGCGAGGACGTGGACGGCGTCGGCCGAGGCGAAGGGGAAAGAGGAGGAAGAACAGGAAGGGGAGGGAGAGGAGGAGGAGGAAGAAGAAGGTTTTTCGTCGTCGTCGTTTTTCTGCGCCTCCTCTTCCTCTTCCGCTTCCTTCTCTTTCTTCTCCTCATCAGGCAACCGGTTCGCCTCAAAAAAAGCCACGGACCACGCGTCCAGCACCCTGTAGATCTTCTGCGCCTCCCCCGGAAGGCGGAACGCGTCCAGGAACCGCCGCAGCGCCTGCTCGAACTCCAACTCCCGCCACTCGAAGGACTGAGCGAACGCGGAGAGGACCTCGGTCGCGACCCGCGGGGCGGCGTCTCCCAAAAAGTCCCCGACGACGGCGCGGGAGAGGCCAGGGGTGGAGCGGAGGAAGCGGGCAACGGCAAGGGCGTCGGTGTCGGAGGAGGAAGGGGAGGAGGTCTGAGAGGAGGAGTTTTTTTTTGAGGAGGTCGAGGTCGAGAAAAGTGAGAGAGAAAGTCTAGGAGCATCGGTGGGTTTTTTTCTCTCTCTCTCTCCCCTTCTTCTGTTCTCTCTCTCTGTGTGTTCCCTTGCTCTCTTCTGCTCGACCGACTCACCGCGCGGGCGTCTTCGCTGCTCGACTGCTGCTGCTGCTGCTGCTGCTTCGAAGACGCGGAAGAAGAAGAAGGAACAGCAACAGCAGGAAGAGCAGCACCATCGCTTTTTTTCGATCCTATCACCATCATCACTGATGCTTCGTCGTCTCCTCCTCCTCTTCCCGCCTTCACGGAGCCTCCGGCAGCCCTCCCGTTCCCGTGAGGCATCAAGCGCGCCGAGAGCTCTCGCTGCCCTGAGTGGAGTGAGAGGGAGAGAGCAAAGCCCAAGAGTCTCTCTCGTCTTTGAGAGAGAGAGAGAGAGAGAGTCCTCGAAGAAAAAGTGAATTTTTCTTTTCTTTTCCGTTCACAGGAATTTCAAGACCTCTTCTTCTTCTTCTTCTTCTTCTTCTTCTTCTTCTTCTTCTTCTTCTTCTTCTTCTTCTTCTTCTTCTTCTTCTTCTTCTTCTTCTTCTTCTTCTTCTTCTTCTTCTTCTTCTTCTTCTCTCTTCTCTTCAGTGCCGCCCGCGACCTCTTCCTCCTCCTCCTCGACCGCCGCCACGACCTCGTCCAGCACCACTGCTGCTGCCCCTTCCAGCTCCCCTCCCACCGCCGCCTCCTCCTCGGCCGCCGCCTCGCGAAGAAGAACCGAAACCCCTTCCGCCGCCGCCGCTGCTCCCGCGCCCGCTGCCCGACCTCCTCGGCACAAGCCCCGCCAGCGTTTCGGGCTCCTCCCCGACGGCCTCCCTGTAGGCGGCCACGTCGTCGTCTTCTTCGTCGTCGTTCCGGCGAAACCTCTTCCGGGAAGAAGGATCTTCTTGGTCGTCTTCCTTTTCTTCTTGCTCCCACCACCTCGTCTCCTTCTTCGCCGCCGCCGCTTCGGGGCTTGCGGCGGCGCCGCCGCCGCGCCTCTTGGCCGCTCCGGCAGCAGCCGCGGCGGCAGCGGCGGCAGCGGCAGCGGCCCTCTTCCTCCGCACGTTGGCCTCCTGCTCCGCGCGCCGCGCCTCCCTGCCGGCTTCTTTGGACTCGCGTTTGCCGAGACCGGCCGCGACCTCTGCGGCAGAGCGCCGCTCGTGCGCGTGGTAGAGCACCGGCCCCCCGCAGAGCGCGCCCTCGGCCTTCACGACGGTGGCGTCGATGCGCGGGCCCAGCTCGTGGACGCGGACGCGGGCGGCAGCGCTGGAGGCAGCGGGATCCGCAGCGGAAGCAGAAGCACCCGAGGAAGAGGCCTTGCGCCGCTTGACCAAGGGGCCCAGCTCGACCTTGGAGGGCTCTCCGCCCTCGGCCTCCGACTCCGACCCGTAACCCGCCCCAAAGGCGGAGTTGTTCTCGAGCAGCAGGTCGGCGACGTCGGCTGCTTTGGACAAATCGGGGATCTTTTTCCCTCCGACCAGGGCGCAGACAGCGGCCGAGGCCCCCGCCGGGCGAGCAGAGATCGAGAAATGCCGCAGGGAGACCTTCCCCTCTCCCTGGTAGGAAAGCAGGACGACGCGCTTGCACGAGGAGAGCCTGGTCGTCCGCACGTCGATGGCGGGGAACGCGCCGCGGAAGAGCGTGGCGAGCAGCTTGAGGGCCGCCTGCAGATCCCCGCCGCCGACCGCCGCGCCGTCGGCTGTTGTTTGCGACGACGATTTCTTGTTTTTCTTTGCTGCTTCCTCTTCCTTCTCGCCTTCACCTTCGCCTCCTCCGCCAAAGTTGTGGAGCACCACCAGCGGCGCCGTCCTCCACGCCTCCTCGGGGGCCCGAGGGCGAGCCTGCGACCCCAGCACGTCGCGGCAGAGCGAGTACCTGTCGACGCGGAGTGCGAGCGTCGGCCCGCGGGGGGCCCTCGCGACCCTCAGGTAGCTCGCGCCGGCCGTCGCCGTCAGCAGGAAGAAGTGGGTCACTCCCAGGGGCCCGGCAAGGTCGACGAAGTCGCGCATCGAGTTCCTCTTGGACTCACGGAGGTTGGAGGCCGTGTTCGGGGACATCATCTTGCGGAGGTCGGCCTCCAGGGGTTTCATCAGGGGCTGGGTGGGGGAGGGAGGTTGAGTTTGAGGAGGTTGAGAGAGAGCAGAGAGAGAGAGAGAGAGGTGAGCGGCTAGTTTTTTTCTTGACAAAACGACGAATGCTCTCGTACCGGAATGCGCTCTCGTTCTCTCGTGTTAGATGCGTTTTTTTCAATTCAACTACCACATCAGCAAAATAAAGAACAGCACCGTATCGCACGCGCGAGCGATTGGTGTGGGAAGCGCTCTGCTCGCTGACGTAGAGAAAAGGGACTCTCTCTTTATCTCTCTTTGACGGCGGCTCTCCGCATTTGGAAAAAACTCTTTCCTTCTTCTCTCTTCTTCTTACCCCGTGCCTCCCTCGCCAGAACACGAAAGTCTTGGGCCCGGCCTTTTTCACGCCCTCGAGGGTCTCCGGGACGTGCGTGCGCTTCTTGCGCTGCGGTGAGTGAATGGTTTGAGAGAGAAAGAGAGAAGGAGGAAGGGAATGAGCGAACGAAAAAAAACGAATGCTCTTTCGTTCGCTCTAGCTGCTCTTTCCCCTGAAAGGGAGGCTAGCTAGTTTTTGGCGCTCGTGGTGAAGGAGGAGGTGACGATCTCATTCGTACCCTCTTGGTTCGCGCCATGTTGGCGGGCGCTAGTTTTGCTGCTGGAGGAGTAGGGGGAAGCGCAAGAGAAGAAGAAGAGAAAAGTGAGAGTTTCGTCAAACTTCGTCGATTTTTTTCCTCGACGCTCTCGACAAACTTCCACAAATCTCAACGAAAACAAAAAAAGCAATCTTCCGGGAGTCGAGTGAGTGCTTCTCTCCTTTTGTTCTCCGCGCCGATCTCTCAAGACACACCGATCGCGATCGTCCCTCTCTGAACCAGATCGGATCCTGCTCACGCCCAAGGCTCTCTCCCCCCTCTCTCAATCAAAACTCTCTCATCTTCATCGCAGGTCGTTTTCTTTCTTCAGAAAAACGACGCGTTAGCTACTCCTCCTACCCCTCTTCTTCTCCTTCTTCCACTCTTCTCCGCATCCCAACAAGACAAAGGGCAACCATGCTGATCCCCAAGAAGAACCGCAAGGAGGTCTACAAGCACCTGTTCAAGGGTAAGATGAAAGGAGAAGGAGATGATGATGACGATGAATCGTCTCGACGATCGCTCTCTTGCCCGCGATCAGCCGCCGCAGCTTCCTCCTTTGATCATCGAGGTTCCGCTGCGGTTGGTGGTGCTCGATCCGTCTCGACGCCGCGCGCGATGAGATCAGCACGACGTCGCGCATTGATCGCCGCGAAGAGATGGATCGCTCGAGGGCTGGCGACAAGGTCGAACGGCGATGCGGAAGCGACGAAGCGATGAGCGATTCGACGCGCGCCCCCGGCGGCGGCTTTCTTCTTCGTCTTCTTCTTCTTCTTCTTCTTCTTCGACCTCCTCCTCACTCCTTCAAAAAAACTCACCTCTCTTCTTCTCTCTCCCTCCTGTCCTCAACCCCACCCCCACTTACACCCCCACCCGTTCTTCCCCCCACAGAGGGCGTCCTCTTCGCCGAGAAGGACTTCAACCTCCCGGAGCACCCGGAGATCCCGGGCGTGCCCAACCTCCAGGTCATCAAGCTGATGCAAAGTTTGAAGTCGAAGGAGCACGTCACCGAGAGGTTTGCGTGGAGGCACTACTACTGGTTCCTGACCGACGAGGGGTGAGGTTTATTTAGTCGAGCGAACCGAGAGAGAGAGAAGAGAGAAAGGGAAAGAGAGAAAAGCTTTTCCCGCGCTTCTTTTCGCTTCCTTCACGCTCACTCACAACGCTCTCTTTCTTTCTCTTTCGCACACACAAAAAAAAACGAAAAAAAAACTTTTCAGGATCGAGCACCTCCGCGGCGTCCTCAACCTGCCCGCCGAGATCGTCCCGGCCACGCTCAAGAAGTCGACCAGGCCCCTCGAGAGGCAGGGAGAGAGGGACTACCGCGGCGGAGACCGCGGCGACCGCGGCGACCGCCCGCCGCGCCGCGACAGCGGGTTTGGCGGTGACCGCGGCGGCGACCGCGGCGGCTACCGCGGCGGGGACCGCGGCGACCGCCCTTCCTTCGGCCGCGGAGGAGGCGGCGACAAGGAGGTTGCCCCGGGAGCCTACCGCCCGTCGTTCGGACGCGGTGGAGGCGGCGCCGCGCCTCCCTCGTAAAGAGCGAGAGCAGGTGGTTTTTTCTTTGTGAAGGAAAGGAAAAAGAAAGAGAAAAGAGATGAAAAAAGTGGAAAGCAAAAAAAAAAGAGAGAGAAATTTGAAAGAGTCTTTGGAGAGTTTTCTTGTAAGATCGAGAATCTTTTCTTTGGCACGGGTTCTGCTGCTCCTGCAATAATGACGATAGGGAGAGAGGGAGGTGGAGGTGGAGGTGGCGCGCGAGTGAGAGAGAGAGAGTGAGAAAGAGAGAAAGAAACGAAGACGCTATCGACGAAAAGAGCAGGGTCGCTTTTTTTCTTTTTTCCCCTTCACTTTTCCAAAATTGAGAAAAAAACACTTTTTTTCTCTCTCTCTATTCCAAAGGCACCTCTTCCCTCCAGGTCCCAGCGCTGGCTGCGTGGCTCTCAAAGCATTGAGAAACTCGAAGGGGCGCGCGCCAGCCAGCTAGCTAAGAAAAGAGCAGAGAGAGAGAGAAAGGGGATTTCTTTTTTTCGCTTTTCACCGGATTCTTCCATAAGCGCCGCCCCTCTCTCTCTTTTGAGAATGCGGCGCCTCGGCGCTGGCAGCTCGGCCGCCCGGCCGCTGCCCGCACTGAGGCGGCCAAGAGTAGTAGTGATAGCAGGCTCTCGGGTGCTAGTTGTGGTCGCTGATAGCAGCACAGGCAGCAGGCGGAGGTCGCAGGTAAGGAGAAGAAGAGAAAAACGAGAGAGCAAGGCGAAAGAAACGAAGACCGATGGTCGGAGCGTCGGATGGAGGGCGCGGCGCCAGGTTGCAACCCTGTGGTCTCTCCGGCTCTTGTTTCAGCAGGACAGGAGCCGAGATCACGTTTGCGTGGAGGCAGCCGGCTTGGTTTGGAGAGGCTCCGGGTCTTGAAAGGCGAGAGCTTTTTGAATGAGCAAAAAAAAAGCTCAAACGATGATGCTGAGAGGCCGCCGTCGTGGTCGCGTTTCGGAGAGCGAGAGCGAGACCGCCTTATCTGGAAGGAGGAAGATTTTTCCCCTCTCGCTCGCTGCTGCGCCAGAGAGGCCACAGGGGGCTGACTGCGCGCGCCGACCGTACGAAACGCGAAAAAGCTCACACATTTTCCATTCACTTTTCTCTTCGAAACAAAAAAACAACAACAGCAAACGAGCGCGCTCCCGCCGAGGAGGAGCTCGAGCCATTCGCCTCCTCCTCTCCCTTCGCCCTCCTCTCCTGCTTCTTCTTCCTCGAGCAAGAGCAGTAAGGGCAAGAACAGCGGTGGGAAGAGCAGCAGCAACGTGAACACCAACGGCTCCAGCAACGGCAGCGGCAGCAGCGGCGGCGGAGGCGTCCCGCGTGCGCTGCGCTCGCCGCTTGAGAGGGAGAGTCTCGACCTCGACCTCGACCTCGACGGCGTTTCTTCTTCCGCTTCCTCTTCCTCGTCCCCTGGCCTCTCCGCCGCGACGATCGCCGCGGTAGAGGCCTCGCTCCTCGGGACCGCATTGAGGGACAGCAAAGACAGCAGTAACGGCAGCAGCAGCAGCAGCAGCAGCGATGAGGACGAACGAGAGGAAGAGCGAGAAGAAGAAGAGCGACGAGAGAGCAACCCCTGGTCCCTCCCTTCCTCTTCCTTTTCTTCTTCTTCCTCTTCAACTGCAGCATCTGCTGTTACTGCTGCCTCCCAGCCCTCTACCCCGCGGCGCAAGGCAACCAGACAGCCCCGCAACGACGCGGGCAAGCCCAAGAGGTGCTCGCTGTGCGGGGAAGCGGGGCACAACAGGAGGGCTTGCCCGGTCTTGCTCGAAGGAAGGGAGCAGCTCTCCACGACGACGACCACCGCCTCCGCCGCTGCTGCGTCCCCGCCACAATTACCCCTGCCTGCCTCCCCTTTCCGCGGCGTGTCCTGGTCGAGGTTCCACCGGGGGTGGAGGTCGCAGGTGTGGGACGCCGAGGCAGGCACTGTTCTCTTCTTGGGCGTGTTTGCGACCCAAGAAGAAGCCGCACGAGCTTACGACGCCGCGCTGGTGCGACTGCGGGGCCCGGAGCGCGCGCTGCGGTCGCTCAACTTCCCGCCGGAGGGGTACTCCAGAACTTCGAAAGTGGGGAAGAAGAAGAAGGGTTCGTCTTCGAGGGAGGAGGCGGAGGTCGAGGCTGCCGCCGCTGCCGAGGTGGCGAGGGCTGCAGCTGATGCTGCGGCAGAGGCAGAAGCAGAGGCGAAGGCGAAGGCGAAGGCGAAGGCTGCCGCTTCCGCTGCTGCTGCTGCTGTCGCTGCCTCTACTGCTTCCACTGCTTCTGCGGCTTCTGCTGCTCTTGCGGAGAGGGAGCGAGCCCTGGCCTCGTTCGATTTCGCGACTTCTTCCTCTGCCGTTGAAGAAGAGAGCGCGGAAGACGTCGACGACGACGGCGACGAGAAAGAAGAAGCAGCAGGAATCGAAGGAGAAGAAGATGAATCCTCCGCCTCCGCCTCCGCGTTCGCCTCCGCTTCCCTGGCCTCCGCTGCCCGCGCGGCCTCTGCGCGAGCGGTAGCAGCGCAAGCGGCGGCCGCGACGGCATCTTCTTCCTCTTCTTCCTCCTCCTCCGAGCCCTTTCTGCCCCCTCTCCCTCGCTCGGCCGCAGAGGCCGTCGAGCAGGCCGCGGTCTCGATCCTCCGGGCCTACGCGTCCGGGATCCGCAGGGCACGCGTCGACTTCCTGCTCCCGGAGGAGACTTCGGGCTCGGGCTACTCGAGCGCGGGAACGACCGCCACTGCCGCCGCCTCTTCCCTGTCTTCCTCTTCTTCCACCTCCTCGTCTGAGCGGCGCTTCGCGCTCGCCCGAGACATGGCAGAGGCCACACTCACGCTCGTGAAGGCCACCAAGGGACTCGAAGGGAGGCTCACGCCGCGCTGGCTCGACAGGACCGAGCCCGTGGGCGCGTGGGTCGGGGAGAAGCTCGCGGCGGTGCTGCTGCCGACGGCAGACACGCTGCGGCAGGTGCGCGAGATCGCCGGCGACGTCGAGGGAGATACCAATTCTTCTTCCTCTTCTTCGTCTCTTTCTTCTTCCTCTTCCTCTTCTTCGAACAACAACAACAACGCCTCCGACCGCCTCGTCATCTTATTTAATCCGCAGTGGTCGCCTCCGGGGGGAAACGTCGTCTCGGATTTCGGCTACGGCGCCGAGGCAGCCGCCGCCGAGCTCTTTGTCGCCAGCTTCGTTCCGGCTCTGTCGACGTCGAGGCTGAGCCTCTTCGGAGACGACGTGCGCATCCACCACTGCTGGGGCGGGCTCTGGCAGGTGCACTACGTGTGGCCCAACGGGAAGGGCGACCTGCTGGTGGCAGCGGAGAGGACGAGGCCGCCGTACGACAGGCTGCTGTCGGTGGTGAAGAGGGTGCCCGGGTCGAGGGCTTCGCGGCCGTGGCTGTCGCTGCTTGGCGGAGGCGGAGGGAAAAGGGGCGACGACGAGGAGGCGAACTTTGCCGCGGCAGGAGCACTCGCGGCGCGGCAGCAGGCGGAGCTCCTCCTTCCGCCGCTCGAGGCCGCTGACCTGGCCGCCGCTGCGGCGAGGAAGAACAGGACGGCGACGGTGACTGCTGCTGCTGCTGCTGCTGCTGCTACTGCTGCTGCCGCCCCCGAAGGCGAGAGCGGCGGCGCCGTGCTCGACCTCTCTGCCGCGGCCGCGGCGACGGCGGCGGCGCGGCGCGCGGCGGCAAAGAGGGCAGAGGCGGCGGCGGCGACGGCGACGGCGCCTGATTCTTCTTCTGCTTCTTCTTCGTCTTCGTCTTCCGCCTCTTCTTCCTCTTCTTCTCCCCCTCTCAAGCAGCAGCTGCAGCAAGCCTCGGACCTGAGGTTCGCGGACATAGACATCGTGACGGGCGCGCCCGTGCGTGACGTGCGGATGGACCCGCTGCGGCAGTTCTCGCGGTGGTTCGGGAGCGGAGGAGGTGGAGGCGGAAGTGGTGGAAGTGGAGTTGGAAGCTCAACGACGGCGACGGCGACGGCGACGAGCAGCAGCAGCCCGAGGAGAGACACCACCACCACCACCACCAACGAAAACGAAAACGATAACGACGACAGCAACGAAAACAATATCAACAACAGCACTGAATCTGTACAGCAATGTCCTCCGTCCCCGTCCTTTGAGTAGAAACAAACGAAAGAGCAAAACACGAATCCCCTTTTTTTGTAAAAAGAAAACAATGAAGATATAGAAACCATTGAGAAAATAACAACAAGAAACCAAGAAACCAAGGAAGAGAGAGAGAGAGAGAGAGACACACAGGCGCAACATTGAGACCAAGAGAACCTTCTATGGAGACTTTATCATTCGAATCACAAGGGGGGGGTGTGAAAAAAGGATGGGAAACGATTCAAAATTTTTTTCCTTCCTCCGAAGAAAGAGAACCCAACAGAATGGAGTTTTCCCCGGCGGCGATTAAAAAAAAGTTTTTTCCTTCTCCTTCTTGCCTCGTTTTTTTTCGTTTTGTTTTTTTAGTAAGTTGTCGTTATTTTCTGCATTGAGAGAGAGAGAGAAGAGTCACGGACGCACACTGGGACGCCTAAGCCTTGGTGGACTTCATGGCCTTGGCGGGGGCAGCGGCGTGAGCCTTCTTCTCGGCGAGCGACCGCGGGGCCTTTGCGGCCTTGGCGGGCGCCGCGGCCTTGGCGGCCTTCTCGGCGAGGGTCCTCTTGGTGGAGGCGGCCTTGGCGGGCGCCGCGGCCTTGGCGGCCTTCTCGGCGAGGGTCCTCTTGGTGGAGGCGGCCTTGGCGGGCGCCGCGGCCTTGGCGGCCTTCTCGGCAAGGTTGCGGGGCTGCCTCGCGGCGCGCGCCGGCGCGGCAGCGGCGGCGGCCATGGCGCGCGAAGGGGCCGCGGCGCGGCGGGCCTCGGACGCGAGCGCGAACGCGAGGGCGAGGACGACGAAGAAGAAGGCGCGGGCGAACATGGTGGTTGGAGAGTTTCGGAGGTGGCTGTGTTCGTGGTTCGGGGAGGGAAAAAGGAAGTAAGGAAGAGCAGGGGAGGTGCGAGTAAGAAGGAAGAAAAGAGAAGAAAATATCTGCTGTCCCTCTCCTTCGCGCCGCTGTGGTCGATCTTTTTCTTTCACCCGCAACGATGGTGATCTCGGTTGGGCCTTTTTCCTCCAGCCGCTCCTCGGCGCTTCACCAGGGCAGGAACGCGCGCCCCCACCCCCCGAACGTCGTGATCCGATTGGCGACGATCGACAGCAGCGAAAAGATAGCCAATTGCGTCGCGGCGACACCTCCAACCTGAGGGGCCCGCTTCTTTTTCCCGCCGCTGCTTCGGCCCTGCTTCCATGTTGTTTGCGTTCTATCCCCGATGGTTGGACCCCCTTTCGGCCAGTCCAAACAGCCGATTCCTCTCTTCTTTATCTTTAAGTGCACAAACACGTCGCGCCGTCGCTGCCGATTCCGGGTTGGGGTGCAAAACGACAAGACAAAGGGTGTGGCGGAGGAGGAGGTAGACAGAAAGCAAAAACGGCAGCGCCTTTTTTGCGCGAGCCGACAGAAAAACAACGGCCAAAACGATCGACGTTGCTGGCGCCTCATCCGACGTCACTCGCGCATCCAACCAATCATCAGGCAATCTGAGAGGAGTCATGAGACACGATACGAGCTCTCTGCGAGGGAAGCACGACGATTGGAGCGCTGGGTGGCGCCGATTGGAGGGGCGCTGCGGGGACTCGGATGTTTTTCTTTCTTTCCGCTGGCGAGCACCATCGGAAGAAAAAGAAACAAACGTCTATAATCCGCCGCCTCCAATGCCCCCCCGCGGGGAGCCCTCGCGCTGCAATTGCGGCGCCCCCACCTTGATCAGATCAAAGCGCACGATCGGGTCTCTCGTATCGCGATTGGGCGGGGGGCGCGCGACAACGAGGGAACAAAAGAAGAAGAACAAGAAGAGAAAGAGAGAGGGACTCACCAAGGAAGAAGGCTGAAGGCGATAGAAGACGGCGAGAGGAGAGTTTGTGAGCTTAAACAGGGACGACGGCTGAGAGAGTATCTCGACCCAATATTCCTTTTCTTTTCCCCCCTCCCCGTCCTCACTGCTGTCCGTTGAATGACTTCGAAACTACGCGGTTTTGGTTTTTAATTTTTTGCACTGCGTTTTTTCCCTCCACTCTCATTTTTTAAACGCGTCGAAGAAGAGACGAACGACGACGAAGACAAAGACGAAGACGAAGAGAGAAAAAGTTTTCAGTTTTCTCTCTCTTTCTCTTCGCTTCTCTATTCAACTGTCCCCTGGAGCGGTGGTCACGGCGTCTTCTCTGCTGCAAGCCATGATAAGCAGCGTCAAGGTAAAAAAAAGCTGCCCGCTTGAGGCCGAAAAGAACAGCCCATCTTGTTCGCCTCGTTTTCGTCGACATTTTCGTTTTTTGATCATTCTCATCTTCTCTCGCCTTCTCTTTTTCACTCCTTCCAATCCGAAACAGGGCCTGCTTAACTCACGCTCCAGGCCGTCTTCGTCGCCGCAGCAGCGTCGCAGGGACGAAGAAAGAGAGGAAGAGAGGGCACAGAAGCGTCTCCTCTCGTCGAAGATGATGACGGTGATGGACGATGATGGAGGCAAAGAAACCGAATCGAGTTTGCCGACAACGCCTCCTCAACCTCCTCCTCCTTCGACCTCCTCTTCCTCATCATCGCCGCTGCTCCTCCGCTGCCTGCTCGCCCTGGCGTTTGCGCTCGCCTTGCTCGCGGCGGCCCTGACGCCCGAACCGCGATACGTGCTCGTCGTCGACGCGGGGAGCTCCGGGACGAGGATGTGAGTTTTCTTTTTTTGGAAAAAAAATTGAGGTCGTGTTGTTCGCCGCCGCCCTTTCCCCTCCCTCTTTTCTCACTTCCGCCTTCTCAAACTCCCACCTCCCGACCACCACTAACACCAGCCACGCCTACGCCTGGCGCCCCGCCTCCCCCCCTGGACGCCCTCTTCCGGCCCTGACCGAGCTGTCCCCCTCGGCGGCCAAGGCCGGCGCGAGGAGCAAGAAGAGGAACAAGAAATCGAAGAACAGTGCTGGCGGCCGTCGAATGAACCCAGGAGGAAGTGGAGAAAAGCGCCGAACCGCCAAGCTGACCCGCGGCGCTCTCGACCGCGTCGAGACCTCCCCCGGGCTCGAGCAGTGGTACAGGGGCGAGGGATTGGGAAGGAACGGAAGCGGGGCCGAAACGACGACGAAAACGAAAGCGACGACGACGAAAACGACGATGACGACGCCAGAGTCGAGGGTCGCCGAGGCGCTCGCGCCGCTTCTGTCGTGGGCCGACGACGCGCTTCCCGATCCCGCTTCCTCGTCCTCCTCGTCGTCGACTTCTATCCCGGTGCTCTTCATCGGCACCGCGGGCCTCAGGCGCCTGCCCCAGAGGGAGCGCGAGGGCGTCCTGTCCGCCGTGGAGAAGGCCTTGGAGGAATGGAAAAGAGACGACGACGACGATGATGACGACGACGGAGGAGAAAAAGAAAACGACGACAAAACCAACCCCCCGAAACGCCGCCACCAGCGCTTCTTCGCTGCATCCCCGCCTCGCATCGCCGAGGGCGCGGACGAGGCCGCGTTCGCCTGGGCCGCTCGGGCCTACGCCAGCGGCAAGCTCGCCAAGAGAGCCAAGAGGGGGAAGGGGAAGGGGAAGAAGGGCAGCGGAGGAGCTTCTTCCTCTTCTCTGTCTTCTTCGTCGTCTTCTCTTGTTTCTTCTTCTTCGGAGGAGGAGGAGGAGGCGGGCGACGACGGGACAGAGGCCGTCCTCGACCTTGGGGGCAGCTCCCTCGAGGTCGCGTTCGCAGAGGAAGAAGAGGACGAAAACGAGGAGAAGAGCAGCAGCGCGGGCGCGGGACCCGAGGCGACCCCCAGCTCTTCCGAGACCCGCCGCGTTTCGCTCGGCGGCTCAAGTTCTTCTTCCTCTTCTTCCGGCTCCTCTTCTCTTTCCGTCCGGCTCCACGTCTCGTCGCACGCAGGCCTGGGGCTCGACGACGCGTTCCTGGCCTCGGCCGAGAGGCTCGCGGAGCTCCAGAGGGCAGGGGGCAGCCCGCCGTTGACTTCTTCTTCTTCGAGTTCCTCTTCTTCTTCTTCTTCTTCTTCTTCTTCTTCTTCTTCTTCTTCTTCTTCTTCTTCTTCTTCTTCTTCTTCTTCTTCTTCTTCTTCTTCTTCTTCTTCTTCTTCTTCTTCTTCTTCGCCTTCGGTGCTCAAGCTGCCGCTCGCGCTCGCCGCGGCCGCGTTCGGAGGAGGAGGGGGAGGAGGAGGAGACGCTCTCGACCTCCGCCGCCGCCACAGCTCGATCTTCGCCTCGCTCTCCTCCAAGTCCTCGGCAGTAAAGGCAGCAGCAGCAGCTAGGAGGGAAGAAGTCGGAGAGAATGAAGAAAATTCAGTCGCCGTCGTCGTCGTCCGCCACCCTTGCCTCGGCCCCGGCCGCGCGAAGACGCTCCGAACGAAATCTTCTTCTCCTTCTTCCTCTCCTCCGTCTTCTTCTTCGATCAGGGTCGTCGGGGACCCGCACTGGGGAAAGTGCGCGGCGCTGGCGAGGTCGCTCGTGCCTCAGCAGCAGCAAAAGCAGCAAAAGCTGAAGCTGAAGCAAAAGCAAGGCAAGGAAGGGAAGGAAGGGAAACAAGTCGTTGCGGCCGCGAAAGAAACTTTGCTTCCAACCCACCCCCACCACCCCAACCACCTCCTCCCCTCCCTGCCCGCCAACTCCCGCGTCGCCGCCCTCTCCGGCTTCGCGGTCGTGCACTCCCACTTCGACCTGAAATCGACAGACGGCCCCGGCAAGCTGCTGCAGGCCGCGCGGAGCAGCTGCTCGACTCGGTGGTCGCTCGAGGAGGAGCGCGGCATCGAGAGGGAGGAGAGGGAGGAGAGGGAAAGGAGGGAGGAGGGGGAGGAGGTTGGTGCTGCTGCGGTTGGTTCAGCTTCTTCTGCTGGCTCCGCGTCTTCTTCTGATGCTGCTGCTTCCGGGAAGAAAGGAGCGAAGAAGTCCGGAGAGAAGCAGCAGCAGCAGCAGAAAGCGGCAGCAGCGTCGTCGTCGTCGTCGCAGCCGGCTTCTTCGACCTCTTCTTCCACTCCCTCTTCTTCTTCTCTTTCCTCCGCTTCTTCTTCCTCGAACGTCGAAGAGGACGTCTTCTGCTTCCGCGCGGCCTACGCCGCTGCCCTTCTGCGCGACGGCTTCGGCCTCGCCCCGCCTCGGCTCACCGTCCAGGCCGCGAGCGGAGGCAAGAGGAGGAAGAACAAGAAGGCAAAGACGAGCGAGAAGAGCCTCGGCCTCGCCGCCGCCGCCGACGGAAATGAAGATGACGGCGACGAAGAAGAAGAACAACAGAAGACAGCTTTTTCTTCTTACTTCTCTATCTTCATCCGCAAGAAGGCGCACGCCAAGCACGCCGGGTGGCCCCTCGGGGCGGCCCTCTTGGAAGGGGAGAGGATGCTGGAAGCAGCCGAGGAGAGCAGGAGGGGGATAGGAGAAGAGAAAGGTGGAAGCAACAGCAAGAACAACAACCACAACAACGACGGCAGCAGCAGCAGTGTGGCTCGCGAGTTTGCCGCGTTTGGCTCCGTAGCTGCTGCTGTTGGCGCCTTGGCGGTGATTGCGAGGGAAAAGGTGCTGCAGAAGAGGCAGCGGACGCGGCGGAAGGAGAGGAGGAGCAAGGAGGAGAGAGACTAGTGAAGTTTTTCTTTTTTCTTTGTATGCAAAATTGAAACTTGTCTCTTTGTCTCTTTTGTATCTTCATTTGTCTGATCATCACCATCTTCAGCAGGCGGGAGAGAGCGAGGCAAGAGGGTCTTGGAGCGGAAAAAGCTGCGTGCGGACAACGGCAAAAAAAGAAAACCCGAAAACGAAAAACTCAATCATAATCATCATCTTCTCTCTTTTCTCCCTTCCTAATCTCTCATCACTCCACCGCGCCTCCGTTCACCCACGGGTCCCTCCCGGAGCGCGCCTTGTCGCAGCAGCGCGCCGAGGTGCGCGCAAAGTGCTTCATGGCCTCGTCGAGGTCGATGGACTTGCGGGTCGGCTGGAAAAGAGGAGGTTTTTGGAGTTGAAAAGTTTCGTGAGAGAGCTCGCTCGAGTCGTCCTCGTCGTTCGTTCGTTTCTTCGTTGTGGATAGTCCATCAATCAACCCATCGCCGTCTACTGCCCTCTCTCCCTCGAAACCCGGAAAGATCTGCTCTTCGATCTAAGATCACATCAAGCTTATCCCTGAGGAATTGAAATCGCGAGGAGAGAGAACGCGTATGTGAAAGTGCGCGCGAGAAAAAAGGAAGAAAGAGTTCGATCTGTCGATTGATGATGATTCTCTTGGAGAAAAAACCAAGCTCTCACCGTGCCCGGGTTTGTTTCTGCCTGTCCGCCCGCGCAGGGCTTGGCCTCGACCGGGGCGGGTTTCTGGGAGGTCGGTGTGGAGGGAGGCGAGGAGTTCATTTTTTGTTTTTGGTTGGTGGGGTGTCGAGAGAGGAGAGAGAGAAAGAGGTCGAAGAGAGGAAGGAGCGAGCGAAGTGTCTTTCCTTCGACAAACGCAGCCATCTTCTTCACTTCAAAAGTTTTCTTCTTCCACTCTCGCTCTCTCGCTCCATCTCTCTCGGGAGCGCGCCCTCCTTCCCCGGTGGCCTCGCACCACAACCGCCTTTGCTCGACACCTCTCAATCGCCCAGAAGGCCTTTGTTTCGCGGCGTTTCTTGTTTTTTTGCCGTCGGGACAAGCCAAGAGAGAGAAAGTGAATCTTCTCGTTTGCGAGCAAGTCCCCCATCTAGCTTCCTTGTCGGCGGCTGTTCTTCGTTTCGCGGCCCTGCAACATCCAAGAGCAGAGCCCGCTTCTCGCCATGGCTCCTCCTCCCAAAAGCTCTCTCTACCGGGGAGTGACGCTCTTCAGGCCTTCGGGTAAATTCCGTGCGCAGGTAAGGAGTAGCGGGATGGAGCAGGCGCGGCGACCAAGTCGATCGAGAGAGAGAGAGACTGAGGAAGATTTGCTGTTTTTTTTTTTTCTGCCTCTTGCCCCTCGGCTCAACTTCGAGGGGACATTTGGCGCCTCGCTCGCCGCCTCTTGCTGCCTCGTTCGAGCCCTGCTTTTTGCTTTGATGAAAGCATACTAATGTTTTTGACCCCCTGCGGCGGCGAGGAGAAACATCGGACGAGTGGAACGCCGCCAGTGCGCGGTCGGAGCTTTCAGCGTTTTTCTTTTTCTTCGGAACGCTAGCCACTTTGACGACGACGGACGACTGCGAGTCCCCTCCCTCTCTTGTCATCTGCCTCTTGCCCTCTTCTTTCCACGCCCTCTTCCGCCCCGTTTTCGCGCGCATTCATCCACCCGAAGGCCTCGTGCGCCTATTCTCTTTGCATCTGAGGTTGGAGATTCGGGTCACAGCGCACGCAAGGGGCTCCAATTGACGGGAGTCGATGGCGCGTTGCACCTAGTTTTTGACAACAAGATGGTTCTTTCAATCAGAAGAAGAGAGTTGAAAAAAAAACACGCCCTCGCTCGCCGCTCTTTCGACCTCGAGGTCCCTGTCTCTTTTTTCCTCTCACCTCCTCTCTCTTCTTCACCTCGCCTCTCTCACTTCCTCCTCCGAAACCTCCTCCTCACCTCCTTCATCCGTCTCCAGATCTCCTCCCACGGCAAGACCACCTCGCTGGGAGACCACTCCACCGAGATCGCCGCGGCCCGCGCCTTCGACCGGGCCATGATCAACAAGGCGGGCCGCTCGGCCAAGACAAACTTCCCGATGGCCGACTACCTGTCGGAGCTCGACGAGCTGGTCTCGATGCCGACGGCGGAGCTCGTGGGCCTGCTCCGCGCCAGGGCGCGCAAGCAGGGGGCCCAGACCTCGCGCCACCGCGGCGTCTCCCTGCTGCGCCAGACGGGGCGCTGGCACGCGCAGATCAACGTCGACGGAAGGCAGGTGCACCTGGGTTTCTTCTCGTCCGAAGAAGCCGCGGCGCGCGCCTACGACCGCGCCGCGATCAACAAGGGAGCGCACGATGAGACCGGAACCGGAAAACTCATCACCAACCACGCGATCGACGACTACGGTTCTGAATTAGAACAGCTGGCGGCCCTGCCCACCAGGGCCCTGGTCGCGGCGCTGGCCGACGATAGGACGCGGCGCGGCGCGATGGCGCTTCTGGCCGACGGCTTCCACGACCGCGCGGCGGTGGTGGCCGTGTTTGGTGCCGAGGCGGCGGCCGGCGGGGGCGCGTTCGCGTCGACAGCTTCGGCGGGGGCGGGGACCGCTCACGCGGGGTCGTCGGCGTCGGCGTTTGCGGTCAACGCCGCGGTGCACGCCGCCGCGAGGGGCGGCGCGGGGAGGAACGGAGCCGGTGCTTCTGGCAACGGCAACGGCAACGGCAATGCTGCTGCTGCTGCTGCTGCTCGAAACAGCAACAACAGCAACAATAGCAACGCCAACGGGACCTCTTCGCTGGCCGCGGCAGCGGCGCACGCGCTCACGACGGCTGCGTCGCCGCTCTCTGCCTCGGCGGCCTCAGCCGCGGCGGCGCTCGCTTCTTCGTCTGCTGCTGCTTCCGCGGGGGCGGCTGCTCCCTCGCCGCCGCGCAGCAAGACGACGACGATCGACCAGCAGAGCGCTCCGAGGTCTCCGTTGCAGCTGGCGCTGGCTGCTGCTGCTGCGACGGCGGCGGGGCAAGCTTCCCCTTCTTCCGCGGCGACGGCGACGACGACAGACAACGGCGCGAGCCCTACTCGGCCGGCGAAGAAAAACGCCGCCGCCGCCGCCGCCGCGTCCCCCTCTTCCCCGCTGCCGCCGCTGCCGCCCTCTTCGCCTCTCCCCCCCGGGTCTTCGCCCACCGTCGACCTGGCCGCGCTGCGCCGCAGAGCGGAGAGAGCAGCGCCCAAGCCCACGGAGGACAACCCGATCTACGGCCCCCTTGGCGGAGGTGGAGGCGGCGGAAACGGAAACGGAGGCAAGGGGAACAACAACATCAACGGCGTCGTTGCCGCGCTCGCCAAGCAGCAGCAGCAGCCGAGCTCGCTCTCCTCGCCGCCTCAGGGGAGGGCCCGCTCGACCTCCCCGGCTGCGGCGCCGCGCGTGCCGACGCCCGGGAGGAGGCCCAAGTTGGCCGGCACGCCTCCGCCGGAAGCAGCAGCGACGAACAAAAACACCACCAACAACACCAGCTTTTCGTCTCCCAAGCTGCCCTCGAGGGGCGCCGCCGCTGCGACGACGCCGACGATGGGCATGAGCAACGGCAGCGCTCTGGTGAGGGCGATCGCGGCGATGGCCGCGGCGGCGGGGACAACGACGGCGGCGACGGCAAACAACAACGCCGCCAACGCCGCCACGACTCTCACCACGCCGCCCCGCCCGCGCCCGCCGAGCGCCGCTACGGCCGCCGCCGCGGCGACGCTGGTGCTGACCCCCAGGCGCCTCGCGGTCGCGTTCGCGGCTGTGGAGGCGACCAAGGCGCTGGACGCGGACATGCTGAGCTCGCACGAGCGGCAGATGCAGCAGCAGCAGCAGGCTGAGCAGCCGAAGCAGCAGCAAGTGAGATCGCCAACGCAAACTCAGACGCCAGCGACCAAGCCGCCGCTCCCGCCGGCGCCCGAGCTCGACCTCGGCCCCGAGGCGCGCGTCGCCAAGGCCGCCCGCGTCACCACGGCCCGCCAGGCGGCCAACGCCGCGAGGCGCGCCGCTGCCGCTGGAATCGGAGGAGGAGGCTTCGCGTCCCCCGTCGCGGCCCCTCTGGCGGCCTTCCCGCCGCCGGCGACGCCTGGCGGCGTCGCTCCCGCTGCCGCGGAGGTTGTCATCACCGCTTCCGCGCCGGCAGCGCCCATGTCCCCGCTGTCGCCGCTGCCGCCTCCCTCCGCCTCCCGCACGATGCTGCTGTCGCCGGCTTCCCACCCTGCGACGCCTGCGCGTGTCGGAGGAGGAGGGGGAAACGGAGGAGGGAACGGAGGAGGTCGAACGACAAACAGCGGCGGTGGCGAAGCGGCAGAGGTCGTCGTTGGGTCCAAGCACAACCTGCTGCTCTCTTCCTCCGCTGCTTCTTCCGATGCCGCCGTCGAGGCGGAGGAGTCTGCGCGCCGCAAGAGGCGCAAGGGCGCGGCGCCGGCCCGCGCGCTGGTGTGAGGAGGAAGGAAGAAAAGGGTTTTTCTGGTTCTGTTTCTGCTTTCACTTTTTTCCTTCTTGCCTTGTTTTTTTTTCTTCCCCACTGCTTTCCGGTCCCTGTTTCTCAAATTGCTACCCCTTGTCTCCGCACCCCGTTTTAAAAGAAAATCATTGGCACTTGAAGAAACGAAAGAAGATGCTCTGTTTCTTGCTTTCGTTTTTGTCTTCTTCTTGCCCCCCACCCCTCTCTTGGGGGGCAAGAAGAAGAAAGGAAACGAACTTTGATTGTAGAAAGAAAAAAAACGAAAAAAAATGACTTTTTCACTTCTTTCAGTTTTTCTTTTTCAAAACGCCTATCTCTCTCTCTCTCTTTTCTCTTTCATTCGCCCTTTTTCTCTATCTCTACCATGCGAGAGTTTGCCTCTCCATCGCATAGCAGCGACGACGACTCGTATGACAGCGAGGACGAGTGAGTGAGAGAGTGGAGAGGGAGTGTTTTTGAGGAAAAGAGAGCACGAGAGAAGAAAAAAAAAACGCAGCAGCAGTTACTCATCTTCTTTTCTCTCTCTTTTTTCTCCTCTTCCCTCAAACCCCTCCCCCCCC
>Ga0210003_1001211_pt1 | contig 22831 bp, 27 predicted proteins | sample LantaG_FD_182804 | JGI IMG/M metagenome (GOLD analysis project Ga0210003, IMG submission 182804) | Deep subsurface microbial communities from Baltic Sea to uncover new lineages of life (NeLLi) - Landsort_02402 metaG (SPAdes) (version 2) | ecosystem: Environmental > Aquatic > Marine > Oceanic >... | reverse complement strand
AATGAATGACCAATTTGAATCAAGCCCAGAGAATTTAGAAGTCCTAAAGGTGATCCCAGAAATGATGACTATAAGAAAATGGAGGAAGCAAATAAGACATTTAGTCTTAGATTTTAAATTAAACAATGGAAGATGAAAAAATAAGGACTTGTGGAAATCTTCTCAATGAAGAGGAAGTAAAACACATGTTCAAGGAGTTAGAAAATGAATAGAATAAAACCTTTCTCTAATATAACCCGAGCCCCACCAATTATGGTAGAAGCCTATTGTAAGAAAGCAGATGCCTACACAGATTGGAGATATTTAGATACGATATTTATAAAGCCAAGAATACTTATGATTTATCGTTGTGAACATTGCAATACTGGTAGGCCTTTTAGCGAGTTAGAAGTAAAAACTGAAGAGATTTAATGTTCACAAAAGAGCCATAATAGGTAACTATATAAAGGGTTAACACTTAAAGAATACAATGAAAAATTCACAAAAGAAACAAAATCCTAAGAAAGTCCAAGGAATTGGGGGTTGGTTATATCTTCCAATCATAGGCATGTTCCTAACTATTGGGATGCAACTGTTCGATTTGGTTGATACTTTACTTTTCTACGAAATCGCAGGTCTAGAATTTTTGGTGCTTATCAATTTGTTAATGATTACTCTCGCAGGTCTTTGTCTTTACAATATCTTTAAGAAGAATGAATCAGCAAGGGGGTTGGGAATTGCTTTCTATGCAGTTTCTCTATTCCTTAATTTATTTTTCTTTGGTAGTGGCTTTGTAATAATCGGAAATGTAATTTGGATGACTTACTTTATAAAATCCGAAAGAGTAAAAAACACATTTGTAAATTAGGTGATGGCATCAAAACTAATTAAGTTCATAAGCACTGAAGAGTTCCAAAAGATTCTGAAGGCTGAGAAAGATAATTCTCGTAAGTTGGCTTACGTTCTAGCATTCGGTTCAGGATTAAGAATCTCCGAGATTGTAGGTCCAGCACCAAACTCCAACCAAAACATTAAACCAATAGAAGCCCACCAGATAGATCTAAACTCCAGACAGATTAAAGTTCTAGGAAAAGGTGGAAAAGAAAGAATCACAGTTATCAATCCATTATTCCCAATTAAAGAATCAATGTTGAAGTTACTTCCATTGAAGATAGAACGGAGAACCCTCCAGAATCGATTTAAGAAGCTCTGTACAAAGGTTTTAGGGAAAGACCTAAACTTTCATACTCTAAGACATGGTTTCGCTAACCACATGCTTAATGAAAGAGGGTTGCCGATGCCGATGGTTCAAGGTTTCGGTGGTTGGGCGAGATTAGATACAGTTGGAATTTATGCTAAAGCAAATCCATTACAGGCTATTGATAAAGTCTGGGAGGGGTTTTGATGGCAATACATAAATATAAAAAGTTTAGTTACTGGTTATTGGTAACTAAACATGGGAGGTAAAAAATAAATATGGTAATGTACACAGATGTTGCTTATGATTCTAAAGGTTATCCACATAAGAGAGCAAGGCAAGGAAAAATAGTAGCTGGTAAATTAGTTCCAGGTAGAGCAACAACAGCACTTCCAAGTGGATGGAGTTGGAAAAAGAAACGGAGGTCAAAATAAATGGCCACAAATAATTCTAAGAAAATTAAACATAGTGGAAACGATTTCTGGGAGGGATTTTGATGGATAAAATTTTCTTTTGGTGGATGATTTTAGCGTCTGGAACTTTACTTTTGGAATCCATTGGTAAGGGAGATTTAGCAATATTGGTGGCCGTATTAATGGTTCCGATATTTATACATGATATTTTAATAAAATTTTGTAAGTTTTGTGAAACTAAACAGGAGAACCTAACACACAAGGAATAGGTAACTATTCCTAAAGTAAGTGTTTTGTGAAACTAAAATGTTAGAATTTATTTTAGGTTTTCTATTTGGAATAATCTTTCTGATAATAATAATCCCCTACATATATGGATTATTAATTAGAAAGAGATTGAAAAAGTTAGTTGATTTCTTCAGCCATTAAAAGATCTCATATAAATATTAAAGAATATTAATTGTAAATGTTTTACCCCGGAATACTTTTGAGATATATATTATAACCCACCAGAGCAATCACCGCTGCGATAATAAATGATACCAACATAGTAATTAATCTCCACCAAACAATAATAACCGGTGATTCTTTTTCTTTCTTACTCATCATTTTCCCCACTATTCATCTCTTCATTTTTGATTATGAGAACATTCTCTTGGGTTGTGTGCGCTTCATTTGCATTAAGATTAGATAATATGTTGTCCGTGGAGGGTTGTATTTCCTTAACGTCACTCACATAGCGTTGTATGGACTTCACATGGCACCCTAACAGTTGTGCAAGTTCCTTTTGCATGAGGGGTTTTTCTCTTTTTTCATTATTTTTAACTACTTCCTCCCTAACTAGCTTCTCTACACTTTGACGGTTCACCCCTTCATCCCCTATCTCCAAGTTCTTGGCCGCTTTCTTAGCCTTATAGGCTTCCCAGTCCATAAAACCATTAGCACAGTTAGTAAACCTAAACCTAAAGTTTGGAAAGACGCACTGATAATCATAAAACTTCTTCTTTCCGATGATATATAGTTTCTTTTTACGATCTGCATTAAAAAAAGAACAAAAACCTCGTTCTCCCTGGGTTGAATAGACATGAAGTAAACATTTACTTCTCCAAATAGCAAAATACTTATTAATATCCATAAAAGTTGGAGCAACAATAAAGATAAATAGATTCTTAGCCCTAATTTCGGTAAACATTCTTTGTAACATCTTATTTAACTTGTTCATAAATCCAGCCGAGGACATTCCGCCAAAACTCTCATCAATAACGATGCCATCATAAGGTGAGGCAGTTTTAATTACTTCGGGAGCTTCTTCAATCTTAACAATTATCCTATCGATTAAATTGTGTCGTCTTTCTTCCGGAGAAACATAATAGGCGAGGGTTGCAGAGAGTACACTTTTACCAGCACCCTCCGGACCATCAACAAACCAAACTTGATCCCAATCTTTATGGAGTTGTTTAATTCCTAAATCTAAATTAGCTTTTAATATACCATCAAGATAAATTTCTCTTTCTATAGTTGTATCAAGATTCTCAGGGTCTTTTTGTTTTAGTTTTATTTTCATTGGTTAAGTGCAAATCTTGGGTCGTCTGATTTAGGCATAAGAATACCAGCGTCGTTCATAGCTCTTTGCATATAAATTGATAGGTCATCTAATTGATTATAAACTCTTCCTATCTCACAGGGGATAACTTGTAATCCTCTCTTACCATTTCGGTGCAACCACTTTTTACTTTCTATTTCTTTAAATTTAGATTGTATCTTATCAAACTCTTTTTCTTTAATAAAGGGTGCGATACTTCTTCTTAACTCAAACAGTCCATCGTGCCATTTTATTAAATCACCAGAAATAGAAACCATTGTATTATAATTCAATACTTTATCCAACCTCATAAGAGTTGAGATAGCCATATTAAATTTGGTTGGCTGGTGGTCATTATCATCTCCCATCTTATTATAATAATTATTATAACAACAACCTATATAAACTTTACTACAAATAGGAATATTTATATAGTTATTAATTCTTATTCAAATGTAACAATGTTACACTAAAAAAATGGTAAGTTATTTGTTTACTAAAAAAAGTTTAATAGTAATCGGAATACTTTGTTTTGCTATTGCTGGAACTGTTATCGTTTCTCATGATACAAGTTATGAACCTACCCCTACAAATTATATAGGTCTAGTAAAATTAGGTTTAGCACCCTCAACTAATTCTAGGCAACCCCAATCTAATGATATAGATACTGGAATTAAATTAAGAGATGGTGATAAAATCTATTCGTTGGTGGAGTCAAGAACTTGGCAAACCAATGACTATGGGAAAACATTTCTAATTAGGACTGCTTAATGGCTATTAGGTTAGGTGGTGGAGGTTTACAAACTTATTCTCCAGAGGTAGAAAGAAGCTCTTATATTAAGCGAACATTTAAACCTGCAATCGGAGGTACTTCTTCTGGTCGATCACAAGCATCTGCACAAGCACAAGAAGCGGCAGCACAAGAAGCAGCAAGGGCAGCACAACAAGCGGCAGCACAAGAAGCCGCAAGACAAGCAGCCGCACAAAGAGCAACAGATTTAAAAGCAGCAACTGATGCAGCCGCCCTAAAACTTACGGCAGCAAGAGGAGCAGTGGCACAAAAGGAAACAGAACAGCAACGACAAAGTTTAATAGATGATGGTGCAAGAGTTACTACAAAAAATTCTTATGATGTTAAAACTGGAGAAGAATTGTTAATAACAGAAACAAGAAAGGGCGGTAAATTAATTAGGGATGTTAAGCGAGGAGATACTACAGTAACTAATGTTTATGCTCCGGGTAAAGGTGGAGGTTCTGTTGCTCATGTTGGAGGGTATAGTGTTTCTGGACAAGTTAAGGAACAGCCGTCAGTTGAAAAGATTAGTAAAGGCGAAGAAGGTTTCCTTAATTTAAATTATAATCAAGTTCCAACATATAATAATATATTTGGTAGAGGTAATGATGTTAAAGTAATAAATAAAAAAGGTGGAGTCGGTGTCCAAATTGATCCAACAACTTCAAGCTACTTATTAAAAGATGGTAAAATGGTTTACAGTGATAACCCATATACACAATTTGATGCGAAGTTTTTTGGTGGTTATCTTCCTGGAGGGAAATCTCCTAAGGAAGTTGCTAGAATAAAAGAAGTAACAACAGATTCAAAAATTTATGATTCAAGAAGCAATATGTTTCTATCTTCTCCTTATGGATTGGGTGCTGGAGGAACTGCTATAATGACACCTCCAACTCCAAGCGAACAAGCGAAGATAACATCAGCTACCATAAGAGGTAATGCAATTTCTGGTGCCGTTCCTTTATTAGGACAAGCGAAGTTCTTTAATTATAGATTAACCGGAGAACAAGAGAAAGATATTTACGGTGGTTCAATACTATCAACTGTTGGTAAATTTCTTAATCCAGTATACCAATATGATTTAGCAAAGGACCAAGAACAATTAAGATTAGCTACATTAGATTTCAAAGATATTAACAAAGGTTTAACCTCATCACAGGCTGGTGTTTATGCCACCGGATTAACTGAGAATGATTTAGGGAATTTAAACAACATGACATTAACCGAACCACAAACAGCAGCGATAAATAAATATAATGCATATATTGATTATGCAACCGGGACAGATTCTTATAATAAATTATCAGAGTCAAGAAGAACATCATTTGATATTATTGCTACAGCAACAAAAACAAAAGTAACAGGAGGGATAACAACGATAACTCCGCCTTATGGTTTAGGTGCTGGTGGAACTGGTATTATAGAAACATCAATAAGAAAAGAGGAAGTTGTCCCAGATAGATTCTTAAAAATATTTACCGCAGGTGTAATAAGGACGGGGCAAACTTTACCATACTTTACTCCGATAGGAAGAACCGTATTTGGTGCAGACATCGCACTCGAAGGTGTTAAATCTTATGAGTTGGCAGACACTAGAACGGAGAAACTAATTGCTGGAGGGACAACTGCTTTAGGTGTTGGATTAGCTTTCAGTGGTATTAAAGGATTAACCGCTGGTGCTGGTGGTGCTACTGGTTCTAGTATAACAGGAACAGCTAACCAATTAAAAACCTTTAAGATTGCCGCCTATGGTTCTGGCGTAGCTTTGGGTGGAAGTATTGGTGCAATAGATTATTACTCAACATTAAAAGCAACTGGTGATAAAGATGTTGCTTTGGGTGCGGCTCTTGGAACTGGAGGAACTTTGGTTGGTGGAATCTTTGGTCCAATGGCATATAATAAAGTATCAGATACAATAAGAGTCTGGGGTAAGCCAAAACTATATACCCCGGGAATAGGAGATAAACCATTCATAAGGGCAACGGTTTCTGGTAATAAACAATTAGTGTTCTATGAAAGGGCTGGTGAGGTTAAATGGTATAATCCTAAAACATATAAATACTCAGGGAGAACAGCAGGAAGTTTTTATAAAAGACAATATAGGATAGTTGATCCATTGGTTGAGGGGCAGACAAAAGGATTGACAAGTATTAATTATTATGGAGTTAAAGATGGTAAGGTTATATTAATAAAGAACACAGCAACAACATCATTTCCAACAGATACACCATCAACCCATACTTCATATTTCAAAGGGACAAATGAAGGAGTGCAACAATACTATATCCCTTCAAAATATATACCAAAAGACATCTTAAGATTAACAACCGGTTCGGGTTCAACAGCATATCCCAACCCAACGGTAGATTCTGCAGAGTTTGCACAGTATCAAACTTATGTTTCTGGGAAGGGTTTATCTGCTTATTTCTTTAGAACAGGTTCTGGAGAGTCGGGAGGTAAATTAACCTTCGGTGGAAGTGGAACACAAAAACCAACTGCATATCTTAGTTCGTTTGAAAACATAAAAACAAACCCGGCTATTAAAGAAATAACTATACCAAACCCTTATGCTCCGGGAGCTAAGGGAATCAAACAATATGTTTTAAAATATGATACTGGTTCTGGAACACTAAACATTCCAGGATATAAACAAGAAGTAGAAGGTGTTGTTACTGGAACAAGAACTTCTCTAGGTTCTAATTATTATTTTGATTTATTCGGTAGAAAAATACCAATAGAATCTGGAGCATATTTATCATCAGGAAGTGGTGCATCAATACCTAATGTTCCCGTAGGTAGTTCTAGTGGTTCTTCTGGTTCAAGTAGTTCTTCTATTCCAACAGGTTCTTATGTTCCGAATGTATTCAAAACTGTCGTGATTCCGCAAACAAGTACAAAGTATAATGATTATAATTCAAATAAAGGAGGAAGTTATACTGGTCCTTCTGCTATTAGTTATAAATCCTATACATCTTCTCCGGTTAGTTCTTCTATAAAATCCTCTGTTGTTGGTTCTCCATCATCTTCAAGTAGGTCTAGTTCTGTTATTTCTTCTGTAACTTCTTCGGCTAAATCTTCACCAGTTATTTCTTCTGTGTTTAATTCTAAAGCTAGTTCTTCTATAAGACCAAGTAGTTATTATAGTAGTAAAGGATATAGTTATACAAAACCACCAATGACACCTGCCAAAGCATATCCATCAACAGGATTACCATTTATGAAATTATCTCCTAAAAAACAATCAGGTGGATTTAAAGGTTTCAAAGTATTCGGTCGTAGGTTTGGTAAGTTCAAACCAATAGGAGTTGGAAGAACAGAGAAGGAAGCATTTAGTTTAGGAAAGAAGTTTGCATCAGGAACTCTTGGGGCAACATTTAAAGTCCCTAAGTCAAAAGTATTTAAACTTCCAGGATATAGAACAAAGAAAACTAAAGAGGGAACATTATTTATAGAACCTCGGAAGAGAAGATTGAAGAGAGGAAGTGGAGAACTACCAGAGATTCAGTTTTTTAAGCAGTTGAAAGGAGGTAAGAATTAATAATGGGATTATTAAAAACAGGAACAGGATTAATAGGAGCAAACCTTTTAGTTGGCGTAACACCAAACCTAAGTGGAACAGCTGGAGAAACAAACATCAGGGCAGATTTTGCTGAAGGTATGGGGAACATGGGAAAAGCATTACCAGCAATAGGTAAAGTAAAAGGAACGAATATGGTTTTAAAACAGATAAAGAAACTGAAACCAATTAAGATTAAGGGATCTTACAAACTATAAAATGGCAGAAGAAACACTACCTTATAATGAGGTGGAGGATCAAGTTGGTTTGCATAGTGCTTCACAGCAAGGAACGTTAATAGCAAACCAAACAAGACAACTCCAGTACCAAATGGAAGAAGGAGAGAAGAACTTAGCTGAAGCCCAGCTAGATTGTAATGAAACTTTAACTAAAATAAATCATCTGCTTAAACAAGATGTTCTTACCGTAAATGAAAGTGGGGTGTTGGATTGGGAGGAAATCGGAGATGAAAAGAAAAGAGTTCTTACTAATGAAGGGGTTGATAAGATAATGCAAGTGATGCAAAGTTATATTAATAAGGAAACTTTACTATCTAACTTTGATGAGAAAACAATCGCAAGAAGAATGTTACAATTCTCATTATCTTTTAGTGCCTTAATATTTTTGAAGTATGAAATATTTTTTAGGTCTCCAACATTGATGGAGTGTAAAAATATTCTAAACGAAAGGATAAAAGAAAAAATTAGTAATAAAAAAATGACTGCCGAGATACTTGGTAAAGAGTTTGATGAGAGTAAAGTTAGGAGGATAATTCTTAATGATATGGAACCAAGGATGGAATATGAACTAGGTAAGATTAGGGCTGAGAAAACCAAACTAAACCTAAGAGAGTTTGAAATGATATTTACACAGTTAAATGCATTAGTTGAAGCCACACATAACCGGGCATGGAAAGGAGAAGAGAGAGGATCATTAAGGAGACACTTTAACATAAGCGAAGTAATCGGTGGCAAGAGTCCAGTTCAAGAAAAACAAGGAGGTTTCTTTGGATGGGGAAAGAGATAAGATATTTTGTATTCTTAACATTATTATTAATGATTGGACTAGTCGGGGCAGAAATAAATAATTATGCTCCAGTTAAACAGAATGATTGTGTAACTATAAAACAAGTGTGTGCAAGTTGTTCTTATGTTAATGTTTCGATATCTTATGTAAATTCTACAATGGCTGTGAATAATGCAGGTATGGTAGATATTGGTGGTGGAGGTTGGACTTATGAATTTTGCAATACATCTGTTCTAGGAAGATATGATGTAATTGGTTCCGGAGATTTAGGTGGGGTAGATACTGGTTTTGATGTTCTATACTTTGAAGTTACATATATGGGAAAAGAATTAAGTGAGGCACGAGCAATAATGTATATAGGATTTCTAGCTTTATTAGTTTTAATATTCTTCCTTAATTTTATTGGGATGGGATTCCTTCCTAAAAAGAATCAGAGAGATGAAGAGGGTAAATTACTTTCTATAAGTTACTTGAAATATTTTAGGGATGTTCTTTGGATCAGCGGATACTTTTTATTTATAGCTATAACTTTTGTTGCTAGTAATCTTGCATTTGCATTCTTGGAAGAACAACTAGTTGCTAATGTACTACATATGATATTTAGAATTAGTTTAGGAGCTGCCCCTGTAGTATTAATAGTTTGGTTAATATGGATATTTGTTTCAATATTCCATGATAAGCAGTTTCAGAATCTATTAAATAGGGGAATGTTCTCAGAGGGAAGAATCTAATGGTAAATAAAAACGGAGAAATAAACTTTAAATTAATCATCGCAGTTGTATTTGGAATAGCCTTATTAATAATTGCGGTGGTTATTGGTTTCTTGTTGGTTCAGAATGTTTCTAGTATTCATGAAGGTGTAGAAACTTCTGATACACTTTCAGAAACATTTGCTCCAGTAACTTCATTAACAAATAGTCTTACCCCTATAGGTGAGGGTATTACTTCATCCTCAGTAAAAACATATAACGACTCATGGATGGAGTTTGATGGGGTGAATGATAAAATAGAAATAGATTATTCTTCTTCATTAAATCTCTCAAATAATTTTACAATATCTACTTGGAGTTATGTTAATTATAATTCAACAGTAGATGAAGACATCTCGGGAATTATTCATAGTCCTAATAATTCTATACAAAGATATAGTACCCAAGGGAATATTTATGGTTATGTTTATAATAATACTAACGATGCGATTAGTGTGGCTTGGGATACGGATTATGAATTATTTAAATGGTATAATATTGTGCTGAGATTTGAAAATAGTAATTTAAGTTTATGGGTTGATGGAAGTTTAAAAGATTATACTGAAGGAATTACTAATCATACTAATAGGCAAACTAATTTAAATATTGGAGCCCATACTGCAAGATACATGAAGGGGGCAATAGACGAAGTCCGTATCTATAACAACTCCCTAACAGACACCCAGATAACAGAAATCTACAACTCCGGCAGACAAGCAAACTCCTCACTACCTTCAGACGGATTAGTATTATGGTATTCCTTCGACGAGCAGACAGGAACAACAGTTTATGATAAATCAGGAAATGGAAATAATGCAATATAAAAATCTCGTAATAATTAGTCTGATGGTGTTCTTACTAATTGGAATTGTATCGGCAGAAGGTTTTTCAGATATAAATAAGATTAAAGATACTCCTATAAAAGATAAATATATTGATAAAGAAATTATCAAATCAGATGGAATTTATGTAAATAATATTAAAATAACAAACAAAAAAGACGCAAGGGTTTATATCGATAAGAAAGTTGGAGATGTTTATCATGTAGATTCTGACCATGATTTTGATAAAAAGAATAATGAGAGTGTTCTATTAGAATTTTATTACGAGATACAACCAGATAGTATAGCACATTTTACTCACAGTGGAAAGTTCGATAGATATTATTTCCCTTCTCAATGGGATTGGGAGAATGATTGTGAAGGTGAAATTTGTTCAGGAGGATGGGTTACAATAGAAGTATTCAACGTAGAAAGAGGTTATGGTTCTTCAACATTTCCTATAGGGATAACAGGCCCAACTTGGGCTAGGCAAGGTCAAGATTATGGGGTTTTTAACAGGGCACCTTCAGTCTCATTTTCCCCACTATCAGAAATAAATTCTTCCAATAATTTTTCAATTTCTTTTTTTGCCAAAGATAATGACATTTCTTTAGAGGGGATATTTGCAAATAATTTTAATGCCGCTAATAAATTTTCTATAACTACCTCTAACTCAGTTTTAAGTATTTCTTTTAGTCAGGATGACTCAATTTTTTTAGGTAATGCTAGTGGTCTTACTACGCGAGGAGAGTGGTATAATGCAATATATGTTTATAATGGAAGTGATGGAAAATTATATATTAATAATATATTACAGAGTGGGAGAGTAGTTAAGTACCATAATGCTCTACTAAATGCACGCTTAGGAGGGAATGCTGGTACTTCTATAAGATACAATGGTTCAATAGATGAGGTTCTAATCTATAACAGAAGTTTATCTACAGCAGAAATAACAAAACTTTATGCAAACTACTCCGTAACAGCAACAGGAATCAAAAGAACAGGAGTTCACTCAACATATGGTTTAATATTTGATATGGACTTCGATGACTTCTCACTAGCAGATAAAAGTGGAAATGGAAATCATGGAACGAATGATAATGGTGTTTCCTTCGGGATAGTTGAGGAAGTTTATAGAACCCTAACAAATGCAGTAGACTACACAATAAACCCAACGACGGGTTTGTTTACTATTGTGAATACTGATTATCTTTACTCATGGTTAAGTTTAACATGGACATACTCAGAATATTTTAATGGTCCAGTTAATAATCTAAGAGGAAACTTTACTCAAGGTATTGATAATGTATCTAGTAAGATCCCAGTTTTATTCTCTGTACTAATGATAGTTATTCTCTTAGGTATTCTTGGATTGTTCTATGTTATTTATAAAAAGATGTCTAATGTAGGAGGATCAATATAATGGCAGACATGAGAAAGAAAAGAACTGAATTAATTCGTATAGGACCCGAACAAAAGAAATGGATTGAGGATTTAAGTAGATTTAAATCATTTCAAGAGAAAGTTGATATTCACCCTTCAAGAATCGTTCAAGCAATTTTTAATCTAAGAACTAAATATCCTATAGATGATGAAATTAAGCTATCTAAACTTGGGAAATGGAGGTCGAGATGAAGTGTTTTAGATGTAATAAAGATATAAATAAGAAAGATAGATACTATTCTTTTACTGAATACTCCAAAGGTATTAAGATAAAAACAGATTATGCACACAAAGAATGTTGGGACAAATTCATAAAGCAATTTGATAGTGCTACAAATTCATTAAATAAATCAAACTTTCTTCTTAATGCTATGGGTAGCCACATGAGAAAGATGGGAATAATTCCAGAGGCGGAGGTTATAATATGAGAAAGATAAAAGCACATAAAGAAAAGAAAGGAGCAATAGGTATAATTATATTCTTCTTCATATTAATTGGGGTATTAGTTTTAGGTTTTATGGGAGTTATGGTTTTGTCAGTGATTGATATTGCTAGTGATGAAATAACTCCAGTAATGGAAGGACTTGGAATGGTTGGCGATACAAATGTATCCCAAGCAGCGGAGTTTTCTTTTGGAGTAGTGGATACTTTCGTTCAAGCCTTACCCTGGTTACTTGCATTATCTTATGTTCTGGCTCTTGTGTTTACTTTAGTGTTTATATTTATAGGTGGTTATAATCCTCACCCCGCTTTCATAGCTTTTTATATCGCCTTGATGTTTCTATTAGTATTTGGTTGTGTTATAATGAGTAATATGTATCAAGATATTTATACTAGTGATGATGATATTGGTTCAAGATTACAAGAACAAACAATAATGTCCTATATGATTTTACACTCTCCTTTCATAATGGCAATCATCGCAATCATTGGTGGGATACTAATGTTTGGGATGCAATCAGTAAATAAAGATGGACCTGGAGGGGGAATATGATAAAACTAACCCATAGGAAGCTCTCTAATAAACTATTGTTACTTGGGTTGATAGTTTGTATGGCCTTATTTTTAGTTAATTCTGTTTCTGCTATGGAGTGGGATAATATAAAAAATTATGATTCTACTTCTAAAACTGTAACTATAAAAAATGCCCTGGGATTTGGAGCAGATATAGCAAAGATAACTCTGGATACCCCTATAGATAATAAGGTAGGGTTTGGGTATAACAAAGTAGCCCAATTTACAATTACTCAATATGCAGACTATAACAATGCATTAAAAGAATTAGAACTATTTGATAAGAAGAATGGAATGAATAAGTTTCTTAGAGATTATGATTACAAATACTTAACTTATGAAGATATTGAAGTAAACGAATACAAAGATGTTTGTGGAATAGTTAACGGAAGTTCTTATTGTGAACAAGAAATATCTGGGAGTCATATAGAACAGAGAGAGAAATGGATTAAACTTAATCAAGCAGACTTGAAAAAATCAGAAAGTATTGTAATAGGTATCTTCACAGAAGTAGAAAAAGGAGATTCGGTAGAGTGGATTCCAAATATTATGGGAATTAGAATAGAAGAGTGGGCAACATGGACTTATGCATTAAGTACAGATTTAGTTGCTTATTATGCTTTCGAGGAAGGAACTGGGATTACAGCTGCAGATAGTAGTGGTAATGGTCACACCTTGGATGGTGTAAATACTCCTGGTTGGACTACATCAGGTAAGATTGGTAATGCGGCAGACCTAGAAAATTCTTCCAGCGAATATTGGGATAACGATGATGGAGAACTTATGATGAATGGAAGTATGACTATCAATGCTTGGTTAAAGAAAGAAAGTTACAATCCATACATGGCAGGGGTTTCAAAGACTATCAAAAGTTCTAATGGGGATGTAAGATACTTAATAGGTGGACATACTGATTCAACTACTACAAGATTTAATACAAGATACCCTGGAGGGTCTAAACAAATAACTGCTACTGATCTTGGCTTAGGAGAATGGTATATGGCAACTCTGGTGATAAATTCTACTGGAGTTTCAGCTTATATAAATAGTACTATAGTGGGATATATTGTAAATGATACTGCACTTGCAGTTCCTACAGAAGTAAATCCTTTCTTTATTGGTGCTATGGAAGAGAATGGAGTAAAGTATTTTTGGGATGGTATGATTGATGAGGTAGGAATTTGGGATAGGGCATTAAGTACCAGCGAAATAAGCGATCTTTGGAATGGGAGTTTAGGATTAACTTATTCAATAGGGGAAAATTACATAACTTATGATGAAACAAATTATTCCACCACTTGTTCAAATCCTGTAATAAATTATCCAGCGGAAGGGGAGACTGTAGGAATAGTAGATGAGATTACTATAAATTATAGTTGCGGAGCAACTGATTACACTTTTAATATAACTTTAACAGAAAATAAAACTTTAACAGTAGTAAATGCTACATCAAGTAGAGAGGTTAGTTGGAATTATAAATTATTTCAAACAACAGAATACTTTGTAGCTTCGACAACTTCAGGAGCAACCAACCCATTTAATATAACCTTTGACTCTAACTCTCAGATTACTATTGCTTATTTAAATTATAACAACACTGCAGTATTGGGTTCTATCTCTAATGTGGGGAGCATTTATGTTCTAAGTAGGGATCAATTAGCAACAGGTGCTTCTTCTACAACAAACATACCTTTCTTTTGGAATATAACTAGGGCGGACGGTTTTAGCTATGCTACAACATCACAGAACCAATCAGTAAGCTCAATTGTAATAAACGAAACTTGTACTGGGATGTATTCAATAGTTAATCTTACATTGGTTGACGAACTAACACAGGCAAAGATAAATGAAACAGCATTAAATTCTTCTATAAAAACATATTTAACTTTATATACTTCAGACGGAGAAACTGAGTTAAGTAGCTTCTCACACGAATATACATCAACTAATCCAGCCGCTATATGTATTGATAACAACCTTTCAAACGGAGAAACTTATCTATTAAATTTACAGGTACAATATAAAACAGATAATCATTCAGAAGAATTATACCATATTGAAGATTATACTTTAGATTCAAGCTCACTATACCAGAACATAACTCTATATGATTTACCAAATGATAATACACAGAAGTTTGAACTACTAACAAGAGATACTTCATACATCCCAATAGAAGGGGCTTTAATTAAAATAGATAGAAAGTATATTGAGAATGGAAGTTTCTATACAACAGAAATACCTAAGACAGATGCTAAGGGAGTAACTTCGGCTTCTCTTGAAACAGATGATGTTATATATAACTTTTATATTTATGATAACGGAGTATTAATTTCAACATTCACAAATGTTTTAGCCATATGCCAAACACCATTAGTAAGTACTTGCTCAATAGACTTCAACGCATTCCAGACCGGTATTTCAATTCCGGACTATGAGCTTGGTAGTGACTTTAACTTTACTCTTGGATATAATTCAACATCAAAGATAGTTTCAAGTAGTTTTACAATTCCGTCTGGGGAACCATCAACGGTGATGCTAGAAGTTATAAGAGAAGATACTTTAGGTACTGCTGTTTGTGAAGATACTTTAACATCTGCTAGTGGTACTTTAACTTGTGTTGTTCCGGCAAGTTTTGGAAACTCTTCTGTATTGGCTAAAATTTATAAGACAGGAGTCGAGCAAGGAAGAGGGAACATTAAATTGGACCAGAGTTCTAGTGATATCTTTGGGCCTATTCTAATAATGTTATCTGTTCTTGTACTTCTAACACTTATAGGAATTGGTATATCCGATAATCCAGTTGTGTCTGCGGTGTTCTTATTTGTTGGAGTGTTATTGTTATTTGCTATGAACTTAGTACAGAGCACAGGGTTTTATGGGAAGGGTGCTACAATATTATTTTTAGGTCTAGCCATTATATTGGTAATAATTAAAGCAGCGAGGAGAACATAATGGCAGGTAGCCAAATAACATTTACAACTTCCTTAATAATGATTGCGTTATTTGTGGTGGCTATAATTGGATTCTCAGTAGGTTTTGCTACAGATAATGATGCCGTTATGAGTATTGTTGATGATCCAGAATTATCTTCCTTATCAACAAACACTGATGAGAATCTTTCTACTTTTAAGGATGACTCTGAAGGAACTTATGAATCTATACTGTCTTCAACTATTGAACCTGGAAGCGGTGCGGCTCAATCTACTGCTCCGTTTGCCGTAACTCCACTAAATGTAATAGGTGTTACAAAGAATATTATCTTCTTACCTTATTATGCAATATTTGGTAGTGGGAGTGGTTTTGGAATATTCTTCACAGTATTTGGGGCTATGTTGGCATTTATATTTGGATTATTATTATATAAAACATTAAGAGGTAATCCATAAATGGTATATTTATATGACCTTCCCAACTCAACAGCTGGTATAGATGCAATAGCAATCCAAACATTCAGTAGTTTTCCATGGATGACTCCATTGATACTTATGTTTGTTTTCTTTGTTGTATTTCTTGGAGGAATAACAAGACAGAAAGCTAGGACTGGAACAGCAGATTATCCCACCTGGTCTATTCTTGCCTCTCTTTCAATACTAATTGTAGCATTACTATTCTCAGTTTCGGCTGGATTTATTAGATTAGATTGGTTAGTTATAGTTTTTTCACTGAATATTCTATCTGCAATATGGTTATTCTTAGATAGAAGATCATCCGAGATTTAATGTAACATTGTTACACTTCTTTTAAATACTATCTTTTAGTTAATTAGATATGTCAAAACGACAATTATTATTATTGAAAGGGGGTTTTAAATAATGAAACTTAATAAGAAAGGACAAATGTCTGGTGGTTTAATCACTGGATTAGTATTTGGTGTTGCTTCTTTAGTTATTGGGGTTATAATTGCTTTTGTAATTGTATCTACTTTGACTGGAGCAAACTTACTAACTGCTGACTCTGCTGAAGATAATGCTACAGATAGATTATCTGGTAACTTCACAGAAGGAGTAGATAATGTATCTAGTAAGATACCAACCGTTCTCCTTGTTGCTGCTATTGTTTTAATACTTGGTGTATTAGCTCTATTAGTTGCTACTTGGCAAAGAATGAGAATTGGTGGAGGATCAATTTAAATAGAAATTTTTTTTATTTTTAAAGTGGGAGCAACACAAGACACTCCCACTATAATCTTTTTTAAGGATTGATAGTTAGATATGGTATTGTATTATTGCAAGTACATATATCGCAAACGAATGCAGGGCTATTATTATAAATAAAAAATAAAGTAAGACTAACTGAAATTACCATTACTATCAATGTAAGGATTATTCCGTAAATTATTCCTAATTGTTGTTCATTCACTTTTTTCTTGTTCCGAAGAGTTTTCTAATGCTGCTACTGTTTTTTCTTGTGCTATCGCTATCCTTTCCAACATCACTAACAACTGTCTCCGGTAATATCCGTCCTCCTTCAGATTGTTCATGTCCGACAAGATTGATAGGTTCTGTATCAATTCCTTGTTCTGTTGTTCCAAGTTTTGTTTCATTATAGACTCCTCCTTTTCTACTTTTGTCATCATCAGGGTTATACTTTTTTAATAATTTCTTTTTACTCCAGCTCTCCCATATTTTATAAAGGAAGAAAAGGATAATAGGGATTATTATAATAATTAATTCAATATAAATCTTCATGCTATGTGGCGGGTATTAATCCAGAACCTCCAGTTCTTCCTAAATTATTTACAACACTTTCCAATTTAGAGATTAATACCGCATTACTCTCTTGTATTTGCATCGAAAGTTCAGCGGACTGAGAGAGTGGAGCAACAGCTTCTCCAATCTTACCGACGATAAACCACATACCAAGGACCAAAGTTACCAAGAAAACAAAAAGCATTATATGTATCCCATATTTTTCTAAGAAATTTGTTTTACCGTAAGTTTGATGACTTAATCTATCTAAAGCAACATGGAACATTCTAACATCTCTATCTATTGGTTCAACATCCAACACCGCTTGTTTCGCATCCAAATCTCCAAGGACAATATTATACAAATAACCGTCTTGACCCTTAGCATACCAATAAGTGTTCTTACCCATCTTACGACCATAAGCAGAAATAAATATCCCCCCAATTAATGTTTTAAGGATCTCCTCACCACCGACACCAAGTTTTAATACTCTGGCCCTGGTTTTTAATATTGGTTGGTAACCTTGTCCAGAAATATTTTCAAATATCACAATCTTCTTTTTGTAGGTTAGAAAAAATAATAAAGTAACGACACCAGCAATAAGAAGAATACCTACAAAAACAATTACTGCAATATAAATCCAAGTAGAAGAAAGGAATCCAGTAATATCTATAGAGGGTATATTAACTCCAAGCTCATCTAAAGTTCCCATTAGCAATCCTTCTTTTCACGAATGATTTTTTTAATTGTTTCTTGTTTACTCAATTTATATTCCTTAGAAAGTTTTATAATTACTCCATCCTCTTCTTCATCAAGATAAATATTTGTTTGCGGCATCTTGTTATAATAATTATAATAACTATATAAACCTTACTATTTCAATAAATAGTTAAATATTTAAACATTGTTATATTGGTATAACCTGCATGAGAATGATAAAAACTTTTTTTTTTATAGTTATAACTGTAGTAATGTTTGTATCAATTACTTCGGCAGAAACTTTTGGTTATGGAAGGACTGGAGGTTTAAGAACAGATGGTAACATAACTTATAACACAACAAACATCTATAACAACTACACAATAAACGGATCCGTTCTATTTCTAAACAACCTAACTGATGTTGATGTTCCAGCACCGGCTAATGGGGAATCATTAGTTTGGAGTAGTGGACTTTCTAAGTGGGTTGCGGATACTGTTATCTCGAGATGGACTATAAGTACAACCAATGGTTATCTATATACTTCTGGAGATTCTCTTTATTTCAATGATACAAAACTAAATGAAACTATAGATTCTAGGGCGGCCGCTGCTTCTAATAATTTCGAAGTATTTATAAATGGCAGTGCCTATAATAATGTAACCTATAATATAACCGCGGGGGATGTGGCGGATGTAGAATACGTTATTGAACCAGGTAAGAAGTTTATATTTGCGGATAAATACACATGAAGAGGGCAATAATTTTACTTTTAGTTCTTAGTTTAGCCCCGTTAGCTTTTGCTGCAGGTGATAATTGGATTCTGTCTGCTAGTGATGGTCGAACAAAGATAAATGGTACTGATGTTTGTATAGATATTGATGGGGTGAATAAATGTTTGAGTGCTGCTGGAACTGGGGGAGGGGATATAACTTCTGTAAATACCGCTGGAATCTATTTAACTGGGGGGGCAGTAACGGGAGCAGTTGATTTATTATTAAACGAAACAGTTCTTAATGCAACTATTGATGCTCGGGCTGTTGCAGCTTCGGATACCAACTGTTCAGTTGCAGGAAGTTGTCCTAATGTTCTCTACTGGGATAACGAATCTGTTTTAGATGTTAACTCTTCTGTTTACTGGGGAAATTATAATGGAACCAATTCTACACATTTTGAAAACGTCAACGGTGACTTAACTATAGTTTATAGTTGGTTAACCTCATTTGTTAATGCATTGGTTGGTGCTTCGGTTAATCCTTTTGACCAAGTTTTAAATACTACTTCTAATGTTACATTTAATAACATTTCAGCAGGGAACATAACAGCAAACTACTTCATAGGTGATGGTAGCGACTTAACAAATATCCAATACACCGAGACAGACCCACTATGGACTTCTAATCAATCTCTTTACTACTTACTTTCTAATCCTTTTGGATATTATAATTCAACAGACTTTAATATTGCAGATTATAGAACATTAGCTAACTTTTCTTTTATTGGGGATAACATTACATCTTGGAGTATTAATCCAGAAACATCATTAACTTATGATTTAGGAAGTGGCTCGGAAAGGTGGAGATATTTATATGTTCAAAATAGTTCTTCTGATTATGCAGACATAACTTATGATTTGAATGTTGATGGAGATATATCTGCAAGTACAATAAATGCTACAAATATAACTCTAAAAAATCTATGGGTAGTAAATATGATTTCTTCTGGAAACAATACTGCCGATTGGTTTAATGGACAATTTAACTGGACAGAAGATTCTGACTACCTAACTTTCAATGGGAGTGTATTATCTTTTAACGAAACAAGATTAGATCAAGACATTGACATAGTAGTTGATGCAGCCAATACTACTATGGTAAGTTATGTGGATGCTATGAATGCATCACAAGCTACAGTGATTACAGCGGAGATTATAGCTGCTAATGCTACAGCAACTTCATACACTGATTCAATGAATGGTTCACAATCAACCTGGGCGACTAATGAATTTTCACCAATAGCTGAACCTTTATCTCTTCACCTAAACCAAGACAACTGGTTCAATGATTCTTTTGGATATATCTATTGGGAGGATAGTGATACAATAGTATTCAATCAATCCAAGCTTGAAACAGTTTTCTTCAATGCAAGTGCTGTAGATAATGTCACAGGAACCGCAGCCGGGACAAATGAACTGCTCCAGACTTATGACAGTATTTCGTATAACATTTCTGAAGTCGCAAGTGATATAGATTTCAGAGTTAATTTCTCAGGTATAACAGAGTTCAATAACTTAATTGTAAGATATAAAACTCCTGAAGAAGACTCTGGGCATATATTACAGGTCCAAATATATGAACCTGACGAAGACGAATGGGAGGACTACGGGGTATTACCTCCCACCACAGGTTATAGTATAGTTCAATTTGGTGTTTACGACGAAGAAGATCACATAGATGGTGAGGGGGTTGTTCAAGTTAGATTCTACCAAGATGAATCATCTGGGAAGACACACCTCCATGAATTTGATTGGGTTACAATTTCTAAAGGGTTTGGGACTCCTGCAGGGCAAGAGGTCGATCCACTTTCTATTCACAAGGATGGAACGGTTTCTTTAACTGGAAACTGGAATGCAGTATTAAATATTAGTGCAGAATACTTTAATGGTTTATTTAATTGGACAACAACTCTTGTTAGCGATTATTTGACTGGAAGCTTTGATGGTTATAACCTATCGATTATTATTAATGATACAAAGCTAAACGAAGACTTTAATCAAACAGCCACGATAAACTCTATAGGGAATTGGTCTGCGGATAAGGGAGAATATTCTACTACTACTGTCGCTGATGGATTATATGTAAACCTTACAGGAGATACAATGTCTGGTAATCTGATTATGGGATTGAATAATTTTACAAATGTTTCCGCCCTAAATTTTAATAGTAGCAATCTAATTAAAGATAATGTTACTTGTATAATTATGGAAGGGTCTACAAGTACATTCGAGCTGTGTTAGGATGGATAATAAACCATTCGTAGTATTATTTCTAGTAATTATTTCCATGTCTTTCGTGTCTGCGGTGTGGTATAATCCTTTTACATGGTTCTCATCCTCTGAAGACATAAAGACAATAGAAAAATCTAATCTTATCATAGAAAACCAATACAAACTTACATACGATGACCCAAAAATCAATAGTTATCCAATCAAAGATACAATTTGCACCGACGAAAGTATCAAAGATAATGCAAACCAATTAAGTGCAAATCTCAAAGAAAAAGGTGAATGGGAATGTGTTAAAATAGATGACTCTGTTAAAGATGTCCACGTTGGTTCTAAATCAGACATCTATGAATTAGCAGAAGTTATAGTTTACGAAGGCGACGGATTTAACATAACAGCATCGCTAAAAAACGAAACTAATTATTTATCTGGAGCAGTTGTAGATGGATTAAAGTTTCACTATGGGGGAACTGAATGGCAAGATATGACTTACACTTGGTCATCAGAATTACCAATTAACAATTATCGAGGGAAATATGGATTTGTTGAGGGAGATATAATGCACATTCCAGATACTAAAGATATTTGTTCTCAACAACAATTAATAAATGAAACTTATGACAAGGAATTAAACATAACCATAAGAGAATATAAAACAGCAAATTGTCAATTTAATACTTGGACAGAAAATGGGGAAAATCATTTATCTGTTGATTTCTATGGGAATGATACAGACCCTGTTTATACAAAAGTTAATCTTGACCAAGGATTAAATACTAACACAACAACAGCTTACAATCTGACTTGGTTAAATATGACTGATTCTAGTCCTTATGGATATAAATTGTATATGCCTTTTGATGTAAATACTTCCTCGCTTTCTGTTGATTTTTCTTTAAATGCAAATGATGGAACAATTAATGGTGCTAATTGGACATCTAGCGGAAAGTTTGGTGGTGCTTATACTTTTAATGGTATTAGTGATTATATTAGCTGTGGTGATTCGGATAGTTTAACAATTACTGGAGATGAAATTTCTATAAGTGTTTGGATCTACCCAGAAAGTCAACCATCAACTAACACTGGGATAGTTCATAAATGGGGGAGTAATAAAGGTTATTTATTGTTCCGTAGAGAACAACAAGTTTGGTGGTTTGTAGAATCTGGTTCTGTTTTTTCTACTGGAACTATTGTTGAAAATGAATGGAATCATATCGTTGCAGTTTATAATGGAACTAATCGAATGGTTTATATTAATGGTGTATTGGATGATTTGGATGCTTGGACTACAGACTTAACAGATTCTGGAGCTGATTTTGAAATTGGAAAATATAGTGGAAATGAATTTAAGGGAGGAATTGACGAAGTAATGGTTTTAAATTATGCTTTAAATTCAACTCAAGTTACGAATATTTACAATAATCAATCATCAAGATTTGTAGAAAGTGGAAATTATACTTTTAATCAAACCATTTCCTCGGGAGATAATAGGGTTAATGTTTCAACATGGATTCAGAATCTTAAAGGTTCTCAGGTTGGTCTTAGAGTATGGGATGGAACTTCTTGGACAGATGAACAAAATATAACTGCTTTAGATAACTACACTTTTACAATAGATGATACAACAGAAACAATAAATTTAACATATACTTTATATTCAGGAGATTATAATTTTTATACACCAATAATTTATGATAATATTACGATTGATACTTTTACCGGAGGAACTCCTCCAGCAGACACTTGCACTTACACCTCTGGAGATTGGGAAGTTGATTGTGCAGATAATTGTTCGATAACTGATCCGGTAGATTTGGGTGGAAATGATATTTCTATTATTGGGTATGGGACTTTCCTTACAAC
>Ga0210003_1001210_pt1 | contig 22838 bp, 13 predicted proteins | sample LantaG_FD_182804 | JGI IMG/M metagenome (GOLD analysis project Ga0210003, IMG submission 182804) | Deep subsurface microbial communities from Baltic Sea to uncover new lineages of life (NeLLi) - Landsort_02402 metaG (SPAdes) (version 2) | ecosystem: Environmental > Aquatic > Marine > Oceanic >... | reverse complement strand
GATGAACATCTAAAGAAATTCATCTGACAGCTCGTTTCCTGTTATGAATGATATGGGTGATTTTATGGAAGAACGCAGTTCGAGAAGGCGGTTCTTGCGCACGGCAGCAGTAGGGGCTGCTTCGGCGGCTTTTACGCGACAGTTGCCCTGGGCGGAACGTTCGACTGTAGAGCATCCTGCCGGCAGGCCGAATCTCGTCTTTATCTTCGCTGACCAGTGGCGCGCCCAGGCGACCGGCTACGCAGGGAACAAGGATGTTAAGACACCTAACCTGGATAGACTAGCGAAAGAGAGCATTAATTTCAGCAACGCCGTCTCAGGATGCCCTGTGTGTAGTCCCTATCGAGCAAGCCTGCTTACCGGGCAATACTGGCTGACTCATGGCATTTTCTACAATGACAAGCCTCTAAATCCCGAAGCGGTTACCATCGGTAAGGTTTATCGCCGGGCCGGTTATGAAACCGGCTATATCGGAAAATGGCACGTAGACGGTCACGGCAGGAAAACATTTATTCCCGAAGAAAGAAGGCAGGGCTTTGACTTCTGGCGGGTTTATGAATGCACCCATAATTATAATCGCTCGCCTTACTATGCCGAGACTCCTGTCCAGCGTTACTGGGACGGTTATGACGCCATCGCTCAGACCCGCGAGGCTCAGCAGTACATTCGCCGGCATGCGAACAAGTCACCCTTCGTTCTGTTCATGTCGTGGGGTCCGCCGCACGCTCCGTACCAGACGGCTCCGGAGAAGTACCGCAGCATGTTTGATCCGGCCGGAATCAGCGTTCATCCCAATGTCCCTGAGTCATTGCAGCAGAACGCCCGGGAAGAGCTGGCCGGTTATTATGCCCATATTGCCGCACTGGATGACTGTATTGCAGATATTCTCGATACCTTGAAAGAATGCCGGGTTGAAGAAAATACTATTTTCGTCTTTACCTCCGATCATGGTGATATGCTGCGTTCCCACGGCCAGACCAAGAAGCAACAACCGTGGAACGAGTCGGTCAGAATACCGTTTCTGCTCCGTTATCCTGCGATGCATGGCAAGTCCGGCAGGACAATCGATATGCCGATCAATACCCCTGATATTATGCCGACGCTGCTTGGCCTGAGCGGTATTGCAGTTCCTGAATCGGTTGAGGGCGCAGATTTTTCAGGGGTAATAAAAGGGACACAGTCCCCCGACAACGATGCAGCTTTGATTATGTGCCCGGTGCCGTTTCATCAATGGAATTACCAGCGTGGCGGCCGGGAGTATCGTGGCGTACGCACGCGACGATATACCTATGTGCGGGACCTCAAAGGGCCGTGGCTGCTTTTCGATAATAAGGCCGATCCGTATCAATTGAAAAATCTGTGCGATGATTCCGAGCATGCGGAACTCCAGCAGGAACTGGAAAAGATATTATCTCGAAAACTAAAAGAAACGAATGACCAGTTCCTTTCCGGTCCGGAATACATGGCTAAGTGGAATTACCAATGGGATGGAAAAGATGCGCCTCAGTAATTGTGTTTGAAGAGACTAAAGGAGATGCTGTTATGGGAAAATTCAGGAATGTCACTATTCTATTGCTTTTGGCTTTGGGCTTTTTGTCGCTGTCCGATACAGCGATTGCGGAAGAGCCGATGCGTATCTCTATGGAGGCGGATTCCGTTTCGGTTCGCCAGGGACTGCGCAGCATATTCTGCTATCGTTACGATGATGTACCTTTCAAGCCGTACGTGCAACAGTTGTATTCGCCGGGCGGGATTAACGTTTTGCGCGATGCGCCTTCCGACCACCTGCACCACCATGCGCTGATGTATGCGGTTGCAGTGGACGGCGTGAATTTCTGGGAAGAGCAAACAGATCCGGGCCGAGAACTGCACAAGCGTTTTGGCGATATGAGAATTGACAAGAATGGTGATGTGCCCGGCGCCGGATTCACCGAACAGATCGACTGGATCAATCCCAGCAGCCGGGAGCTGCTGCTGAAGGAACGACGCACAATCAAAGTCTGTCAAATGGATGACGTCAAGGCCACACTTTTGAGCTGGCAATCCAGCCTCGCAGTGCCATCGGGCAAGAAATCGATGACGCTCACAGGCTCGCATTATTTCGGTTTGGGTATGCGTTTTTGGGAGTCGATGGACACTGGGGGGCAATTTCTCAATGCAACGGGTGAGGCAGGCGATATCGTACGTGGCGCCGAAAGGCTTGCCCGGGCGGATTGGTGTGCCTATACCGCAGAGGCGGACGGCAAACCCGTAACAATAGCGATGTTCGGTCATCCGGAAAATCTGCGCCATCCGACGCATTGGTTCACGATGACGACCCCTTTCGCTTACCTGGCGGCAACGCTCAATCTGCACAAAGAGCCGCTGGAGGTGACTTCGGAGAAACCGTTGGTGTTGCGCTATGCAGTGGCTGTTTGGGACGGCCGGATCGACAAGAGCAAAATCGACGGGATTTACCGCCGATGGGTTGATGTTCAATAACGTCTTACAGATTTATAGATAAAATACTTTTATAGATTGGAGGCAAATTAAATGTTTAGGCGAATGGTAGTTCTATCTATCGTATTTGTGTGTGCATTGGCAGTTATCTCAGCCGGTCAGGAAAGAGTGCCCGTTAAGACCGACCTGCAGCGTCAGTTCGACAGGAATCAGGATGGTTTTATTGGTCCTGATGAACAGGCGATGCTTCGGGAGTTTTCTGAGGCGAGAGAACGGATTGAAAAACTCCAGGTGGAGGCACGAGAGTTCGAGGAGAGGGCCCGGCATATGAAGGCCGAGGCCGAGGAAATCGAGCGATCGCTTCAGCGCAGGTTTCGTGGGGCGCGCCCGGAAGAGGCGATTGAAGGGATGCGGAGGCAACTTGCCGAACTCAAGGAGGCTGCCGCGCGTGCTGAGCGAGAGGGTCGAGGCGATCAGGCCGACGAGTTCCGGCAGCAGGCAAAAAAGGTTGCCGGTCAAATCGAGCAGCAAGGGCAGCGCGGGCGGGATGAACGGCCCGACCAGCGGAGAAGTATGCCTCGCGAGGAAGCTGAACGCCGTGAAAGACGGATGGCCGAAAGGCCTCGTGCTGATGCGCAAAGAGTCGAAGTCGAGCGTCGACGTGAGTCTCCGCGAAGACAGCCGACAGACCGGGCCGAACAGATGGAGCGTCGAATTGCTGAACTTCGAGAGGGTGCGGAACGTGCCGAGCAGGAAGGTCGGCTGGATGAGGCAGAAAGACTCCGCCAGCAGGCTCGAAAGCTGGCCGTTGGTGTTGAAGAAAACGGGCGGCAGCCAAAAGTCCGTGATACGAAAGAACAAACCAAACGCCTGTATGCCATGGCCGCAGATGCCAAAGCGGCGGGGCAATACGACAAGGCCGACGCGTTTTACCGCGAAGCTAAAGAAATGGAGCAGCGTCTCACAAATATTGCCAAACCGAAGAAAGGCGTTGGTCAGGAGAATCGGTTGGAGCGTCAGGTCGAGCAGTTGCGGGACCAGGTGAACGGTTTGCGTAAAGAAATCGAAGAGCTCAAAGAGATTGTACGTAACAGGGCTACGGAACGTTGAATCTTAGTATTTGCCGATCGATTGCTAATATAGGCTCGGAGCAGTTGCCGGGCGAAAGATGATTCAAAACAATTTAGATTGACAACAAAGAGAAGGAGTAAGTTATGAAGACGAGTGCGATGAAAATTATTGTTTGCATATTTTTAGTGGCGATAGTTCTGGGCGTAAGCTGCTTCGCTGCGATGCAAGTTATAAAGTATGATGTGCACGATAAAACACGAGAGAATCCGACTGTGATAATGCCTCCCAGGCGATTGGGCCAGCCGCCTTCAGATGCGATTGTACTTTTCGACGGCGAGGACACTTCGCAGTGGGTCAGCGAAAGGAAAGGCGGCGGTGAGGTGCCGTGGAAAATTGAGAACGGTTATATGGAAGTTACCAGCAAAGGCGGCGGAATTCGCACTAAAAAAGCCTTCGGCAACTGCCAGTTGCATGTCGAGTGGCGTATACCGGAGGGTATCGATCCGGCAATCACCGACCAGAAACGGAGTAATAGCGGCGTCTTTCTGATGGACAGATACGAAGTGCAGGTGCTCGACTCCTACACCGAGAACAATTACAAGGACAACAGGACATACGCCGACGGCCAGGCAGCGGCGATTTATGGCTCGCATCCGCCGATGGTCAACGCCTGTCGGAAACCAGGCCAGTGGCAGACCTACGATATAAGCTTCATGCGTCCGTTATTCGATGAGAACGGCAAGCTTCTCCGCAAGGCGCGAATCACCTTGCTGCATAACGGCGTTGTCGTACACAATAACCTCGAAATCGAGGGCACGACTTCTCACAAGAAAAAGGCTGCATACACTCCACATGAGAGCGGCTATATCCATTTGCAGGACCACAATAATCCCATCCGCTTCCGGAATATCTGGATACGCGAACTGCCGGAACAGCCTTATCTGATTAAATGAGATGGACAATCCACGGATGACGAGCGATAAGGTAAAATTGCTGAGAATTCCGGCGTTATGTTTGATTCTTTGCCTGGGCTCATTGTGGTTGAATTCTGCTGCCCGGGCGGAGGATAGCTGGCCCATGCTGGCACATGATCCTGGACGCAGCGGGGCGACCTCGACGGAGATAAGGCCCCCGTTCGAGCGTAAATGGTACCGTTTATTTCCCGACGAGGGCTTGATGGCCGGCGTGCAGCCGATTGTTGCAGGCGGGAAAGTATTCGTCGGCACGATGGCAGGGACACTGCATGCGATGGATGACGCTACCGGCGAGGACGTCTGGGCGTTTGAAACGCCCGGCGCAATTCTCCATACGTGTGCTGTGGCCGGAAATAAGGTTTTTTTCGGCAATGCGGAGGGAAAAGTCTACGCTGTGGATGTCGCTGACGGAAAGCTCGCCTGGTCCGTCCAAACCAGTGCGGCGGTGTGGAATTCTCCGGTAATCCATCAGGGTGTGGTCGTGATTGGCAGTCGTGACGGCAAGGTTTATGCCATCGATGCCGACAGCGGCAGGATCAAATGGGCCGCACAGACCGGCGGACCGCTGCTCTCAAGCCCCGCTGTCGATGCGAATACAGGAAGAGTTTACATCGGCAGTGAGGATATGCGCGTCTATGCGTTCGACCTGGCCGGCGGCAGGCAATTGTGGCACAGCGAAAAGCTGCCGGGTGTCAGTTTCCGCGGTTATTATCCAGTCGTGGCGCCCGATGGTTCGGTTATGGTCACTGTGACGCCTGCTCTTTCGCTCGATTCGTTTAATCCGATCCTGCATGATATGGTTAAGGAGATTTTCGGGGACTTCGCGAGCTGGCGGCACACCAAAGAAGAAAACGACCGGCTGCGGCAGGAGAACTTCGAACTTATGCAGGAACCGGGTACCTATGAGGCGCAACTGGATTATATTCGCAAACGCCTATCCGACGAGCCGGCCTATCAGACTTTTTTTGTACTCGACGCCGGCACCGGCAAGCAGAAATTTGTTGCTCCGATTGTATACGCAGAGAGCATGAACGGAACCGGAGCCCTGCCTGTTGTCACGCCGGACGGCAAAGTAATCGTGAAATTCCGGGCATTGCTGCGCAGCCGCTATGAGCATTACTCGCCGTTTCTCAATGTCGGATACCTCGATACCTCTACCGGTCACATTACTCCTATCATGGATCAGTCGCGCACCTACGGCTGGCACAACAGCCTGCTGCTTGTGCACGATGAACAATGCCAGCTTGTCGTGGCAGGGCGGGTGCTTATCAATACACATCAGGACAATGTAAATGCAATGGATCTGGACACCCTGTCTGGATATCCGGAACCGTTTTGCCGAAATATCCACGAGCCGAAAGCCGGTGAGGCGGCCGGTATTTGGGCGACTCTACTTCGCGGCCGGACGCTTGCTGTAGGTAAGGAATGGCTTCCGCGGGGTACGGCTGTCTATGGTGGCGGCTCAGTGATCGATATGCCCGTATCTGTCGCCGGCAATAGTTTCTATTTCATACCGACTCATGAAATCAACGCCGGTGCTGCTGTGATTGCTTACAGAATGAAAACCGGTGGCAAAGCCGGTGAAGCCGCTGAAACACCCAATGCCGAATTCACCGAGGACGAGTGGAAGAAAATCCAGCAACTTCCCTGGGACTGGGATACATGTGAAATGCCAAGGCTGAACCATCTGACAAAGAGTCTTCCGGGCAAAATCCCGGGTACACGTCAGCAGCCGCTGACCGAGCAGGCAGCCGGATCCGTCAGTCGAATAACAGATGACCAGCTTGACCGGTTCATCTGGGAGACGCCCACTGTTGAGTTTGCGGATGTAAGGAATGACGCAAACCTAAAAAAAGAGCTTTCCCGTTCTGTAATAGAACTGATCTCCAAAGATTGGCGTCCTCTTGTATTTCCGCCGGGCAAGCATCCACGAGAGGCTTATCGTTTCTTTGCCGAGCCGACCGAGACCCTTTTGACCCTCGCTCGGGCATACGCATATCTTGACAGCACACTCCAGCAGGAAGTCAGGCAATACGTTGCGAGAATGAGCCGCCCCGGCGGCGCGTTGGATGGGCCGACGGGACAGCGTACGTATGAACCGGATGCAGGCGAGATTCGCTCCTTGTATGATATACCCGCTGAGCGGCTGTTTCGAGTGAACGATGATATTACCCGGCAGACAATTGCCCGGTTGTATCCGCAGTGGCTCTGGGCACATATGACCGGAGACTGGAGCAGGATCGAGGGCGACTGGAAGCGTTTGGGGGAACTTGTCGCCGAAGCGCCGAATAAAATAGAGGAGGATTGCCGCAACGGCTATCTGGCAGGGCTGATTGCCTATTGTCGAATGGCGCAGCGGATGCGAGATAATGCCGCGGTTGAAAAGGGCCTGGCTATCACACGTGCAGCGCTGCGTGAACGACTGGCTTACGAATTTGCCTATACGCGTGGCGGACTTATCACACAAGTACCGGTTTCACGCTCGATATTCTCACGCTGGAGACACCTGACACCGGAGATCGGCCGTTTTTGCGCCAGTTATGCAGGACAGACACACAAGCACCTGATGGATGTTTGCGTCGATTACCATCGACCTACATGGTACCTGGCGTGGGGTGTCGAGACGATGTGGCGGAATGAATGCCCTTTTGCATTTCCAACGATGTCCGCCGAAGTTTTTGCCGCGAAGGCTCTAATTCTTCATGAGCCTGCTGAAAAGCTTATAAGCTATCTCGATATTCCCTGGTGTAAAGCCGACCTGTTTTACATTCAAAAACTCGTCTTATGTATCGAGGCCTGCGGCAAAGTCAACTGGCAGAGCGAATCCATTTCGCAGTAGAACGATCATAATAGCAATTATTAATAATGGCTTCCGGCCAGAGCGCCCGATATAAATATGGTGTTGTAGTATACCCGAGCGGTATTTATTTTTGGGAATTGGGGTCCGAAGAAGTGTTTTTGCATAAAAATACCTGCGGGCAACTGTATTGTAATGATGCTGACGACAGTAAAATTTGCAATTCAGATGATCGGCGATCACAAAAAAAAAGTATTTGAATGGCTATATGTGGCTTCACATTAGTATGGCGCACATCGTCGGAAATCTCATTACACTCTGGATATTCGGTCGCTATTTAGTCTCCGCCGGTAAGCATGTCCCTTTAATGTTTTATCCGGTGCTTTTAATATTTTTTCAGAATTTTCGGAAATGTGGGGATTTTTTAGCGAATAGAGTTTGATCCATCAGAACTTGAATCACGATCGGGGCGTATAGATTGGTAGAAGAGTTTTTTTGAACGATTGAATTGGACCGGATTTAGGGAGATAAGAATTGACAACTCCAGGCAACGAAAACTCACTCTTGGCACCTTTCAAGGAGAATCTGCAAAGTGTCATCTACGGCAAGGATGAATGTATCGATGTTATGATTGTTTCGCTTCTGGCCGGGGGTTCTGTACTGATCGAGGATGTCCCGGGCGTGGGCAAGACAACCCTCGCCAAAGCTTTAGCAAAAAGTATTGAAGCCAAATATAGCCGGATACAATTTACGCCCGATCTGTTGCCTGCTGATATCCTGGGTTCTTCTATTTACAATCCGGTTAGCGGGGACTTCAAGTTTTCTCCAGGCCCTATTTTCTGTAATATCCTTCTTGCCGACGAGATCAATCGTGCTTCTCCCAGAACTCAGTCGGCCCTGCTGGAGGCGATGAATGAGAACCAGGCGACAATTGAAGGCCACTGTTATCCGCTATCCAAGCCGTTCATGGTGATTGCCACGGAGAATCCAATCGAATTCCACGGCACGTACCCATTACCTGAAGCCCAGATGGACCGCTTCCTGGTCCGGCTCCCCATAGGTTATCCGACGGCCGAAGTCGAGGTCGACATTCTCAAGTCACATGCCCATACCGAGCCGCTCGACAGAATTAAGCCGGTGCTGAAGCTTGAACAGGTCAGGCATATCCAGCAGGAAGTTACCAACGTTCATGTTGATGATGGTATCCTGGAATATATCGTTGAAATCGTTCATGCCACCCGTCACGATAATCGTCTTCAATTGGGCATCAGCACTCGCGGGACCCTGATGTTGTCCCGGGCGGCAAGGGCCCGCGCTTATTTCAAGAAGCGTGACTTTGTTATTCCCGACGATGTATTATGGCTTGTACCCTATGTGTTTCCGCATCGCATTCTTGTGACCTCTAAGACACGCCACAGCGGTACTACCGCCAGGCAGATTGTTATGGACATCGTAGGTCGTATCAAAGTTCCGGTTTGAGGAGGCGGCTGTCACGATGAGTAGAACGGATGCGAAATTACGTATTAGCTTGACCGATGCAGGCAAGATGATTCTTCGCGGGATCGGTTTTGTCGCTTTAGCTGCTTTAATTATTCCCGCCTTCGGTGTACTTTCTGCTCTGGTTTCGGTCATGCTGACGGCATTGGTCGTCGGATTTATTCTGCGGCCCAGAATCCAGGTTATCGGTAATCTGCCTGATCGTATCATAGTTAACCAGACAGCTCAGTTGAGGTACTTGCTTAAAAACATCGGCCGCTTTCCGGCCTACAATCTTTACCTCAGGTTCGATTCATTGCCCGAGTCGATAGAGCATGTCGATAACGGGTGCGTGGTTTCTCGTCTTAGATCAGGCGAGACTACCGAGATTACTGTTACAATAACACCTAACCGGCGCGGTTACTATCGAATCAAGCAGCCGGTGTGCCAATCCAGCTTTCCCTTTGAATTGTTCAGTTTCGGCGGGTCGCGTAATGATCAGGAAAATCTTATCGTACTTCCGGCCTTTTCATTGCTCCGAATCCTTCTCAGGCACCTGAATCCGCAAGCACGCTCCGATAGCTCTATATTCGCCGGCCGTACGGGAGCCTTCCCCGAATATGCGGGAAACCGTCCTTTTATACCGGGGGATTCCATGCGGAAAATCGATGCACGTGCCTGGGCTCGGTTAGCTGTGCCGGCTACTAAGGAGTACCACGAAAATTTAGACAACTACACCGCACTTGTATTAGATACCGGGGTATCCAAAGCCTTATCGCCATTAAAATCGGACGAGAGCAAAGAGCTCGAAGCTGCCGTCTCTCTTTGTGCTTCAGTGGCATTCACAATCAACGATGATTGTCTTATTGATTTGCTTTTTGCCGGCCCCGATCTGCATCAGTTCACCAACTGGCCCAGAAAGATGCGTCTCGACAAAATACACGAGATTCTGGCCGGTGTTGAACCATCTATGGATTATACCCCGGAGCAGATGGCTCCGATATTGACAGATCGTCTCGGTCAGATATCTGAGGTAGTTTTTATTCTGTCTGGCTGGAAGAAGGCATACGGGCAGTTGCTGGAGCTGGCTGGCCAGGCCGGATGCCACAGCACAGTCTTTGTAATCGGAGAAGCCGATAAAATAAATTTAGACCGGCACGAAATGGCCCGGACCGAAAATATCCAAATTCTGTCTCCTGACGAAATTTTGACAGAGCAGGTGATACAATTGTGAAGACACAAAAAACCATAGCTGTAATTATCATACTGGCAAGCTCGGTACTGACCGCGCTGGTCTCCAGTGATATTGCCTATCCTGCTATCCTTTGTATGTTGGGTCTCGTGGGTTTGCGGCGGCGCTTTACGTGGAATATCAGGCCGGAAAGACGCGTTATCACGTCATTTCTTCTGCTCTTTCTGGCGATGCTGTTTGCACTTCACTACAGCTATACCGGTGTCGCCGGTCGCGTCGCTTATGAACAGGCAGCGGCTTTCGCATGGCAAACAATCGCCCGATATTTTCTGGCTTCAATGATACTCATACTGTTTCTCGGGTCACCTCGACGACTGCCATTTTCGCTCGGATTGTTTCATATCGCTATTACGATTTCCGCCGGGCAGGTTCTTTTGCTTAATGATATGTATGTCGCATATCGGCTTTTAGAGCTGCTTTCCGTAATTCTGGTTTTGGTCTATGTAATGTCAGCACGTGAATCGACGGCCTTGCCCGTACCGAAACATATGGGACGCATGTCCCGAGGATTAGCTTTTGGCCTGATACTTATCGTTGCTGTAAACTGCGGTTGGATCGCAAGTTCGATACTCTATCGCCATGTAGAGGTTCTCAACTACCTGCCGGTTTGGTTTTGGAGAGGAACTGTTGCCGCCGATGGCCGGACCGGGGACCATGCTCGTGTCGGATTCTCCGACAGCGGCAGACTTTCCAGCGTTTTAATGATTAAGGGAGATCAGGATCCGACGCCGGTTCTCAGCATCGCCTCTGATAGTAGTCCGGGTTACGTAAGGGCCAGGGCATTTGATGTCTACCGTCAATCCCAATGGTATGAGGCTCCATACAAAGAGGTAATATTTCCGGAGAAAAATAGACTATCCAGTATGTATTTTGTCGGCGGCAGAAATCTTTTTCGGCTCCGCAGCACAGGCGATTCCAATTATGAGCACATGACCATCCGGCATGAATCCATGCTTGCCGATGCGGTGTTCTTTCCGCTGGGAACATCCTTTATTGAAGCGCCGTTCAACTATCTACAGCGGGACGACAACGATATCATTTATACTCCGAATTCACGGGCCGGCCTGAATTACCGGGTAGCTTATACGAATTCGGCTTATCAAAGAGTTCCTAACATCATCCAGAGACGCCGAATGCTCGATGTCCCCAGGGATCTCGATCCGCGTATCGGTCGGTTGGCAAGCAGTATCTTTGCGGGCTGTAACACGACAAGCGAAAAAACCGATGCTGTCATTAGACACTTTCGCTCTAATTACACGTATCTGCTCGGGCTGGATGCTCCATCCGATCGCGATAAGCTGACCTACTTTTTGCTTGAAGAGTCCACCGGATATTGTGAGTATTTTGCCTCCGGTGCTGCGATACTTCTGCGTCTGGCCGATGTGCCCACGCGGTATGTCACGGGCTTTCTGGCTACCGAGAAAAGCCCCCGGGGTGATATATGGGTTGCTCGGAACATGGACGCCCATGCCTGGGTCGAAGCCTGGGACCAGGAACAAAATCAGTGGACGATTGTCGAAGCGACAGTAGGGCAGGATCCGGTTACGACGTCCATCAGTGAACAAGCAGCAAGCACGAGCGGCGGTACCGGTGCTCTTATGACCCAGCTCTTACAGGCTTTGTATGAATATGGCCTTTTTGGCGTATTAGGCTGGTTGTTCAAGTTCTACAGCCTTCGTACCGGCTTAATTCTAATGTCGATTTTCCTTGGCACTGCACTGGCGGTGACCTTATCTCGACAACGCGAAACGAAGAAATCCCAAAGCCGGGCACAATCGATAGCGATGAACAATCCGAGTCTTATTGGTTTGCACAGGATGCTTGCACGGATGGATCGCAAAGTTAAAGCCGCGGGATTGCGAAGAGATATCAGCGAGACTCTGCACGCTTTCTCCGGCCGGCTCCGAAAACGAGACACGGGCGACGGGTTATGGGCGAAAATATCAGACTGGTATCTCGAATATGCTCACCTGCGCTATCGCAGTAAGATAAGCTCCGGACATCTGGAGCAGTTGCAGCAGCGTGCCCGAGGCCTGCACGACTCCTTATAAACAATGCCCGGAGAGGCTCGGAAGGATATATTTGACCTTTTCAAAAAATCCGGCCAGCTCCTTTTTAAGCTCGGCGTATTGACACGGGCTCTTCTATCTGAGGTTGTTGGCTTCGCTGTGTATGGGACCTTATGCAGATATCTGACGCAGCAAGGCAGGGATTCGTAATGTGAATATGAGTTGAAAAGTATTATACAGGAAAATTCCGAATTCATTCCAGCATACAAAAGCCTGGCGGAACTTCAAATGCGGCAAGGCAAGACAATCACGGCGATTGAAACGCTCCAGCATGCCATCACCGTTAATCCTGAGGATACTATGCTGTTGAATAATCTCGGCATGTACTGGGTAATCCGGCGTTATTACGAAATTGTGCTCTGAAGATATTTCCTAAGGCTGCTGGTATCATGCCCGAAAATGTGAAGTACCGGGAGAACATGGATGTTGATTTAGGCTTGATAGGCTGCTATGAAGAGTCGCTATCTCTATTGAAGCAAGTGCTGCCTGAAGATCAGGCAAATCATAATTTGAGTATGCTCCGGAAAGATAAAAATCTTTTAATTTGACATAGCAAAATATATTTTAATAGTATTAGTATTATACAAATACAGTTATTTTGAGATTGCTTAAAATACTGTGATTAGGATTTTCGGGAAGCAGGTGAACGTATTTCTTATCAGAAATTCTTATTTAGAGGACTCAATAGAAAAGTTATCCGATTCGCCGCATCTCGTCTGGTGACAATATTTTGTATTGTGATCTTAGCGGCAATCCTGTCACGATCGGCCATGACAGCCGAGCGTTCCGGCGATCAAATGCGAACGAGTCAGACTCAAGGTGCCGCCAATCCGTTGATCGAGCCTGGCTGGTTTCCTCCCGATTTCGAGTTGCCCAGATTGACCTTTAGTACCGATGCAGCCGGTAAAAATGTTGGCCTTATAAGTGAAAAGGATACGATCAGACTATCAGCTTTTCGAGGAAAAAAACCTGTTTGCCTGATCATGTCCAGCTATACGTGACCTCCTTTCACGTCCCGTGCTGCGGACATTGAAAGATTGTACGTGTCGTACAATGATCAAATCCAGTTTCTGATAGTGTATATCCGTGAGGCTCATCCGAACTTATTAAAGGAGGGCAACAAAACAGGTATTGTTGGCAGGCCCAAAACTATTGTTGAGCGAGTCATTCTTGCGACCGAATGTGTCGCTAAGTATAAATTCACCATCCCGATGGTCATCGACGGCATAGATGGCAAGGTCAATCGCGAATATAAAGCGGCTCCTGTCCGCGTAACCATCACCGATATTGACGGCAAGGTTGCCTTTTATGCTGGCCGGGGGCCAGCCGACTTCCGACTCGGTCCTGTAGAACGCGTTCTCAAGAAGCTGATCGCAAATGCCGGCCGTATGCCGCCACCACCAGTGCCACAATGGAGTCAGCCGGTAAATGGCTTGCGGTCTGGACTCAGCTTTGATCCTGAAAATCCGGTTGTTGGTGAGCAGGTTGCTGTTCAGTTGAAATTCGAGAACATAACTGACAAACCCATTAATCTCTACTTCCAATCCGCTGACGCCATTAAACAGCTCGCAATAAGTAATGACAATGGGCAAACTTTGAAGATGGAAACCTCCGGCGATAGCCGTATGTCTCGCATGCGCAGACGGAGCCGCAGTCCCATCCAAGAAATCGCGCCAGGACAAGCTTTTGAAACTGAAATCGAAGGAGAAATCGTTGCCGCTTCGGACCAGGCCACTTTTACTGCTGGCCGGTTCCATGCCATCTACAAACTCGAAGTGAATGATGAAACACTGGCTCAGATCGAGCCGGCTCCCGCGCAACCCGTTTGGACCGGAAAACTGAGTTCCGGTACCTGCATACTCGAGGTAACCTCATCCCCGCCCGCAGGGTGTATTGATTGTCACGGCGGCGAAGATTATCACCACAGGGAAACCCACAATTGTGAAAGATGCCATATAGGAGAGGTTGGCAGCGATAGCTTTGACGTCAAGACTGAGGCGTGCGGCCGATGCCATCCTCGGGATGGTGTGTACGGCCGCCGGCAAATCCTTGGGCAGGGCGGAGAGTTCGATATGGCGTCCAGGCACATTTCCGGAAAGATTGAGGACGAAGATTGCCTGTTATGCCATGACAACCGCCGGCATCGCAGCGGTGTTGTAAGTCTCATTGATCCGGATTCCGGTGGCAAAAAACCGTGGACTGGTAGCCTAACGGAATTCTGTCTGACTTGCCACGATGGTGACCCGCCTGCCAATGTATCATTCCCAGCAAAATCTGTCGGATCAGGTTACGATAAATCGAAGTTCCCTGTTTCAACTGATGCTCTGAACGGACAAGATTGCAGTGGTTGTCATAATACCCATGATTCATCGTACCCGTCGCTGCTGAAAGATATACACCATCCTTGAAAAGAACCGATGGAGCGAATATTCTCGGCGATTGTACCTTTTGCCGTCTGTAAAATCTTATTTCGAGTCGAAATTTCGGGTAATTCTATTCCTCTCTATAAAACCTGGCCTCAAGAATCCCATCGAAAAAAGATAGCAGCTTTGTGGATGAATGTTGTTTTTTCTTTTGTTACGGATATATGTAGATTATACTTATATGAATCGGAACTAATACAAAACTAAAATCGTTATTCAGGATTTTTGGAGACAGGCGATGTCCTATGGGCGATTAGCAAGGTTTATGACAAATAAAAAGAGAATCGGAATCTCAGCGGCGACGTTTGCAGTGTTCTTGATTTTCGTTCAATCTATTTGTCTTTGCGCTCAGCCGCAGCAGACTCCCGTAGCGGGCGCCGGCCAGACTCAGGATGCCAACTCGGTTAGCGCGACTACTCCGGTCCCTCAGGACGCCCCGATTATCGATATGGCTGCTCAGCTCAATGACGAACAGCTCAAGGCTAAGAAAAAGCAAATCTCCGAATCGCAGGAACTAAGCGACGAGGTCAAAGCGAAAATCACTGATGCTTACGATAAGGCAATCGCTCAACTGAAATTGACGACTGACGTTGAAGCTAACAAACAGCAATATAGTCAGAGAAGGAAAGAAATACCAGATACTCTGTCAAAGATCAAAGAATTGCTGGCCGGGCAGACGACTGTTGCTCTGCCCGAGGCGGCGCCAGAAATCACATTGGTACAAGCCGATCAGGCTCTTACCGCCGCAAGATTGGCCCTTGAGGAAGCCAGGAAAAACGTAGCCACCTGGGAAAACGAGCCGAAGAAACGCGCCGAACGGCGTACTAAAATCCCTGAGGAAACGAATACCGCCAGGCAAAACCTTGAAGAAGTCAAAACCAAACTTGCGACTCCCGAGACAGAAGGTCAGAGAACCGAACTGACGCAGGCCAATCGAACACTGCTGCTTACTCAGCAGCGCACGCTGGAAAGTCAGATAGCCGCAAATACCGAAGAGCTGCTTTTCTATGATGCTGCCGGTGATTTGCTGTCGGCCAGAAGGGATTTAGCGGCCCGGCAATTGGCGGCGGCGGAAAAGATGGTTGAATTCTGGCAGCAAAAGGCCGGCGCCCTGCGGCAGAAAGAAGCCGAGGCTGCCAAGAAAGAGGCCATTCGCGCTAAAGAAGAGACTAAATACGACCACCCCGCGATTCAGGCAATCGCCGAAGAAAACGTCAAGCTCGCGGGAATCCAGACTGAACTGGGGGCCAAGGTCCAGACTGTCACGAAGTATTCCGAGGAGATTGACGCGAAGCTTGCCGCAGTGAAAAAGGGCTTTACTGAGTTGCGTGCCAAAGTCGAGACGGCCGGGAGAGTCACGGATACCATGGGAATGGTTTTGCTGGGCCAGCGCGAAAAGCTGCCGAACATAAGAGAGAACCTCCGGAAAATGCGAGGCCGACCATCGGAGATCTCGCTGACTCAGTTCCATGAAATGGAGCGTGACAGGCAATGGTCGGAACTCAGCGATCTTACAGATGAGATGGAAGCCATTCTTGCCCAGTTCGATTCTACTGTTGGCCAGACCGAACGCGAGGCTATCCAGAAGCAGGCAACCAGCTACTTCGAGAGCCAGCGTAAGACGCTCAGGACGATTGCCGACCTCTATGGGGACTATTCCGCAAAGCTGGCGAACCTCGATGCCAAGGAACGTGAGTACGTGGACACGGTCCGGGAGTATGCGGACTTCATCGATGCGAACATTCTTTGGGTCAAGAGCAGCCTGCCGTTGCGTTTATCCGACCTTCGCGAGAGCGTCTCTGCTTTGGGTTGGTTATTTTCCGTTGGCAACTGGCGCCAGGTTGCATCTGTTCTGTGGGTGGATTTCAAGAGTAATATATCAGTTTATCTGGCGTCCCTGCTGGTTGTCGTTTCTTTGGTCATACTTCATCCGAAAGCGCACATAGTCATCGAGGCTCTCAGCGAAAAAGTCCGTCAGGTTCAGACCGACAGTTTCCTGCATACGTTCAAGACGCTAGCGCTGACGGTTTTTCTGGCGGGGACGTGGCCTGTCGTTTTGTTCCTGTTGTGGTGGCGTCTTAGCGCGGCCGCAACGGACAACGACTTCTCGCAGGCGCTATCTTCAGGTTTGCTGGCGCTTGTGCCGGTTGTTTTCATGCTAAGTTTCCTGCGGCACTTTGCCATGCCCCATGGCCTGGCTCAGGACCACTTGCGGATGCATCAGGAGCCGCTGTCTTTTCTCTGGCGACTGCTCGGCTGGTACCTCGTGCTGGTGATTCCGATCACATTGATCGTCCAGATCACGCAGGTCCAGCAGAAGGACGAACTGTGGTATAACTCGGCGGGTCGTCTGTTCTTCATAGCGGAACTGATTTTGCTGGCGCTGCTGCAATTGCTGCTGCTGCGCCCCATCGGGCCATTGATTGGACCCTACCTCAAGCAGAGGCAGGGCGGTTGGCTGGAACGTCTGCGCTACCTCTGGTATCCGCTGAGTTTCATCCTGCCGGTGACGTTTGCGATTCTGGCCGGAATGGGCTATTTCTACGCGGCCAGGCATCTTTTTGAGAAGCTGGTAGTCACAATCATCCTGATTCTGCTGGTGATCCTGGTCAGAGCTATGTTCGTTCGCTGGCTGATGGTCGCTCAGCGCAAACTTGCCCTGCTTGAGCGGCAGAAACGCGAAGCTGCCGCACAGGAGACGCAAGAGCAGTTGGAATCTGCTTCTTCGGCAGAGCCGCCGCAGAACAAGCCTAAAGACGACGAAACCACAATATTTCAGATATCGAGGCAGACGCGGCGGCTTATCGATGCGCTGACGTTTCTGATTCCGTTGGGTGGAATCTGGTACGTCTGGAATGATGTCCTGCCGGCCCTGGGCGCCCTGGCTAAAATTGAACTGTGGAAAATGGGCATCGATTATACCGTAACTCTTGGATCTCTGACGATGGCTATTGTCGTGGTTGTGTTTACGGTGATTGTAACACGAAATGTCCCCGGTTTGCTGGAAATCGTCATCTTGAGGCGACTTCCGCTCGACCGCGGCGTCCGCTTCGCCATCATTACGCTTTTCCGTTATACTCTGGCCGTTGTCGGCACTGTAATGGCCTTCAGTAAGATCGGAATCGGCTGGTCGAAGGTCCAGTGGCTAGTCGCCGCTATGACCGTCGGCCTTGGCTTCGGATTGCAGGAAATATTTGCCAACTTTGTCAGCGGTCTGATTATCCTGTTCGAACAACCGATCCGTGTGGACGATGTGGTGACCATCGGCGATGTTACGGGAAAAGTATCTAAGATCAGGATTCGGGCAACGACTATTCGCAGGTGGGATCAGCGCGAGCTTATCGTGCCCAACAAAGAGTTCATCACCGGACACCTGATTAACTGGACCTTGTCGGACAACGTTCTGCGCCAGGAGTTTACCGTAGGTATCGCCTATGGATCGGATATTGCCAAAGCCGAGAAGATTCTCTATGAGGTGGCCAGGGCCAATCCTCTGGTCCTGGCGGACCCTGCGCCGGTGGTTATTTTCAAATCTTTCGGGGACAGCAGCTTGAACTTCGATCTGCGATTGTATATCTCCGGGATGGATAAATGGATGACCGTTTGGCATAAGACCAACTGTGCCATCGATACAGAATTCCGAAAAGCCGGCATCGAAATCGCATTTCCACAGCGAGATCTTCATATCCGCTCGGTGGATCCTGGCACATACTTCAATATGAACAAGCCGGTAAATTAGCCCGGTTTTTCTCGGGAAATCTCTCTATAAAAGTCCGTAATTGGGCAAGTTTTATCGTTTTTTTTACGCAATTCTATTTATTTAAGGTGTGATTACTGTCTCCTGTGAGACTAATGTCCAGAGGATTTTCCTTGGCAGTGAAAGGGTTAATTTGATATAAATAATAATGGTAATGTATAGGCATTTTTGACCTTATAGAAAGCTGAATTTTATAGTTTTTGAAATATTTGCTTTTTTAACACTTTTTTATGAGGAGGGTTCTTATGTATAGAAGGTTAGTTTGTTTAGCTGCTTTTATTCTGGTATCAGGTCTGATTTTTGCCGTTACAGCCAGCGCCGAACTTGCCGGCTGGTGGAAGCTCGATGAGAGTTCCGGCAATATCGCCTTTGACTCCAGCGGTAACGGCAACGACGGCAATCTCGAAGGTGATCCGCAATGGGTGGAAGGCAAATTGGGTGGTGCACTGGAGGGAGACGGTACCGGCGACTATATTCGGATTCCTCACAGCGAGAGTCTGAATATCAGCGAGGCGGTCACCATTACGATGTGGCTGTTCGGAGGCTTACCGCCGGATCAGCCCATGTGCAAGGGCACTGGTGGTGGAGCCTGGCAGAGCGGTCTCGGAATACGTCTGGACGATAATCCCAGCCGGGCTATAGATTTTCGCGGCCGTACCAGTGGAGCCATTGGTCTCAATTCAGTCACTACCGTCCCGAGCGAAGAGTGGTATCATGTCGCAGTAACGTTCGACTTGAACGCTCAGGGAAACAATCAAAAGATGTACATCAACGGCGTTCTGGATGCGGAGAAGCGAGTGGAGACACCCCTGGCTACAAATACTGAGGATCTGCTAATCGGCGCCGATGCTTATGAAACGACGCGATGGCATTGGCAGGGAATGATCGACGATGTCCGCATCTACAACGAGGCTTTGCCGGAAGGTCAGATTCTGACCATTATGCAGGGCGGCGGGGCGGTATATCCGTTTGCCAGCCGGCCCAATCCTGCGGACGGGATCCTTTATGAGGATACATGGGTGAGCCTTAGCTGGCGGGCGAGCGATTTTGCCGCCTCACACGATTTGTATCTCGGCGATAATTTCGACGACGTCAACGACGGCTTAGGCGATACATTCCAAGGCAATCAGACTTCCCTGTTTTTTGTTGCCGGCTTCCCCGGATTCCCGTATCCGGATGGCCTTGTCCCCGGAACGACTTACTACTGGCGGATCGATGAGGTCAACCAAGCCGAGCCGAACAGTCCGTGGAAAGGCGATGTCTGGAGCTTTACTGTGCCTCCTAAAAAAGCCTATACCCCCGTTCCGGCTGATGGCGCCGAGTTCATTGGCCCGGATGTGAAGCTTAGCTGGACGGCAGGTTTCGGTGCGAAATTGCACACCGTGTACTTCGGCGAAGACTTCGAGACTGTGGCAAATGCTGACGGTGGTCAGTCGCAGGGGGGTTCGACATATAGTCCCGGCACGCTCAAATTGGCTAAGACGTACTACTGGCGTGTCGATGAGTTTGATGCCGTGGGTACTTTCAAAGGCGATGTCTGGAGCTTCACAACTGAAGGCGCCGTAAGCGGTCCGAATCCGGCCAATGTCGCCGTGGGTGTTAAGCCCACAGTGGTTCTCGGCTGGGATGCGGGAGCTGTTGCCGAGTCGCATGATGTGTACTTCGGCGCGGATGCGGACGCAGTACAGAATGCCACGAACAGCTCACCTGAGTATAAGGGAAACAAAGTACTCGGCGAAGAGAGCTATGACCTCGGTAAGCTTTCATTAAATACCACGTACTACTGGCGTATTGATGAAGTAAACGGCGTCAATCCCGATAGCCCGTGGATCGGCAACGTATGGAGTTTTGAGACGGGCGATTTCTTCGTTCTGGATAATTTTGAGTTCTACGATGCCAACGACAATCAAATCTGGTACGCATGGCACGATGGGCTCGGTTACGGCTCACCCGATTCTCTTCCGTACTTCGGCGGAAATGGCACTGGCGCAGCGGTTGGTGACGAAACAACCGGTTCTTTCATCGAGGAAACCATCGTTCATGGCGGCGGCCAGTCGATGCCGCTGTTCTACGATAATAATAAACAGGGATATGCCAGGTATTCGGAGGCCGAGATGGCTATGACGGCCCAGCCGGACTGGACCGAAGAAGGGGTTGCTGAATTGTCACTTTGGTTCCGCGGTAATCCGGAATCTGTCGGAAGTTTCATAGAATCTCCGGCCGGAACATACACAATAACGGCGGCCGGCGCGGATATCTGGGGCGGCGCCGATCAGTTCCACTTCGCCTTCAAGATGCTTGTCGGCGTCGGGTCAATTGAAGCCAAGGTGCTGAGTGTCGGTAACACGGATGCCTGGGCAAAGGCGGGTATAATGATCCGTGAGACGCTGGATCCTGGTTCCAAGTTTGCAGCAGTGTATATCACGCCAGGCAACGGATGCAGATACCAGGCGCGAATTGATACCGGCGTTAACGCCACAAGCGACACCGCCGTAGCTTCGGCGGAACAGATAGCAATAACTGCACCGTACTGGATTAAACTGGAACGTGACGTAGCGGGTAACTTCAGAGGCTACTATTCGGCCGACGGAACCACCTGGCGAACGATGACATGGAATCCGCAGAACATATCGATGAGTTCGAACGTCTATATTGGTTTGGTGGTTACTGCGCACAATGCGGCTGCGACCTGCGAAGTCAAATTCTCCAATGTCAAGGTGGCCGGATCTGCCGATCCGCAGTGGACGAACCAGGATGTGGGGATCGAAAGCAACAGTGTTGAACCGCTGTATGTGGCTGTATCCAACAGTACAGGAGATCCGGCTGTAGTGTATCATGATGATTCTAACGCCTCATTAACAGAAACGTGGACTGAGTGGGTTATCCCGCTCCAGGCCTTTGCCGATCAGGGCATCAACTTGACCAACATTGACGTGATCGCGATTGGACTTGGTACTCAGGGCAATATGACGGTTCCCGGCGGTTCGGGCAAAATGTATATTGACGACATACGTCTATATAAGCCGAGTGAGGCTGCTGAGTAGTAAAATCCGCCGTAGCGTAAATAAAAGCACAACTTGAATGATTTCGGGACCTATGCTAATAAGTTTGGCATAGGTCCCCTTTTGCTGCATTAGTCTTATAATTCAAAGCCATCCTTCATGTAAGCTTGCAGAATAGTTGTGTTTCTGCAATGAATCTTATATACTGGCTTGACTCAAAATCAGGAGTGTAGCTGAGTTGATTTTGGGTCACAAATATAGGTTTGAGTATAAGGCTATATATAGGATTTAATGTCTGCGTTTCTCTTGTAAAAATATCATCTGATGTTCTTTGGAAAGGATATGAAAATGAAGCACATTGAACTGAAGAAGTTAAGTTCTGGAGTGGTGCCTGTCGTGAGAATTCTTTTCTTTTTTGCTGTCGCTTTGATAGTCAGCTATGCCTCGGCCTCGACTGTAGAGAGTGCCGAGAGACAGCAAGCCCGTACTAACAGGCTGGTAATTCATGCCGACAAAGGCAAGGAGACAATCAGCAGGGACATTTACGGTCACTTTTCCGAGCACCTCGGCAGATGTATCTACGAGGGTTTCTGGGTCGGCGAGGACTCGCCGATTCCGAACACGCGCGGCATTCGCAACGATGTGGTCGAGGCGCTCAGGAAAATTCAGATCCCGGTGCTGCGCTGGCCGGGCGGCTGCTTCGCCGATGAGTATCACTGGAAAGAAGGAATCGGCCCGCGCCAAAGCCGTCCTGCGATGATCAATACCCACTGGGGTATGGTCAAAGAGACCAATGCTTTCGGCACCCATGAATTTCTGGATTTGTGCGAACAGCTCGGATGCGAGGCGTATATCGCAGGTAATGTCGGGTCCGGAACGGTCGAAGAGATGCAGGACTGGGTCGAGTACATGACGTTTGACGGGGACAGCGAGATGGCCAATCTTCGCCGGGCGAACGGCCGTGACAAGCCTTGGCGCGTGAAGTACTTCGGTGTGGGTAATGAAAACTGGGGCTGTGGAGGCAACATGACCCCCGAATACTACGCCGATCTATACAATCGTTTCCAGACCTATGTCCGCAGCTATTCCGGCAACCGGATTGTCAAAGTTGCGTGCGGTCCGGGCAGCGAGAATTACCACTGGATGAATGTCGTGCTGGAACGTGCCAATCGAAGAATGGATGCAATCAGTCTGCATCACTATGTTAGGGGATCGGGCAACTGGACGCGAAAGGGCAGTGCAACCAGGTTCGATGAGAAAGAGTGGTTTGCGCTGATGAAGAACACGCTCACCATTTACCCGCTTCTGAAAAATAATATCGAGATCATGGACAAGATCGATCCTCGCGGGCGTACGGGTTTGTATGTTGATGAGTGGGGTACGTGGTGGGACGCTGAACCCGGCACCAATCCCGGCTTTCTGTACCAGCAGAACACGCTTCGAGATGCGGTTTCGTGTGGAATATTCCTGAACGCTTTCAATACGCATTGCCGTCGTGTCCGAATGGCAAACATCGCTCAGACTAACAATGTTTTGCAGGCGATGATTCTCACAAAGGGCGAAAACATGCTTTTGACG
>Ga0210003_1001208_pt1 | contig 22857 bp, 22 predicted proteins | sample LantaG_FD_182804 | JGI IMG/M metagenome (GOLD analysis project Ga0210003, IMG submission 182804) | Deep subsurface microbial communities from Baltic Sea to uncover new lineages of life (NeLLi) - Landsort_02402 metaG (SPAdes) (version 2) | ecosystem: Environmental > Aquatic > Marine > Oceanic >... | reverse complement strand
GGGAGAGAGTGGGTGGGGAGAGAGAGAGAGAGAGAGAGAGAGAGAGAGAGAGAGAGAGAAGTGAGCGAGAGCGAGCGAGAAAAGTCATCAAGAAAAATAAAACTCACTTGCCCCTTCCCCCCCCCTCTTCTCTTTCTTTCTCCAAACCACCTCCAATTCCACAGGTCTACAAGCGCGCCCTCGACGTGGAGTACTCCCTCAAGATGAAGGCCTCCCGCGCCGTCTTCTCCGAGATCGCCAAGAGGTTCTCGACGATGCCGTTCGCGCTCCGGGCGCTGGCGACGCCCGGCGCCCGTTTGGGGGTCATCGAGTGCGTCAACCATTACTTGCTGCAGGCCTACCCCGTGCTGCACGAAAGGGCTGGCGAGCGCGTGGCGCAGCTGAAGACGACCGTGCTGCTGATGCCCAACGGGAGCGACAGGATCACGCAGGCGCCGCTGCAGGCGTTCGAGTCGGAGAAGAAAATCGAGGACGAGCTGGTCAAGAAGCTACTGGCGACGAGCCTGAAGCCGAAGAAGAAGAAGCCCGCTGCTGCTGCTGCAGCGAAGCCTGCTGCTGCTGCTGAGGCGAAGCCTGCTGCGTAGGCAAAGAGGGAAACAAAGGGTGGGAGGAATTCATTTTTGTTGTTTGGTGTGTTTTTTTCGTTGAAAAAAAGAGAGAGAGAAAGCGAGAGAGAGAAAAGAAAGAAAGAAAAAGCGAAGAGAGACAGAGAGAGAATGTTATTTCCCCAAATTTTCACCCACCTTTCTAGCCCCCAATCCTACTCATCTCTCTTGGTGTTTTTTTGAATTCTTTTCTTTTTGTTTTACAAGTGGGTTTTCAGTGCGGAGCAGTGCGCGGGGGTGTTTCAATGGTGATGAAAAAAAGAAAAAAAATCATAAAAGTTGAGAGAGCAGCTCCGTCGCCCGCTCCAGCAGAAGAGGAGGCAACCTCTTCTCCGTCGAAGAAGCCGCGACGACAACCGCCTGCAGCGCCTCCCTGGCCCCAGCGGCGCGGAGCGCCTCCGCGGCCTGCTGCGGCGATGGCTTCCCCGCATCCAGCGCGAGCGAGAACACGTCGAGCGCTGCAGCAGCGGCCGTGGCGGCGGCGCTCTCGTCCTCCTCAGCAGCGGCCTCCTCAGCGGGCAGCTGCAGCGGCAGCAGCAGCAGCAGCAGCTTCGCCGCTCCTTCGAGCACTCGCCCTCCCCCCGACGACGACGACAGCAGCTGCAGCAGCAGCGCCCCGCACTGCTCCGGGTCCGCTGCGTCTTTTTCCATTCCACCGCAGCAGACGGCAACGAGAAGAGGCAGAGCCTCTTTGGCGACGAGACAGGCGAAGAAGAACTCGTCTTCTTCTTCCTTTCCCTCGTTGGCAATTTCCGCAAACTTCGCCACCGCCGCGGCCGCGGCTCCCCCCGCGCCCGCAGCAGCCACCGCCTCCGGCTCGACCGAGGCCAGGCTCGACAGAGCCCATGCCGACTCGGCGGCGAGCGAAGCGTCAAAGGCAGAAGAAAGAGAGGAAGGAGGAGATCGACTTTTTTTCTCGAGCAGAGCAACCAAAACGCCGAGGCAACTTTCCGAAGAAGAGGCGGCAATCGCCCTGACGGCGCGCAGCGGCGCCCTGCTCGCAAAGTGCCCGCAGAGGCGAACGAGGGACGCGAGGAGAGGAAGCTCCTGCTCGTTTTCGTCGTCAGCGACGGCTCTTAGCCTCTCGCAGAGCGCGGAAGCTAGCCCGGCGCGAGCAAGCTCCGCCGCCGCCGCCGAAGCCGAAGCAGCAGCAGCAGCAGCAGCGCTCCCGCTCCCTCCGGCCGCGACGGCGACCGAGAGCGCCCAGGGCAGCTCGGCGCCCCCCGTGCCGTTGCGGAGAGCGCGGGCGAGCCCCTCGGAGACGCCCGGGCGGGACAGCAGCGAGCAGCAAGGGGAAGAAGAAGGAGATGAGGTGGTGGTGGTTTTGTCGTCGCCGTCGCCGTCGGAGGAAAGGGTCGAAAGGCTCATCCCGAGGGCCCACGTCGCGGCCTCCGCGAGTTGGTTCCTGCCGCCTTTCTCTCCCACTTCTTCTCCTTCTTTTTCTTTCTCCCTCCTCGCGGCCTCGGCACAGACGACGTCAGCGAGGGCGAAGAGGGTCCCCGTTGAGAGGAAGCGGGAGGCGGGAGACCGAAGAGAAGGAGACTTCGAAGAAGGAAAGGTCGCCGCTGCCGCCGAAACGGCGGCAGCGACATTTCCCAGCGCCCAGGCCGCGAACTCGGCCGCGCGGCGACGAAGGGGGCTGCTGTCACCGGAACTGCTGTCGGCACCGCCGCTGACGACGAGCGCGAGCGGGGCGCAGCACTGGTCGAGGAGCAGGTCGAGGAGGAGCGGAGGAGGAGGAGGAGGAGGGAGTGGCTTCGCTGTTGTCGTCGTCGTCGTTGCCTTTTCTCCTTCTTCTTCTTCTTCTTCCATCGGAGCTGCTGTTGCTGCTGCTTCCTCCTCCTGCTGCTGCTCGGCGGCGGCGGCCACGGCGAGCGCCCCCAGAGCCCAGGCCGCCTCTGTTGCGGCTTCCTCGCTCGCGAGCCCGTGCTTGCTCCGGTTTCGAGCGAGAGCGGGAGGAGGCGGCAGCAGCGCGCGCTCCACCAGCAGCGGCAGCGTGGCCCTGAAGTCGGCAGCGGCGAAGGCAGCTCTTGGGAAGGGCTCGGACGAGGAAGAAGCGACGACGAGGGCGCGGCGGAGCCTGCGGACGGCCGAGAGCAGAAGCGGCGGGTCCGCAGAGAGCCCGCGGAGGTCCTCTGCAGCGCTCCTCAGCTCCTCCGCCGCCGCCGCCGCGGAGGTCGAATCCATCGCTGCTTCCGTCGCCGTTGCCTCTCCTCCTTCATCGCGGGGTGCTCTTCCCCCTCGCCGCTGGCGAGCAGAGGCCAGGAGAGAGAGCCTGCTGGCCGACGCGAGCGAGGCGAGGGCCTGTGTTTTTTTTGTTGTTGTTGAAAGTCGAGGTCGAAGAGGTCGAGAGAGAGAGATGTCTTGTCAGTTTCTTTTTTCCTTTCCTTTCCTTTTCCGTTCCCAGCAGCCTCGACGACGCCCCTCCGATCCCTGTCCAAAAGGTCCAGATCCGGACCACTCACATGCCGCCTCCGATCCGTCCCGGAGAAATGGGTCGGGAAGGGCGCGCGGTGGTGGTGGGGCTCCATGCGGAGAGTCTTGAAAAAAAAAACTTTTTTTTTCTTGAGTTGTGAAGATGATCTCTCACTTTTTCCCCTGACGACGACGACAACAAATCACCATGCCCTTGCTCGCCTCTTCTTCGACCGCTCCGCTGAGCCCGGCTCGGCAGAGCGGCCTCCTCCTCCGGAGAGGGGCCGCGTCGACTGCCTCTGCGAGCGTGACGCAAGCGAGGGGATGCCTGTCCACGCTGCTGCCCCTGCCGACGACGGCGACGACGAGAAAGCCATCATCATCGCCCTTCCTTCGGCGACGGAGCCCGATCATCGGCGTCCGACCTCCTCCGTCGCCTCAGAGACGCTCCCACCGAAGCAACGGCAAAAGCGGCGCTTCGCCGTTCACCACCACCGCTGCGGCGACGACGAAGAACGCAGCAGACAAATCCGGCGACCTCCCCGAGGGCGCCTCCGCCGACATCAGGGTCATCGCGGCCCGGGCGTGGAAGGTCCGTTTTTCTTTTTTTCTCCATTTCAAAGAGAAAAAAAAACGAGTTTCTCTCTCTCTCTTCTTCCTTCCTCTTTTCTCCATCTCTTTCTCACTTCACTCACTCCACCCCCCCTCTTCTTCCCCTCCCCACTCCCACCAAAACAGCTCGCCAAGCCCTACTGGACGGACCCGGAGACCGGCTCCTCCGCGAGGTGGAAGCTGGCCACCGTCGTCGGTCTCACGCTCGGCACGACGGGCGTCTCGGTGCTCTTCAATTTCTTAGGCCGGGACTTCTTCAACGCGCTCTCGGAAAAGGACACGGTGCGGTTCACCCAGATGCTGTTCAAGTGGCTCGGGGCCATCGGCGCGGGCGTGCCCGTGTTTGTCCTGCGGGACTTCTTGCAGTCGCGGCTGGCCCTGGACTGGAGGCAGGACCTGACGGAGAAGCTGACGAGCGATTATTTGTCTGGCAGGGCCTTCTACCGGGTCGCGGCGCAGGGCACGGTGGACAACCCGGACCAGAGGATTGCTGCCGACGTCGGGTAAGAGGGGAGAAAGAGAAAGAGAAAGAGAGAAAAAAGAGAGGAGAGAGAGAAGGAAAGAGAGAGAAGGAGAGAGAAGGAAAACGAACCCCCTCTCTCACTCGAACAAAAATGGAAAAAAAAATCTCTTTCTAATAGCCAATTCACCGACGCGGCCCTGGGCCTCTTCCTCACCTTACTCGCGGCCCTCGTCGACCTGGTCTCCTTCTCCGGCATCCTTTATTCCATCTATCCCCCCTTGTTTGCTGCGCTGATCGTCTACAGCATCGGAGGGACGGCGGTCTCCCTGTATTTGGGGAAAGCCCTCGTCCCTCTCAACTTCAAGCAGGAAGCGGCGGAGGCTGATCTTCGGTACGCGCTGGTGCGCCTGCGAGAGAACGCCGAGGCCGTCGCCTTCTACGGCGGGGAAGCTCGAGAGGCGGCCACTCTGAAACAAAGGCTCGCCGCCGCCGTCGCCAACGGCATCGACCTGCTCGCTACCTCCCGCAACCTGTCCTTCTTCACCTCGATGTACCGCTACGTCATCCAGATCCTCCCCGCCGCCGTCGTGGCTCCTCTTTACTTCAAGGGCAAGATCGAGCTCGGAGTGATCAACCAGAGCGCGTCGGCGTTCAACCACGTTTTGTCCGACGTGTCGCTCGTCGTCTATCAGTTGGAATCTTTGGCGGGTCTCTCGGCGGTCATCGACCGGCTGGGGGAGTTTGTGGAAGCCGTCGAGGACGCAGGGGGCGCCGGGGCGGAGGCAGCGGGGGGAGGGATCGAGCTGGTGTCGGTGCCGTTGCCGAAGAGGGGGGAAGCAGGAAGCGGGAACGGAGCACCGAAGCAGCAGCAGCAGCCTCTCTTGGAGATGAAGGACCTCACCCTCTGGCCCCCTTACTCGAGGGACCGCCCCGGCGCCAAGCCTCTGGTTTCCGGACTGTCCTTCTCGGTGAACCCGGGGGACTCCCTGCTGATCGTGGGTCCCTCGGGGGCAGGCAAGACCTCGATCCTGCGCGCCGCGGCCGGGCTCTGGACGACGGGGAAGGGCGAGATCGCCCGCGCGGGCGAGGCCGTGGCGGCGGGCAGGGGCGGCGGCGACGTCTTCTTCGTGCCGCAGAAGCCCTACGTCGTGCTTGGCAGCCTCAGGGACCAGCTTCTGTACCCTTCGTGGGTGGCGATGCCAGCTGATGAGGAGAAAAAGAACAAAAAAGAAGAAGACGAAACACCAACTCTGCGCCGCCCCCGCCCCTCGGACGCAGAGCTCGCCTCCGTCTTGCGGAAAGTCAACCTCGGCTCGCTGCTCGACCGAGGTGCAGACACCTCGGGCCGCGTCTCCGGTTCCGGGCTCGACGCCACGGCGGACTGGTCCTCGATGCTCTCGTTAGGCGAGCAGCAGCGCCTCGCGATCGCTCGTGTCTTACTGGCGAAACCGGCCTTGGTCCTGATGGACGAGTCGACGTCGGCGCTCGACGTCGCCAACGAGGCCGGCGCCTATTCTCGGTTGAAAGAGGCCGGCGTCGCCGTGGTCTCGGTGGGGCACAGGCCCAGCCTGACCGCGTTCCACTCAAGGGTGCTGAGGCTGAAGCCCGCTGCGGTTGCTGGAGGTGCAGGAGAGAGCCCCGCGAGCGACTGGGAGCTGGCGGAGCTGCCCAAGGCGGCGGCGGCGGCGAGCGACAACGCTGCTTTTGCCGGGAGATGATTTTCATGTTTCTTGCTTCTTCCCGCGATCAACTTAGTATTTCCGAATTGTGACAACAAAAACAGAACAAAAGCTTGCCTTTGAAAGAGAGAGAGAGAGAGAAAGGTTGTTTGATTTTGTCGAAAAAGAGAGAAAAGCAGCGGCCGAAACCGCGCTCGCTCGCTCGCTCGAGAAAAGAGAGAAAGGACTTTTTTTTCTTACAAAAAAGACAAAATCGCCCGTCTTCTCTCCCCTCTCTCACTCGTCTCTTCTCCCGACGCAAAACAAAAGAGTCAGAAACACAGAAAAACAGAAGGCAGAGAAGGTTTCATTTCTCTTTTTTTACGCCTTGGGCTTGCTGTCCCTGTCGCCGCCGCCGCCGAACCTCGGGCGCCTGAACTCGCGGATCTTGCGGTTCTCCCTCGAGCGCACGCGGACGACCTTGGAGTGGATCGCGGCGGAGATGCAGTAGTAGACCTTGCGGTAGATCTTGGGGAGCATGTAGCCGTCGATGACGGACGAGTCCTGCGGGGAGGTGGAGTGTTTTTTTTTTTTTTTAGAAAACGGTTTTTTTTCTTCTTCCAAACTTTTCTTCTCTTTTTTCTCCTCCTTCTCTTCCTTCTTCTTCTTCTCTCTTACCTGCAGGTCGCGGACGGCCGAGGCGTCGACGATGTTGCGCACGATGAAGCGCTTAACGGCCTTGTCCTTGGGGACCAGGACGCCCGACGACTCGCAGCGGACGCGCTTGACCTGTGGGTGGAGAGAGGTTGAAAGAGGCGGGAGAGGAAGAAAGAAAGAGAGTGAGAAGGGAAGAGGTCAAGCGACGAAGAGGAGGCGGCCGATCGAGAGAGGCGATCGCGCGCGACGAAAACAGTCGAAGAGCTCCATCGGAGATGGGCCTCGCGAGTAGGTCTCCCTGCTTGGATCATCCAACAAACGGCAGCATCGGGACCAAACGATCGTCGCACGTGCTTTGCTGCTGAGACAGCATTGAGAAAGAGGTCCCACGTCGGCGGAATGCGCGCGCGAATGGAGGAGGGAGAGAGCGTCGCCGGCGGCGGCCGCCGCCGCCGATCGCCGAGCCGACGCCTCTTCTTCAATTCGTTCGTCGCCTCAGCGTCCTCCTCCTAGACAACAGCGACGGATCGTTCCAACGCTTGATCATGATAGATCGCGTTGTTCCCGAAGCCTTTATCAGCGGCGATGCGCGAGGCCAGGCGTGGGCTCGCAGCGGGGAGAGCACTCCATCTGCCACCGTCGGCTTTTCCCCATCGCGCGGCGGTCGCGTCGTCGTCGACGGCTGATCGACTTCCTCGTCCGCGCCTCCTCTTCTGCCTGGCATCGAACTTACGTGGCCGCGGCCGTGCTTGTTGCGTCCGTTGTTGCGGCGCTTCTTCGTCATGTTGGGCAAGAGGTGGGGAGTTTTTCTTCTGAGGAAGAAAAAAAGAAAGCGAAAAAGAAAAAGAGTTGTGATTTGGAAGGAGAGCTCAAGAAAAAATTTATCTCGCCTCTCTCGCCTCTCTCTCGACCCCGACACACAAAAAAAACGCTCAATCGAGCCATCACACTCTTCCGCGCGCGCTCTCTCTCTCGCACGTTCTCATCGCGACATGATGGCTGCAAATTAAGCAGCCAGCAGATCACGCATGTCCCCCGCAGACAAACTAGCCGCCGCAGAGCTCTTCGGGAGCAGCAGTGAAGAGGAAGAAGAAGTTGCAAACGATGAAGAGGCAAGCCATTTCTTCGACCTCCTCTCCGCCGGCGCCCGCGTCCCACGCGGGCTCAGCCTCCACCGCCGAGCCCTCGACAGCGAAACCACGAGGACGCTCTTCGACGTCCTATCGAATGAGCTGCGAGAAGAGGGCGACGACACGGAAGGAAGAGCAAGAGGAGGCCGTCAGCGCTTTTACTTCGGCGGCCTGCCCCCATGGGCGCTCGCGCTCTCCGCCAGGGTCGCTTCCTCCTCCTCGGCGGCATTGCCGCTCCCCTGGCCCCGGGAGCTCGCAGGGAGGGAGCCCCTGTTCGACATGGTCGCCGTGAACTCGTACGATAGTCGCAGAAAGAAGAAAAGAAGAAGAAGAGCCTCCAAGAAAGAGGGAGGAGGAGAAGGCGAGGAGGAGGAGGAGGAGGAGGACGACGACGAGGACGAAGAGGAGAAAAACGAGACCGAGAACGAAAACGACGACGGCCTGAAGCAGCACGTCGACCTCCCTCGCTTCGTCGACGGCGTGGCAATCTTCTCCCTGGGCGCGGACGCGGTGATGCGGTTCGAGGAGCAAGTGGCGGAAAGAGGAAATGCTGCGGGGGCTCTTCTTCCCGAGGAAGAGGAAGAGGAAGAAAAGGCAAGAGCAAAAGGCGGCGTTGTCTCCTGCCTGCTGCGAGACGGCGACCTTCTCCTTCTGAGCCGCGAGGCTCGTTGGAAGTGGACTCACGGCTTCGAGAGCGGGGATCATCACTTCAGAGGGAAGAGGGTCGAGAGAAAGGGGGTGCGGATAGGGGTGACGCTGCGGAAGATGAACAAGGAGGAGGAGGAAGAATAAATTTTTATTTTATTTTGCGTTTTTCTAGTTCTCTTTTTCTTTTGTAAATTTTACACAACAACGACGACAACGAACATCTCAGAGCAGCTCCCAGTCCCCTGCGTCCTCCCTCTCCTGTCTCGAAGGACCACAGCCGCCGTGCTGCTGCGACAGGGGCGGAAGAGACGAAGAGCGGCGGCGGCGGCTTCCCTCGTCGCCGCTGCTCCTCCCCTTCTTCGCCGCCGTGGCCGCCACCGACACGAGCGGCCACCGCGGGTTCCTCGCCGCCAGCCTCGACGCGCGCGCGACCAAGTCGCCGTAGTCGTCGTCGTCGGCGCAGAGGAAGCCCAGCGCCAGCGAGGGGTCCGCGGAAGATAAGGGGAGCGGCCTGGCCGGAGGGGAGTCGCTGAAGAAGTCGGGGGGGTCGAGCGGCAGAGGAGGAGGAGGAGGAGGAGGCCGAGAAGCAGAAGCAGCTGCGGAGAGAGTCGGAGGCGTCGCCTTCGCAGCTCCGACACCGCGCGTCCTCGAAGCACGCGCGTGCCTCTGCTGCTCCCGATGCTGCTGCTGCTCCCGCTGCTGTCCCTGCTGGAAGTGCTGCCTCTGGCTCCCGGACAGCAGCACCGCCGGCCTGGGCACGTGGGGGTCCAGGTAGAGCAGGCCCAGCTGCTCGTCGCTCTCGGTCTCGGAGGAGAGGCTTCTCTCGTTGGCCGAAGCAGAAGAATGCGAGCTCTGCGAGCTCAGCGACGCCGTCCCTGCGAAGTAGAGGGAGGCCCCGCGCCTGCCTCCGACGACGCCGACCGACTGCGGCCACCGCAGCGCCGCGGCGACCTGCGGGGCGTAGACGGGGTTGATGGAGCGCCCCAGGCCGGCCTGCACGGGGATCAGCACGAGCAGAGGGGTCGCGGAAGAAGGAGAGGAGCGGGAAAAAGATCTCGAAGCGCTCTTCTTTTTCGCCGCCGCCTCGGGATCGAGCGCCGGCGCGCCGCCTCCTCCGCCGCCGACGACCAGCACGCGCATCGGCGGGCCCTCGTTGGGGAACGAGCTGGGCCATGCGTCTGTCAGGGCGGCCTCCGCGGCGCGGCAGAAGGTCGAGGGCCCGAGCCATTCCCCGGGGGTGAGGCCGCGGAAGCGCTGTTGCGAAGAAGAGCTTTCGTCGTTTTCGAAGTCGCCGCCAAACTCGTCGTTTTCGGCGCCGTCGACGTCGCTTCCACTTCCACAGCTAGAACTCGAGGCCTCGCTCCCGCTCTCGCTTCTGTCCGCCTCTTGGACCTTCTCCTCCAGCTCTTCCTTCCTCCTCCTTCCCTTTTCTGCCCTAAGGCGAGCTGCGACCCCGGGAGCAGCCAGCAGAGAATGGATCGAGAGAGGGGCACCGGGCTCGTCGGCGAAGAGAGCGAGGGCCTCCTCGAGCGCCGGAGGGAGCCTCGCCCTCGCCGCCGCTCTCGTGGTCTCGCGGCGCCAGTGCCTCCCGACGGCGACGCGCTGCGCTGCGGCGGCCAGGAGCATCTGCCCCGATCGAAGGGTGCAGCCCCACCCCACGTCGCTCGTGAGGCCTCCGCCCCTTTTTTGATGAGAGCTTGCGTTGTTTTGGCTTTTGGGGTTTTTTCTTTCGTTGTCTTCTTCTCCGTCTTCTTCTTCTTCGTCGTCGCCGTCTTCCCTGATCGGCGAGAACCCTTTGCGGTAGGTCATCCACGGGATCGACGCCCAGTCGGAGGCAGCAGCCGCGGCGACCTCTGGGTCGAGACCGCTCGAGGAGGTCGAAGAAGAAGCGCCGCCCTTGTCGCCGTTGCCGCTGCTGCTCACGACGACTCTCTCGTCCTCCACCGCTTCCGCTCCTGCTGCCGCTGCTGCTGTTGCTGTTGCAGTCCCTTCGCCATTCTTGTAGCAGACGCCGAGGATCCACACGGGAGCGTCCGAAGGGGGGAGGCCCGAGCCCTGAACGTTTTTTTTTTGAGAGTTTGAGTGTGAAAAGGTCGAGGTTGAGTTTTTTTTTCCTTTTTTCTTCTTCCTCAAAAAAAACAACTCAAAAAATCACCTTGACGATCTCCCCGAGCCTTCGCAGCCTCAGCACCTCGGCCATGCTGTAGTAGGACGACGCCAGGCCGAGCTTGAGGCCGCGGAGAAGAGGGCGGAAACGCTGCTGGCGCTGTCGTTGTTGTTGCTGCTGCTGAGGTTGTTGTTGAGGTTGCGCCGTCGCCACCGTCGCCACCGTCGCCACCGTCGTCGAGGTCGTCGCCATCGACGCCGCCATCGACGATGATGGGAACGAAGAGGGAGCTCTCGCCAGCGCCGTGGCGTCAACGAAATCGTCCTTCTCTTCCTCCAGCGCGAGTTCCTCATCAAGGCGGTCGTCCTCGTCGAGGGGCATGGCGTATCGGAGCTTCAGATGCGACGAGAGAGAGAGCAGCAGAAGAAGAACGACATTGATTGATAGCAAGAGAGAGCGAGAGAGAGAGCGAGAGAAAGATGAAGAAAAAAAACAAAGAGTGAAAAAAAAAACTCTCATTTTTTTCATCTCCTTCTTCGACCTCCACAACCGTTACTCCCTCTCTCTCTCTCTAGCTCCCTCCCTCTCCGCACCAACAACAGCAACAACAACCATGGAAGACATCATGCGCAAGCGCATCGCCGAGGCAGCGGCCGCTTATGACGCCTGCTGGGACTCGGGCAAAGGTTCCCACCACCCCGACTACGACCCCCTCTCGGAGAAGCAGCGCAAGCTCGAAGAGGAAGGACAGGAGAACGGCATCAGCTCCTCTTCTTCCTCTTCCTCCTCCAAATGGAGGCGCGCGGACAGGGTCACCGAGGAGCTCTACGCCGCGATCGTCGCCGACGACCTGCCCGCGGTCTACAGAAAACTCGAACAGGGGGCCGACCCCAACTTCGAGTTCGGCCTCTCGTACAAGTCCAAAGAGGGATACTCTCTGTTGATGGTCGCGGCGCACAGGGGCAGGCTCGAGGCCGCCAAGGCCCTGCTGAGGGCCGGGGCCGACCCCAACCACTCCAACAGGGCAGGAGACGCCGCGCTCTTCTGGGCGATCGACGGAGGCGTCGAGATGATCAGGCTCTTCGTCGACTACGGCGCCGACTTGAACAAAGTTTCTCAGAAAGGGTGGACCGCGCTGCAGTACGCAAAGGCCAAGGGGAAATACGGCGCCCCGGAGGAGAAGGGGGTGTACCCGGAGGTGAGGGAGCAGGAGGAGGAGGAGAAAGAGAGAGAGAGAGGAGGCGGAGGAAGAGAGGAGGAGGCGTTTTTTTTTCTTTTTTTTCTTTTTTTTTTCGAAAAGGTGGCCGTTCGCGCGCGGCAGTTACCTCTTTCTTCTTCCCCTCCTTCTTCCCCTTTCTTTTCTCACCGCTTCTTCTTCTTTCTCTCTTTCTCTTTGATACAAAAAACAACAACAAACAACAGGACGTCCTCAAGTACTACGGCGCCACCGAGTACGGCACCGGCCCCCCGGCGCTGGGCTCCCGCTCGCCGCGCGAGTCGTTCGACCCCAGGGGGGCAAAGTTCCTCCGCGAGCGCGGGACCTACGCGCAGCCGCAGCCGCACCCTTGATACTTGGAGAGGATTTTTTTTCATTCGTTTTTTATTGAGGGGGAGTAGAAGAAGAAGAAGCGGAAGAAGAAAGAAAAAGAAGAAAAGAAGAGGGAGGCGAAAAAAAGAGAGGCTTTTTTTCGTTTAAAGTTTTTTTTTTTTTTTTGCAATCATTCTCTCTCTCTCTCTCTCTCTCTCTCTCTCTCTCTCTCCAATATCTCTCTCTCTCTCCACTCCCTCTAGTCTCTCTCTCTACGCCCCTCCACTTATCCTCGCCAGCCGCGCCTCCGCCTCCCTCCTCGCCGCGTCGGCAGCCGCCGCGGCGTCCTCGGCGCCCCTCCGCGCGGCGTGCGACTCAGCCGCCCTCGAGTTGGCCGCCGCGGCCTCCCGCTCGGCCCGGGCCCGCGCGGCGTGCGCCGCCGACAGCGACACCTCGTGGTCGCGCAGGCACGCGCGCACCTCCTCGAGCCTGGCCGCGGACGTCTCTGCCTCGCGTTCGGCGTCGCCCACGGCCGCGTCGAGCTCGTCGCAGCGGGAGAGGGCGGCCTTGAGCTCCGAGGAGGCCTTGGCTGCCGCCTCCCGGGCTTCGGCGCAGGCCCTTTCGGCCGCTGCCGCTTGGGTTTCCGAGGTCGAGGCGCGGGTTTCTGCCGCGCTCGCCCTCTCTTCGGCGTCGCTGGCGCGCTTGGTGGCGGCCTCGGCTTCGGCCAGGGCCTTGGAGGTCTCGTCGCCGCTGCTCTCCCTCGAGGCAGCGAGCGCCCTTTGCAGTTTTTCGAGTTCCGTCGCGGCTTGAGCTTTGCTGGAAGAAGCCTCCTCGAGCGCGGCGTCTGTCTTGGATCGAGCAGCAGCGAGCTCTTCGTTGGCAGCGGCGAGGGCCTCTTGGGCCTGCTCTGCTTCCTTTGAAGAAATAAGAGCTTGTTTTTTGGCGGTCGCTGCTTCGATAGAGGCTTCACTTGCTTCTTTCCGCGCCGCCGCTTCGGCCTCTTTCGCGAGCTTTGCCTCGCCTTCTGCCGCAGCGCGAGCTGCCTCTGCTTCCGCGAGAGATCGCTCAGCTTCTTCAGCTCGCAGAGACTGCTTCTGCAGAGCTTCGGCAGAGGCCTCGCCACGAGCGGCGTCGGCCGCTGCCGCCGCTGCCTGCTCTTTCAGAGTCGAAACTTCTTCTTCCGCCGCCACGACTCGCGCTTTCGCCTTTTCGAGCTCTCCCTCTTTCTTGGACAGAGAGGCAGCGAGCTCCGCGCGGCCACGCTCGGCGGCGGCAGCGGCAGTGGTGGACGCGGCGGCGCGACGCTCGGCGGCGGCGGCGCGCTCCTCGGCCGCCGAAGCGCGTCCTTCGGCCGCCGTCGCGCGTTCCTCGGCCGCCGTCGCCACGGCCCCGGCGCCGGCAGAGGCCTCCTGCTCCCTCTTGGCCGCCGCCTCGACCTCCTCGCGCGCGGCCTCGGCCTCCTCCCTCGCCCGCAGGGCCTCCGCCCTCGCCGCAGCGACGTCGGCGGCGGCCGCGTCCGCGGCGGCCCGCGCGTCCCCGAGCTCGGCCCTCGCCGCGGCGGCGTCGGCCAGGGCGTCGGCGTCGGCGGCGGTGCCGGCCTCGACCAGCCGCTCCGCCGCCTCGCGGGCCGCCGCAGCCTCCCGCTCTGCGCCCTCCAGCGTCCGCGTCGCCAGCTGGGCCGCGTCGGCGGCGGCCAGCGCCTGCGTGCGCAGCTCGTCGACCTCGCCCTCGAGGCGCCGGACGAGCGGGCCCGCGACGGAGGCGGCGCAGGCCCCCTCGGCCGCCGTCGCTCTCCGGAGTGCGGCGTCCCGCTCGTTCTCGAGCCGCAGGTTGGCGACGGCCAGGGCTTGCGACTCCGGGTTGCTCGCGGCCCTCTCCGCGGCGGCGGCGAGCTCGAGCTGCAGGGCGGAGACGCGCTCGGTGAGCTCCGAGGTCGAGGAGGAAGAGGAAGGTGACGTTGAAGTTCCGTCGCCGCCGTCGTTGCTTTTCTTTTTTGTCGTCGCCGTCGCTTTCGCCAGGCTCCGCTCGACGCGAGAGAGCCTGTCTTCTCGCAGCCTCAGCAGCATGCGCACGCGGTGGTTGTCGGCCTCGCAGCGGCGCACGAGCTCCCGCGTGGCCGCCAGTTCGCGGTCGGTCGCGGCGCGGGCGTCGAGGGCCGCGGCCTCGCGGCGGAGGGCGGCGAGAACCGCGACGGAAGAGGAAGAGGAAGAAGAGTTGAGAGGAAGCGCCGAGGTCGACGAGGAGCAGCGCCGGCTGCTTCTTCCTCCGACAAGAGGGCTGCCCTCGGCGTCATCGTCATCCACCATCATCATCATGGCGGGGCTGGCGCCTCGAGCGGTCGCAAGGTTCGCGTTCGACTTCGCGGCGGCGGCGCTCTTGAGCGCGGCGAGCTCTGCCCTCAGAGCCGCCACCTCCGCCGCGAGCGCCGCCTCTGCCCTCTTGTCTCCGCCCCCTCCCGCTTTGCTCCCACCCGGGCCCCCGCCGACCGCGGGGTTGATCACGGCCCTGCACGCCACGCGCCGCGCCCTGGCGGCAAACCTCAGCGTCGACATCGTCTCCCCGGCGCAGGACGCGTCGGGCGAGACGGTGGCAACAAGGACAGTCCTCGAGTTCCCTCCCAGAGAGTCCTGCAGCAAGAAAGTCAGCCTCGAGTCCCGGTAGGGGACGTGGCGCAGAGGCTTGCTCGCAGCAGCGTTCGAAGCAGTAGCAAGAGCAGCAGCAGGAGCAGTCGCAAACGCAGAAGGATCGTTGGCTCCGGCGGTCATCTCGCCGTTGGCTGTGGCGGCTGCGGCGGCTGCGGCCGCGGCCCTCTCGGAGTTTTCGGCGAGCGCCGCGACGACGTTGCCGAGCGCCGACAGCGACTTGTTGATCGCCGCGGCCTCCTTCAGCCTCTCCCCGGCCGCGCCCGTGTGCGCCTGCCTCTCTGACCCGGCCAGGTCGACCAGCGTCAGCCTCGCGATCGTCTTCGTCGCGGCACTAGCAGCAGAGGCAGAAGAACTAGAACTGCTTTTAACCTTGGCGATTCTTTCGACGAGGGCGACGCAGACGGCGTGCGACCTCGAGCTCGAGGCGTTGGCCCTCGTCTCGGCGCTGCGCCTCGCCGCCGCTCCCCTGGAGAGCAGCGAGATCGCCGCGGCGGCGTCGACGACGTGGAGGACGGTGGCGCCGTCGACGAAGACGCCGCGACCCTTTTCCTCGCGGAGGTGGAGGGAGGAAGCGGTCGAGGTGGTGTTGTTGGTGTTGTTGCCTTCGCCGCCGTCGTGGGCGGCGGCGGCGGTGGGGTTTGACGAAGACGAGGAGAGCGAGTTCGCGGCCAGCAGGTCGGTGATCGTCTCGTTGTAGATCTCGACGAACGACAGCGATACCCTGAGGGGGTGCTGCGAAGAACTCCCTCCTGTTCCTCCGGCTTCGGCCAGCGCTCGCTCGAAGAGAGCCTCAAACGCCCTCGGCGCCAGCCCCCTCTCCTTGTCTTTGGGGTCCCTCGACAGAGAACCGAGCATCGTGTGCGTCTTCCCGGACCCGGTCTGGCCGTAGGCGATCACGCAGCCGTTGTAGCCCTGCAGCACCGCGTCGACGATCGGAGAGCCGGCGGCCGCGAAGAGAGCTTCCTGGTCCGTCGAGGCCCCCGCGACGGCGTCGTACGAGAAGCCGCTGCCGTCGGCGAAGGCGACCGAGGCGGCCCCGGCCTGGGTGATGCAGGGCGGGGGCCTGCGGTGCGAGTGAGGGACCGCGCGGCAGTTCCCTGCCTCGGAGGAGGAGGCGGAGGCGGTGCCACCGTTGGAGCTGGAGCTGTCGGCGGAGGGGCGGAGGCGGACGACGACTTTGACGGCGTCGCAGCCCCCGGCGAGCAGAGGAGGAAGAGGCTGAGCAGCAACGACGACAGGCGCTGCTGCGACCGTCGTCGCAGCCTCTCTTTCCTCCTCCTCTTCCTCGTCTTTGATCGGCACTGCGGCGAGAGGGGACGCAGCGGCAGAGGCTGAAGGGGCGGCAGCGGCAGCGGAGCGGGAACGGCGGGCGGCGTTGGCGTTGTTGTTGTTGGCGAGGGGCGCCCGGGGTTTCTGCTTGTTTTTTTCGGTTTTTTTTTCGGTTTCAGGGTGTTGGAAGAAAGCAATGCCTCTTTTCGTGAGCTTGCCGGTTGATTCTCTTTTTTTGAATGCAGACACGCGTAAAGCATGTCGAGAAACTCCTCTTCACGGAAGGACTGGGACAATTTGAAAATAAAAGGGGGGCGACAAGACGCCTCGAAGACGCCACATGTGGAGGATGGCGCCAATGCTCCTCTCTCTTTTTTTCGTCGTCGTCGCGACCGTTCTCTCTCTCTCTTCTCTTCTCTTTTCTTCTCTTCTTCTCACCTTGCCCACGCTCTTCGGCTGCTTGAGCGGGGAGACCTCCATGCTGACGTCGTCGCCGCCCTTCATCATCATAGCAGCACCAGCACCAGCACCAGCACCAGCATTGAGTGGAGAGCAGTCAAAGGAGAGGAAGTTTTCCTCTCCGTCGTCGCCAACGCCGGCGGCGCCGCCGTCGAGCTGCATGGGCGGCGGAGACGCGAGCGTTTCTTTCTTTCGAGTGGTCCTCGCGGAGCGCGCTCCCCCTGCTGCCCGCCTTCGCGTGGCTGCAGAAGGAGCCGCAGCAGCTTCGGCCGCGTCACCGTCCTTGAGGTGCTCCATTTCGTCAAAAAGAGGCGAATGGAGAGAGAGAGAAGAGAAAAGAGGAAAGTGAGTTTTGGAGAGAGACTCTCTCGTTTTTTGAGAAAACTCACTCTTCTTCTACTCTTTCTTTCTTCCTCGAGCTCCTCTCTTTCTCTCTCTTCTCTTTCTCTCTCTTCCTCGCCGCCGAAGCCGCCGTTGCTGCCGCAGCGAGGAGAAGAAGAAGACGTAGACAGCTCCATGAAGCGCCTGCTCTCGAAAGCGGTCGGGAAAAAGGAAGAGGCGACGACGACGATGACGACCACAGAGAGCAAGTTGACGAAGGAATTGAAATCGGCGACCAAGCATCATCAGCGCCGGAAGGCCTCCCGCGGCGCCCTCGGCTGCATCTCCGCGCAGCCCGAGTCCTCCCCGAGCCCCGAGCCGAAGCCTAAGCCCGAGGCCTGCCTCGACGCCACGTCGGAGTTCGTGGGGCTCTCTTTCGACCCGTTTAGGTAAAGAAAAGAGAAAGGAGATGAAACCGTTTCTTCTCTCTTTTTTCTTTTCAAACAGCTCTTTTTTCTTCTTCTTCTCCTTTTTCCGCTCGACCACTTTCTCTCACCTCTTTTCGAAAACCTCTCTTTCCACCAACTCTTCCCCCCAGGCCCTCCCCCTCGCCCCTCATCAAGCTCCACAGCCCGGATCAGAAGAAGTTCAACTTCGACGCCGACGAAGGAGAAGAGGGAGGCAGCAGCTGCCAGTCTGCGGACGGGAGCCTCGGAGGAGGAGACCAGGAGGAGGAGGCGACCGCGACCGCGACCACCGCCCGCGGGGGGCGGAGGCAGCTCCCCCCCCCCCCCCCTCCGCCGCCGGCCTCCAAGCTCACCGACGGCCTGCTGCTGATCAGGAAGCCCCTGCGCACGGAAACCTCCGCGTCGGCGGCGGAGCTGTCTCCGGTTCCCGTCGCTGCTGCTGCCGCTTCTTCAGCGGCCAAGGCCAGGGCGAAAGGAGCGACAGCGACCCCCCCTCTCCCTTTCTCCGCCTCGACCTCGACCCCGAGGCTCCTCAACGGCCGCGGCGGCTCCGCCGTCACGCCGTTCAAGAACGAGTGGGTGCAGGCCGCGGCCGCCGCGCTGGTGCCTGACACGCTCAAGGAGGCGCAGAAGAAGGAGAAAGAGCAGCAGAAGGAGAAGAAGGAGCAGCAGCAGCAAAAGGCAGCAGGAGCAACTCCTGCTCTTTTCGAGAACACCGCTGCCCCTGCTGCTGCTGCTCGAGAGCCAGAAGCCTCCACGGCTCCTACTGCTACCGCTTTCTCGATCCCTGCTCTTGCCGCGAAGGAAAAGAAAGAGAAGAAAGACGACGTCGAGGAAAAAGAAGAAGCGCTCGCGACTGCCTCCGCTCTCTCCGCCGCCTCCGCTCTCGCCCAGGCGGAGGCCGCCGCCGCCAACGCTCTCTCGGAGTGCGAGGGCTACCGCATCACCTGCGAGGCCCTGCGCAAGGAGATGGACCGCGCGAAGACGGCCGCGGCGTCCGCCGCGACCGCCGCAGCGGAAGCCCTGACCGAGCTCGAGGCCGCGCGGGCGGCGGCGGACGCAGCTCTGTCCGCGGCCGAGGCCGGCTCCGCAGAGGCCCGCGCCGCGACCGAGAGGGCCGAGGAGGAGCGCGCGGCGAGGCTCGAGGCCTGCACCGCCCTGGACGAGTCCCTGGCCGCGCTCGAGGAGGCGCGCGGGCAGCTCGTCGCTGCTCAGAGGGCGGCCGCAGCGGCCGAGGCGAGGGCGGACGCCGACGCCGCGTCGGCCGATGCGGCGAGGGCGGAGGCCGCCGCGGCGCGAGGGGGCGCCGCGTGCGCGCAGAGGGAGGCCGCGTGCGCGCAGAGGGAGGCCGCGACCCTCGCCGCGAGGTGCGCGAGGCTAGAAGCTGCCTCCGTGAGGGTGGCGGCGGCGGCGAGAGGGGGCAGCAGCGGGGGCAGCGCCGTGCCCTTGGGTCTCGAAGAACAGGTCGAAAGAGGGGAAGACTTTGGCGCCGCCGCCGCCGCTTCTCCTCTTTCGCCGCCGCCGCCGCTGCTCGGCGCAGGGACCCGCTCCGCTGCCGTCGCGCTTCCGGCTTCAGTAGCAGCAGCAGACGCTGCAGCTCCTCCTCCTTCTTTCAACTCCCCGACCTCCTCCCCGGAGAGGCGGGAACGAAGAGAAGAGAGCCTCCTTGATCAACTTCAACAACAGGGGCAACAAGCTCCGGTCCTTCAACACCACCATTTCAGCCAGAGGCACCTCTTCACTCGCGATCTCCTCCCCCAGGACCAGACCCGCGAGTCGAACAATATCTCTCAGGAGTCCCCGCCGCGCTACGCGCTTCACAGGCGCGGGAGGGGCGCCGCGGCGCCTCCCCCCGAGCAGGCTTGGGAGGCGCCGCTGTCGCCCGACAGGAGGAGGTTTGTTGTCGCTGCTGCCGCCTTTGCTCCTGCTCGCGCAGAGTCCCGCTTCGCTGTCGCTGCAGCAGCTTCTGCTGCAGCAGCAGCAGGGGCGACCGAGAACCGCATCCAGGTCGTCTCCAACCAGCAGAAGCAGATCGTCGCCGCTTCTACCGCTACCGCCGCGACTTCACACCTCTCTCTGTCTTCCTTCTCGCCCGCGGCGGTGCTCGCCGCCGCCGGCGGCCCCGCGGCGGCCGAGGCCCGCGTCTCCGCGCTCGTCTCCCTACGGGCCGCCGCAGAGGCCGAGCTCGCGAAGGACCCCCCTCGCTGGCTGAGGCACTCGGTCGAGGAGCGGCAGCGGCGCGAGGGTCTCGAGGCGCGCGCGGCCGAGGCGGGGAGGGAGCTGTCTGCTCTCAGGCTGGCGCTGAGGAGGGGAGGGGTGGCGAGGTAAATTTCAGGCCAATAAGATTTGTTTATCTTCTTTTTTTCAGATGTGTAATCGAGAGGTGTTTAGAGTTTCGTCGATCGGATGAGAAGCGCGGGAGGAGTGGGGACAGCAGAGAGAGGGATGAGAGGTCAGGGTCGGGTTTTTTTTTCTTCTCGGAGCGACAGCGAGGCTCGTTCTTCACTCTTTTTCGTTTGTTGCTCTTTTTCGCTCGCTCTCTCTCTCTCTCTCTCTCTCTCCCTCTCTCTCGAAAGCAAACACTCACTGACTCTCCGCTTCTCTTCTCCTCGCGCCCCCCATTTGCACGCGAGAGAGAGAGTGAACGAGAGAGACACAGAGGCAGAGCTTCCTTCCAAAGAAAGCAGAAGACGCAGGCAGGGTAAGCGAAGGAGAGAAAGAATGAAAGGGAAAGAAAACGAGTCGTCCTGCATCAGCGAAAAGAGAGAGCAGCGAGCAAAAAAAAGAGGGCTCCTCGTCTTCCTTGTTTCTTCTTCCTTTTATCCCTTTCTCTCCGCCTGCCCCTACCTCGACGAGGAGCCTTTCGGACGTGACGACGGCCATGGGGTGATAGGAGAGGCAGAGCTGATGAATAGGAAGAAGAAGAAGAAGCAGAACGAGAAGAAGGAGAAAGAGATTCTTTATCGCATTCGTCGGACGACGACGAGGAGGAAGAAGAAGAAGAAGAGAAGAAAACCCTCGCGCCTCTCTCACCTCTTTTCCTTTTCTCTTCAACCCCGACCAATCAAAACAGCTCCCCTCTCTCTCCTTTTTTACCTCTCTTCACCATGTGCTCCCCCTCCAAGCGCCGCGAGCTCGACATCACCAAGCTCCTCATGAGCGACCACGACGTCCAGCTCGTCGACGACAACATCTCAGAGTTCTACATCACCTTCAAGGGTCCCCCCGACTCCCCTTACGAGGGTGGTTCATGGAAGCTTCACGTCGAGCTCCCGGAGGCATACCCTTACAAGTCCCCCTCGATCGGGTTCGTCAACAGGATCTACCACCCCAACGTCGACGAGCTGGCCGGCTCGGTCTGCCTCGACGTCATCAACCAGACCTGGTCCCCGATGTTCGACCTCATCAACGTCTTTGAGGTCTTCCTGCCGCAGCTGCTGCTGTACCCAAACCCTTCGGACCCGCTCAACGGGGAAGCTGCCGCGCTGCTGATGAGGGAGCCGGAGGCGTACGCGAACAAGGTGAGGGACTACGTGAGGAGGTTCGCGAGCGATGGGAGCGGGAGCGGAGGAGGCGGGAGCGGGAGCGGAGGAGGAGGAAGCAACGGCGGAGGGAACGAAGCCGGAGGGAGCGGCGACGGCGACGGAAGAGCGAACAACAACAATGACAACAACAAGGAAGACGACGACGGAGGCGCCTTCTTGTCCTCTTCCGACGAGGACGAGCCCACGACGGGCGTGCCGGACATCTCATGATTCTGGATTGATTTTTGAATTCCGGCCGTGGAGTCTCTCTCTCAACCCGAAAAAAAAACTTTTTGTTCCACTTCCTTTTCCCTTCCCCATCCTCCCTCCTCAACCAATTGACTTGACGATGCATGAACCATTTTACACACAAACAAAAAAACAGAACCGTACTGTAAAAAAAACAAAACTAGCCTGACAAATAAAACTTGACGGTTTCTTTCAAAAATACAAAAAAAAGTCCACTTTTTCTCCCCACCCCCATTCAAAGCAGCCCCTGCTCCCTCTTCCGGAACAGGATGTGCCGCGTCCTCCCCGATTTGGTCGTCATCCGCGTCCTGGTCGACTGCCGCTGCTGCTCGTGCCGCTGGCGCTGCTGCTGCTGCTGCTGGAACTCGAGGTAGGTCAGTCCTCCCGCGCCGGAGAGAGCGGCAAGCGAGCCCGTGGCGCGGCGGACGGCGTTTGCTCCTCCCGCTCCGCGAAGGGCCGCGCGCGGGGCTCCCGGGAGCACCTCCTCCCCTGCCTCCTCCTCCCCGGCAGCGAGGACCTTGGCCAGCAGGTCCAGCTGCTCCTCGCGGGAAGAGAGCATGCCTGGGGAGGAAGAAGAAGAGCTCGAAGAAGAAGAAGCGTCCAGGAGGTTGGTAATCACCTTGAAGGCGTAGCCCTGGTCGATAAGGAACTGCTGCCTCTTGGCCGAGTAGAACATCTCCTGGGTGTCGGTAGAGACGAGCGTGTAGAAGAAGGCGTTGAACTCGTCCTGGAGGATTTGGAATGTGGGTGGGTGGTTTTGGGAGTTGGAAGAAAGAAGCGAGTGAGAGAGTGAGTTTTTTTTTCGTTTTCGGGTTTTTCGATCATCAAAACTCCAAACAAAAAAAGCTCCCTCTCCTTACCGGCGGCGGCGGCCCCCCACCCGGCGGCCTCTTCGCCCTCAGGATCCTCCCCAGCCTCTGCGCCTCCTGCCTCCTCGAACCCGCATGCGACGAGATCTGGATCAAAACGTTCGCCTCAGGGATATCGATCGAGTTGTCGCCCACTTTCGACAAGAAGACCGTGTTGACGCTCGGGTCTGTCTTGAACCTCGCGAGCACCCTCGTCCTCTCCGCGTGGCCCGTGCCGCCGTAGATGAAAGGGCGACGCAGGCGGACGGCGTACTCGCGCAGGGCGAAGATGTTGTCGGAGAAGACGATGACTTTGTCTCGCCGCACGCGCTCGTGGTAGTCCACAAGTAAAGCGCACGCCGCGAACTTGGTCGGGTTCATCGCATAAAGTAAAGCCCGCCTCGCTTGGTTGCCAGGGCGCAGGTACTCGCGGTAGAACTCGCGGGTCATCGGGCACCAGACCTCGGCGCACTGCACCCGGGCGATGTGGCCGGCCCGGGTCAGGTCCAACCAGTTGGCCTCGTACAGTTTGGGACCGATCAAGAAATTCAAGTCGGCGATCAGCGCGTCCTCTCGGACCAAGGTCGCGGTCAGACCGAGCTTGCAGTGCGCCTTCACGATGCCGATGACGCGGCGGAACATCGCTGCCGGGACGACGTGCACCTCGTCCATTATTAGTAATCCCCACTCCCTCTGCGACAGGCTGGCCATGACCGCCGCGGCCTCGGCGGACCTGCGACCGGAGAAGGCGACCATCGTGTACGTTGTGATGCAAACGCCGGCGTCCCCCTCGAACGACTCGCGCGCGTCGGCGGTGAAGCGAGCGATGTTGTGGTCCTGGAGGTTGGTCCAGAGCTTGAACTGGTGGCGCCACTGGTCTACCGAGACCTGGTTTGTTACTAAAACCAGCGTCGACTTGCGGATGCGCGCCGCCGCGGTGACGCCGACGAGCGACTTGCCAGCGCCGCAGGGAAGGACGACGACGCCGGACCTCGCCCTCCCGTTGCCAAACATCTTGGCCATCGCTTTTTCTTGATAAGGGCGATGGGAGACCCCTGGTTTCAGGGAGATGGCGAGGTCCGGGTTGGCGGCGTCGTTGCGGAAGTCGTACTCCTCGAGCATGGGGTAGTTAAGCCCATCTGTTGATTTTTTTTAGAGGGTGTTTTTTTAGTGGTTCTTTCTTTCCTCAATCTCTCTCTCTCTCTCTCTCTTTCAAAATCGGTCCATCCAATCTCTCTCTCTCTTTCTCTCT
>Ga0210003_1001207_pt1 | contig 22907 bp, 18 predicted proteins | sample LantaG_FD_182804 | JGI IMG/M metagenome (GOLD analysis project Ga0210003, IMG submission 182804) | Deep subsurface microbial communities from Baltic Sea to uncover new lineages of life (NeLLi) - Landsort_02402 metaG (SPAdes) (version 2) | ecosystem: Environmental > Aquatic > Marine > Oceanic >... | reverse complement strand
TGGCTGGGGTGAACCTCAAATCTATTGGCCAGTTCGGCTATCGTTTCTTCACCCTTTAATGCTTCCAGGGCTACTCTGGCCTTGAATGACGGGCTGTGTTTCCTTCGGTTCTGTTTCATGTCCTGCTCCTCCTTCTATTCTGTTATTTATTTTAGGAGCAGAACCCGCTCTTAACAACCTGTCCGAATTTCGGGGACCACCTCACTCCGGAAATCACGGTTAGGATTTCCCCAATCATGGGTTTATTCGTTTTTTTGCTTTTACTATTCATCTTTCTATTCTATCTCGAACGAATCATAATAGGAATCCCAATATAAGGCAAATTTCCCGCGTGTTGAATATGTGTCACATTTCATCTAAAAGTGACCCTACTGTACCTCATTCGCCTGCCGCAAATTCCATATCACTTCGAAGAAATGGCGTGTCCACTCATTGGCTACCTTCCGGTTGGCACAGAAGGTGATGCGTAAGTCAGGATGAAGGGCATATAGCTCGGCAATTGCTCTGGCGCAGAAGCCGGGATTATAGTGATGCAGCTTCTTAAGACTTAGAAAATCGGCATAAGGGGCCTCGATTACCAGGGCATGGTTATCTTGGGCAGCCAGTTCGGCGAGCCTCTGGTGCAGTACCGGCATCGTTCCGAAGTCGGCCAGCAGGTTATCCAGCGTCTTGCGCTCCACTACCGCCAGCATCTCATCCCCATCTATAAGTGCGTAATCACCGGCAGAGATAGTGCCGCGCTCAGTAACCGCGCCGGGGAAACGCCACGGGTATTTCTCGTTGCTGTGTATTCGAACAACCATTTCGGTATCGCCCTTGCGTGAGACCAGTTTAAAGGCAGGGCGATGCTGTTCGATGGACCTCTGGGTCAGCCAGAAGATTTGCTCGTAGCTCTCACCCGGTCTGCCCTTGTACGTCTTCTTCAGGAAGAGAAAATCGCAGCGCTTGTAGCGCTTGCGGTCGAGCACAACGGAGATGCGGCGGCCGCGCTCATTGAAGGCGATGATATCCACCCGCTCCAACTCTTCCAACACCTCATCGGGTGATGGCGGCTCGTCTTCACGCAGGCAGAAGATATGCCTGCCCGCCGCCGGCCATCGGTCCTGCGTACGGAGTACCAGCCACAGCTTATCCCCTCTCAGAATCTGCAGGCGGTAAGGGAAGCGGTCACTGACACATCGCTCTAGAATCCAGGTTCCTTTTATCACTGTGATGATTATACCGCAAAAGTCAAATCCGCAATGAACTTATCATCGAATCGCTCAATTGCCCTGTTAGTCCTCTCCTGAGTTTGCGCTGGGAGTCTGTGAATCTGCCGGTGGGAAAGGCGGTCTTTAAAAAAATTTAGCCAAAAGACTTGACAAATGGAGGCAATTGTGTTTTACAATGGTAGAAAGTGGTGGAAAGTGGTAAGATGGGGGAACAAGTGTAGGCTGAGATATGTTTTTTGGTGAATTTGAGTACAAGGTGGATGAAAAGGGGAGGGTGCCTATCCCGCCCCGCTTCAGGAGGGAGCTAAAGGAGGGGGTAGTGCTGGCGGCGGGAGTGGAGAAGTGCATTAGGGCTTATCCGCTAGCCGAGTGGAAGAAGCTGGCGGATACCCTTACTACCGGCTCGCTGACACCGAATGATAAGATGAGGCGCTTGAGCCGGGCTGTTTTCGCTGCTGCCTTCAGCCTCAACCTTGATGGGCAGGGCAGGGTAGCGCTCCCGGTGCCGCTGCGGCAGCATGCCGGGATTGAGGACGAAGTAGTTATCGCCGGGGTCAATAGCTATCTTGAACTGTGGGATAAAGGTGAATGGGAGGCGGAGAAGGCTATTAGCCGGGAGCAGGCGTGGCAGGATATAGAAAGCCTGGAGAGGCGCTGATGGTTACAGATATGTCAACCTCCAGCCATACCCCGGTTCTGCTTGAAGAGACGGTCCAGGCACTGGCGGTTCAGCCTGGAGGGCGTTATATTGATTGCACGGTTGGTGGTGGTGGGCATGCGGCTGCCATTCTGGACCGCAGTTCCCCCGGGGGGCAGCTTCTGGGGATTGATGCTGACCCGGAGGCGATAAAAGTAGCGAAGACAAGGCTTGAAGCCCACATCGGCTCGAGCCTGCTTGTTAATGAGAACTTTTTAAATCTACAGGCAAGCTGCATCAGGTACGATTTCTTCCCGGTACATGGTATTCTCTTTGACCTGGGCCTGTCATCGCTTCAGCTTGGTAGCCCGGCTCGCGGCTTCAGCTTTCAGCATGAGGGGCCGCTGGATATGCGTTTGAGTCCGGCTCAGGAGCTTACCGCTGCTGAGATCGTCAATACCTATTCCGAGAACGAGTTGGCCCGGCTGATAGGGACGTATGGTGAGGAAGGCTACAGCCGTCAAATAGCCCGCCGTATCGTGCAGAAACGCCCCTTGCGGACTACCCTTGAGCTGGCCCGGGTGGTAGAACAGGCTACCGGGGGCAGAAGGGGTAAAATCCACCCCGCCACCAGGACATTTCAGGCACTGAGGATAGCCGTTAATCAAGAGCTCGAGCATCTGGAGGCAGCGCTTGAACAGGCAACCAGTCTCCTTGGTTTTCAGGGCAGGCTGGTTGTCATAAGCTATCATTCCCTGGAAGACCGCATCGTGAAGCGGTTTATGCTTAAGGAAGCCAGGGACTGTATCTGCCCTCCGGAGACACCGAGCTGTGTCTGTGGGCATACTGCCTCCATGAGGTTACTTACCAGAAAGGTTATCAGGCCGTCTCCGGCTGAGGTTGAGTTTAATCCGCGCAGCCGCAGCGCCAGGTTGAGAGCGGCGGAGCGCTTGCTTTCCCGTGACAAGCTGGATGAGACGATTGAGAAGCTGTGCTTTTCGGCTGCTGTCAGTAGCACCGTGTGGAAGCGTCCCGCTTTGCTCAAGGAAGTGAGAAGGGCCTTTTCCGCGGTCTAGATTTAGATAAAGCTGATAGAGTGGTGGAAGGGGGGCAGGAAAATGTGATGGTGAACATAGATTAAAGTGAGTCAAAAATCTGTTAGCAAGGAGGGGGTAGATGAAAAGAACGACTTTAGCTTCGATAGATGTTGGCACCACCAAGGTGTGCACTACCATTGCTGATGTAACCAGTGATGGTGGTATCCGGGTTGTGGGTGTGGGGGTGACCCCGTCCCATGGTTTGCACAAAGGGCTGGTGGTCAACATCAACGAGGCCGGGGAGTCAATCAGGGAGTCGGTGAAAAAGGCGCAACAGGCCAGTGCCACCAGGATAGAATCAGCCTATGTTGGTGTAACGGGAAGGCATGTCACTTCGCTGAATAACCGTGGGGTAGTCGCTATTACCCGAAATGACCGGTTGGTGCGCCCTGATGACCTGAGACGGGTACTTGACTGTGCCCGGAGTATTAAAGTTCCCAACGACAGGAAGCTGCTCCATGTTATTCCCCGGGGTTATGCCGTTGATGGTCAGGTGGGAGTCAAGAACCCGGTGGGGATGCATGGCTTCAGGCTGGATGTGGAAACCCACATCATCACTGCCGCCACGACCTCGGTTCAGAATCTGGTGAAGTGTATCCGGGGCATCGGGATTGATATCGACGACCTTGTCCTTGAACCATTAGCCAGCAGTGAGGCAGTGCTGACCGAGGACGAGAAGCAGGTTGGGGTTATCCTGGCTGATATCGGTGGGGGTACCACAGATATCGCTGTCTTCAAAGAGGGGAGCATCTGGCATACCTCTATTCTGCCGGTGGCCGGTTACCAGCTCACCAGGGATGTGGCTATCGGTCTGGGGCTACCGTTTGATGTCGCTGAGGAGATGAAGAAGAGATACGGTAGTGTCATGCCAGTTTACGAGAGCAAGGTTGAAACCAATCCTGCAATATCACAGGATGGACATGGAGTCTCCTATCAGGACCTGTGTGATATTATCAGGGCCAGGATGGAAGAAATTATGAGGCTTATCCTGCTGGAGATGCCGCGTGCTGACTATGAAACGCTGGTCCCGGCGGGGCTGGTGCTCACCGGTGGCAGCGCTAACCTTTCCGGCATAGAGGCGCTGGGGCGTGATGTGTTGCGGCTTCCCGTAAGGGTAGGTGTCCCGACCAATATGTATGGTATTACTGATTCTCTCCGCGACCCGGCGTATGCCACCAGCGTTGGTCTCTTGCTCTGGGGAGCAAAAAACGAGGGTGCGCATACCTGGCGTTCTGTCGGGTTTGCTACCAGGCTGCGGCGCTTACTTTTCCGGATGAGGAAGCTATTTGTTTAGCGCGATGATGAAAAAATCTGGAGTCGCAACGAAAGGAGGAGGAGATGGCGAAAACAAGTTTTGTCCCTAACCCGGCCAAGATCAAGGTTATTGGTCTGGGTGGTGGTGGTTGTAATGCGGTTACCCGTATGGTCAGAGAGGAAATCCAGGGCGTAGAGTTCATTGCCATGAATACTGATGCCCAGGCTCTGGCGATTACCGAGGCCCCGACTCGTATCCAGCTGGGGGAGAAGCTCACCCGGGGTTTGGGTGTGGGTGGCGACCATACGATGGGTCAGAAGGCTGCCGAGGAAAGTCGTGATGAACTCAAGGAGCTCGTTAACGGGGCTGATATGGTGTTTATCACTTGTGGTCTGGGTGGTGGTACTGGCACCGGGGCTGCCCCGCTGATTGCTGAAATATCTAAACAGAGCGGGGCTCTCACTATCGCCGTAGTTACCAAGCCGTTCACCTTCGAGGGTACTCATCGCACCCAGGTGGCTGAAGAGGGAGTAGTGCACCTGTTGAGTAAGGTTGATACCCTGATTATTATCCCTAATGACCGCCTGCTTGACCTCTGTGACAAGAAGACGGCAGTGGACAGTGCCTTCAGGCTGGCTGACGATGTGCTGCGTCATGGTGTGCAGGCGATTGCTGAGGTTATCACCGTTCCCGGGTTGATTAACCTTGACTTTGCCGATGTCAAGGCGGTGATGAAGGATGCCGGGCCGGCGTGGATGAGCATGGGCAGGGGGTCAGGTCAGAGCCGGGCCACAGATGCGGCCAGGGAAGCCCTGGCCAGCCCGCTGCTGGATGTTTCTATCAACGGCTCAAAGGGTGTCTTATTCAATGTTGTTGGCGGTAGTGACCTCAGCCTGTTTGAGGTTAATGAGGCGGCTGAGGTAATTAAACAGGCGGTGGACCCTGATGCTAACATCATCTTTGGTGTGGCACATGACCCGGCGATGGATAAAGAGGTAAGGATTACCCTGATCGCTACCGGTTTTGTTTCCAAGATGGGACTGCCGGGAAGCGAGGATGAGGAACTGAAGCATCTCCTCAAAGGCCTGGATAACGAAGAGGAGCTGGATATTCCTTCCTTCCTGCGTCGCCCGCTGTTCAGCCACCGGCGCCAGGCAATAACACCGTCAACCAGGGTGGCTAGGTCGCCCCTGGGCACTGAAGTTCGGTAGAGTTCTCGGGGAGGTTTCTGCCAGCGGGCAGAAAGCCCTGAGACTGTTGCAAGGCTGTAGGGCATTCGTGCCCTGCGGCCTTTGTGTTTAAAAAAACCTTGACAAACACTACATATTGTGGTATCTTAGCATTGCTACTCAATATAGTGTGGTGTTTGGCGATGAACTGTCCCTACTGTGGTTATCATGATTCTAAGGTTATTGATTCGCGTGAAGTGAGTGACGGAGTCCGCCGCCGGCGTCAGTGCCTGAGCTGTGGTTCCCGCTTTACCACTTATGAGCGACTGCAGCCCGCCAGTCTGTTTGTGATTAAAAAAGACCAGCGGCGTGAAGAATTTAATCGCAGTAAACTGCTGATTGGTATTCGCAAGGCATGTGAAAAACGGCCGCTGCCTACCGGTACGGTTGATAAGCTGGCTGATGATATCGAGGCTGAGCTTTACCGCCTGGGCAAGGCGGAGATACCCGGCGCTGTCATTGGGGATATAGTAATGGAAAAGCTAAGGGACCTCGACCATGTGGCTTATATCCGCTTTGCCAGTGTGTACCGGGAATTTGCCGACATCACTGCCTTAAAGCAGGAAGTGGATAATCTGGTCAGTGGTAAAGCGGGAGCATCCAGGCCCACCAGTCAGTTGCCCCTGATATTGGGTGGGAAGGCAGAGGTGAGATGAGGGGTAAGTCGGGAGATAAAGGGTCAACCTCAGTTGACCGCACCCGGGTCGCCCGGGCTATCTTTGCCGCTGCCGAGTCGATGGGCATCTCGGATAGGGGGCAGATTGAACAGCTCACGGCCCAGGTGATCGAGCGCCTGGAGCAGCCGCGGCCTCTACCCGGGATGGAACACCTGGTGGTCAGACCTCGCCAAAAGGGCAGGCGTGAGCCCCTTGATTCCAGAGTCCAGGTTATCGTGAGTCAAATTCTGGCCGGGAAGCAACCGGCCGAACGAGAGGGAGTCGAGACGATGATGGAACCAGCTGCTGTGTTAAAACCAGGAGTGACGCAACATACTTCTGACATCAAGCTTACCGAAAATGCCCTTCGGGTTCTGGAAAGAAGGTATCTGAAAAAAGACAGCCAGGGGCAGGTTATTGAGACTCCGCAGGAGATGTTCCGTCGCGTGGCCCGGGCTGTTGCCTCTGCGGAACTCGTCTATGACTCCGCTGCCGATGTCGAGGCCTGGGAGGAGAAATTCTACCGGTTGATGGCAGGTTTGGAGTTCCTCCCCAACTCGCCGACGCTGATGAACGCCGGCCGGGAATTGGGGCAGCTCTCTGCCTGTTTCGTGCTTCCCATTGATGACTCAATGGAGTCTATCTTTGACGCTGTAAAGTATACCGCCCTTATTCATAAGAGTGGTGGGGGTACCGGTTTTTCCTTCTCCAGACTGAGACCGGAAAGGGACAGGGTTGGCTCTACCGGTGGGGTAGCCAGTGGGCCGGTTTCCTTTATGCGGGCCTTTGATACCGCCACCGATGTTATTAAGCAGGGAGGAATGCGGCGCGGAGCCAACATGGCTATCCTCAACGTTGACCACCCCGATATTATGGGATTCATCACGGCCAAGGGTGACCCTGCTCTTTTCACCAACTTCAATCTCTCGGTAGCCGTAACCGCTGAGTTTATGGAGGCAGTTAAGGCGGGCACTGACTATGACCTGGTGAATCCACATACCAGCGAGATAGTGGCCAGGCTCAACGCCAGAGAGGTGTTTGACAAGATAGTAGATATGGCATGGAGGACAGGAGACCCCGGGGTAGTCTTCATCGACCGCATAAACCGGGATAACCCCACCCCTAATCTGGGTAAAATTGAATCTACCAACCCCTGTGGTGAGCAGCCGCTGCTTCCTTATGAATCGTGTAACCTGGGCTCTATCAATCTGGCCAGGGTGCTGCGGACCACGGATGGGACGGCTGAGATTGATTATCCCCGGCTGGCGGAAATAGTGAGGGACGCCGTCAGGTTTCTGGATGATGTTATCGAGGTCAACAAGTTTCCCCTGGAGCAGATAGATGAGATGAGCAGAAGGTCAAGGAAGATAGGGCTTGGGGTGATGGGATTTGCCGATATGCTGATTGAGCTGGACATCCCTTACGACTCGGAGGAGGCGCTGGAGGTTGCTACCGGTATCATGCGTTTCATGAGTGAAGAGGCGTGTAAGGCCTCGGTGGAGTTGGCTGAAGGACGGGGGGTTTTTCCTGCCTTCAGTGGCAGTGTCTATGACGTTCCCGGCGGCCCCAGAGTGAGGAATGCCACCCGGACCACTATTGCCCCTACCGGTACCCTCTCCATAATTGCGGGCTGCTCCAGCGGTATTGAACCCCTCTTTGCCTTGAGCTATGTGAGAAATATCCTGGATGGCGACCAGTTGGTAGAGGTAAATCCCTATTTTGAGGAGGCAGCCAGGAAGGAAGGGTTTTACTCTGAAGGGCTGATGCAGCAGCTGGCTGATGGCGCCAGACTTGGTGAGGTAGAAGGGGTTCAGGATAAGGTCAGGCGGCTCTTTGTCACTGCCCACGAGATAAGTCCGGAGTGGCATGTCAGGATGCAGGCCGCTTTCCAAAAGTCGACCGATAATGCCGTGTCTAAAACCGTCAATTTTCCCCGGGAGGCTACCCGGGAGGACATCGCCGGGGTGTATACGCTGGCTTATGATGAAGGGCTGAAGGGGATAACCATCTACCGGGACCGGAGCCGTGACGCTCAGGTTTTAACCACGGGCAGGGTGGATACGACGGAGAAGGCTGCGGGAGCCGTGCTTACCCCGAGAAAGAGAGCCAAGGTAACCTCGGGAGCTACCGAGAGGGTGACCACCGGCTGCGGCTATCTCTACGTAACGGTGAACTCTGATGAGCGGGGGATATGCGAGGTCTTCTCCAGTCTGGGCAAGGCCGGCGGCTGCGCCTCGGCTCAGCTTGAAGCCACCTGCCGCCTTATCTCCCTGGCACTGCGGTCCGGGGTGGATGTTGCCTCGGTGGTAAGGCAGCTCCGCGGCATCCGCTGCCCGTCTATCGCCTGGGAGGCAGGTAAGTCCGTCCTCTCCTGTGCTGATGCCATTGCCAGTGTTCTGGGAAAGCATATAAGCCCTGATAGCGGTCATGGCGTAGACGCAGTCGAGAATCCCGATGTTGCTATAACCGGCGGGGACAATGGTCATGGTGCAGGTATAAACAAAAATATAGCCGGGCAGTGCCCCGACTGTGGTAACCTGCTTGTCTATCAGGAGGGCTGCTTCATCTGTCCCAGTTGCGGGTATACGAGGTGCTGAGGGAGGGATGATGGCGCAGGCTGAATCTCCAGTAGCGGGTAACATTGGCCAGCGCCCTTGCGGCGCGCTCGAAGCTGGGATAGACAGGGATGCCCGCCCGGGTAAGCCTTTCCTCCGTTGCCATCCGCTCTACCTCGTAAATGCCGCCCGGCGGTGATACTACCAGCAGCGGTTTTTTATTCCCCCGCTGAAAGCTTATCAGGGTATCGTTTATTGCCTGAAGCTCGTCCCCCGAGGTGAATGCCAGCAGGAAGCTAACCCGCTCGTTGAGCATGATTAAATCGGTATCAGCCAGCCCCGCCAGCAGTTCCAGCACCTTTCCCAGCAGCACCGGGTTGCGGCCCGCCAGGCTCAGGTCCAGGGGGTTGCGCAGGATACTCCCCGGCGCGCTGGCTATTCCTCTCAGCTTCTCCTTTACCTCTCCACTGAAAGGGAGCAGTTCGAGCCCGAGGCTGGTGCAGACGTCGGCGGCCAGGACCCCCGCCCCGCCTGCCCCTCCCCCCAGCTGGGAGACGGCGGCTATCCGGGTTCCGGTTATGGGGGGCAGGTACTGGAAAGCCATCAGGGTATCTGCCATCTCGTCGAGGGTAGCTACCTCAATCGCGCCCGCCTGTTTCAGGGCTGCCTTCCATACTATTTCGGAGCCGGCCAGGGAGCCGGTGTGGGACATTGCCATTTCCCTCCCGGCATCGGTCCTGCCCCCCTTGAGTAACACCACCGGCTTAACCGGGGAGGTCTGCCCCAGGAGTTCAAACAGGCGGCGTCCGTTGGTGATACCTTCCAGGTAGATGGCGATGGTCCTGGTCTGCGGGTCTTCCCTCAAGAATTCCAGAAAGTCGATGGCGTCGAGGTCGGCGCCGTTACCGAAGCTAATCAGTTTACTGAAGCGGATGCCGCGGCTGTACCCGATGTCAGCCAGGGTCTCGGTGTGTCCGCCGCTCTGGGCGAGCAGGGCAATATCTCCCGGCTCACCAATGGTGCCGGTGGTCTCCAGCGGTATAAGCCTGTCCGGCACGGAAATCCCCACGCAATTAGGACCGATGAGGCGAATGCCCGCCTCCCGGGCACGGGATACTATCTGCCTTTCCAGTTTTGCTGGTCCGCTCTCCCCCGTCTCGGAGAAACCGGCGGTAAATAGTTGCACTGCCTTTACGCCCCTGGCGGCACAATCTTCAATTATCCCGGGAACTGTTGCCGCTGCCACCATTATAATCACAAAGTCCACTGGCTCGGGGATGTCCCTGACGCTGGGGTAAGCGGCAAGCCCCATGATTTCCTTTTCAGCGGGGTTTACGGGGAAGATTTTACCCCTGTAGCCGGCATGTCGCAGGTAATGGACTGCGAGCCCGCCTACTTTCCTCTCCCGGGAGGCCCCGACGATGGCAATCGACCGGGGGTTGAAGATGGCCTCGAACTCCTTGAGCCTTTTTTTGTCCAAGCGAAACCTCTAAGTAAGGCTGTGTTGTGGCATTTTACCATTGCCCGGGGGTGTTGTCCAAGAGGGCTTTCCGGGGCTATCGCAATCCAGCCCGGGAGGCTATATAATAGGGCAGGACAGATAGAGAGGAGGCCGGGTAATGTCGGAGTTAAGCGTTGAGCAGCGGTATGAACTGATGCGGGTAGCCCTGGGCGAGGCCGAGGCTGATTTAGCCATCGTTAACGGGGCTATCGTAAATGTTTATACCGGTGAGGTGCTCAAGGGAGACAGTGTCTTTATCAAGGGTGACAGAATAGCCTGTGTCGGCAAAGATGCCGGGGCAATCGGTCGCCGGACCACGGTCATTGATGCCGCCGGGAAGACGCTTTTGCCCGGGCTTATTGATGGTCATACTCATATTGACTGGCCGTATACTGCAGGTGAGTTCCTGAGGTATGCCGTCAAGGGGGGGACGACCACGATTATTACCGAGACTTCCAGTGTTGCTTCTGTTGCGGGGTATGAAGGGGTTATCCAGTTCTTGAGGTCGACTAAGAACCAGCCGGTAAAGGTCTTTATTACGGCCCCGCCGATGGTAACGATAAGCCCGACGACCGAAGCGCATTCCCTCACGGTTGGGGAACTCCGCCGGCTGCTGCGGCGGGCAGAGGTTGTTGGCCTGGGTGAGCCTTACTGGGGTCAGGTGGTTGGCGGCAGTCCGAGGGTCCTCGGTCTGATTACGGAAACACTGAAGGCCGGTAAAAGGGTTGACGGGCACAGCTCCGGCGCCAGCCCTGGCAAGCTCGGGGCCTATGTCGCGTCCGGGGTATCGTCCTGCCACGAACCAATCACCGCCGGAGAGGTTATGGAAAGGCTGAGGCTGGGGCTTTTTGTGCTGGTGAGGGAGGGTGAAATAAGGCGGGAGCTGGAGGCTATCTCGCAGCTCAAGGATGAAGATATTGATTTCAGCCGGCTGGCGATATCGACCGATGGTATCGGAGCGTGGCAGCTTGTGAGCGATGGTTACATGGAATTCGTGGTGCAGAAGGCGATTGACCTGGGCTTTGGCCCTGTTCGGGCAATCCAGATGGCGACGCTGAATGTTGCCCGTCACTTTGCGCTGGATGGTGCTATCGGGGGAATCGCCCCCGGCAGGTATGCTGATATTGTCATTGTCCCGGACTTACAGACGATACGGGCGGAGTATGTTATCAGTAACGGGCAGGTCGTGGCCAGGAACGGACGGGTGATTGTCCCGCCAAGAAAACATCCTTACCCCGCATCAGCCCGGAGGAGCGTCTATCTGTCCCGGGACCTTGATGCCGGCGATTTCGCTGTCCGGGTGGAAAGCCCCCGCCGTGAGGTAAGAGTGAGGGTGATCGACCAGGTTACCGAGCTGGTCACCAGGGAAGCCATCATCGGGATGCCGCTTTCGGATGGCGAGCTTGAGTCCGATACCACCCGGGATATCCTCAAGGTAGCCGCTATTGAAAGGTCTTACCACTCCGGCAGGGCCTTTACCGGCTTTATCAGGGGCATTGGACTTAAGGCCGGGGCTATTGCTACCAGCGGGGTGTGGGACAGTGGCCTTATCATTGTGGTCGGGGCTGATGATGCCGCGATGGCGCGGGCGGTAAACCGGGTGGGGGAGCTTGATGGTGGCATTGTCGTTTGCGATAGGGGCCGTATCCTGGCTGAGATACCGCTCCCGGTATGGGGGCTGATTTCTACCGAGCCGATGGAGACGATAGCCCGCAGGCTCTATAGTGTCCAGGGGGCGGCGGCTGAACTGGGTTGCACCTTACCTGATATCCGGATTACGCTGGCGGTTCTTGCTACTCCGGCGATAGCCCACCTCAGAATATGCGAGGACGGTCTGTTCAACCTCAGGGAAAACAGGTTCGTTGACCTGATAGTGGACTGAATTATGAACCGGGACGGCGTTGGAAAAGCGAGGTGGCGGCTCTCCCGGGAGCAGGGCGCAATCGTCAAGGACTGGGGGGGCAGGCTGCCCGTTGCCCTTATTTATCCCAACTCCTACTACATTGGTATGTCGAACCTGGGAGTTCATGCTGTCTACCGCCTGCTGAACGGCTATCGCGGGGTGGTCTGTGAGCGGGCCTTCTGGGAGGGGGAGAACCGGGACCGCAAGTCGCCGGCGCTGTCGATTGAGTCCCAGCGGCCGCTTTCTGACTTCGCTGTCCTTGCCTTTTCCGTCTCCTACGAGCTTGATTATTTCAATGTTGTCCAGATACTCAAGGCGGCTGGTATACCGCTGTATGCCGCTGACCGTGATGAGAGACATCCGCTGGTTATCGCCGGCGGTCCGTGCATCACCGTTAATCCCCTCCCCTTAGCCCCTTTTTTTGATGCCCTGTGTATTGGTGAAGCGGAGCCGCTCCTGCCTGCGGTGTTACCGGTGTTGTCCGGGGGCATCGGGGGCAAACGTCCTGAGCTGCTCAAAGCACTGAGCCAGCTCCCTGGCATCTATGTCCCCCTGGCGCACTCCGGGGAGCCGGTGGTCCGCCAGTGGGCAAAAAACCTGGATGATAGCCCGGTGGCTTCTACCGTACTTACCCCGGACACCGAGCTGGGCAATTTATATCTCATTGAGGTGGAACGGGGCTGTAACTGGGGCTGCCGCTTCTGTCTGGTAAGCCGGGCGTTTTGCCCGATGCGCTATCGCTCTCTGGGCGGGCTTATTGCCCAGGCGGAGCTGGGGCTTAAGTCCAGGAAGCGCCTGGGCCTGGTCGGCCCCGCCGCCGCCGACCACCCTCAGATAGAAGAGCTGCTGGTGGAGCTGCGCCGGCGGGGGGCCGGGCTCTCTATCAGCTCGCTTCGTGTGAGTCCCCTTTCTCGCATCGTCTTGAGAGAGCTGGCTGAGGGAGAAGTACGGACCATTTCCCTTGCCCCCGAGGCTGGTTCCGAGCGCCTGCGCCGGGTTATTAAAAAGGGTATCTCCGAGGGCGATATTCTGGAATCGATGGACAAGGTGGCGGAGCAGGGCATAAGGCTGCTCAAGCTCTATTTTATGATTGGTCTACCTTCGGAGACCGATGATGATATCGAGGAGATGGTGGGCCTGGTCCTTAAGTGTAAAAGCGTCCTTGACAGGCGGCAGGCCGGTGCCCGGATTACCCTCGCGGTTTCCCCCTTTATCCCCAAGGCGGGTACCCCGTTTCAGTGGCTGCCCGCGGCCCCGCCCTCTGTCCTGGAGCGGCGGTTGGCCCTTTTAAAAAATCGCCTGCCGGCGAAGGGTATTAAGCTCAAAAGTGAAAGCCCTGCCTGGAGTCAGGTCCAGGCGGTACTGGCCCGGGGCGATGCCAGCCTGGCCGGGGCACTGGCTATAATAGATAGGGTATCGCTATCGGGCTGGCGCGAGGTGGTGGCAAAATGCCACCTTGATATTGATTTTTATGCGCACCAGCGGTGGGATACCGGTCAGGAATTGCCGTGGGCGATGCTGGATTTGGGTACCAGTCCTGGCTATCTTGAGGCGGAACTGGGCAGGGCCCTGGCCCGGTGCTAGCCGGCGGTGGTGGTCAGGAGGCGAGCAGCTCGGTGACGATGGTGTTTATCTCCCGTCCGTCTGCCTTGCCCTTGAGTTCGGCGACAAGCCGGGGCATAACCTTACCCTTGTCACGGGGGCCCTGTGCCCCTACTTCGGCAATAATACGGCGGGCGGCGGCGGTAATTTCCTCGCGGGTCATCTGCCGGGGCAGGTACTCGTTGAGGACAGCCATCTCGGCCTCCTCGCGGACTACCAGGTCGGGGCGGTTTCCCTTCTTGAAGGCATCGATACTTTCCTGGCGCTGCCTGACCTCTTTGGCGATGATACCCAGGATGTTACCATCATCAAGGGGGGTCTGGCGGGCAATTTCGGTATTTTTGATAGCGGCCATTACCAGCCGGATGGTGGCGCGCCTCACTTCGTCACCGCTCCTCATCGCTGTCTTGAGGTCCTCGGTTAGTTTTTGTTTTAAAGGGGGTACCTTGACCCCCTGACTTCCGGGCTGAGACCCTGTTTCCATCTTAACCTGCTATGAGTCTTATAACCTTGCTTTTACACGCCCGGCGCTCTTGCGCCGCTTGGCTGCTTCCTTGCGCTTGCGCTTGGCACTGGGCTTCTCGTAGTGTTCCCGTCGGCGTATTTCAGCTAGAACTCTATCCTGCTGCACCGTTTTGTTGAACCGCCGCAGCAGACTCTCAAAGCTTTCGTTGTCACCGGCCTTTACATCGGCCACCTGGCATCATCCTCCTTTATCTGACCCGGCCTTCAGTTTCGCACTGTCACATTCTAGTGGGCTTAAACTGCTCTGTCAAGGTAAGTTTGCGCCCGTCGCCCTTAAGTATCCCACGAGCCGCTACCACCCCGGAGGCTGACGCCTGGATTAGGCCCCGGCTGACACCGGCTCCGTCGCCGATGGCAAACATGTTGCCGACCTCGGTTTCCAGGCTGGAGTTGAGCTGGGGGCGGCAGGAATAGAACTTGACCTCAACCCCGTAGAGCAGGGTGTGGCGTGAGGCTACCCCCGGGGCCAGCTTGTCCATTGCCTGAAGCATCTCCACTATCCCGGTGAGATGGCGGTAGGGGAGGACAAAGCTGAGGTCACCCGGGGTGGCGCTCTTCAGGGTGGGCTGGACCAGCCCCCGCTGGATGCGGGTGGGGGTGGAGCGCCGCCCCCCCATCAGGTCACCCAGGCGCTGCACCAGTACCCCGCCGCTGAGGATGTTGGCCAGTTTCGCTAGGTACTTACCATAGGCGATGGGCTCCCGAAACGGCTTGGTAAAGGTCGTGCTTACCAGCAGCGCGAAATTGGTATTGCCGCTCCTGTGGTCGGCATAGCTGTGCCCGTTGACGGTAATTACCGGCTCGGAGCCCCCGGTAGATTCCATGATGACCTCGCCTCCCGGGCACATACAGAAGGTTCTAATCCGGTCATCAAAGCTCTGCGACAGGAACTCCAGTTTTGACTCGTACAGGACACTGGTCAGTTCCTCCATTGTTGCCTCCGGCACCTCTACCCTGACCCCGACATCAACCGGGTTGGAGTACATCGTCAGATTAAGCCGGCTTGCTTCCCGGGATAGCCAGTCGGTGCCCTCTCTCCCCGGCGCCAGAATCAGGTAGCGACATTCAAATTTATCACCGGTCTCGGTTTCGATTCCCCTGACCTGCCCGCTATCGGTGATGATGGTGGATGCGGTTAGCTCGAGCTTGAATTCCAGGCGGGGACGGAGGTAGTCCTGCATTGCCTTGAGTACCGAGCGGCAGTGCTCGGTGCCCATGTGGCGGACTGGCATCGGCAGCAGCCGCAGTCCGGCCAGGGCAGCCTTGCGGCGCAGGTCATCAACCCCCTCGCCGGTTCCGTAGAGCTTATCCGGGGCACCAAACCTGAGGTAGACATCGTCGACATACCTGACCAGGGCTTCGGCATCACTCTCTCCCAGGTAGTCTCCCAGCCGGCCTCCCACGCGGGAGGATAGGGTCAGTTTACCGTCGCTGAAGGCACCCGCCCCGCCCAGACCGCTGACCAGGTTGCATGGGGAGCAGAGGGTGCAGGCGCCGCCGCGGTCACGGACCGGGCATACCCGCTCGTCGATGTCTCTTCCCTTCTCGATGAGTAGAATATCCAGGCCGGGTGCCCGGGAGAGTTCCAGGGCGGCGAAGATGCCCGCCGGACCACCACCGATAATGATAACGTCATATTTACTGGGCATTTTAGCAGTGCCATTGTATAACTGCTGGTTTTGCTCGTCAAGGGAAGTGGATTGACAAGGGGTGGGGGTTGTGCTATTATTTTTCTGCTTAAGTAGTACCTTAACAACTGGATAGCGGAAGGAAGGTTCAAAAACGTTTTTTTGGCGAGTTTGATCCCGGCTCAGGATAAACGCTGGCGGCGTGCCTTATGCATGCAAGTCGAACGGTCTTGATTTATCAAGATAGTGGCGAACGGGTGAGTAACGCGTAAGTGACCTACCCCTAAGTGGGGGATAACCCTGAGAAATCGGGGCTAATACCCCATGTGGTGATGGAGGTAAAGTACCATCAGTAAAGCCTTCGGGCGCTTGGGGAGGGGCTTGCGTTCGATTAGCTAGTTGGTAAGGTAATGGCTTACCAAGGCGACGATCGGTAGCTGGTTTGAGAGGACGATCAGCCACACTGGGACTGAGATACGGCCCAGACTCCTACGGGAGGCAGCAGCAAGGAATTTTGTGCAATGGGCGAAAGCCTGACACAGCGACGCCGCGTGGGGGAAGAAGGCTCTCGGGTTGTAAACCCCTTTTCTCAGGGAAGAATAATGACGGTACCTGAGGAATAAGCCTCGGCTAACTACGTGCCAGCAGCCGCGGTAATACGTAGGAGGCGAGCGTTATCCGGATTTACTGGGCGTAAAGCGGGCGTAGGCGGCTTTTCAAGTCGGACGTAAAATCTCCCGGCTTAACTGGGAGAGACCATTCGATACTGTTGGGCTAGAGGGCAGCAGAGGGAGGTGGAATTCCCGGTGGAGTGGTGAAATGCGTAGATATCGGGAGGAACACCAGTGGCGAAGGCGGCCTCCTGGGCTGTTTCTGACGCTGAGGCCCAAAAGCGTGGGGAGCAAACAGGATTAGATACCCTGGTAGTCCACGCCGTAAACTATGGACACTAGGTATGGGGAGTATCGACCCTCTCCGTGCCGAAGTTAACGCGTTAAGTGTCCCGCCTGGGGAGTACGGCCGCAAGGCTAAAACTCAAAGGAATTGACGGGGGCCCGCACAAGCAGCGGAGCGTGTGGTTTAATTCGATGCAACGCGAAGAACCTTACCAAGGCTTGACATGTCGGAAGTAGCGACCTGAAAGGGAAGCCACCTGTTGAGTCAGGAGCCGGCACAGGTGCTGCATGGCTGTCGTCAGCTCGTGCCGTGAGGTGTTAGGTTAAGTCCTGTAACGAGCGCAACCCTCGTTGCCAGTTACTTTTTCTGGCGAGACTGCCCTGCAAAACGGGGAGGAAGGTGGGGATGACGTCAAGTCAGCACGGCCCTTATGCCTTGGGCTACACACACGCTACAATGGGTGGTACAGCAGGCAGCAATGGAGCGATCCGGAGCTAATCCTGAAAGCCATCCTCAGTTCGGATTGCAGGCTGAAACCCGCCTGCATGAAGTTGGAGTTGCTAGTAACCGCAGGTCAGCACACTGCGGTGAATACGTTCTCGGGCCTTGTACACACCGCCCGTCACGTCATGAAAGTTGGCAACACCTGAAGTCGATGCGCTAACCCCGGTTTTCCGGGGAGGCAGTCGCCGAGGGTGGGGCTGATGATTGGGACGAAGTCGTAACAAGGTAGCCGTAGCGGAAGCTGCGGCTGGATCACCTCCTTTCTAGGGAGATGTACCTGAGTGGTAACACTCTAATCTCCTAGGTCGGTCTCCGATTATTCGGAGTAAATTCAGCTTTCCTTCCGCTATCCAGGGGTTAAGGTCTATTTTTAGCAGAGGAGCACTATTAAATATCAAACGCTGCGGATAATAGCTTCCTGCCTTAAGGTCCTGACCTGGGTAGTGGTGGCAGTTGGTGTTCTTAGCTCTGTTTCTCTGGGCATCAGAGCCTCGGCGCTGATGCCGGCCGTCACCATCCTGGTGGTGGGGCTTGTCGCTACCGCTATCTATGCGTTGCTCCTGCTGGCGGCATCAAAATTTATTTACCTGTTTGTCGATGTGGAGGAGGACCTGAGCCGGATAGCCGCCCTGCTGGGGAAAGAGCCGAAGGATTAAGCCTGTGTTCGGGGGCCATTAGCTCAGTTGGTTAGAGCGCAGTCCTGATAAGACTGAGGTCTCTGGTTCGAGCCCAGAATGGCCCACCAAGTCCCTGGTTCCCGAGGAGCTACCACTCCGGGAGTTGTTGATGATGCTACTGGGTGAGGAGGGGCGCAGGAGGATGGAGAATAAGACGAAGACCAATGCCCAGTTGTTCGGCGATTACTATGATGTCATCACCATCACTCATGCACCAAAGTCCTTTTATGAGGCAAAACGGCTACTAGGCAAGTTTGAGGCCTTCTTAGGGCAATTCCCCCCGACTACCGAGCTGGCAGTCCAGTTCTTAACCCAGTTCAAGGATAGAAGTCTAAATACTAAGGCAAGGTATAGCTATGTACTGGGTGCTTTCTATAGTTGGTATTCTGGCGAGAAACTGCCCATTAAAATTTTGTCAAAACTCTTTAGAAATGTCCTCTACTTTAACTCATTAGAAATGTCCTCTGGTGACCTCACACAGGTAATGCCTGGCTGGTGCGTTGAGGTTGGAGGCTGTATCTTCTCCAGGGATGATCTGGAGGAGGGACGTACTTCCTTTTCGGTTCAGGGTTTTGTTGCTTTTGATGAGTAACCATGGGCTTATAAACTAAAGGCGGAATGCCACTTGCCCGATTACGGCTGAGGCTACCCACACGGGAGAGGGAAGACAACATTTAAACTAGCGAGGAACAACAAACCCCCTAGTACCCCGGTTTCCCCTGGCAGAGCCCGCCTATACTGTATATTGTTTCGATTGTGCGTTTATTAATATGAGCCTAAAGGATTTCCGTAATTAAGGCTTTGTCCAAGAGTGGTGACCATACTATTTTTTAGAGTTTCTCTTTTAACGCTTTTATTACCTTTTCTGGTGTTATTGGCAACTCTTTAAACCATATACCGGTGGCATCATGAATAGCACTAACCACTGCCGGAGGCGTGCTGACAATGCTACCTTCGCTAGTTTCCTTGGCCCCGAAGGGACCATCAGGGTCATTGGTTACTATATCTATTAATTTTATATTTGGTATGTCTGTAGAGTGAGGCATTTTGTAATCCAAGAGAGTTGGGTTTAGTGTCTTACCTCTATCCATTATAAAGTCCTCATAGATAGTTTGCCCCATTCCCTGAACCGAAGCACCCTCAATCTGCCCTTCGGCTTGTATCGGGCTCAATAGTCTGCCGCAATCAGAGGCGATGGTAAAATCAGTAACGGTTATCTTTCCGGTTTCCATGTCAACTCCTACTCTGGCAGATTGAGCAGTGAAGCTGTAAGAAGTCCCACCATTGCCGATGCCATTAGTGAGGTCAAGAGGCTCCAAGCCGTAGCCTGAGTAGCCGGTGCCCAAGATAACAGCTCCCGTACCTGAGTAACAAGCGATTTTGGATAGTTTGTTAAATGGCATGCTCCTCTCCGGGTCTGATGTGATGAAGACCTTTCTCTCTCTAATTTCCACATCCTCCGATTTTACCTGCCAGGTTTTGGCGGCGGCTTCTAGGAGCTGTCTCTTGGCTTCACGGGCAGCTTTCTGAGTTGCCTGCCCAGCCAGGATTGTTACTCTACTGCCGTAACTGCCGGGGTCAACCGGAGTATAGGCAGTGTCCACTCGCTTTATATTTACGTCCTCTAATTTAATCCCCAACTCCTCGGCTGCAATCATGCATAGCACTGTATCAGAACCCTGCCCGCAATCCGTAGCTCCGGTAATAAGGTTAACTGTCCCATCCTCACAAACCCTGACGATTGCAGCACAGGCTTGATGCCCCATCTGTCTTGCTCCGCCGAGGTATGAAGTACCGGACAATCCGACACCCCAAGAAATATTGCCTTCTTTCCTTGGTGTTTTATTTCGGTCTCGCCAGATTGGGTCCTCGGTAACTTTCTGGATAGCTTCTTTCAGGCCACATGTCTTCAGCGTTACTTTGTTGATGGTCTCGTATATCGTGCCCGGTTTTGGGTTGTCAATAGCGTTTTGCATTCTCATCTCTACCGGGTCTATTCCTAGTTCTTCTGCTATCATCCCCATCTGAATTTCAGCGGCGAAGCGGGTATGGGTAATTCCGTGGCCTCTCATCGCCGCTCCTATTGGGTTGTTGGTGAAGACCCGGTAGGCATCGTACTTAAAATTAGGTAACCTGTAAGGTAATGTCGTTGCAAACCCGGCAAGGTACAGGGAGAGGGGGCCAACAGCGGTATAGCCACCGCCATCAGCGACAACTCGGTGATGTATCGCGGTCAGGGTGCCATCTTTCTTGGTACCCATCTTGCTATAGACAATCATGCTGTGGCGGCGTCGGCTTGTTACTAGCTCTTCTTCCATGCTTTCAACATATTTAACCGGTTTTCCGGTTATCTTCGACAGCAAGACCGCACAGAAATCACCAGCCAGAGAATCATTCTTTGTTCCCCCAAAGCCACCGCCGATAAATGGCTGGATGACTCTTACCTTACTCAGGGGTAGCTTAAAGCATGCTGCTAAGTGCCGGTAGTGGAAGTAGGGGCTTTGCTTTGATGCCCATACTGTGATATAGCCTGTAGGGTCATAGTAGGCTAGTATAGCTGGTGGCTCCAAATAGCCATGAGTTGCTCTTGAAGTCCTGAATCTATCCTCGCGAACAATATACGACTCAGCGAAAGCCTTCTCCACGTCGCCAAAATTCCAGTGGTACTCTACGCTGATGTTATTCTTAACGTAATCGTGGACCTTAGGTGCACTCTCTCTCATCGCTTCCTCGGGCTCAAAGACGCCGGGTAACTCTTCATAGTCAACCCTGATGAGCTGGCAAGCCTCCTCAGCCGTGTCCTCATCAATGGCTGCTACTCCAGCCACTGCCTCGGCCATGTAGCGCACCTTGTCTACAGCTAAAGGCGGCTCGTCCCTGGTAGCTGGCATCCATCCCCACGTCCAACCACCAAAATCCTTAGCGGTAACCACTGCCTTCACGCCAGGCAACCTTTCTGCCTTACTGGTATCAATAGAAAGGATCCGAGCATGAGGATAGGGACTCCTTAGCAATTTACACCACAGCATGTTGGGTAATGAGTAATCGGCGGCATACTTGGCTTCACCGGTAACCTTTTCCCTGGCATCCACCCGAGGTAGTCGCTCACCTATAACTGAAAATTCCGCCATTTCTACTTTTCCTCCGTATTCCCAGCTGCTGCCTTTATAGACTCAATAATTTTGGTATAGCCGGTACAGCGACACAGATTACCGGCTATACCTCTTCTTATCTCCTCCTCAGTGGGAGTTGGAGTTTCGTCAAGCAGCGCCTTGGCAGACATTATCATTCCTGGAGTACAAAAGCCACACTGTAAACCGCCGTGTTCAACAAATGCCTGTTGAATTGGATGAAGCTTATCCCCATCGGCCAGACCCTCGATTGTGACAATCTGTTTACCATCTGCCTCGGCCGCTAACACAAGACAGGAGTTAACCGCCCTTCCATCCATAATCACGGTGCACGCTCCACATTCACCGAGACTACAACCTTCTTTGGTTCCGGTTAATCCCAGGTCCTCTCTGATAACCTCAAGGAGAGTTCGCCACGGTGGTACAGAAAGCTCATGGGACTCCCCGTTTACCATTAGTCTTATCTGTTTCATAACTACCTCCTAGAAGCTAGATATAGCCTGGTTGATCGCTCGCTTGGTTAGGGTCTTGACCATCTCCTTTCTATATTCAGCTGAAGCCCGATGGTCATCTATCGGGTGTGATTCACTAGCAGCAATCTCAGCCGCTCTTTCGACTACCGTATCACTAAACCTCTGTCCTCGGATGATGTCCTCTGCTCGTTTTGCTCTAATTGGCGTCGGGGCGACTGCCCCAAGTCCAATCCGAATGTCCTTACACACGCCCTTGTCGGAAATAACCACTACAGCGATACCGACAATGGCCAGATCCATGGACCTCCGCGGTGACAGCTTCAAATATACCCCCTTGCTATACGGGGGTAAGTTAGGCACCTGGATCTCTTGCAGAAGCTCTTCATCACTAAGAACCGTTTTGTTTGGTCCGGTGAAAAAGTCTTCAATATTGACGGTTCTCTCACCTCTCTGGCTAATTAGCTTTAACTTCGCCTCCAGGGTGAGTAGGGCTGGAGCTGTATCAGATGAGGGGACAGCGTTGCATATATTGCCAGCTATAGTCCCTCTATTTCGTACTTGAGGAGAAGCCATACTTTCAGCAGCTTGGGATAGTACGCTGAACTTTTCCCTGATAATTGGTGAAGTCTCCACGTCATGAATTGTGGCTAGCGCTCCAAGGCTCAGCCCATCGTCCTTACTGTATTTTACATAATCCCAGTCGGGTATTCCTTTCAGGTCGATTATATAGTCCGGCGTCTTAGCCTCTCTTCTTCTCAGTTTAGGAATGACATCTGTGCCCCCGGCAATTACCTTTGTTCTCCCTTTATACTGGGATAGCAGCGATAACGCTTCGCCAATTGTCTTCGGCGCCAAATAGTCAAACTTAGGCAATCTCCTGTAAAACGTTACCATTTCTGACACTCCTTATTCGCTGCTTAGTTACGGACCTAGATATGATTCCCTCACCTTATCATTCTTCAACAACTCCTGGCTCCATTCCTCGCCAGAGCAAGAGCAATAGCCTTCCCATTCCCCTGCGGCCGGCCTCAATGCACCGCTAACGAAAGCAGCCTTTCCTTCTAGTGACATACTTTCCCTTCCTTCAGTGAGTTTGACGATTCTAAGTGACCCTCTGCTTGCCTAGCCTGTCAACTACAATACAGGTACCTGCTATTTTCCTGCATTACTGTAACTCGCTCTTTATTCTTTATTCTACCCAAGCCTTTTATTACCTAATCGTCTACTTTGGCCTCTTTCTCCAGTACCTTGGCCAGAGCTTTATAACCCTCATTACCAAACGACTTGAATTGCATGGCGAGCAATTCCGCGTACTTGAGGCCCTTAGAATTCATCCAATCTCGATGCACCTTGTCTCCCCGACCAAACACGTGACGGGCCAGGTCCAAAGACGTAACTGAAATCTTATTACACACCGGACAGTGGT
>Ga0210003_1001206_pt1 | contig 22909 bp, 18 predicted proteins | sample LantaG_FD_182804 | JGI IMG/M metagenome (GOLD analysis project Ga0210003, IMG submission 182804) | Deep subsurface microbial communities from Baltic Sea to uncover new lineages of life (NeLLi) - Landsort_02402 metaG (SPAdes) (version 2) | ecosystem: Environmental > Aquatic > Marine > Oceanic >... | reverse complement strand
CAAAGGTCTATGTAAACCTGGCTCACCCAGACTTAGCAGATAGGGTAGCAGGGCGGGATGTCGACGGAGTTGGCTTGCTTAGAGCAGAATTCGTTGCTGCCCAGATTGGAGAGCATCCCCGCTTTATGCTCCGCGAGAAACGGGGAGATAAATTTGTTGACGCACTAGCCAAGGGTATAACTAGCTTCACCAGGGCCTTCTATCCTCGCCCAGTAGTCTACAGGACCACCGATTTTAAAACTAATGAGTACAGAAACTTAAAAGGCGGGGAAGAATATGAGCCAGTTGAACAAAATCCCATGATTGGCTATCGAGGCTGCTCACGCTATATCCGAGATGCTGAGGTTTTCAAACTAGAAATTGAGGCTATAAAGAAAATCCGAGAAAGCTACAACAACCTATGGGTCATGATTCCCTTCGTACGATTACCCGGAGAAATAGCAACGGTCAAAGAGATGCTGGAGTCTGAAGGTTTGTTTCAGTCTGCTGACTTCAAGCTGTGGATGATGGTTGAGGTGCCTTCCAATGTTTTCCTTATCGATGAGTTCCTGGCTACAGGTATAGATGGCATATCTATTGGCTCTAATGACTTAACCCAACTTATCCTGGGCGTGGATAGAGATAGCACCATGTTGGCAGAGATATTTGATGAGAGAAATGAGGCAGTAATGCAGGCCATGGAGAAAGTTATCACGGCTTGTAAGAGCAAGGGCGTTACCTCCTCAATCTGTGGACAGGCTCCTACTTTCTACCCCGAAATTACTGAGAAATTGGTACGCTGGGGAATTACCTCAGTTTCAGTAAGCCCTGATATGATAGACAAAACCAGAGAGGTCATCGCCGCTGTAGAAGCAAAACTAAGGCTTTAATGATTCGTGAGCTGGGTATAAGGCAGCAAGCAGAGAAGCGAGAGGAAAGCCTTTCACCATATGCAGCTAAGAGCAAATTCAGCCGAGGCAGGCTGAGATGGGAGGAGCCATGCCCCATAAGAACTTGCTTCCAGCGTGACCGTGACCGCATTATTCACTCCAAAGCTTTCCGCCGCCTTAAGCATAAAACACAAGTGTTTATTGCCCCCTTAGGGGATCATTATGTGACCAGGCTTACCCATACCTTGGAGGTGTCCCAAATTGCTAGAACTATATCCCGAGCCTTAAACCTCAATGAAGATTTAACCGAGGCTATTGCTTTAGGACATGACTTGGGACACACACCCTTTGGCCATATAGGTGAGGAGGTTTTAAATGAACTCTACCCACGTGGCTTCAGACATAATGAGCAAAGCTTACGAGTAGTTGATTTATTGGAGAAAGATGGGCAGGGACTTAATCTTACCTGGGAAGTACGAGATGGTATCCTCAAGCATTCCAAGGGACAAGCAGACATTCTAGGAGAAGGATGGGGAGATGTCAGCACCTTGGAAGGTCAGATATGTAAAATGGCAGATATCATTGCTTACATTAATCACGATATTGATGACGCTATAAGAGCCGGCATTATCACCGAAAATGACTTGCCCGAGCAGGCAATAATGATTTTGGGTCCTACACATTCACAGCGAATCAACACACTGGTTTGCGATATTGTGAGCCACTCTTGGCCAGTTAGCGGATACAGCGACCGGGCAGAACCAACCATTACCATGAGTCCAGAGGTCATTAAGGCCGCCAACAGCCTTCGCCAGTTCCTATTTGATAAGGTATATAACCCCAGTTTAGCCATAAGAGACGCAGAGAGGGCAAGAGAAACAATACACCTTTTATACTCTTTTTTCTTAACACACGAGGATGAATTACCTCCAGAATTTGCCTCGCTGAATGATAGCAAGGAGTGCAAAGTCGTTGATTACGTTGCCGGAATGACCGACCAATATGCACTAAGATTAGCTGAGGAAATATCTAAATGAGCCTCATCAGCGAAATAAAACAAAGGATAGACATCGTAGAAGTCATCTCCGCTTATGTTCCTTTACAAAAAGCAGGGCGCAATTTCAAGGCTCTATGCCCATTTCACAGTGAGAAACATCCCTCCTTTTTCGTCTTCCCAGAGCAACAGACCTGGCATTGCTTCGGCGCCTGTGGCACTGGCGGTGATGTCCTCTCCTTCATTATGAAGAAGGAGGGTATTGATTTTGGCCAAGCTCTGCGCCTTCTAGCTCAAAGGGCAGGCATATCTTTAGGACCTCCTGAAATGCCAAGCAAACCGGAGGATAAAAAGAAGGAAAGATTATTCCAGATTAACGAGGTAGCGGCCGAATACTACCATCACTTACTTTTGAATACCAGAGCAGGCGAGGCAGCCAGAGCTTATCTCAGCAACAGAAAGATGACACTCGAAACCATTAAGGGATTCCGTTTAGGCTTTAGCCCCGCTAGCTGGGAAATACTTAAGGGATTCTTAATAAGCAAGGGATATGAGGAAAGGGAACTAATTGAAGCTGGCCTGACAATAGAGAAGGAGGGAGGAGGTAGTTACGATAGATTCCGCAATCGATTGATGTTCCCCATATGTGATATTCAAGGGCGGGTTAGCGGCTTTGGAGCTAGAGCTCTGGATGAATCCTTGCCTAAATATGTTAACTCAGCCCAAACACCAATCTTTGACAAGAGTAGTTGCCTTTATGGGATTGACAAAGCTAAATCCTCAATCCGGCAAAGAAATTTAGTAATAATTGTAGAGGGCTATATGGATGCCCTCACAGCCCATCAACATGGCTGGCAAAACACAGTTGCTTCAATGGGAACTTCCATAACTGAGAAGCAAATAGCCATTATCAAGAAGTTAAGCAAAAATATAACTCTGGCTCTTGATGCCGATGCTGCTGGAGAGGAAGCTACTTTGCGAGGAGCAGACCTATTAGCCCGCTCCCTGGATAGAAAGGCAACAGGAATGCTCTCATGGTCGAGAGAATCGGCTCTTTCCCTACATAGAGGGGAAGCACCAGTCCCATCACTTGCTAGTTTAGTGAAATACCAGAGTGCCCTAGATGCTGAAATAAAAGTCATCCTTTTGCCTCGAGACAAAGATCCTGATGAAGTGATAAGCGAAAATCCTCACCTGTGGCAAGAGCTAGTAGAGCAAGCTCTACCATTGCTAGATTTTGCCTTTGAGGCCGTAATAGGCAAGGTTGATTTCACTAAAGCTAAGGACAAGGCCCTAGCTATAGAAAAACTCCTGCCATTAATTTATGAGATAAAAGACCCAGTAGGGCAAGATCAATATGTACGGAAATTGGCTAGTATATTGAAAGTTAGCAAATCCGCCCTCAACGCATCTTTAACAAAATTACAATTGCGCAAGGCGAGACAGCAATCAGCCAAGATAACAGAGCAACATCGACCTGCTTACCAACTTGTATCCAATCCCATCGAGGAATATTGCTTAGCCCTGCTGCTCCAATATCCAGAGCTTCGCCCACTGACTCAAGAACTGTTGGCAGAGCACTTCGAATGCACTGAGAACCGCCAGATTTTCATCCAGTGGCAGCATTCCCGAGACATTCCTGAGCTTAAGGAGAAATTTGACGCCGAGCTACTAGAACATTTAAACTACTTAATGGCTAAGCCAATCCTAGATAAAAATGACCGGGAGAGGAGGCATGCTCTAAGCGACTGCATCCTCAACCTGCAAGAGAGATTGTCGAAGAGGTTGGAGGCCGGGAGAGAACTAATATTTAATCTCACCAGGGAAAAGGAAGGGGTGAATGCTGAGTTAGCTAAGCTAGATGAACAGGGGATAGGATCCAGTGATCAACTCAAGGAGATCTTCACCAAACGAGAGAAATCAGCAAGGACAAAAGAGATTAAATGATGGACTTAATTAAAGGCAGGACTTCTAAACTAAACAGGGATGAGGAATCGACGCCAGAAGAAATTCCTGCTGGCCAGGATGAAACCGAAGGTGTTGATGCAGCAGCTGAGGAAGAGACAACAGAGGAAATAACTGCTAAAGAAGCTAAACCAATAATAGGGCTGGAGGATGAAATAATTGATGACTCAGCTCGCATGTACCTTCGCGAAATCGGCAAGGTGCCACTTCTCATAGCTGCTGAAGAGAGGGAATTATCTAGTAAGATAGAACGGAGCAGATATTTAGGAAAGATTGAGGATGCTTATTTTAGAAAACACAGGAAATTTCCCTCAGCATCTGATGTGGTAATTGATTTAATCTCTCGATTATATAAAGCTCATCCTGTAATTGAACTTATCAAAGAGCATTTAGACATAGACTGCTCTTATAGCCCGGTAGAGACAATTACAAATCCCAAGTTTCACGCCGCCACCGATAATGCCCTAGATCCCGCATTAATAACAGCCACTGCTCAAGGGGTTGGTAAAGAAAGTGCTGCGGCGGAGGATACTATAGTAAATGCTTCTTTGATCAGCCATATTCTGCCACCTCAATCGCTAGCTCTTATCGGAGATAAAAGCTCATGGCAGGAAATAAGAGCTCTTCTGTCTAACGATGAATTCCTATCGCAGCTCCACTCCCATAATGGTCAATTTGAAGCCTGCTTTGAAGAGGTGAGGGCTGAGGCAAAGAAGGCCAAAAAACATCTCACTGAGGCAAACCTACGCTTGGTGGTCAGCATAGCCAAGAAATATGTTGGACATGGCATGTCTCTCCTCGACCTTATCCAAGAAGGAAATATTGGCCTTATGCGGGCTGTGGATAAGTTTCAACATAGAAAGGGTTATAAGTTCAGCACCTATGCTACCTGGTGGATTAGACAAGGCATTACCCGATCTATAGCTGATCAATCCCGCACTATTCGGATTCCAGTACATATGGTGGAGACAATTAACAAGTTACTAAGGACAACGCGGCAGTTGACTCAAGAAGTCGGACGTGAACCAAACTATAGAGAAATCGGCGACCGCCTGGACATAGCCCCAGAGAAGGTAGAAGGGATTATGGATTTATTTCACCACGAGCCCATATCATTAGAAACGCCAATCGGTGAAGATGAGGACAGCCGCTTAGGTGATTTTGTTGAAGACCAAAATAGCTTGGCACCAACTGATGCTGCTGCACAAGAGCTGCTCAAAGAACAGATAGATAAGGTGCTTGACGAGCTTACTCCACGAGAGAAAAAAGTGCTACAGCTTAGATTTGGCCTCGGAGATGGACGTGCTCGAACATTAGAAGAAGTAGGGCAAGAATTCAGTGTGACCCGGGAGAGAATCCGTCAGATTGAAGCTAAAGCTCTACGTAAATTGCGCCACCCCAGCCGAAGTCGAAAGCTCAGAGGTTACTTAGAGTAAAATCTATCTGTAGGCTATGCCAAACGTACTTAAACATCTTTTTCACCAAGCTCGCCCTTGGCACTAAGCCCACGAAACACCTTGCTCAGCTTTTGAGTCAAATCCTCTAACATCGCTGCTCCTGTAGCATTTTACTTCCAGAAAAAAACCAGCAGTCAATTTCTCCAATCGAAATCAGCCAAAATATAGCCTATCAGCGAAATTGATGGTAAAATGGGGCAAATCCGTTTTAGCAGGTATTTATATGGCAATTATTGAACAAAAAGGGCTCAACATCGACTCAATCAGCGAAGGTAAACTGACCTGGTTCTATATTGAAAAACCTTCCATCAACGAAGTTAGATTTCTACAGCAGCAGTTTAATTTTCACCCTCTCAATTTAGATGATGTCTTGAGTCGCATGCAGCGCCCTAAAATCGATGAATATGAAGACCACTTGTTCATAGTCCTACAATTTCCCGTATTTGATAAGCAAAGTCACATAACAAGGCCCAGTGAGGTGGACATTTTTATTGGGGAGAATTATGTTGTCACCGTACATAAATCTGGTGACCTCAAGCCGCTGGCCAAATTTTTCCGTGAATGTCAGACCGATGAGAAAAGCCGGCAGGATTATCTGGGGAGAACCTCAGCGTTCCTTCTGTACCATATACTCGATAGATTGGTTAACTATTGCTTTCCTATCTTAGGTAAAATCACCGAAAACATCGATGATATAGAGGATCTCATCTACACTAAAGCTGTTCCTGAGACAGTTCGTCAAATTGCTATAATTCGACGGGACCTCATTTCCTTTCGCCGTGTTATTCGTCCCCAGATAGCAGTAATAGAAACGTTGGAGGAGGAGGAGTATCCCTTTTTCAAGGAGGAGCAAGAAATCTACTTCGGTGATATAGCCGACCATGTTCGTAAGATTTGGGACGGTCTTGAGGATTGCAAGGAGGTCGTAGATGGGCTTATGGACACTAGCAACTGGCTAACCTCGCATCGAATTCAGGAGATAATGCGAATATTAACCATCGTCATGGCCCTTCTGGCACCAGCTACCTTGATAGCTAGCATCTGGGGTATGAATATCCCCTTACCCGGCGGAGTAACTTCAGGCAGCTTCTCGCCTCTTGGCGGTTTGCTTTCTGTTATGGTACTTATTGGGCTAGGCATGTTCTTTTACCTACGCCACCGCCGCTGGCTTTAAGCCATCCTTTCTCTATTTCCAATGTCCACACAAGTCAAATTTATCGCCGATAACAATGTTGGTAAGCTAGCCAGATGGTTAAGAATGATTGGTTACGACACCTTGTTCTTTAACGAGAAGAATGACAGGAGAATGATTGAAACCGCCCTTAGTGAAGGCAGGGTGATTTTAACCAAAGACACCCAAATCGCCAGAAGACGTCTAGTTACAGATGGCAAGCTCAATGTTATATCTATCAAACAGGATGAGCCTAAAGCCCAACTGCAGGATGTAATGAAACTTTTGAATTTAGACTATCACTTTAAACCTTTCTCCCTCTGCCTTGAATGCAACCAGCCACTGATACCACGGACTAGAGACGAGGTGCAAAACTTAGTTCCACCCTATGTGTTTAAAACCCAAAAACAGTATATGGAATGCCCTTTATGCCATCGTATTTACTGGCAAGGCACACATTGGCAAGCGATGGTCAGGGAACTGAGAAATCTTGTTGAGGCACGCTGAGTGCCGCAACATCATAAGTCTCAATCAAGCGACGATAGCAAAGGTTAAATCAAGATGTTATACTCACTTCATATCCCTATAAAGCAGTGGGTAAGCCATTATGTTACTTGCTATTGATATTGGGAACACTAGCATCAAGCTAGGCGTATTTGAGGGCGCTAAACTAAAGACCACCTGGCAATTAGCCACGGGAGTAGGCCATCTGGCAGATGAATATGGTGTTTTATTGCTCTCCTTCTTCCAGTGCCGAAAGTTGCCAGCTTCTAAAATCACGGGGGCGGTATTATGTAGCGTTGTCCCACCACTGGTACCTATCTTCCAGGAAGTGTGTCAAGGATATTTAGGCTCTTCACCCTTGATAGTTGAAACTGGCGTAAAAACTGGGATACGTATCTGTGTAGATAACCCTCGAGAGCTTGGCCCTGACCGCGTGGTAAATGCTGTTGCTGCTCACCACCTTTATGGAGAGCCAGTAATTGTCATCGACCTTGGCACTGCCACCACCTTTGATGTTGTTTCCAAAGAAGGCAACTATCTCGGCGGAGCTATTGCTCCGGGAGTCACCATAGCTAGCGAAGCGCTGTTTACCCGTACTGCTGTGCTTCCTCGAATAGAATTAACTCGCCCAAAACAGGCTATCGGCAGGAATACTGTATCTGCTATGCAATCAGGTATATTCTTTGGTTATATCGGGCTTATCGAAGGCATGATCCAAAGGATAGAGCAAGAATTGGTAGGCAAAGCAAAGGTGGTGGCTACGGGAGGCTATGCCTATCTAGCCAAAGAAATACCAGCAATAGAAATAATAAATCCCGATTTGTCACTAATTGGATTGCGTCTTATTTATGAGATGAATAAGGTGGAGGATAGCTAAGGAGCTACATTGTGCTGAAAGGGAAAACTGTTATCTTAGGAGTGACAGGAAGTATTGCTGCCTATAAGGCGGTAGATATCGCCAGCCAGTTAACTCAGGCGGGAGCAAGAGTGGACGTTATTATGACTGAAGCAGCTACTGAATTTGTAACTCCTTTGACATTCCAGGCAATTACAGGGAGAGCTGTCACTAGCGATATGTTTGAATTACCCTCCGATTTTAGCATTGACCATATATCTCTAGCTGAAGCCGCTGATGTAATAGTTATTGCCCCGGCTACAGCTAATATTATTGCCAAGCTGGCTGCTGGTATGGCTGATGACATACTGTGCTGTACAGTGCTGGCGAGTAAGTCGCCCGTACTCATAGCTCCAGCCATGGACACCAATATGTTTGAAAATCCCATTACTCAAGATAATTTATCGAACCTGAAAGCGCGTAACTTTATTACTGTCGGGCCAGCCTCAGGGAGGCTGGCTTCAGGCAAGGAAGGCCTAGGGCGACTCGCTGATATCAACGACATAACAGGCACCATCTGTCAGGTGCTGGGAAGGGGAGGAGACCTGGCGCATAAGAATATTGTAGTCACCGCAGGTGGCACCCAGGAGCCTATTGACCCTGTTCGCTGTATAACTAACCGCTCCTTGGGGAAAATGGGCTACGCTCTAGCTGAAGCTGCCCGTGACAGGGGAGCGAGAGTAACGTTAATCACAGCACCCGCTTCACTCGCCATGCCTGTTGGTATAGAAATAGTCAATGTCGGCACTGCTCAAGAGATGTATCAAGCAGTAAGAGATGTTGCCCTCCAGGCTGATGTGCTGATAATGGCCGCTGCTGTGGCTGACTACCGCCCTGTAAGCGCAGCCAAAGATAAGATAAAAAAGAAGGGTGTCGGGTTAACCTTGGAGCTAGAACCCACCCCGGATATTCTGGGCAGTGTCCAGGGCGATTTCATTAAAGTGGGCTTTGCCGCTGAAAGCAGCAACCTAGTGGAAAATGCTAAACAGAAGCTCCAGCAAAAGGGGCTTGACCTCATCGTGGCTAATGACATTAGCAGCTTCGGTGCCGACAGTAGTCAGGTAACCCTCATTGACCGAGATGGCAAAGTAGAAAACCTGCCCCTGCTAACCAAACGAGAGGTAGCTGACAAGATACTGGATAAGGTGGTAGACCTTTTAGCCAAGAAGACGATAAAACCTGAAGACATTGTGGAAATCCCGATAAAGAAGGGGCACATTGACCGTGCATATTTGTTTATCCCAGCGCCTCAATTTAGAAAAGGACTACTCCCAAGCGCCGGCAGCATACAATTAGTGACTGAGGCAAATATATTCGACGCTACGATATACGTGTTTCCTAGTCGTAAAGAGCATGCTACTATCGAACTTCATAATGGTGAAAAATTCAGGGAATGGTATGAAAGGTTAGGAATTGTAGCTGGAGATAAAGCCGCTATCAAAGTCATCGAACCGATGACGAAATACCATCTTGAAATTCTAAAGAAGCGAAAAACATAAGAAATGTCTGAAATACCGAAAGCCTATGAGCCAGGCACGATAGAGAGGAAGTGGTACAACTTCTGGCTTGAGCAAGGATATTTTACCCCTGAAATAGACCCAGATAAGAAACCGTTCGTTATTATCATGCCGCCACCCAACGTCACTGGTAAGCTACACCTGGGGCATGCGTTGACTGACACAGTGGAGGACATTATGGTCAGGTGGCATCGGATGAAAGGAGAGCCAGCCTTATGGCTTCCCGGGAGCGACCATGCTGGCATTGCTACACAGGTGCTTGTTGAGCAGCAGTTAGCCGGACAGGGGCTGACCAAGAATGACCTGGGCAGGGAAAAGTTCTCAGAGATGGCCTGGGAGTGGGCAGAAAAAAGTCGGAGCAATATTAATTATCAGCACCAGATGATGGGAGCTTCCTGCGATTGGACTCGAGATTGCTTCACCCTTGATGCAGGCCCAAGCAGGGCGGTCCGTACTGTCTTTGTTCATCTATATGACAAAGGTTTGATTTACAGGGGAGAACGTATAATAAACTGGTGTCCGCGCTGCCAGACTGCACTTTCTGACCTTGAGGTCGACCATAAGAATATTGAGGGGCACTTCTATTATATGCGCTACCTACTGGCTGATGAAGAGGGATTTGTCACTGTGGCTACTACCCGTCCTGAGACATTTTTTGGCGATACCGCTGTAGCGGTAAATCCAGAAGACGGACGCTATAAGGATTTGGTGGGGAAAAGCGTAATCCTTCCTGTTATAAATAAGAAAATCCCCATCATCGCCGATGATGCAGTTGACCCCTCTTTTGGCACCGGGGCACTGAAAATAACCCCAGCTCATGACCCCACAGATTTTGAAGTAGCTGGACGGCACAATTTGCCCTTGGTAAACATTATGAACCCTGATGCCACCATGAATGAAAAGGCTGGGCGCTATGCAGGATTAGAACGATTTGTCTGCCGGGAAAGGCTGGTAGCTGAACTCAGGGATAAGGGGCTGCTGGGAAAAATCGAACCCTATATGCATTCAGTGGGGCATTGCAACCGCTGTCAGACTATGGTTGAACCTAGAGTCAGCCTGCAATGGTTTATCCGCACAAAACCTCTGGCTGAAGCAGCTATAAAAGCTGTCAGGGATGGCAGCATTACCATAATTCCAGAACACTTTGCCAAAGTATATTTTGACTGGATGGAAAACATCAGGGATTGGTGCATCAGCCGACAATTATGGTGGGGGCACCGCATTCCAGTATGGTACTGCCAAAGCTGTGGCAAGTTAACAGTATCTGTAGATGAGCCCTTAACCTGTAGGCATTGTGGCTCAAATCAAATCACGCAGGACACTGACGTCCTTGATACCTGGTTTAGCTCAGCGTTATGGACGCACTCCACATTAGGCTGGCCAGAAGATACTGAGGACCTTCGTTATTTCTATCCCACCTCGGTGATGGAGACTGGCTATGACATCCTGTTCTTCTGGGTTGCCAGAATGATTATGCTGGGATTGGAAGATGCCGGGCAAGTTCCTTTCCACACTGTTTATCTTCATGGATTGATTCGAGATGAGAATGGGGAGAAGATGAGCAAACTGCGGGGAAATGTCATTGATCCCATTGAAGCCATAAGCGAGTATGGCATTGATGCTCTTCGATTTGCCCTGACTACGGGTAGTTCTCCAGGCAATGACCTGAACCTTGGCCGAGGAAGGCTGGAGTCCGGCCGCAATTTCGTCAATAAATTGTGGAACGCCAGCAGATTTATTCTCCAGAGCATGGATACGGAAGCACCAAAAGGTCGAGCATTACAAGCAGATGTCATTGCGAGCGAAGCGAAGCGAACTCAGGGCTCACAGAGCATAGAGGATCGCTGGATTTGCAGCCGGCTCAATCGTCTTATCGACAGCGTTAGCAAACTTATGGAAAATTTCCAGTTTGGTGAGGCAGAGCAGCAAATATATGAGTTCATCTGGTCTGAGTTCTGCGACTGGTACATTGAAATTGCCAAGATACGACTTAAGAGTGATGGGGCGACGTCTTCGCCTCTGCCTTACTTAGTTGACACGTTGGAGAAATCGCTGTGCCTTCTACATCCTTTCATGCCTTTCATCACCGAGGAGTTGTGGCAGAGATTAAAGCAGCGTCTTCCTGATAAAAGCCAGATGCCAGCCTCTATAATGATAGCTCCGTACCCTATCGCTGATAATGAATCCATTGATACTGAAGCGGAGCGAGCTATGGATGCTGTGTTAGAGATTGTCCGCTGCATCCGTAATGCTCGCGCCCAACACAAAGTGAAGCCGAGCAGGTGGATTGAGGCGCGAGTTTATGCTGATGAACTCCTGTCTGACATCGCCTCTCAAGCTAAATTTATAGAAACTCTAGCTCGTGTTCGTCCCTTGGTTATTCTTAGCCGAGCAGAAAGGAAATCTGAGGAAGAGGAAGCACTTGTTCTGGTGCTGAAAGAAGCTGAGGTGGTTCTACCATGGGCAGGCATGGTAGATAAGCTTGCTGAAAAGGAGCGCCTGATGAAGGAAAGGGAAGCAACCCGGGACAGGATTGCCCGACTTAATGAAAGGTTAGGGGATAGCGCTTTTCTGGCCAAGGCGCCGCCACACATCGTTGAGAAGGAAAAGGGGAAACTTAACACGCTTGAGGGTAAGCTGGAAAGATTAGAATCAGAGCTATCTCAGCTTGAGTGAGGCATACTGCGGCTTTTTAGCCTCATATAATAGTTTAGCTTCACTAAAGCTTTCTTGGTATCACTGGCAACGCAGGATTTATCGCACATCTTCAAGCGCTGTTTAAATAACCAGTAGGTGAATTCCTTCACCTCTCCCACAGTTATGGATTTACGTCTGGGGTAGCCTTTCTCTTTCCTGAAGCGATTTACTAACTCCTGGTGAGTAGCACCATAGATGCGCTGATATACCTCGTCAACTATCTCCCCATCCTCAGTTAAGCCCAAAGTTCGCCTTCTTTTGCGTATCTCTTCAGTTACAGATAAAATTAGAAATTCCTCCACAAGAACACCGTAGAGATAGTTAAGATAAGCTTGATATTTGGCATTACCAATCAGCTCTTTGAATTCATCTTTAGTCAATTCTACTGGAGGGCGGTCGAAGAAAAGAAGGTCGATTTGCTCTTTCTCCGGGATAAGTCCATCAACCTCTTCACATAATCTCTCCGCCAGGACTAGCCAATCAAAAGCCTCATTGTCAATAAGATATCGATAGTGCCGTCCGTGGTAATCCTCCTCAGGGCTGACCCACAACCTGACTGCTTCAAGCAAAGCTAAATACCAATGCTTACCCTCAGCAATAGCCTCTTTTAGATGCTGAATTGCCTGAATATCACCAGTCTGGGAAGACACTGCATTCACCCTTTAAATACATCGTAATCTAATATTATATTCCTGTCATCTCGGAAGGTTCAAAGAGAGGGCTTGCTAGATGGCTTTAAGGCAATATCTGCCAGCCGTTATGCCTGGCAAACTGGCGCAAGTTTTCGTCCGGGTAGGTTGCCACGGGGTTCCCCACCAGCTTCAATAAGGGGATATCAAATACGCTATCGGCATAGGCGAAACTTGATGGAAGGTCTATTTCTAACCCATTTTGACCGATATACTCTTCAAGCAGTTTAACCTTATTCTCACCGAAGCACGCAGGTTTGATAGTCCTGCCGGTATATCTGCCATCAATTACTTCAAGCTTTGTGCCGACTACGTTGTGCACACCCAATTCTTGCCCTATAATTTCTAACAGCTCACTGGATGCACCGGAAGCAATCAAAACTATGTGTCCGCTTCGCTTATGCTGATTCAGAATATCAACAATATCCTGCTGTAACATTCCGATTAAATAGTTATCAACTACCCATTGGAAGGCTTCTGAGACTTCCTTCTTACTTAACCCTTTAAAGATGGCGCTGAAGTCCTCCGCCCACATAAGCATACACCTGGCCTCATTGAACAATTTGTGCTTACTCAGCAGCCATAAGAATGAATGTGGTAGCAGGAAGGAAGACATTATCAGCCTCCTCTTCTTTTTGTGCCCGAAATAATATTTCTGAAACCCTGTCCAGACATGCCCCCTGGTTAAAGTGCCATCGAAGTCGAAAATAGCTGCCGGTTTACTCATCTACACCCTAGCTAAAAAGGCAAGCACTCCTTCCAGAGGCAAGGTGTTTAATATGTGCTGAGGCTCACACCAAGCTCGTCGGGCTACACTGACCCCAAAGCGCATGAAACCCAAATGAGCCGTATTATGAGAATCGGTCTCGATAGCAAGCTTTACTCCCATCTCCCTGGCTCGAAAGGCGTGAATATCATTTAAATCAAGCCTGTCAGGCATAGCGTTGACCTCCAGGACTTTATTATTCTTAACCGCTGCCCGGAGGACAGCCTCTAAATCTATAGCTACAGGCTCACGCTGGCCCAGGAGACGACAGGTAGGGTGAGCTATGATGTCAATGTCTGGATTCCCAATAGCGCCTAATACCCTTCTAGTCATCTTTTCCTCGCTTTGGTTCATGGCGGAGTGCACAGCACCAATAACTATATCCAAATCAGACAGGATTTCATGGGGTAAATCCAGGCTGCCATCAGCCCGAATATCAACCTCAATGCCGCTAAACACACGGATACCATCTAATCGCTCATTAAGCGCCCTTATCTCGGCCATCTGCCTCCTCAATCTTTCCGTATCAAGCCCATGAGCGATGCCCCGTCCCACAGAATGGTCAGTAATTGCTATATACTGGTAGCCCAATTTCTTAGCCGCCAAAGCCATCTCCTCAATGGAGTTGTGCCCATCGCTCCAATTAGTATGCATGTGGAGGTCTCCCTTTATATCACATAACTCCACCAGCCTGGGTAAAGTCCCTTGCTCTGCTCTTTCCACCTCTCCCAGAGCCTCTCTAAGCTCAGGTGGAATATATTGAAGCCCCAGCCGATGGTAAAAGTCCTCCTCAACAGCAAATTTCTCCAGCCTATCCGTGTCCAGAGAGGTGATGCCATACTCGCTCAACTTCAGGCCCTGCTTGCGTCCTCTCTCCCTCAGTGAGATATTATGCTGCTTGCTGCCGGTGAAATACTGGAGTAAAGAACCAAAAGAGTCATGCTCCACCATCCTCAGGTCAACCTGCAGCCCTCCAGCAGCAATAGCGCTTGCCTTGGTCGACCCCTGAGCCAGCACCTGCCCTATTTGAGGCAGAGAAACAAAGGTATCTATAACCTCTTTGGGATTATCGGCAGTGCCCATGAGGTCAATATCACCTAGCGTCTCCCTGAAGCGGCGCAGGCTGCCGGCATAGGTCAGATTCCTTACCCCGGGAATAGGGCGCAGGGAGCCGAGGATTTCCTCTACAATAGGTAAAGCTTCCCCGATGGGGATACGCTGGTCCTTGCGGCGTAAGGCTTGAATCTGCTGAAGTATATTGCCAGCGGTCTTATCACCCAGGCGAAATAGCCTGGCCACTTGGCCATCATGGATTGCCTGCTCTAAAGCATCCACCGAGTTTATTCCCAGTTCAGTGGAAAGCTTATTAGCTGTCTTGGGACCGATTCCTGGAATAGCCAGGAGGTTTGTTATCCCCTCAGGGAACTCAGCCTTTAACTTTTCATAATACTCGAGCTTTCCTGTAGTCACCAGCTCAGTTGTTTTCTTGGCTATGGCATCGCCCACACCGGGGATACTCCTCAAGTCCTCCCCTTCGTCAATCATGATTTTTATTTCCTTGGGATAGTGCTCGATAGCCCGAATCACCTTCTGGTAAGCCCGAATCTTGAAGGCATTCTCGCCCTTAAGCTCTAAGAGGTCGGCAATATCACTGAATACTTTGGCAATAGCTGTGTTTTTCATTTGCTCTTAGCCCTCTCTTTTATCCAATCCCAATCGGGCTCGCCATGATTAAAGAAAGACTTGAAGTTATCCTTCAGCCACTCATAATAATCATCCTCCACATACTGGCAAAATGCTTCTACAAGCTGTTTTTTTGAAATGCCCTCAGGAAATTTCAGCTCTATGTCTTCAAATTGGCAATCAAGGAATTCTTCAACTACATCTCTATCAAGCATCTTTTGTTTTCGAGGATTTGTATTTTCGCCTTGGTTCCAATAGTTGAACTTGCGGGATCCCTTTTTCTTCGCCTTGGGTATACTTAGGTTTTTTTGCTTTTGAGGAGAAAAGCTCACTTACCTTCGCCCTTTTCCCGGTTCTACTTGCTGAAAGAGGAAATTCCTGAAGCATGCGAACAATCTCCAACCTTTTTTCAGCTACTTTGCAATATTTTTGTGATATATCAATGTGAATAAAGTGCCTCCCTGTTTTTTGAGCTACCACTGCAACAGTTCCGGTTCCTCCGAACATGTCAAGTACGGTATTTCCTTTATATGTGTAAAACTTGATAAGGCGATAGATAAGTTCCTCTGGGAAGGGAGCAGGATGCCCATGGCGCTGAGATTCTGGTGGAATGTACCAAAAACCATCGGAGAATCTCATAAACTCATCAGCAGTAATGTCAGTCTCTTTAGAATCACTATTTAACGTCCACGAATCCTTAGAAAAGATCAGTACATACTCCCAGGAAGGCACGATGTGAGGATTTGCTGGGCTTTTCCAACTGCCCCAAGCCGTGCGACGTCTCATTGTTTGCTTATACCAAATTATCTCTGTACGCATGATCATACCCATATCGCGTAGCTGATTTGAGAAATCGTGGTGAATTGGCCGAAAAGCTTTAATGCTTGTTGGTGCGATATTTAGAGCAAATCGCCCACCTCTCACAAGGATACGTTTTACTTCAATCCATACTTCCCTCATCCAATTTAAATAGTCAATATAAGCCAAATTATCATCGTTATTTTCGTAATTTATACCTACATTATAGGGTGGAGAAGTTACTACGAAGTGAATACTATCATCTGGTATTGCTTTCATTATCTCCAGACAATCACCACATGTGATTTTATCGATAAATTGCTCGAGCTTCTTCACTAAACGTCTCCTTGACCAGGCATTTGAGTGAAAGTAGCACTTCGCCCATCTGCAGATGGCTGATACTTAAGGAGGATCAATGAACCATTTACCCCTTGTCTATTTCTCTCCCTTGAATATTCTGTAACATGCTTATCGAATGTCCTTCCAATCAAACACCCAATAATGATGTCTGAGTTTACATCCACTAAGTCCTTCTGCTTAAACAGATCCATATAATAAAGGACCTGGGAAAGACTTTTAGTATCACATTTGCCTGTTTTAACTTCCGAGATGATATAAGTTGATGATTTTTCAATTTTATTTATACAGAGAATATCAATAGATTTCCTTGTAGTCTGAGCTATAAAGACCTCATTCATAAAGTCCGTAATATCTCCAAAGATGTTTAGAAGATACGGATCCCTTTGGGCAAGTTTATACATTAAGAAAGCTTTAATAGAGTTCTCGTATCTCCCAATGTCTCCTATTTTATTGTGAAGAGGGATCGCGCCAATAGGTGGCTGCAATAAATTGAATACTACCCTTTCCCGTATTCTGCGTTGCCGATAGTCCCGATGTAATAGTCTAATAATCTCGTTAGCTTCATCCTCTCCTATCTTTCTGATACTCCTTGCTTCTATATTTACCTCATTCTCAAGGGTTGCAAGAGACCATATTCTTCGACTCTCAATTAACTCATAAAAATTGGTTATATCAACATTTGCATCATAATTACATAAATATCTATATTCCGGATGTGGACTGAATAAAAAACGATAGGGAAATACCTCAAAGCTATCACTCCATATCATCGATTCATCATAGAATGGGTTACTTCTTATATTATAGACACCATGCACGCTGCTGGGGATACCCCTCCCCAGAACATGAAAGAACACCACATCCCCTATATTCATACCAGTGAGATCTCTAATGATAGAGTATTTTGTTTTTGGGTCGAACTGTTGATACAAGCCTTGTTGCCCTATCCTTCCAATTTTGTTTCCATATATCCCCTTAGTTAAAGAGGTTTTCCAGTCCCTATCAGATATTGAACAAATAAAAGCACCCATTATATCACCCCAAACTATAGAGCCTTATGGGCTTCCTCTTTTGGAAATTATTATAGCTATCTACGAAACTCAATACATTTTGAGAAAATGATTTGGCGATTAATACTGGATCAACATCCATATAATTGCCAGTCGCATATTTTATGGTTATCTCCTCCAATTTCTTGCGGAATATTTTCACAGAATCAATATCGCAGACGCCGTAAATACAATGTACCAAACAATAGCCAGAGTTTTTATCTCTGTTTTTCAAATCTAAAAAACCTTTATTGAGTAGGATAAATTTATGAATGTCATCCCTCTCAATAATAGCTAGATCACCGTTTATTTCCCTTTCAAAAATACTTACTGAATAAGGATCCCTACAAATGGAATCATAAGGGTTTCCAATGGATATTTTTTCAATCTCGCCCATATTTTGCAACTCCTAAAATATTAGAATTTATCCCCATTAATTATCCTATCCAACTTTAATTGGAGGTTTATATCCATTCTACCTATAGGATAAAACTTATCTCCCGCAGCAGTATTTGTATTTCTTGCCCGACCCACAGGGGCAGGGGTCGTTGCGGCCAACTTTCTTGCCTGCAACCACAGCTTGCTTTCTGCGCGGGGGTTCTTTTTTAATGCCGACATGATAAATGCTATGGACCACATCGTGCTGGATGTTGGCCACAAGACTATCGAAAAGCGTATACCCTTCTTTCTTATAAACCACGAGGGGTTGTTCCTGGCCGGCAGCACGCAAACCTATCCCCTGGCGTATATGCTCCATAGCGGTAAGGTGCTGCATCCATAATCTATCAATGACACGAAGCATTACCAAACGCTCTGCCAGGCGCATATTATTAGTGCCTATTTCCTGTTCTCGCTGGTTGTAAAGCTCGGCGGCATAAGCACTCAGCTTCTCTATGATTTGCTTATCGCTAAGCTGTGTGAAGCCATCACTCCTGAACTGTGGCGGCACCGGGAAAATGCGGGAGACATCCTCCAGCAAGCCAGGTAAGTCCAGCTCGGCCAGCCTGTGGTCAAAGTGGGCATCCACCAGACTTCTAATTTCATCTTCGATCATAGACAGAATGTTTGCCTTAAGGTCGGCGCCGCTCAGGATTTTCTTTCTTTCAGCGTAAATCACCTCACGATGCTTATTGACTACATCGTCGTATTCTACAAGGTGCTTACGAATGTCAAAATGGTAGCCTTCTGTTTGTACCTGAGCGTTTGTTATCGATTTAGTAATCAGGGGGTGCTCAATGGGGGTATTCTCATCCATGCCAGCCCATTGCATCAATCCTTTAACGCGGTCGCCACCAAAACGGCGGAGGATGTCATCCTCCAAGGAAGCATAGAAGCGAGAGCTGCCTGGGTCTCCCTGCCTTCCCGCTCTGCCCCGAAGCTGGTTATCAATACGCCTGGCTTCATGGTGCTCAGTGCCAATGATATGAAGCCCGCCAGGCTCAACCACTTTATTATGTTCTTCAAGCCACTCCTTTTGACCGCTCCCCTCAGGATTGCCGCCAAGAATAATATCCACACCACGCCCAGCCATATTGGTAGCCACAGTTACTGTCCCCAAGCGCCCGGCCTGGGCAATTATGCCAGCCTCCTTTTCATGATTCTTGGCATTCAGCACCTGAGCAACTATGCCTCTCCTTTTCAGGAGGTCGCTTAATTCCTCCGATTTTTCAATGGAAACCGTGCCTATCAGAACTGGCCTGCCCTGAGTGTGTAGCTGCTCAATCTCCCTGACCACAGCTCCAAACTTGGCTTTCTCATCCTTATAAACCTGGTCAGGATACTCGGTGCGACGCAATGGCTTGTTCGTAGGTATGACCAGCACTTCCAGTTTATAAATCTTGTGAAACTCCTCAGCCTCGGTGATAGCAGTGCCAGTCATGCCAGCCAGTTTCTGATACATTCGGAAATAATTCTGAAAGGTAATGGTAGCCAGAGTAACGCTTTCTCGCTGTATCTTCACCCCCTCTTTAGCTTCGATAGCCTGATGCAGCCCCTCAGAATATCTGCGACCAAACATCAACCTGCCGGTGAATTCATCCACAATAATAACCTGCCCATTCTTAACCACGTAGTCCCGGTCTCCCTTATACAGAGCACGGGCCTTAAGGGCACTCTCCAGATATTGAGTAAGGAAATAATTAGAGGGGTCATAAAGGCTGGGCGCTTTAAGTAAACCTTCCTTTTTTAGCATTTTCTCCACCCCGGTAATGCCTGCATCGGTAAGGCTGGCGGTGCGCGTCCTTTCATCAATAGAGTAATCCTCATCTCTGCTAAGGCGGGAAACCAAACGGGCAAAGGTGTAATACTCCTGTGTAGCCTCTTCAGCGGCTCCGCTTATAATTAGCGGAGTGCGGGCTTCATCAATGAGAATGTTGTCCACCTCATCAACGATGGCATAGTTGAGGGGGCGCTGGACACATTGGGACAAGTCCATGACCATATTATCCCTGAGGTAGTCAAAGCCAAACTCGTTGTTGGTGCCATAAGTTATATCAGCTTCATAAGCCTGGCGGCGTGTGATAGGGCGGAGAAAATTCCATTTCTTATCTTCTGATTCATATTCCGTGTCGTAAATATATGAAGGTGCGGGGTTATCCGGATTTTGCTGGGCGTGAATGCTGGCAACGCTCACTCCCAGGGCATGGTAAATAGGGCCCATCCAGTGGCAGTCACGCTTGGACAGATAATCGTTGACAGTGACCAAATGACAGCCCTGGCCGGTAAGAGCATTGAGATAAAGGGGCAGAGTGGCCACCAGGGTTTTCCCCTCACCAGTCTTCATCTCGGCTATTTTGCCCTGATGAAGAACAACGCCCCCCATCAACTGGACATCAAAATGCCTTTGCCCTATAGTACGTTTGGCTGCTTCCCGAACTGCAGCATAGGCTTGGGGCAAAAGCTCATCCACGCTTTCGCCATCCTTCAGCCGAGCCTTGAATTCGTCGGTTTTAGCTCGAAGCGCTGCATCAGTAAGCTGTTCAAACTCAGGCTCGAGAGAGTTTATATGGCCAACCAGAGGCTGAAGGCGCTTTAATTCCTTCTCGTTAGAATCAATCAAGCCACCAAGCCACTTAAACATAGCTATCTCGTTTACTCAAACATAGCTCCTATAGACAAGCCGGTGTGTATGCGGTGGATAGCCTCCCCAATGAGGGATGCTACAGGCAAAACGGTAATTTTATCCGGGCTTTTATTGACGGTAACAGGGATAGTATCGGTAACTACCACTTCCTTTACCGGGCTGGAGGCTATTTTCTGGGTAGCCAAGTTTGAGAAAACAGGGTGGGTGCAGCAGGCATAAACCTCGGTGGCGCCATGCTCTAACAGGGTATTTACTGCACCAACTAAGGAGCCAGCAGTATCAATTTCGTCATCTACAGTCAGGGCACGCATTCCCTGAACCTCGCCTATGATATTGAGCGTCTCAGTATTCCCGGTATTTCCCAATCGTCTCTTTTCAATGATAGCCAGGGGGGCTCCCAGTTTAGCGGCTATATCGCGGGCACGCTTGCTAATGCCAATATCAGTGGCTACCACTACCAGGTTATCCAGAGCTTTTTCTGTGAAATATTGGGTGATAATAGGCAGGGCAGTTAGTTCGTCGACCGGTATGGTGAAGAAGCCTTGAATCTGGGGAGCATGGAGGTCTACTGTGAGCACCCTGTTGGCTCCCGCCGTGGTAATTAAATCAGCAACCAGCCGAGCCGTGATTGGCACTCGCGGCTGGTCTTTCTTATCAGTGCGACCATAGCCGTAATAAGGGAGGACAGCGGTGATTCGCCCTGCTGAAGCCCTCCTGAAAGCATCGATCATGATGAGAAGCTCCACCAGGCTTTTGTTAACCGGAGAGCAAATGGGTTGAATGATAAACACATCTCGCTGGCGTACAAGCTCCAGGATATTGACAAAGATATTCTCATTGCTGAATTCAAAGACATCAGCTTTACCCAGAGGTATGCCTAAATAATCACATACGGATTTCGCTAAAACAGGATGGGCATTGCCGGTAAACACTTTGAGTTCATCCATTGTTATTAACTCCCTCCAAATACAAAAGTTCTGAGTTAATTATAGCACCAAGCCATCTCTATTTCTTAATATCGGTTGAATTAAAAGAAGCAAGGGTAGTTTGTAGGAGATTGGTTCAGGCTGATTTTTGTGGGTGAGGAGCCTTGAGTGCTAAAGAACAACCCATAGCTGTGAAGAGCACTACCGCACCTGTGATAATGGCGATGTCATAACTTCCCCTGATGTCATAAACATAGCCGGCTAACAATGGGCCAATCGCTCCACCAATACCAAGCGAGATGGTCAACATCCCCAGAATGCTGCCATAGGATTTCTGGCCAAACCAGTCACCAATTATTGCCGGGAACAGGGGAACAACGCCCCCGTATCCAAAGCCAAAAATAACTGAAAATAGGTAAAATTGCCAGGGTTGCCTCGCTTCCAGCAGCCACAGCATCATCACAGCCAGCATGAGGTAGCAGATGAAAAAGGATGCCTTTCTGCCAATTTTATCTGAAAGGCCGCCCATTACTATCCTGCCCACAACGCTGGCTCCACCTGTAAGGCCAATAGCAGTAGCGGCGGTCATCTCTGCAACGCCGAAATCAACGGCATATGCTTTTAAGTGAATCATCACCATCTGAATGACGAAAGCATAAGAGGCATGCATCACAGACAGCAGCCAGAATTGCCTTGTCTCAATTGCTTGCTTAAGTGAGAAGTCTACCGTGCTGGCATATTTATCATGCTGGTTTGTGTCGTTAGCTATTTCATCTGTCCCGTAAGGCAGGAGTCCTTTTTCTGAGGGATCAAGTCTCATCAACCTGGAGATGGGAATACCTATGACTGCAAGAAGGCCAGCTAAGAAGAGGTAAGATATGCGCCAATCAAATTTGGTAATGAGAAACTGGGAAAAAGGTGCCATCACCAGGGTTCCTATACCTATTCCTGCCACAGTAAGCCCCAGTGCAATCCCTCTCCTTTTTATAAACCAGCGGGGTACGGTTGAAGTTATCGGGACAATAGAGAAGCCCACTCCTGTGCCTATTACGATGCCATAGAATATATAGAGCTGCCAGGGGGCATTTACGGTAGACATCAGGGCATAACCTACGCTCATGGCGATGATAGAAATCATAAGCGTAAATCTTGGGCCATATTTATCGTTTAAACTGCCTGCTATAAGGCTGATAGTCCCTTGCCAGAGAAAGCCTAAGGAGTAAGCCCCGGAGACTAGTGCTCTGGTCCAGCTTAAATCTGTGCATAACTCCGTTAAAAAGACGCCATAGGAATATTGACAACCAAACACCACGAGTAAAATCAGGCAGCCAGCAGCTACTATTACCCAGCCGTAGAAAATGCCTGTTTTCGATTTGTTAGCCATGTTATTGCTTTGCCCGGAGATAGAGTATAGCAAAACTAGCTATGCGAAATTAAGAGGGGGGGTGGGGAGAATTCAGGAGGGGAAGGCGTTGCTCAGACTGATT
>Ga0210003_1001202_pt1 | contig 22935 bp, 26 predicted proteins | sample LantaG_FD_182804 | JGI IMG/M metagenome (GOLD analysis project Ga0210003, IMG submission 182804) | Deep subsurface microbial communities from Baltic Sea to uncover new lineages of life (NeLLi) - Landsort_02402 metaG (SPAdes) (version 2) | ecosystem: Environmental > Aquatic > Marine > Oceanic >... | reverse complement strand
GTCATAACATTCTAAATCTAAACTAGGCATCCATGTAATCATCTGAGCTTGACGAGTAAAAGGCTGAGCAACAAGCTTAGAAATTACAGATTCGATTTGATCAACAGGCGCCACGGAAATGATATCAACCTTATAGTCATTACCAGTCTTGCAAAGTGCTTTATTTACAGTCAACCCCTCTACATCTTTTTCTTTCCATTGTCCATAATTCTCAAATCTTCCATGATAGGTATATTCCCACCTAGTATCTTCTGAATCATTAAGATTTTTACACCAATGATCTTTAATACCTTGAAGTTCCATTACATATTCTTTAAGATCTGCAGGTCCACCAGGAAAAGCCTTATGAATCATTGGCTCAGCCAGCGGTTCCAAAATAGTGATATTCATAGTACAATCCATTGATTCTGGATCGCCTGGTTTATCATATTGAGTTTTAAATTTTGCACCATTCTCATTTAATTGAAGTAATGCATCTTCGTAAGCTTCGGCTAAACTTATTCCTGCTGCATATAATACTGGTATATCTTTCATTTTGAATTTTCCTTTGCTTCTTTCAATAGTTGTGCAATCATTAGTGCATCTATATCTTTTTTAATTGAATCAAGCATACATTTACCTATCTCATCAAACACATCAACACCAATTAATTTTGCCGCATGTTCAACTTCTGTGCCCCATCCAGCTTGAATTTCATGTTTCGCTTTAATTTTATCATTATCATCCAATATACATATTGCTACTTTCATTCAGCTCCTAAAATAAATTTGTTAAAGTTGTATCTGTTATAACACCCATCAAACCAGCTTTATTCAAAGCTTCATGCAAAACACCCGAACCAATCCATTTATCTTTATTATTAACTTTCTCCTCAATCAATTTCTTTTTTTCTATAGAATCAACCGGATACCCACCATCAACCCAATCGGATAACATTTTATATGATATCAATTTAATATTTCTGATTACTTTCTCTTCATCAGCTATCATTTTTTTAAGTGCATTATTATTTACATCATAACTTTTATTAAATATTGGTTTTTTATCTTTGATATTTTGATATACAAGATCCATTGATCCGCCGCAAATAGTTTTTATATAATCAAAAATTTTCATTAAAGATTTTGAACCTATACCTTTAACGCCCTCAATACCATCACCGGAATCTCCAATAATTGCCAGCATCAATGAAAACCATTCTGCAGGATCTTCAGTTTGTATATCTTCTTTGATCCACCTTTTATAAATTCCTTGCTGAGTTATCATTTCTACCGATTTATAATGTCTATAAAATTGAAAGACATTTGGTGCATCTACACATTGTAACATATCTTTGTCCGTACTATAAATTATATTAACTGCAGAATCAACATCTTCTTTTGGCAACGCACGTTTCATTAAATACCACGGTATAAAATCAGCCTCTAAATATTCTAATCGAATGAATGTTGTATTTGGTATTCTATTCAAAACTCTATCAGATACAAAATAATTCTTCTCCAAAATTTTAAAGAAAAGCTCTCTTGTTGCATCATCTAATCCGAAAAAATCCCCAAGCTTTCTATTCTTTTTATAATCCTTAAAAATATCTTTATGATATGACGAAGATCCCTGTTCCATAAAAAAATACATATTCAGTTCAACGCCACGCTTCTTTGCATATAACTTATGGAACGATACAAATTCAATAATAGCAGCAAATAACGAAGTATCAACAGTTCTAGAACTTTTACTAGCATTTAAGATATATTCAACGGCCCATTGTTGGAATAATGCTTGAGCACACCCTTTTACGTCAATATATAAATTCATTCGTTTTCTGCCAGTTGCAGAAAGCACATTATCCAAATACTCATATTTTGGATAATAAGAAAAAAATTGAGATGTTGTCTGTACCCATTGATCAGCCATCTTATAAACTCCTTTTAATTTATTCAGATTATCAAAAACCTATACATAATAAAAGAATTCGACAATTTCTCCTACGATAGGCTTTAATAATATAGTGACAGTTTGAGCTTCAAAATCTAAAGTATAATCTTTTTCATACTCCATTTTACCGTTATATGAAACAGTCACTAAATCTTCTCGTCGTGTAAGTTTTTCAGGTAATTTCATAACTGGTGGAGAATCAATATTATCTACATCAGTTTGTGTAAATTCATAAACAGCTGCTAATTTAGACTCTTTTACTACTAAAAATTGACCACCTATTTCAAGTTTTGATCCAGCTACCGGCGCAGAACTAAATCGAATTATTGAATTATCTCGAATATGATAATCCTGACCATATCCCATTTTCTCATCATCAATATATACTTGTAAACTTTCTAATGATTTATCATCTATCATCCAACCAATAGGAAAATTAACTTGTGTCCCATTACATGATGATTCCAGAACAGTTCTTTTCATTCTATCAACATGTTCAGTCATATCAAATTCCGGTAGATGACTATCTAAATCTTCATTTTTAGTACGTTCCATTGCTAACTTATAAAGTTCAGGATCATCTTGTTTGATATTCTGTAAAGTTTCAAACGCAACATCAGTATCATCCGAATCCACAACAACAGAAGTCAATAAACCAGTATATAATTTTCTATTAAGTGTGTCTATTGTGACACTTGAATCAAGCCATAATTTTATATTATCTGCATCAGTATCTGAAAGATTTGTAATTAGAGGTTTCTTTAATATTTCACATTTTTGATATATTTCTGATGACTGTGTACCATTAATACATATAACGCACGAACAACGTCGAACAGCAGGCAATAGTGATTCTTTATAACTATCTATTAAAATAATATTATCTTTATGAACCGAATTGGTTGGATCATTTATAAAATCATCATTAACATATATTAATTCACCCATTCTGATAGGATCCCAAGAAAGATACTTATATGGATATACAAATGTATCATCAGAAAACTGCAATATTAAATTCTCTACCGCTTCTGTATCATTTGCAATTTTATATATATTGTAGTTATCTCCAAAATATTTTCTTGCAGAAGGTTCCTCATCAATAGTAGATATAATTCTATATGGTGAAACTAAAGGATATTTGGAATATGTTTTACCCAATGATATAGACAAAATAAGTTGAGGATCAATCTTATTATTAAGAACAACATAGGTCGGAACGTTCAATTCATATGTAAAAGATGCGCTTAGTTTATATTCAGCTATATTATCACCACCGTATTTAACGGAATTATCATTCAATGAATCTAATTTCCACATCGGATCCAACGCAATAGGAACTCCAAGTCTATGTCTATTTATAGTATCAACATGAACTGTTTCAGCATAAGTATTACTCCAATCTAAAGGAGTATTCTCGCCTGTTTCAAAATTCTCAATCTGCTCAGGTAAAATTAAATAAGACCAAAAAAATTCAGGACGAAGCCATCTTCCAAAACCACCACAAAATTGTAAAAGCGCCATTCTAAAATCAAATAATTCATATACAGAAGAAAGCCAAAAAATTAATTCGAAAGTACCCTGATATCTAGAAAATACTGGAGTAACAGTAACATCTTGTTCTTTTAAATCAATACTAGGCCACAATCTCATTCCTAATCCTGGAGCATATGTAGAATGTTGCCATAAAAATCTCCCGCCTCGTTCTTCAGGTGAAAAATCAAACATTGGATCCAATGTAATACTGGGTAATAAATTACCACTAGGATCAACACCAAGTTCTTTCTTTTTCTGAAACCATTCAACCGCTTTATCATACGACCCAATCACTTTATAATTAAATCGAGGATAAAACTCATCTGCCCACCAATCCAAAACACCACTAAAAAAAGATCCAAAAACATTGTGGATAAAAAACACATCCTCTGTTTTTCTTCTTACAATTAATTCTTCTGCCATTTTATCTCCTACAAGTCTTTTATATTTTTTCTCTCTGCAAAGATATCCATGTTTAAAGAATCAATATTTTCAGATTCAACAAAATTTCTATTACTAGATTCAATCATAGTAGTTAAATCTTCATATGCATCATTTGAACATAACTGTAATCCACAAGTTCTTACTATTTTCTTATCTAAAACAACATCTATATGTTGTCTTTCTGCCAAACAATAAATAAAATCATTTCCCAAATCAGTTATTCTAAATACATAAATATAAATACAACTCTCTAAACTACCTTTTTGTATCTGTATTTTAGATAACTTAATTGTTTCATTTGTTTCATAATGGATATGATCTTTATAAGCAGGTAATATATTATGAAATTGCCTTTTAATATCTAAATTTTTACTTTTATAATCTCTAATATCTAAAAAACTAGTTGAAAATCCAGATTTACTTAAATCTTGAAAAATGGTATTTCTAATTTCATTATTTCTGGATCTAATATAATTTCTTTGATCCACATTAAATCCAATAAAAGAATTTGATTTATTAAATACTACTGTAATTTCGCAAAAACTATCCATAAATGATAATTGCATCGAATATAAACGATTTAATTTATTTCCTAATGTAAACATGTTTTCAACCTCATAATAGATTATTCATCTCTCGCAGCTATAAAAGAATTTACTACATCCACATCTATAACATCTTCAATATTACCAAGTAAAGAAATTATCATATCTTTTGTTAATGTGGAATCTTTAATCATATCTAAATAATATATGTAATTCTGTGAAATTTTTATATCTTTATCCAAATCCCATAAGAAAATTGCTTTTAATATAGATTCAGGTATTAGTGCAAAATCTATAGATGTATTCTTTAATTCTCTATAACTTCCGTTTATTTTATCAGCAATTTGTAAATATTTTTTCTGAGTTAATTCATCATCTTTTGTGATTTCTTTAATATATCTCTTCAAATTAGTATTATCGTACTTGACTTCACAAACTCCAAATTTTTTCATTATTGATGCTGGTATATCATCAACACCTTTAAACTGTAATTCAGAAAATTTAACTATAGAATTTTTTCGATAATTAAATTCGATTGAAATTATCTTTTTAATTTGTTCCTCTGTCAACTCATTATTTTTGAAATCATCTATAGTTAGATTTAAATAATTCAATTTAGAAAATGTAACTGGTATTGATAACTTATCCCAATTATTTTTGATTGCTGTTATAATACGTTTTACTTCATTTCTTATAGAATCTTCTTGAATATCTAAATTTATAGAAAATTTTTCATTTGTATCTTTTATCAATTCAGAAAATACTCCATTTTTTGTATATCTTCTATATCTATTAACTATTTCTGCAATAGCTATATCTTCATCTATATCTTTAATTAAACTAAATGCTAATGGTGCGACTATAGATTTTAATGAAAAACACACAAATTCTTTATTTGTTGATGGGTCATAACTCTTATCCTGTAATAAATTTCGAACTTGTGAATAATAAACTGAATATAAAAATAGATCATATACTAAAGAAAGTAAATTATCTGTTTTTTTCATATTAGTAAATACAATCGGAGCAACAGATAATGGATATTTAACCTGCTGTTCTATATTCATTTTAACATTATATTTCAAATAGTTGGATACTAAATAATCCATCGAATTAATTTCACTTTTATCAATATTAGATAATGGATTAAATTCTAATTTAGTTTTGATTAATTCTATAAATTTAGAAAACGGTAAATCATCATTCACACAATTAATAATATACATTTCTAAATTCAAAATATTATTTTTCAGAAAATCTTGTGTAAACTCATCAGATATAACTCTAGCAGCTGTAGTATCAGGAACTTCTCTGGTAACGACAGATTCAGATATATCTGAATCAACAACAAACTCATCTCTTTTAAGATCTATAAAATCAGAAAGATCTGTATTAGCCTGACTTCCATCAAAATTTGATTCCGTTTTTAACTGGCCAGGAACATTAGGCGCAATTTCATTAATCTCAGATTTTGTTTCAACTATTTTAGGTTCAGGTTTAACAACCGATGGCTCAGGTTTAGATTTACCCTCTTGTGCATCAAACGGAGAATAATTATCATCAGCTTTAGGCCAGCTAAATGGTAATTCATCAGGATCTGGACCACCCGCTGTAGCTGATAAAGAAATAGATTTACCTCTTAGTTCTGAATAATATCCAGTTAATTTATCACTGAACTCTTTAATAGATTCTTGAGTTTTTTGCATACCCACTAAAGCAAGAGATGAATCAACAATGCTTAAAAAGTTATTTCTAAATTGACCCATTACCATTATTAATGATAAAAATTCATATATTGGCATATAAACTTTTTCAGATTCTAGATAATCTTCATTTTTATCACTAATAATTATTCTAACACATGGACCACTATATTCAATTCTATGTAAAAAAGTTACAAATATGGTTTTTTTATTTTTGAAATTGAATGAATATTGTTGATTTTGATTTTGGGTGATTTCCTTACATATTGACGATATTTTATCTTTATACTGTTGAAAATTCATTATAAAAACGAAAACCATCTGATGATCTAATGTAATGCAATTATTAGTTCTATTTTTATAATTAGATATAGTTAATTTCAATTTTGGCGGACTTATATTCCATGAATTATCAACTAAAAGCTTATCTAATGAAAAATTATTCGTAGATATCTGACTATCAGTATGTTGCCATAACACCTGATTATAATAAGTTACATCATCTGCCATAATAAACTCCTTACATTCCTGGAAAGTATTTCCTTTTCGCCCATAATAAATAACATGAATTTGCAATATCAATCAATTCATGATCTGAATCATTTTTTGATTCAAACTCTTTAATCTCTTGAAATAAATTATCTACTAATTCATAATCTGGTTTATTTCTCCAATTATTACCTTTAGATCCATTATGAGATTTTAATACTATTCTCATTTCATCAATAAATGAATCAAAACATTCCTGATTAGTAGTCATTTAATTAAAATTCTCCATTATTGAATCTAAAGAAACTATAGGAGCTTGTTCCTTTTTAAATTCTTTTTCCATTTTTTCCCGTTGAGCCTTTGTTGTTTTCTTTTTCTTTGGATTATAAAGACCAAACATTTCATATATTGAATCTTTTTGATCAGAATTATCAATGAATTCAACAAGCATAAAAATTTCTTCTCGTTTCAAATAAGGATATTTCAATTTTAAAATATCAGAAATTTTACTCTTTATTTTAGAACCTCGTGGAATAAACGGCGGTTTATATCCACTTGATTGAATTGCTTTTTTGACAAATTGTAAAACTTCAACTCGATCAAGGTTAAATAGACTCCAATTATTGAATAATTTTGATATTACAACTATAAAAGGGCTACATTGAAAATGATACAAAATGAACATCTGACCAATACCTTTATCCTTTACAACATCTTCAGGAATAATTGTATCCTTACTGCCGTCATAAAGCCATCTATTAAGTAATGACCAATTTGATGTTTTCTTTTTAGGAGCTGGCATTATTCACCTATTCTATGAGATTCAACATATCTATCTATAAACCATTCCCAGTCATTGATATATTGCAACGTCCCAATTACTCTTGGATTTTGAACTATTTCACTCTCAAATTCTTCTTGGTACTTTCTTAATATAGATTCATTATGAAATGGAATAAAAATACCACCTGAACGCAAAACAGCACATTTTCTAAAACATGCAGAACATTCCATACATTCTTTTGTTTCAAATTCTAACGGCGCACTGAAATTTATTACTTTATTTGAATTTTTTGAAGTGAAAAATGTTAAATGTTTATTATTATCTTCTGTCGGGTTAAAACAAGAAAATGTATTCTTTACTAATTCTTCTTTCCCTTCAACACCTTTTTGGTCAACAAACCATCTAACAATATCATCTTTATAACAATGATAAAATGGCGAAAATATTTCACAATGCTCTTCATTAACTTCTGTTATAAGCTTTGAAAGATTCTTAAATACACCAGGTTTATTATCACCAACTCGGTCAGAAAGAGTTCCGCCCAACCATACCTTTTTATAACCATAAGCATGAGCCATAATAGTCATTAAGATATTTCTATTAGGAATATGAGCATCTTCTTCTTCAATATGTGAAAATCTCAAATCTTCTGATATCTTAACTTCAAACGGTAAAGAATAAATTTTTTCTAACTCATGCTCACAATACATACCTCTATGATCGAAATATAAGCAATCTATATCATGACCCTTAGTAATAAGATATTCTCTAGCAACATATGAATCTACACCAGATGTAAATAATAATACTTCATTTTTCATTCTTCATTAACTCCCTTTGGATATTTTTTCTTCATATATTCTTCAGCTTCTATTTCACACTGTTCATATACTTTTGAAAATGGAACTCCATTGATAGTCCCTTCTTTAATTTCCTTATCATCTTCATCTCGTTCTGGCCAAATTATTTTTCTTTTCATATCTCTATATACTTTACAATATGGTTGGCGCAATCACTAACTCCGTTACACATAATTGTCATATGGTATTCAAGCCATAAATTATTAAATAAACTTCCATTAGGATTTATAACAAATACAGGTTTTTGATTTTCATATGCATATAATATTTCCATACTTGTACCTACAGTAGGTAATTGCATATAAGCAACAAATATATCACAATTTCTAATTTCTGATTTATCTTTCAAAACCATATATTGTTCGGTTTCTAATTGAGGTTTTGGATCATAAAATAAAAATCTACTATCACCTTCAAAATGATTAATTAAACTAGATTTCCATATAGCATCAGGACCATCATCATATATAGTCCCAGCAAGATAAATTTTAATCTTATGGTTCACTAGGACCTCCTTGAATACAAGACAACACAGTTCCGTGTTCATCAGGAACTGAATTTTCTAATTGAATTAATTCCATCATTTGATTTGGATTTACCTGACCTTTACTAATTCGCATTACATACAATAATACAAACTGTTCTTTAGTTCGTCCAAGTATAGGTCTCGCCAATTTATCTATCTTATAATACTCACGATAACCATCTTGAATCCAATTAGCTATTTTCACTAAGTTCATCAGATTTCCTTATGTAAAATTATTTACAATATGCATTCTAGTACTGATATTCAAATTCAATTCATCAGCAAGATCAACGCAATATTCCCAATTAGATGCTATTTCATCAACAGTTACACCCAATGGCATTAAATAAATCTTATTTCTATCATGATGGTTTCCAATTTCACGTATGAATTTTTCACACCATTCATTTTTATCAGCCACTACCTTAACATACACCATCGGATTAGATATAACGTTATATATTTTAGCAATTTCAACTTTATAATCATTCTCGGTGAAAATTTTAGGCGAATATATAATGTTAATCACCTTATCCTGAGATAACTTCATACGGTCTATTTCCATCAGGAGCGCGTCAATAGCAAAACCGTTAGTCTCAATATTGGCTAATTGATAATCACACCTCCAGAGCATTTGACAGGTATTTTCAAGATTTGATATCTTCTCAGTCTGAAGAGTCGGTTCACCTCCAGTTATCATCAATGCTTTAGTTTTTTGCAATGCTGTATTAATATCATTGATACTATAACTACCTGCTACAGATGTTTTCATTTTAATCCAAGTATCACAGAATTTACATTTTCTATTACAATGCTTAAATCGAACTATTAGCATTTGACGACCAGTATTAGGTCCTTCACCTTGCCAAGTATTTGCAACTTCAATCAATTCAAGATTTTTTTCAGAATTATCAAAAGAACCAATTGGTGGTAAAATTTCTTTAATCTTCTCACTTATTTCTGAACTCATATGACCACTCACACTAACATTAATAGCTAATTTATCAGAAAGTCCTTCTTCTTCAATTTGTTTCAATTGATTTAAACCTAAAGATCTTTCCATACTTTTATCATCAGTCATAGTATAAACTCCTTTTATTTTAATTCTTATATATGATAAGCGGTATCATTTAAAAAATTTGTTACATTTTTATCCTCTGGAAATTCATATACCGGAATATTATTTTTATTACAATATTTTGTATATTCATTTTTAAATGAGTAATATTTATCACATGCCCATAAATAATCTATCATAGTCTGTTTATCAATATCTAAAACTTCTGTAATATTAATCATCTTTCTGATTTTTATCAAATCAGAGTACGGAAATGTTTTTTCAAGGCTTCCAAATACACAAATAATCAAATGTTGAAATTTCTTACTTATATGATTAAGAAAAGAATATTCTACTATATTACCATTATCACTCTTTGATAAATTTACTATTATGAAATTTCGTTGTAATGTTATATTATTTTCTTTTTTTAAATCAAATATAGGATCATCAGGTTGTTGATTAGTTTCTATGATTTCTTCAATAATCCTACTTTTCTCTTTTTTAGGTGTATAAATAATAGCAGGTCTAACTAATTTATCTCGATCTGGTCGATTATCAACCTGATTATATATTTCATTACATGAACCTTCATGCTTCTCTAATCCACATCTGATGCATAAAATTTTCTTTTCTCTATACGATATAATTGTTCTTATCTTTCTATCAAAATCAATTTTATTATCAGTTTTTCCAGGATTAATTCTATTATCAGCTTTTAAATAATTTTCTACACAATTATCATTATCATGGATATCAAATCCACATCTGATACATAATCCTTTTCTTTTACGATGACCGATTATAACAGTTCGTTTTAATCTTTCACTTTTTTGTTTCTTAGTTTCTTTTATCATGATTGAATTTTCTTTATTGGGTTTTCAAGGAAGCTTATTAATTCCTTTTGCTTTTCAAAAAATACAATATGCCTATCTTTAATAGCATCAGGCTGTTTCAAATCTCTAACACTATCATAAAATTCATTTAAAAAAGAAGAGTATTCTTCTAGCTTTTTAATAATGTAATATATCAATCCATTATCAAACGTATGTCGTTCTCTAAAGAAAGCATTTAATATAAAAATAATCTTTTTATAATTTTTGACTATTTCTTCATCATTTTTAACTAATTTCAATTTTCCAAGAAAAATGGATTGGTCAAATCGACTTTTCAATATTTTTAAATATTTTCGTCGATTGAAGTTTTCAAAGGTAATGTTTAAATCATTCATTTTTATTTATTCAGAAACAAAAAATACAGATCATTAAGGATAATTCAATTTTATTATAAGATGTGTTATCAAGAAGATGTAGGCAGTAGATAAATGAATAAAATTCAAAAGGAATTAAAAATTAAATAATAATATAATACTTTTAATTTCTTTTTTAGTCTCCATTGCCGACAGCAAGAACCAAAATCTTGGTTCATCCGATCTCTTCTGTTCCCCACAGAAGGTACGGGGAGCGCCTTCGCTCCCCTTATAAGATTAAGGATTTAAAATAATATTAAAGTTTATTCTATGCTTATAAAAAACAAATCTTTTGTTAAAACAATAATACAAGTAAAAAATAAAGAAAAAGAATCACTAAATCTATAATAGGAATTAAACCAAAATTTACTGATATATTTCGATTTAAACAAAAGATACGTTATTTTACTATAAGGAATAAATTAAAAAATAATGTTAGTTAAAGAAGGAATTAACAGTTATTTAAGTAAATAGGGAAACAAACAAAATAGGAGGTAATACAATGGAAGATACGTATTACGAATTCATTGAGAAGTTGAAGTCAAAATTTGGTTCATTCTTAATGGATGCTGAAACTGGAGCTGAAAATAAATCAGCAGCATTGCGTGCAAGAAAATTATCTATGGAACTTAGAAGAGATCTTCAAGATTTCCGAAAAGTTTCTGTTGATAATGATTCTCTAAGAACTAAGCATCGTGAAGCTGAAGCTGAAGTAGAGGTTTCTGCACCAAAGGCAGCACCAGCGGAAGCTGTTGCAATGCCTGAAGAAGCACAAGTCTAATTGACTTCTAAGAATCTAGGACTGATCTTTGAATTTTCAAAGATCAGTCCTTTTTTCATCGAAAAAATAATACCGGCTATCCCTATCCAGTAATTAATATATATACCTTTCATTTTCTATTTAAATTAATGTATACCTATATGTAAAACAGGAATATATTAAAAGGAGTTTATATGAAGAAGAGTTTTGCTGATTGTTCTATATGCGCACGTTACGATTTAGAAGGTAAAGTATGTGAAACAAACAGTTCCGATAATTTACTCAATGTCGATTTATTTTTTTTGGTTGATGATATTAAATGGTGGTCTGAATTAAAAGAATATGCAGAAAAGCAGAATAAAAAGTATTTAATCACATCGCCAATATTATGTAAAGGTTCTATTGATGAATCTTTATCGGAAGCAGCTAAAGACTTAATATTTAACCATATATTTAACCATTGTAAAATTAATGCAAATACAATAATGAAAAAATGTATGCCTGACCATATAATAGCCATAGGTCTTCGTTCTATGGAAATAAAAGTCTCTAAAGAGATGACATTAGAATGTTATCCTGATTTAGAATCGTTTCAAAATCAAATTAATTCTAAACAAAATAATGTAGATGATTTGGTGTCTGATCTTAATGTTTTCACAGAAGAATTAGAACAACCACATGTAGTTGATACAGTTGAATCACCAGAAGTGAAAATATGGAATGATAGATCAGATAAAGAAAATCTTTATATGTTTACTATCCCGGAAAAATATTATACTGCAGATTATAGATTAATTGATATTCAACAAATTTCATCACAATCTCGCATTATTTATATTTTCAGAACCAAAGATAATGAAAAAGAATTTTATGAAATTCCTTTAAAAGAGAATGATTTTTATTGGTATGAATCAGCAAGTACTGAAAACAAAATTATTGAATCGATTAGCGATTTACAATTAAAAATTGGAAATTTTAAAGATAGAGATATTACTTTAAAGGGTTATGGTTCAGACACTTCAATTACAACTCTCCATGCGGTAGATTATTTTCTTCAAAATATAGAAGAAGCTCCAACCACTAATAAAAATTTATTACATTTCGATTTAGAAGTATATACATTCAAAGATAAAATATTTCCTGATCCTAGTAAATCAATGTACCCAATATCAGCTATATCATTTAGAATGTCAGATCAAGAAAAATCACAGATATATCTTTTAAATATCAAAGATGAGATTGATCCGAGAATAGATGATATACTTAAATCTAAAAAATATGAAACAATGACAATGTTCACAGATGAATATGTTATGATTTCTGCATTTTTATCTAAAATTAGAGAATTAAATCCTGATTTTATAGCTGGTTGGAATAGTAATTCTTTCGATATGCCATATTTGGTTGGTAGGATGAAGAAATTAAATGTACAAATGAAAGCATTATCCCCATTTGGTAATGTATATGCTGATACTAGAGGTCGAGTTATAATCACTGGATTTGTTGCTCTTGATCAATTAACTTTATTTAAAAATGATACAACTAGACCTAATCAACCTTCTTATAAATTAGATAGTATTGCTGAAACATTAATCGGCAAGAAAAAAGTTGAATTTGAAGGATCATTACTTAAACTATATCATGAAGATATCGATACTTTTATTCAATATAGTTTGACAGATACAGATCTATTGAAAGACATCGAAGATAAGGTTCAACATGTATCATTACAAGATGAACTAAGAGTTATTACAACTACAGCGCACACTGGAGCAGCTTCAACATTGGGTCAGGCAGAAGGATTATTCGTTACTTCAATGAAGAAGAAAGGTTTAATAGCTAGAAATAGTGTTCATACTCCAGAAAAGGAAAAACTTCTTGGGGCATATGTATTTGATTCAAAAGGTGGATTATATGAAGGTATGTTATGTGATTTCGATTTTACGTCACTATACCCCAGTATAATTAATACTTGGAACATAGGTCCTGATACATATATAGCCAAAATTAAAGAAGATATTGTTTTTGACCTTATTTATAATAAGGATAATATTAAAGGTAAAGAAATCGATATATTAATGGATCCAGTTCATAATCAAATATGGACAACAATATCTTTTGATGCATTACAAAAATTTATTAAAGAAAATAATGCAAATATCAATATAGCTGGAACTATATATTGTGGACATGATAAATATATTAGTATTTTCAATACTGTTATTACTATGCTGTTCGAAGGAAGAAAAATTTATAAAAAGAAGATGTTTGAAGCAAAAACATCTGGTAATGCTAGTAAAGAAACCGCCTTTAATGGAAAACAAATGGCTTATAAAATTTTAGCTAACTCGTTATATGGTGCACTTGCAAATGAACATTTTCGTTTTTATAATAATGATTTAGCGAAAAGTATTACTATAACAGGTCGGGAATTATTAAAATATAGTGCTGTTCATTGTGATGAATATATGACATCAAGAGGAAATATTCCTGATTTTAAAGTTAATTCAAATTTTATGGATAAAGTAAAATCTTTAACGGATGTTATTTATGGTGATACAGATTCTATTTTCGTTTATCTTACGGATTACTTAAAAGAAAAGAATATAGAAGTTAAAAAATCTCCAGAAGTATTAGAAGAAATACAAAAAATTCAAGATTTTATTAATACAGTTGCTATGGATAATTTTATACAGTTACATAATCTCAATAAAGAAAATTCTATGATTTTCTTAAAAAATGAATATTTAATGTCTAAATATTATACATTAAATGGGAAAAAGCATTATGCTTTAAAGATTGTATCACAAGAAGGTAAAGACGTTAATGAGACAAATATCAAAGGGTTAGAAATTAAGCGCAGTGAAATCCCACCTAAATCACAGCAAGTACTTCGTGAAATATTAGACATTATTTTACAAGATGGTATAAGTAAAGAAGACATTAAATCAAAAGTAGATGCAATCACTGTTAAAGCAAAAAATGAAATGATTGATTTAGTTGAAAAAAGAGATAATTCAATAGTTAGAGTTGTATCATATTCAAAACCTCTTTCAGAATATAAAGCCATGCCTCAACATATTAAAGCTATGTTGATGTGGAATGAAGTTATGGATGTGGATTTTCGATATGGCTCTAAAGGTTATCTTTGGAATATTAAAGGAATAGAACTAACAAAAGCGCCAGAATCAGTAAAATTTAATTTTAATAATAAATTTTTAAGCAAGTATAAAATTTCTGATTTAGATTGCATCTGCGTACCGGAAGATTTTGGTAAATTACCGATATGGTTTATTCCTGATATGAAAAAATTAATAGGATATGCGTGTGACGATCGCGTAGGGAATTTAACTGAGCCCCTGTGGAAGGAATCATCTCAGATGTTGCTGTTTTAAATGAATTTATTTCATTTTATATATGAATAAATTATATGAAAAGAAAACAAATTATAATTGATATAGATGAGCGGCTTCGTGATGCTGCTAAAAATTTGGCTGTAGAATTTGATGTTTCTATGAAACAATTAATGAAAATAGCTATAGTTGACTTATTAAAGAAACATAATAAAAAAATTCCAGTAGATGAGTTATGAAATTATGTAAATGCGGGTGCGGTAAAGAAGTTAATTCTGCATCAGCTAGATTTATATCTGGGCATAATATTAAAAAAGGACATAAGTGGAAACCTAGATCTGATGATCATATTAAGAAAATTATAAATAAAAGAATTGAAAATAAAAAATTAAATGATTTAAATATTCCATTTCCACTATGTAAATGTGGGTGTGGTCAACGAGTGGTTCATAGATCTGACGTATATATCAAACATCATCATTCTTCATTGGGTTTTAATGGTCATCATCACACAACTGAAACTAAGAAAAAAATGTCAATAGTATTTCAGAGTGAAGAATTCCAGAATAAAAAATCTAAAACAATGATTAAACGTTATGGGGTAATTCACGCATTCCAAGATGATAAATTTGTTAAAATTGCAAGTGATACTTATTATGAAAGAACCGGCTATCGAAATGCTGCACATAATCCAAAAGAAATACGTAAAGCTTTAAGAACTAGAAGAAATACTAACATAAATCGGGGAATTTGGATATCCGACGATCAGTTACCTCTATTCCAATTGTATTATAAAAGAGTGTGGTATTATACAAATATATCTGCCAAATTAAAATATACAAAAGATGAGTTATCAAATAGATCGTTATGCGGTGTTCAAAATGGTTTGCAATTAGATCATAAGTTTTCTATTCGTAAAGGATTTGAATGTAGTATTTTACCATATATAATAGGCAGTCAATGTAATATAGAATTAATTTCTTGGGAAGATAATCGATTAAAAAATATTAATTGTTCAATAACAAAAAAAGAACTTTTTGAAAATGTTGTTATAGTAAATTGCAAATGAAGGAGAATATAAATGAAGATATATTGTGTAAAACCAATTAGCGGATGTAGTGGTGATGAAGTATTTGAATATTATGATAACATCAGAAAAATTTTACTAGGTATTGGATATGATGTTTTAACTCCATTATATGGAAAAGGCAAATTGCGAACTGAAGTAGAATTTAAAGCTCACGGATATCAAAATGATCCATTAACTACAAATCATGCTATATTCGGAAGAGATAAATTTTTTGTACAGCAAAGTGATATTTTATTTGCTAATTTTATTGGTGCAGATAGAGTATCTATTGGATCTGTAATGGAAATAGCAATGGGTCATATATTTGGTAAACAGATAGTAGTTGTTATGGAAAAAGATAATATTCATAGACATGCATTTGTATTAGAGGCAAGTACTATAGTTTTTGAAAACGAAGATGACGCCATCAAGTATCTTAAAGAAATTCAAAATCAAGAATTTTAATGAAATTAGTTTCATTTAAATTGTATCAGCCTCGAGATATCAAATGTACTTTAGATCTTGCTGCTCTTGGTCACATAGTATTCAGAGTATCAGAAAAGAAAAATGATAAAGAAAAAGTGATTATTGATTTTAAATTATTAATACAGGAATTGTTATTATGTCAGAATTAACATTTAGTGATGTTTTAATTGAACCACAATATAGTGAAATAAAATCCAGAAAAGACGTATCATTAGAAACCACCCTGTCTGAAAATTTAAATTTTTCTTTAATGATATGTGGATCCAACATGAAAGATATTACTGAAAGTAAGATGGCAATTGAATTACATAAAAATGGGGCTTTTGGTATTTTACATAGATTTATGACAATCGAAAAAAATGTTCAAGAATATTTAAAATCAATTAATTTAGCTCCTAATACTGCTGTATCAATTGGAATTAAAGATGAAGAAAAAGAAAGATTTCTAGAACTTTATAAAAACGGAGCAAAAATATTTGTAATAGATATTGCTCATGGCGATTCCTTAAACATGAAACAAATGATTTCTTATGTTAAAGAATATGACAAAAAAATTATTATAATAGCTGGAAATATAGCGACCGGTTCTGCAGCTTTAAATTTGTATAATTGGGGAGCTGATATAATTAAAATTGGTATTGGTCCATCTCCCGTTTGTGAAACAAGAAGGAATACTGGAGTTGGAGTTCCCCAGTTATATGCGTTACAAGATATACATGAAACACTTTTAAAAGAAAAAATTTTTATTAGTAGAATTACAGATGGTGGAATTAAATGTGTTGGTGATATATGTAAAGCTTTGAAATACTCAGAAATGGTAATGCTTGGCAGTATGTTATCTGGTTATAGTGAAACTCCAGCTAAATTCCACCAAAGATGGAATGATAATACACAAGAAATGGAATGGTATACTACGTATGGTGGTTCAGCATCTAGTGAAAATAAAGGTAATGATTTGTTCTCTGAAGGAAGAATTAAAACAGTTCCATTAAAAGGTAAAGTAAAATATCAACTTAGAAAAATATCAGATGGTATCAGATCTGCATTTTCTTATGTTGGAGCAAAAAATTTAAAAGAATTTCAAGAAAAAGCAATATTAAAACAAATAAGTATTGGCGGAATTCGAGAAAGTAAATTTTAATGAAATTAAACCGATGAAAAATTTTAGAAATACAGCGAATAAGGAATGAATTGGTAATTGATAATTAAGAATAAATTACAAAAAGGAGCTTAATAATGTTATTCGAATCAAATAATGATCTATTGGATCAGTTATGGGTTGAAAAATTTCGTCCGAAAGAAACTTCTGATTTAGTATTAACAGAAGAGCAAAAACAATTTGTTGCTAAATGTCTTCAACAGGGGGAAATTCCTCATCTGGCGTTATTTGGACCGCCCGGATCAGGTAAAACTACATTAGCTAGAATTGTAGTAGAAAAATTAGTAAAAAATGAAATGGATGTATTACAACTAAATGGTTCTGACAGTACTGGTGTCGATGTAATGAGAAATACAGTAGCAGGATTTCTTAAATCTCCACCATATCAATCCAAATTAAAAATAGTATATATTGATGAGTTTGATTATACTAGTCAAAATGCTCAAGCTGTTCTTAGAAATATGATGGAAACATATGCTGATAATGGTAGATTTATTGTCACTGGAAATTATTGGTCGAAGGTAATGGAACCGATGCAATCTAGGTTTACATTACTTGAAATGAAAACATTACCTAAAGAGTTCGTTTTAGAATATGCTTATAAAATTCTTAAATCAGAAAATGTTGAATATGATGACAATACAGTTGATTTAATTGTGCAGAACTTTTTACCTGACGTAAGAAGGGCAATCAATACGCTTCAAAGAAATACTTCAGATGGTAAATTACAAAAGATTGATGCAAAAAGCATAATTACTACTGAAAAGAAAATTATTGGATTAATGGTTCAGATATGTGATGATATTGCGTCACCAAAAAGAGATTCAACGATAAATCAAAATGTTCCACAAATTCTTCAAATATTATCAGATGGATCGGAACCTGATTATCGTCAGATATATCAAATTCTTTTCTATCATGATGGTTTTCCCATGTGGGCTAAAATCAAAATAAATCAATATAGCAATAATCATAGTTCTTGTGCTTTACCGACAGCACATTTTATGGCGATGGTATATGATATAATCCAGGCTGGCATGACGTATCATTCAATGTTTAAGAAGTAAAATATGGATCTACAAAAATTAAAAGAAATTTTAGTCGAAGCTAAAATATTTAAAGAAGACCGATCTAAAAATTTTGTGTGTATATGCCCGTATTGCGGAGACCACCCAAATCCTAGGAAAAAAGGTCATTTATACGTTTCAAAAAATCCAAAAGTCCCAGTTGCACATTGTTTCTTTTGTAATAATGCATGGCCAATTCCTAAATTCATACAAGATTTAACAGGTGATAGAGAATTATCAAAACTTGTTATTACGAATGAAGAATTAGAAAAATACCAGAAACAAAGTAAGACTTACACATCAAAGACAAGATATGTTCAATATAAATTACCAGTTATTGATGAAAATTCCTTTTCATTTAAACGAACCTATTTACAAAAACGATCATTAAATAAAATTGATGTTGATAAATTACCGGGTTTAGTATTCAACTTTTTAGAATTTTTTAAATCAAATAATTTAGATATTGTAGGCGAGGGAAAACAATTATCTAATTTTGAAGCTGAGATGTTACAAAGGAATTTCGTTGGTTTTTTAGGAGTTCATAATACAATAATGTTTTGTAGAAATATTGATCCAAATTCAAATTTTAAATTTAAAAAAATAGGATTACAAAATGATAATATATCTTTATTGGATTATTGGGCAATAGAATATGAAGATCCAACTAGAACACATATAGTTTTATCAGAAGGCAATTTTGATATAATTGGCGAATACAGTTTAGATTCATTAAATATCAAAGATAAAGTAAAAGTATATGCAAGCGGAAATTCATTTAGTTACTCTTCATTATTAAAATCAGTTTGCTTTGATCATGATATATACAAAGCAGATGTGATAATATTAAGTGATGATGATAAGAAAAATTATCACTACTATAAATTTTTAAAAGAAAATTCGCACATAATTAATACTTGTCAAATATATGTAAATAGATCTGGTAAAGATTTTGGAGTTTTTCCCATTAAACCGAGTAAAATATTATAATAGATACAGAATTCAGCTTCTAGAACAAAAATAAGATTTAAAAAAATTAACATCTGGAGGCAACGAGAATGGCAATATCACAGCCAAAAGCTATTACTCGGTTGTATAATGATGTCGTTGTAAATGGAATTGTTGTAGATCAAAATGAATCGATTGAAAATATTACCGGGATGTGCGAGAAAAAAGGACAGTTTATCTTTCGAGTAGATTCCTATTGGAGTTTTGTAAAATCGAAATTTAATGATGAAAATTGTATTCGAATGATCTTTGCTTTAAAGGAAAATGCTGGTGGCAAAGTTCATAATATAGACAGAATAACTGAATTAATTAGAAATATAGAAAAAACATTGATATTTGTTGATCATATTAATATTGTTAAAGGTGATGGTTTTATTTACTTGGATGTAATAAAATTAATCAGATAATAAAGGAGCAGACCAAGATGACTGATACTACTGAACTGTCAGAAAATTACACAACTACAATTACAAGAGAAGATTTTTCTAAATTAACATCTCTCTTGAAAATATTTGAAAATATATGTACTGACTGTGATATTCAAAATGGATTATTTAGATGTAAAAGTAATGATAGACAAGCTGTTTTGAAGATGGATTTAACATCACTTTTACAGAACAATAGTTTATCATTTAGTTTAATTAAGAGTAAAATTAATCTTTTAAAAACTTTTGAATTAGATGATAATATTCAAGTTGAAGATAAGAATATTATTATTGAATCTAACGAAAGTAATTATGAATTTGTTGATCCGTTTTCTAGAATGATTTTTAGAAAACCTATTAGAAAATTCATTGATAATAAATTTGTTGATGATGAAGAATTTGATAGTATTATTAGATGTCAAGAGGAAAATTTAGTATTTTCTCATGATTTTAATTTCTATATGAAGAAAAGGATTAGTAGCATTAGTTTAGGGTTTATGACCGACGTAATCGAATGTAAAATGAGCGGATTGAGTGCCTCTTTAGAGGTTGCTACAACAAATCATGAGGATTCTTCCAAGGTTGGTGCTGATATTGTCATGAATAGAGACGTGGGTAATAAGTGTTTTAAAATGATTGTATTGCCGTTTACATTAGATATTCCATCTGATATGCGTTTAAGTTGCTACAGTGTGTCGGGCGATGTTTATTTATGCAAGTGCGACATGTCATATTATGGAGTACCAATTACCATATATACACAGGTTAAACTTAAAAATATTTAAAGGAGCATAACATGTGTGATGATACATGGAATACCGGAGCTGGTCAATATGTGGTGGCTGGTGCAGATTGTTTTGTTTCATTGTTAGGGAATTTTATAGATAAGTATAATGGTGATCAATATTTTAATGATATCAAATTGGATAATTTCATTCAGAATTCTATTAATAGATATTTATATAGTTATGGGACTGGACTTTCATATAAAACAAAGAAAATGTCACCAAAACATTCTGAAAAAATAGCCAGAGAAATATGTAAAATTTCTGAACGACCATTTATGAAAAATTCAAAATTGTATATTGATAGTGGTGGTTTTCAGGTGGCTATGGGCGCTGTAGAAACTAAAGACATGCCCAATTTTATAGAAAAATACCATCAATTTTTAAAAGATAATCATCAAAATTTTAGTCATGCATTTACGTTGGATTTACCTCCCGGTCCATCATCTACTGTATTTGAATCATATGAACAACTTGAAAATCTAAATCGTCAATCATATCAAGCGTCTGCTAATTTACCTCAAGAAATTAAAGACAAGATGCTATATATTCATCACTTCAGAACCCCTTCCTTATATAATACATGGGAAAAATTCTTATGGGAAGAAAATTTAGCAGATGGGTATAAAAACTTTGCTACTGGTGGTCTTGTAGCAAATATGGCTACTGATATGACAATACCGTGTATTATATATGCTATTCCATTATCTGAAATATTGAGATATGCAATATCTAAAGGATTAAAAGAGTTTAATTTTCACGTATTAGGCGGAGCAAATTTCATTGATGTATTCTATCATAAATTATTTTCATATCATATTTTGAAAACTCATGGTGTTAAAGTTAATATCAGTTATGATTCAAGCGCAATATTTAAAGCTCTTGCTATTGGAAGATTTGTACCAGTATTTAAAGAAGATGGTGTTTTGATTAAAATGGATTTAAGAAGTAATTCAACTCACTTAAGATTCCAAGATGGTCATACTGTAGAAGAGATGGTATATAAATTAGTTAATGAGATTGCTGATAATTATGGATTTAAAAGATTAAACCCAAAAGATGATCCAATATATCAAGAAGCATCTGAACCTGGTAAGTTACCAACATTTTCAAGAAGTGTGCATATGTATTTAATATGTTATATGCTTCGAATTTATAGATATTTAGAATTAATATCTGATGAATATGTAAAAGAAATATATCCATTGTATGAACAAGGAAAACAAATGGATTTTGATAAAAAATGTTATGATTTAGCGAAGAGGTTTAATCAAGGCAAGAACACACGTAAGCAAAAAGCAAAAATTGCGAGTTTGTTTAAATCTCTTCAAATTTTAACTGATATGGACAGAGAATATAATAAACATCTAATCCATAAATTTATGTCAAATGATGACATATCAATTATGGATGGTAGTGGAATGCTTAAATTCTAGAAGGAGAATAATCATGGATATCAAGCAATTAGATTGGAATGAATATCATAAATATATTGATAAATTAGCTGATAAGATTAAGAAACATATCACAATTGAAGATGGAGATAATGTAAAAATTTTACCTGATGGGACAGTTGATCCTCTACCATATAAATATGTGGCGGGACTTGAACCTGATGATATGTTTATAGCTGTACATCTTAGTCATAAATTAGGAATTCCTGCAGTTACAGATATTAATGTATTATCATTACTTTCT
>Ga0210003_1001200_pt1 | contig 22940 bp, 39 predicted proteins | sample LantaG_FD_182804 | JGI IMG/M metagenome (GOLD analysis project Ga0210003, IMG submission 182804) | Deep subsurface microbial communities from Baltic Sea to uncover new lineages of life (NeLLi) - Landsort_02402 metaG (SPAdes) (version 2) | ecosystem: Environmental > Aquatic > Marine > Oceanic >... | reverse complement strand
AAATCAAAAAACAGTATTGGCACAGCAGCCATATTACCTAAGAGTACAATAATATCAATCATTTTTCCGTTCTCCTATTTAGTTTACGGATATAGCAGCTATGACACATTCCTCCCATTCAAGCACAATTAAAATAGCTTTATTCTCAAACGCAATAGCTTTTGAGAAAGATTGCCTAACATACGTAACCCGATAAGTATGACCCTCATAAAACTGACCTGTCCAGTTTCCGAGGAAAAAAAACTTACCTACACCCCAAGTAAGAATCTGTGTCCCTGAGTGCTCTTCTAAGTGATTAGCCTCAAAAACCTTGAACTCAACATCATACGTGGTGTTCAGCATTGCAACTGTATAGAAGTTGACACAGAACAGTACTAATGTAAGTGAAGATACCGTTATAGCTATTTTTTGTTCTTTATTCAACGCTTACTCCTCTTTGATGCACACTCCGGACAAACAAGTTTTTTTCTATATCCATGCTCATAACTGACTTGCATTCCATGTTTTTCGCAACCAACCTTGTAAAAAGCCAGAAAGTCTTTCCATCCAGGATACTTCCGATGCTCCACATAGTTGGGGTGGAAAAACCAGAGCCTCCAATCACGCCTAGACTTATACGCCAACGATAGGCCTCCGTGTCCCTGAGTTTTCATAATAGTAATCAAGCAACCATTGAACCACGTTATGAACACTGGTTTTACCGCTTTTACGATCCCTTGAAACCAGTGGCTTAAGTTCAGCTAACTCACGAACCGTCTTATCTTTAAGCCGGACGATTCGAGTAGGATCAGCACCACTAGCCGTCAACCGTCAAGAACCTCCAAGATTTTACCTAACTCAATGATGTCCTGCGGATCAACTTGGTTCCCTATTTGATGTGAGTACCATTCCCATATCGCCTCAAGTTTGTCTTTGCAGTCATCAAGTTCATGAAGCTGCTGTAACGCTTCCTCATCCAATATTTCAAGACTAAGATGCATCCTATCACCCTCCGCCCATAAAAGAGGAACAACATCTGTTCCAAGCATTTTCCATGAACCATACTTCTCTTTCAGTTTACTCCATTCACTCATTTTTCTTTCCTCCATTGGTTGACGGTTTGGATTCTCCTTGCTCGCCACGCACCCGCATAACCCGGGACAAACTTGATTGCTTTCGTTTCCTCGGCACGGATTTCTTTAAGGGCTTGTTTGATTGGTTGTGGTTCCTCTTCCCACAACAACAACAAAAATCGGAAGAATCGGGCACGGTATAACCCGTCACGGGACATATCACCATTACGACCTCTGCTCCACATGGCGATACTTCTCCAACGGCCTTGACGAAATACGTGTATCCTGACACTTTGGACAACACTTTATCGTGGACCAAGTGAGATAGTCAAATGATTCGTATTGTCCTTCATAGCCACAGTTATCACAGGTGTAAACATTCATAGATACAGTAGGAATGGGTGATTTGAAACTCATTTTGTTTTCTCCTTTTCAAGTATATGACTCATCAGGACCGCGGCATAGTCTTTACCCATCATTTTAGCCCTGCGCTGGTTGAAGTGAAGACCCTTATCATCCACATAGTAATCAGCCATTGGTTTGCCTTCCATCTCAATTTCATCTATTGGGATGTCATATTTCCTAAGCCACGCTTTGATCATTTCAAATTGCTCCGCGTTAGGTCCGTGCTCTGGGTGAAGCCTACAAGTGGCTAATATTGTTTCAAAACCGGCTTCATCACAAAGCCGGACTAGCTCTAATCCAGCCTCTAAGGGTTCACCGATAGAGCCATCCCGCCATTCATCATACTCCGCAAGAACCCCGTCAAAATCAAAACAAACCCTAGTCACTCTGGGACCACCTCCAATAATATTCGTTTAATCTCTAGCAACGTTGCGATGCTGCCATGCCGATAAAAGTTGCCTTCAAAACCTTCAATCTCAGCCATAACCAACATAAACGCCGTTGATAGCTTGTTTACCTTTTCGTTGACTTCACACCAAAGCGCGGTCTGGTCAACCTGATCCATTTCACCAAGAATATCATTCATCGTTTTCATCTTTCCCTCATATAATTCAGCCATTTTTACACTTCCCAACATATTGACAATAATCACACAACCAACCCTTCTGAGCCGGAGGATCATTAGTCTGTAAATATCCGTTCAACTCCTTTGCCCGCTGAACCATAAAAGCAAAAACTTCATAGTCTCGTTCAACCAGGAAACATTTATCAACCTTAGTTTCAGGGTCCTTGCCGTTTAGCATAACGTCTTTATCCAGGTAATCAACCCATCCAAAGTCAAGGCCAAGGCTGTTCAAATAGAATTGGAGCTGTTGATAATGTGCGTCCTTTGGTTTATCTTTGAGGTAATAGTTTGATTTGTTGCTTTTTACTTCGTGTGCTACCAGTTTGCTGTTATTGTGTTGACACAAAATATCTAGGCGACCATGAATCTCTATGTTAGCCTCTTTGTCAATATAGTAACATTTAACCTGTGTTCCGATAATATCTATTGTTGGGTCTTGTTCAAGAACTTTTACCCACCAATCTTCTATCATATTTCCGGACTCAAAAATTCTAAGAGTTTCCAAAGGATAAGTTGAAGGATCAACTATTGAATGATACGCGTTCTTTATGCACTCTTTCGTTAAATCTGTCACGTAAAGTAGCCCTTTAGGACGTTTCTTGTTAGGACGTGATTTTAGGTATCTTTCGACATACCCATCAAACGTTTTCAACGGTTCTCACCAAAAATTAGAAGGTTTGTGCAACCGGCGGTGATGGGATGTCTTTCTTTTGGCCGCGCCAAAGGATTCCTTTTGCGTTCATGCCTGGGTAGCTCTGGGTCCCGATGCACTCAAGATAGTTTCCTATCCATGTCTTGTCATCGTCTCCAAGAACTTCACTTACTCGGTTTACGTTCTGGATTCCTAAGCGGACCTGTACTTCTTCTCCTGTGGCGATAACTCCTTTGACGCAGATGTATGCTTTGTCGAAGGTTTCTGAGTCAAGCCAGACTTCGCTTAGTTTTACCTTCATACCGTCTTTTACGGTTTCTGCTTTTAGCCAGCTTCCGCCGGCGTTTTTCTTGTAGTTTTCTATTAGACTCATTTTAGGTTTCTTCCTTTTGTCTAAAGGAGTTACTAATCACAAAGTATATAAGTATTGTCATATAGACATACAATCATGACGTTTAGACAAACAGTTGATCTATCAGATAAGATAAAACTTCGTTTAGATATACACAGTAAAATAACCAAAAAACAACTAAACGAAATAGTAGAAGAGGCCCTCGATGATTATTTACCAAAATACTTCGTAAAAATACAGGAGTAAACCATAATGAGTTTACTTCAACCTGAAACGTCACCTAATGACGAACAAAAAACAGAGTATATGTGGGTCTACCTTTGCGACGATTGGAACCGAGGACTAATATTAGTACCAATCCCAAAAAAGGAGATCTAATAGATGCCTTTCGTCGCAAACAGAAACAAAACAAGGTTTTACGCCTATAAACTAGAAGAACATCACAGACACAACAAAGAATTCACATGCCCAATATGTGATGACCAGTTTTCAGTAGTGTTACCAATAAACTCAGACATACAACCACATTTTAGACACCTAAACAATGAAGCCCACGGAGAACCAGAATCAGCAGAACATTTAGATATGAAATATTATATCAAACAAATAGCAAACAAACATGGATTCAAAGCAGAATGGGAAGTAAAAATAAAAGATGACTTCTCACATATAGCTGATGTGATTATATATTTTAATGACTTAGAGAAAGAAATGTTTAACACCATTGGAATAGCGGTAGAGTGTCAATGTTCAAGTATATCTGTTGAAGAATACGATGAACGAAACAAGACATATCTAAACAAAAAACTTACTCCTTGGTGGATCTTTGGTGGACAATATAGCCAAAGAATAGATCCTGACTCAGATTTTGAGGAACAAAACATAACTAAAATACAGAGAAGAAATAATGAACAGGTAAATGGTTGGAGTTATCACTATAAAAACCAGAAATTGTTCATAAGTAGATTCTTAGGAAGAACTGCAACGAAAGGCCATTACAGAGACATCACAACAACAAACTTGTTATCTGCGTTAAAAGTTGTTTCTGGGCATTTATATGAACCATTTTTGGCTAAATATAATTTAACACAAACAAAACGTGTTGGATGTTTCTACAAGAATGGACCAGGATGGATTAGCTTATCAGAATTGATAAAATATTTAGAAGACTCGGAGAAGAAACTTAATGTTTAACAAAGAAGACGCACAACAATTTTACAAATACCTAGACCACAAAAAAGAAGAATACACAGAACTAAGAGCAATCGAATGGAACCCAACCGGACACGGCCAAGTCAACCAAGAATGGGTAACAAACGAAGAAGACTTCATACGATTCTGTGAAGCATGGTCAGGGAAAAGACATGTCTACGTAGGCATAAACCCAAGAAAACAGAAAGGAGGAAAAACAGAGGACATAGGCCGCGTCGTCGGCATCCCATTTGACATAGACTCACCCCACCCAAGAGAAGAAGCCGCCACAGATCAAGAAGTCACAATCGCATACGCACACATGGAAAAACTGTTAAAACTCATAACATCAAAAGGATTCAACAAACCATACATTGATTTCAGTGGAAACGGGTTCCGCGTAATCCAAAAAGTGGATATACCAATAAACGATCATAACCTAGCCAGCGAAAAACTAAAAACATATTTCCAAGAATTTAAGCTACAAATTCCTAGCCTTGACTCTATTTTTGATTTACCAAGAATAATTAAAGTCCCAGGAACCATGTCGATCAAAGGAACAAACACAGAAGAACGGCCTCATCGGTTATCTAAAATACGACAACTAGGATCAACAGTCCCTGACGAAAAACTAAAACAACACCTATATGATATAAAAATAAGTAAAAAAGAAATAACGGATCCAATTATCCACCAAGAATCAACCACAATCACAGAAGACGTTATAATAAAACTCACCGCCGCACAAAAAAACGAAGAAATAAACGACCTCTACAACGGAGACTGGGAAAAATATGGAAAAGGAAAATCCAAGTGGACCAGAAGCGAAGCAGAAGCCAGCCTCATGTATCGACTCTTTATGTACGGGTTAACATGTGACGACGTAGAACGATTAATGCATGGATGCAAAATAGGAAAATGGCAAGAAGAAGGACAAAGCTACCGCAAATTATCACTAAACAAAACTTGGCAAAAATATAAAGAAAACCCGTTAAGATTCTTTTTTGAGAAACAGTTTGTCGTAATGAACCTCGGAGACGAAATACAAAGCACAGACAAGTTTGTCGCTACCAGTAGCAGATCACCAATATGGTGTTATAACCCAGAAACAGGAATATGGGACAACAACGGAGAAGATAAAATAAAAACAACAGCACAAGAAAAACTAGGCAACATGACTAAAGAACACTATAAAAAAGAATCTGTTTCCTATATCAGAGACGGAAACTATATCCCGGTTGAGGCTCTTGGGGCTCCGAAAGGTAAAATAGTGTGCTTGAATGGTGTTTACGATCTTAACACAGATACATTAGAAGAATATAATCCTGATTTGTATGCGTTAAGCAGAATACCCATAAAATATGATAACAACGCAGAGTGCCCAAAAATAGATTTATTTTTATCACAAATATTACACAAAAAAGATATTACGGCATTCTATGAGATCGCCGGGTATTGCCTATACAAAGGATACCCAATAGCACGCATATTCATCTTTTATGGAGAAAAGGGAAGAAACGGAAAAAGCAAAGCATTAGGACTCATCAACGCTTTCTTAGGAACAGAAAACACCAGTAGCGTAAACCTACAATCCCTAACCGACGACGGGTTCAGATCATCAAACCTATACGGAAAACTAGCAAACATCTGTGGAGATATACCAGGAAAACCAATAGAAGATACTGGACTTATCAAAAAAATCACGGGCGGCGACAAAGTAACGTTCGAGAGAAAATATTTTGACGCTTTTGATGATGTATGTTCAGCTAAACTAATTTTCTCAGCTAACCAGGTGCCGCCACCAAAATATGATGATACAGGCGCGTTCTACCGTAGAATGATTCTTATCGAGTGTCCAAATAGTTTCATAGCCGGAGAACCCGGAACGGACCCTCATATATTGGATAAGATAACCACACCAGAGGAACTTAGTGGATTATTTAACAAAGCAATAGCTGGATTAAAAACTATACTAGAAAAAGGAATATTTAGCAACGAGGAAAATGAAGAAACTAGGCAACTAGAATATATGAAGGAATCAGATCCGATACAATACTTTGCTAAGGCGTATGTTTCACAGACATTGGATCCAGAGTATTTTATTACAAACGAAAAACTATATGATCATTATGTTTTTGTCTGTAATGGGTTAAAAAAGATTCCAACAAATAATTCATGGTTTCCTAGACAGCTTCGTCGGTTCTTGCCGTATGCTAACTTTACTAATACAACTATTTCAGGAAAGAGTGTAAAAATTGTAAAGGGAATAAAAGTTGACATAGAACGCATAGAAAAGGACTCTGGGGGTCAACATACGCCATATACGCCATATACGCCATTTAACCCTTTGTACTATACTACCATAAATAATACTGATAAAATATTTTCCACAACTTTAGACAAGGGGAAAAATGGCGTATATGGCGTATGTGACGTATGTGAAGAAGAACAAATTAGCGAAAAAAAACTAGATTTAGTTGAAAAAGACCCGAATCTAAAAGAACAATTAGACACATTATATGAACTTATCACAAAAAACAAAGAGATGTCAGAATATGATCTTGTGAATAAACATGATTATGAACGAGGTCAGGTTAAAAAACTTCTGTCTGTGTTAAAAAATGATGGGAAAATATATTCTCATCGCCCTGGGGTGTGGTGTATAGTTTGATGAGGGTCGGGATCATTGGAATGGTCCTGTGGCTCACAGGTATGTGGCGGTTTAGGCTTTGGCTCCTAGTAAACCAAGCACCCGGTCTATAACTGTGTTTGCTACAAACATGAATATTCCTGTGAAGTAGCTCACCAAGTTTATGGCTGTGCTTATGTCGTTGATGAATACTTGGGTTTCGCCTCCTACGGTTTGGGCTGCTCTTTTGGGGAAGCTGTCTATCCACCATAGGAATAATGCGAGTGGGATTATGGGGGCCCAGCTGTTGTAGCCTGTGAGGTTCCAGATGTTTCCGAGTCCGGTACTTATTGCGTATGTGCCGTCTAGGATGCTTTGATAGTAGGTGCTGAAATCGAGGACGATGCCGACTATTGCGGTGAACCAGTATGTGAAGAAGGTGTAGACGGCGTTTATTATTCTGAATTGTTGGACCATGAGGGCTAGGAGTCTGGTTAAGCTAGAACTGAACCAGGTGGTGAATCCGGCGATGTAGGTTGTTATAAGCGTCATGTAGCCGATGATTCCGAAGTCACCGAATAAGCTGTTAATCAAACCATAAACTTCTGTATTCCAGTTGAAGTAGCTAAAATCAAACTCCGAGGTGTATAGGTCGATGTCACTTAATGCGCCGTCATCTATTGTGGTTAACCGCACATCCGTTAGCCCTGATTGTCCTCCGGTTATGGTGAAGTTGAATGAAATTATATCTGTGGTGGCGTTGAAGTTGGTTCGTACTGAGGCTCCCAAGGTACAGATACCTGACGGATCGCTTACCTCTGTGAACGTGTTAGTGGTTTGGGTCCATCGCAGGGTAAAGTTTTCGCTGTCTCCGGTGGTGTTCACCTGAATCGTTACCGTGTTAAGATTATTAACCAGGTTTTCATCATACACGGTGGCGTTTACCCACCCGTAAACGTCTTTGCTGAAAACGGCGTCAGAGTCTAGGGCTACGTTAACTGGTGGTGTCGGCGCGATCACCGTGTAGTTGACATATACACTGTATTTTCTTGTGTCTGCCGATGATTCGGTAAGTGTTGCCGGGAAATTGGACCAGTTCCCAGCTCCTACGGTGACATCTTTTCCGCTATCTCCGCCGCCAATATCATATCTTAATCCTGGGTGGGTTCCTCCTGGTTCATCGCTCCACACTGCGAGCGCATAGGTTCCGTTTGAAAGGTAAGCTGTGGTTGGTATATTAAACGTGTGCCACCCATCCGCGTTTTTGGTCCATATCTCGGACTCTACCACTAGGTTTTTTGATGTTCCATTATCATTATAAATCGCTAGTTTGATGTCATCGGTTTGTTGTTGTGTTAAGTATGCGGTTATATTATTTATTACGCTGTTTGGGTTCGAGTATGTCCACCAGCTGAAAACGATTGTGTCAACTACAAGGTTTTCCGTTGATGCTCCTACTGTGGTGTAACCAAACGTAGGATCAACATATACTGGGTAATCTGCTTTATCTAACCATTTTTGATCAACTGTGACACTAAGAACTCCGTTAGTGTAATCAAGTTTACCCCATATCTCTGATCCATCGCTATCATAAACCAGTGGTCTGTAAACGTGGCTAAACTTTATGTCGCCGTCATATATCGCGTATGATTCTACAATGTTTTCGGGTCTGTAAGCTAGAATTGTTCCTTCACTGTTCCAAGCGTGGGTTTCGTTGGCGTATTGGTATTCCTCTGTTAATGGTGGTTGGTAGAACCATTTTAATCCTTCATCCTCCACCGTCATGCTGAAAACATTTGTAGGTTGTGGCTCATTTAATATAATCATATATTCTAAGCCGTCTGTGATTAGATAGGTTTCCGTGGTTATTGTGCCGTAGATGTGTTTCTGTTTTTTTCCGTCTTCCATGAATGTTGGTGTTTCCGTTGATATGAGTTTTATTTTTATTGTTTTATCGGTTTTTTCTTTGGTTAGCTCTACTGATCCGTTTTGTTTGTCAAGGTGTTTGATGTTGTCTTGTGCAGCGTAAACTGGGATACATGAAGATAGTATTATAAGTATTAATATGAGTCCTAGTTTCTTCATTTCTTTCGTTCTCCGATAAACTCGACCTTTATCACAGTGGGTAGGGTTTTGTTTCCGCTTCGTTGTCGTTGTGCTTTTCCTAGTGCGTCTGGGAGGCTTCGGGCTTCAAAAGGTCCGATGTTTTCTGTTCGTCCTCCCTTGTACTGGTAATTTACCCTGTATAACTGCTTCTTACCCGCGAATAGTTGAAGATTCAACTTACGCCTAGCCTCACGCTGCGCCGGAGACAACAAAAGAGGCGGAGTTACCGGCGTTGGCTCCGGTGTGGGTTCCGGGGTAGGCTCCGGTGTTGGATCTGGCGTTGGACTAGGAGTAGGGACCGGTATTGGTTGAACTTGAATAACATCCTCCTCGGTTTTTGTGACAGGCTCTAACATCTCATGTTCCCGCGCACCAGGAATATTCTGTTTTCCTATTGTCACATTAATCTGCTTACGAACAGAATCCTGGACCTCAAATGATTCACTAATATCAGACACTACATCCTGTGTTTCCTTATCACCTAAACGAGTTAAAATAGATGTAACCAAAGAAGGGTCAAGAGATAAACTGTCATCAAACTCATCAAGGAAGTTGATAAATTCATCTGGTTCCCATCCTATATCGTCAAGAAAATCATCTAACAAGATAACTTCTTCTGGTATAACGTGGGCTCCTGCTGTGTAGAGATCCTTATTTTTTTCGTAGAACTCTGCGATGTCCTCTATTCGTTTAAATATTTTTACGTTATCAGCGTCAAGTTTACGAAGATCAGCGGTTGATATTCCTGAATTTCCAACAATTTTTTCCCATTGTTTAGCTTCTTCTATTGTGAATGAATCAGGTATATCCAATGGGTCAACAAAGTCATCTATTTTACCATAAATCTTTTTTATTATTTTTTTACCTAGTTTGGTTACACCGAGTTTTGATAAAACGTAGGTAGCGGCGTAATCTATTGGTGTTGGTGTTAGCACACCACCAGTTATTCTTAGAACTTGGTCTTGTGGTCTTTTCACTGGTGCATCTATTGGTTTGAATGGGAAAACGGCTTCTTCGCCGGCTCCTAATATTGTTTGAGTGGCGGCGTAGCCGAGTCTGCTTAACGCCTCTGTCGCTGTTTTTGGTTTGAAGGTTGTTTTTCCTGCGAGTCCTAGAAGTTCAAGGTTTTCTCTGTTTTGTTCAATGGTTGGGAAGTTTCCTGATTTGTATAACTGTCCCGATAACACAGGAATAGAAATGATTGTTGTTTTTCCTGGTACTGGTTGGGTTGTCGGTGTTATTGGTTTTATTCCCCCAACACCAGGTTGAGCTTTTATTATATTTACCCGTGTTTCTCTTATTTCTTGTCCAATCTTCTTTATGTTTGCCGCCGTCTGGGTTTTCGCTTTAAGAGAATCGGCAATAGCATTAATACGGGCTTGTGAGTCGGCGATATCCTCAGACATTACTCCAATAGAAGCAAAATCCTGTTTTACTTCATTTAACTGGTTTTGAGCAAGATTTAATGATGCTTTAAGATCCACTATCTTTGTTTTTGGTGTAACTATTTGTTTTGGTGTTACTTGGGGCTTTCCTGTGGTTGGATCAACATATCTGCTCATTATTTTATCATCCTCAGTGTTGCGCTTTTCGGTAACTCTGGGCGTTGAATCTTGCTGACGGCGGCTTTAAGCGCACCTGTGGCGGTTCCACCTGTATTATAAGACTCAGATCCACCACCTGGGAATATGAACGTCACATTATACCCCGTCCCGGGTCTGCTTCGCCTCATAGCCCGAGGCACAGTCCGTTGCTCTGGTTTAGGTCCAGTTCCACGATCAAAGACTTCAACAAATTTTCCATCCCTGTAATGACCCTTTACTTTATGCTCATAAGGACTTTTCCTGGTCATTTTCGTTTACCTCTTTTTTTACCGTATAACAGTTTTTCGCCTGTATCGTAAACCAGTTTCCGTCCACGACCCACAGGATCATACCTGTTTGTCGCCTTAACAAGACTCTTAGCCGACTTCTTAATACCAAACTTTTTCGGCATAACACCGATAACCCTAGCCGCAGCACGACCAAGATGATTCTTAGGCTTACGCATGGTAATTGTTATAGAGTCTATATATTAAAAGTTAGCTTTTATAAAATAGAAAAGGATGCCGTGAAAGCACGGCTACGGGATACTAATTTTTCCCGCTGATATAGGATAGTGCGCCGAGAATGGCAATCACTGGAAGGAAGCTGAATGCTGTGGTGAGAGCTGAGTAGATCGCGGTCTCAAAGCTGGCCATAGCGTCAATGCCCATGATTATCGCGACGGCAAAGCCGACGATGACAAAAATGAACATACTGTTTCCAGTAATCTTATTGGCTAGTCCGGACAATTTCTTTTTTTCACATCCTAGTGACTATTAATATTTCTTCGGCGTTTGGTAATATAAGGGTTAGCTTTTTATTTATTTGAAGTAGGCGATAACGCCCAGTAAAGTGCCGCCAACAACGGCTAAGAGCTTCATATTCAATAACGTGAGATTGGCTGTAACAAAGTCAGGTATCCATATCCCAAGTGTGTTCAGTGACCCGATAAGCACAGCAACACCGATACCGAGGACCCCGAAACCAATGATTAACCCACCGCCATCTGTTCCTTTTATACTGTATGCTGCAATCGTTACTAGGAATAAGCCTGGGATTAGGGCAATATAGTCGCTCCAGATGTTCATATTATATCCGGCAGGTAGCCGGGTAACAACTAAGATCATTATAACCACAGACATTAAGGCTATGGCTAAGTTTTTACCGTTTTTTTTACGACCCATTGGACTCAACTTCACCTTTCCGTTCTGGACTAATATATATTGTGCCAACCAACAGTAATAAACACACTACTCTATGGATGGGTTGAAGCCAAAACCATCTGGGCTGAACAAAAAACTGAATATATGTCAATATGAAACTGAAAACCAATCCAAACCTGATTCCCCACATATTCGTGATCTGGAACCGGGTCTTAAAGAAGAACGCGGGAACAACCCTGATCCATTGAGGAAACCGGACATACCACCAATTAAAACCAAGACTAATCGGAAGCCATATTTGAAACTCGTAGACATGATAAAAGAACTCCCAAAAGAAACTGTTAAGGAACACGGTTAAGAATCCAAGGCATAGGGCTTGTTTGAAATTAAACTTCACCGCATATATAGAGACAGCCAACAAAATATATAGAATGTATTGTTTCAATATATTTACCGTGAAAAAACCGATTTGAATATTATACGCATCAACTAACGCAAAACTACAAGCACCCCCAAGATAAAACAAACACTTCGCAACTCGACCAAAACTATACCGGTTACCATATATTTTTAGCCACAAAACCATCTGCAACAAAAGCGCAGCCTGAACAAACTTATACGGAACCAAGCACCTCACCCATCGCCTTCAACGTCTTCTCACAAACCACACCCCAAGGCAAAGCAGAATCCAGAATAACGTCAAACCAATTCGTAAGCATAACATACCGTAAATCTACCGTACAAGGGAAATATTCGTTCAGTTTATCCCGGACAGCGTATAGGTCCAGTTTTTCTCCTGGGTTTACTGTGAAGTATCGTATTTTGGTGTGTGGGTGTGCCATTATTTTGAAGTATTGGAATATGTGTATTGTTTTTGGTGATGTTGGTTTTGTTGTTCGTAGTTTTTTTTCTGCCCGTTTTTCTCGTATTATAAATGGGTCGGGTTTGAAGTTGCGGTTCATTGCTATATAGAAAACCGTTTCCTATATATATGTTTATATATTAATACTATTTATACATATAATATGCGGAAGGCATATAGCGTAACCCTCGACCCAGAGCTTGTAGACATAATCAGAAAACAACCAGAAACAAGCCTATCCGGACTATTAAACCGCCTTCTAAAACAATGGATAGAGGAAACAGAAAAATGAAAAAGATTGAAGAATTTTACAACAAAAATCGACCCATCATCAGTGTAATGATGTTAGCAACCGTAATCGCGTTTGCTGATTTTGATTTCACCTTTGGGGAAGCGTCTATCATTTCACTATGTTTCTATTACTACCTGAGTTTACAAGAACTTATTTTAAAGTTAAAAGAGGAAACAGAAAAATGAGTATTCAACCAACGGCGTTTTATGTAATAGGGTTAATTGTGATCTGGGTTCTCAGTGAAATACGATCCAATCTTTCCCTCATAGCTCAAAGACTAGAATGGATAAACCAAGACACTCGTAAAATAGTTAACAAAATGGAGGAAAAACAATGAGCAACGGAACAGAGTTCATAACCTACTTCACCAGCCTATCAAACACAATCCTAAACTACGCCATCATCGCAATATTCGCCACAATAATTCTACTAATCACAGTCACCGAACTAATGAAAGCGTTCAACCCAAACATCGCAACAACCAAAGAAGCCATAGACCACATAGTCACAAAACTAAAAGAAGATGAAGACAAAGAACATGATTCATCCGATTTAGTTGACTTAACATATATCGGTCAAGCATTAAAAGAGACAAAATTAGACCTCATGCTTGTGCCTATGTTCGGGTTGCTTATTGTCATGACAATCGGAGACACCCTGTTCCCTCAAATCTCTGCTAGATGGCTAGAAACCGCCATGATCAACTATGTCCCAATCGTGCCATATATCTTCTGTTTTGTTATACTGTATATGGTTGGCGTTATGGCGATTCTAATATTCAAGGTTATTGGAATAAAAACATTTGAGTTATTCAGCGTCTTAGCAGTAAAGTATAAAGAACTCGTAAAAGAGGAAATAGCACAATGAGTATTCTAAACAAGATAAATCCAACCAAACAACGAAAAGAAGTCATGGACATCAACCTCGTAGACGGAACATTCCGAGATGAAACCGTAGAACGAGAACAACCCACAGCCTTATTCTGCAAAAAACATGACGGCTACACACCAATCACATTCAAAGACAGACCAGGATTCAACGGAAAAACAAAACGATGGCTCAGCGTAGAAGCCACACCAACAGTTGCAGAAATTGACACAGACAGCAAAGGAATTAAACTATCACCTGTTGAATACCTTAAAACGGTGTGGGGAGAAAAAGGATACGAAGGACTACCACCAGCGTTAAAAGAATCACTCCTAGCCAGAATCGGGATAACCGTTTCAATAAAACCCAGAGAACTAAACCCAGACGAAGAAAGAACATACAAAAAACTGAAAGCCGAAATGATGCTCTACGACACCAACCTAGAGAACGCTAAAAACCTCGGAGAATCCAAAGAAACCCAAAAATGGCATGACAAAATGTTCGACAAAATCCCCTGGATACTCACAGGAGTAGCTTTGAACTATATTGCAGAAGCCTTGGGGATATTATCATGAGTGAGCATGAATCAAGATCCAAGTCACCGATAACAACAATGGTCCCACAACTAGGATCAAGTCCTAGAATGATGGCGCGTGGAGAATGGGATATGAGACTGCTTAGTAACATCATGAGCCCAGAGAAGATGCCTAGTAGCTTCAAATCCGTTCTTTACTTCCTAGTTGTCCGTGACATAGTTGAAAACGATAAATCCTATCTTGACGCACTTGTAGATAACTACCTCATATTGGTGAACAGTATTGATGGCCGTGGACGTAATGATCAGATACGGGCTGAGAACGCTTTGAAGGGAATCCCTGTTCAAATTGAGCGGATCCCAGAGAAGCCAAATTTCCTAGACCGAATCACCGATAGTGAGAAGGCTCAGGATTATGAGCGTTGGAAGGAACGGCAGGAGCTTGGCTTAGAGTGAAGCGAATAACTGAGTTAATTGACTCCATCAAGGAGAAACTAACTCCAGAACAGGAGTTTAACCCTTGGAATCAACCGGACACACCTAAACCACTGATAACACCAGAAGACATAGACGAAGCCATACAACAGATGCAAAAAAAGCCGAGAACAACGGCTCACCCAGCCATATTAGCTGTGACAAAGCTCAGCACAGGAATATGGATGCTTCTCCACGTTATTCTACTCTACATGATGCTAGGGTCCCCAATATCAGGAGGCGTACTGGTGATAGTGTTAATTAACCTCAACTTTCTCAGACACTATATAGTATTACAAGGAAAAAACCAAAATGAGTGAAGACCTCGGATTCAACAACACCACATTCAAAGAAAAACCAGACATATCAATGATATTCCTCCGACAACTGGACCGAACAAACATGGCAGCAAGCAGAGACTACGAATCAGCCGTAATCCAAAAACTAAACAACCTCCCAATGACTTACCATAAAATGGTAGAAGACCAAGCCGACAGATACACCGAGGAAAAAGCAACCTACACCTTTGAAGCTCCCTGTGGTCAAGAAATCGGTGAAATAAATGATCCATGTCTAAAAGACGATAAAATCCCAGTGAAAAGACTTGATGACGATTCTATTGATTGGGATGATCCAAACATTTGGAGCCCAAAAATGACGCTAGAACAATACATCGACTACACCAGACTAGATTACGTTATAATGGAAGCCTCAGAAATAGCGGGATTAACGTGGAACCAAGACTCAGAAACATTCAAAATCGCCACCATAAGGCTACCACTCAGCAACAAAGCAACCCCATACAGGCCACAACTAGACAAAAACACAGAAGAAGACGAGGAAGAAACAGATGACACCGATCAAGATCAAGAGGAAGAAACATAATCCAGATTATCAGCACAAGGAAGGTGGGGATAACCTTGTTGATCTTCCTCCTGAACTTGCATATCTAGCGGAATACAATTTCAAAGCCTATCGTTACGGAACCAGCGTTTTCCTACAAGGACCAGGATATGACATGAAAGTAATTGACGAAATATTATCAAAAATCAATAATCAGGAAAGCGTAGTAATCGCAATAACAGGACCGCCAGGAACAGGAAAAACGTATCTCGGAATGGCACTAGCCCAAATCCTTGACTCAAAGTTTCATTGCACCGATACACCGACACCTGACCCAAAAGAAGATGATGGACAAATCCCATTCACCAGAGAACACCTAATGCACCTTACCGGAGAAGACAGTCCACTTGTAAGAGGACAAGTAATTTTACCGGATGAAACACATTTCGGAATCGGAGCCAGAGGGTGGCAGAAAAGGGATCAACAGGACTTAACAAACTATATCGCAGCCATACGAAGCAAAGGCTATGTGCTTATAATGATCGTCCTCCACACCCAAATGATCGACAAAATGGTCCGCGACTTTGTGATAAACTATGAGATCAGAGTCACAAACAGAGGCGAAGGCATCGTATATCGAAGATGGTTTCCACCTTTCGGTAAAGAGGTGTTCAAGAAACGAATCGGAAAAATAAAACTACCCTTACCAGACCACGAATTATGTAGCAAAAGAACATGCCTCGGATGCAGCTATTTGACACCTAAAAAAATTAAGACACGATGTATGACGATTCGAGCTGTCTATGAAAGACGAAAAGAGGACTTCCTGAACAGCCAAAGCAAAAAAGACGAAGAAGAAAACCGAGACTACACGAACGATGACAGGAAACTGGTGAAAGATAAATTCTATGAATATCAGGATTTATTATATCTTGATAATAGAGAAAACATAGCGATAAGTTCTGTCACCAAAATACTGAAAAAGATTCACCGTGAGGACAAGATTAAAGTTAATTATGGAAGAGATTCAGGAATGGAGTGGAAGCGTGATCTTGACAAGGATAAGGACTTAATCAATAACATCAAGCTGAGGAAAAAACCACCTAAAGAATACCTAGAAGACCTATTATTGGCGTAGACACCAATAATAACCCACACACGCCCCTTGTTCTATTACTATATGTTGGTAAATCTCAACGGTTTTTCAGACGGACTCTCTCGACTAATTGCCATTACTGCACTAATGGAAAGTAATATATGTGGGGTTATGGTACTTTATGGTATGCCACAATACCTTCATGCAGATCCAAGAAGAAAACTAACAAAGAAAACCCTAGACCAAATGATACAAAGTCCTGCCGAGACTTGGGTAAAAGCGTTATTCGTATATCTCTATTATTATGGGGTTCGAATAAGTGAGGCCTTAGCGGTATCGGTTGAGGACTTTACAGTAGACGAACAAAACTTTTTGAGTGTCAACAGTATTACGTTGAAGAACCCTACCCAGGACACGCGAACTTTGTGGGTTCCTGTGGATTCGCCTCACATAGATTTTCTGTTAACCTACATCAAGGCAACTGACACCGGAAAACTGTGGACTTATTCGCGCCAATGGGCTAGGGTAAAGCTGCAAGAAACATATCCGTGGATTACGCCTCACGGGTTCCGTCATAACCGTTTGGATGATTTCGCGCAACTTGGTGAGAATCCTTATGCTTTGAAAAGTTGGGCGGGTTGGAGTGATATTCGTCCTGGTGATTCGTATGTTCAGAGTGTGGATACTAAGAAGATGGCTAAGAGGTTCTTCAAATGAATGACCCTTATTTTTATTCCTATCTTGCTGGATTGATAGATGGTGAGGGATGTTTTCTAGTTTTTAAGCGTACCACAAAAGGATGCATCAGAGGATATACTTGGCAAATAACATTGACAATTGCACAAAACAATATAGAGTTTTTAGAGAATCTTATCTCAGATCTTGGGTATGGAAAAATAACCCTTTCACGTTCTCATTTTATTTCTTTGTATCCAAATAATCTTAGAGATTTGATTCCTAAAATATTACCTTATTTGAGAGGGAAAAAAACACAAGCTGAATTAACTTTAGAAGCGTTAAAGATTGTAAAGTTTACTAAAAGGAATCAAATGGATATGAAGAACGAGAAACTGGAACAAATAGAACTTAAACTAAAAGCTCTTAAAGGAACATTGAATGTTAAAAGCCCATTTTCACAGATTGTTTGATAAATTGGTGAAGTAGTTTTTCCCATTTACCCTAGGTATCGGAGGCTTACTTTTTCTTCTTTTTGTCGGCTTTCTTCTGTTTCTGTTGCAGTTGATAACGGTCGTTTGCGTCTACGATTTCTTTGGTTGTGAATGTTGATCTTCCGATTACGGTGTATCGTTTGCCTCTGTGTTTTATGTTTTTTATGGTAGTTTTAGCCATGGTTGCTCAACATGTCTATGTTTGATTATAAATATATAAAGGATTATACTCCAAATGCTCTGATTGCTACAAGCAATAACCCGACAACAGCGATAACCATAACGTATGCCATCAAGGTCCCGCTAATAAGATTCTGTTTCTTTGCTTCGAGGCTGACGATGAAAGCCACTATTGGAAACATAGCGATGAATATGTTAAAGTTCTCGTTTAACGTGTCGCTGAATACGGCATAGTTCAGGGTTACGATTACTCCGTTTCCGGTGGTGGTTACGGTTGCTGTCTCTGTGGCGTGATTGTAAACTATGGTATCTGTGTTTGTTCCAGCTGGTGTTCTGTCATTGTTATTATAGTGAACATAAGTGTCCACGGTTCCCAGGAGGGTTGAAACATTATACTTGACCGTGTATTGGTTTACTGATATGATTGTCATGTTTACTCCTGGGTCACAGCTAAAGCCGAGGATGCCTCTGTTTCCTCCGTATCCAAGAAACGCGAATTGGTTGAGTGTGTTCATGATGTAGAGTTGTCTGGATGTGAAGATGTTTCCGAATCTTACGTTTCCTCCATCGTTGCTCTGGAAGTTGGTGGGTCCGTCTATTGTGAAGGCTTGTGCCATAGGGACTAGAATTAGGATTAATAGTAGTGGTACTATGGTTTTATGTTTCAAGTTACTCAACAAGTATATCTCTATACAACAACTATATAAATATGAATTGGTTACTAATGTTTGTTGAGTAATGTTATGCCCAAGAAAAACCGTAAAACAGGTATCAAAATCAGAGGATCTGACCCAAAACGCACACGGTATCAATGTGAATACTATCGGTTACGTAGGGCTAAGTCAACTAAGAGGCGAAAAAGATGAATAAACAGAACCAGATACGAATAATTTTAATCGCGTTCCTTGTACTCGGATGCACCGTAGGATTAACGATGGCTGCAGTCCCACAAAGCACCATAAGAACCACAGCCGGAGGCATAACAACCTACGTAGGACACTACATGAACGCTACCCTTGGTTGGTATCAAGGAGCCACAGAAAGACTTGATACCTTGGGTAACGCTGTTTTCACCACAGTTGACACAGGTCAGGGCGCGTATGAGCTTTTTGGCATGGATCAGAACGTATTACAGGCCTCTAATGTGGTTTTTGGCAGCGTCACAGACTCATCCTTAACCTCCGGCAGAGTACAATTCTCAGGCGCTTCCGGGTTATCAGCCGATGACGCAGACCTTACTTTCTCAGCAGACACCTTAACATCAACCAAGATAGATGCTACAGAATATTACCTAAGTTCTGTGAATATAACGGATACAATGGGAGCAACCCCAACTTTTACTAACATCACTCTCACTGGACCATATCTTAATGGGTATAATGTTGATGAACTAAGATATTCTACACTTTTAGACAGTTACTACCCAGAAGTTAGGACAGATAAATCTGGGGATGTCCTCATCTGGGAGGACTTTGACAGTGTAGAAGGAAATGACGTTATGGAGTCTACAACAATCGAAAGTACGGTTGATGGTCTTTTCCATAGATGGTATAGAACCTCAACATCAACAGGTATATATTCTATAATGTATGCACGTTCTATTGATGGACTAAACTTTACCAGATACGGAGGAAACCCTCTTAGTTTACCTGAACTTACAAACCCGAGGTTTCCTTTTGTTATTGAATATCTAAATAAATATTATATGTTCGCTAAAAACGGTGCATCTGGGTCAACTTATCTTTATGATGTAACTGATCCCGTTAAACCAATCATACAAAACAGTGGTAATCCTGTGATTACTGCAAACTATTATAATCCTAGTGTTGCTATTGTTGGTTCTACTTGGCACATGCTTCTTGAAACTCCGGCAGCTAAACTGGTGTATAGTTACTCTGATTTCTCTACATTAAACTTTGATACACATATAAGTGGAACAGTGATAGGTGGTGCAGGGGCAGATAGTGCCGGAAACTCGCATCTATTATATATCTCTGAGAGAAACGCACTTTTAGCTGTTCATGGATATATTGACACAACCTATTGGGAGATCAAGGCAAGCACAGCTAGTCTTGCAGATGATCTTTCCTTATCAGCATCATGGACCACAAGCACAGCCTTAAACATAGCTGACGCAAATTATCACTACGCAGACCCGGATATATTTTTCCCACGTTTAGAAGCTCCTAATAAAACAGTTATAGCGGTAAATTATCAACAAGCCGTCATATATACATACACATCTGGACGAACAAAACTACAATTCTATGATGACTGTGTCGCAAATACATCAATCACAACAAATATCTACACAAGCTACGCTACACATCAATCAGATCACTATGAACGATGGAGAATATACCCATTTTCCACTGGAGCATTATGGGCTTCAACGTTTGTTAGTGATAAAACATTAAAAGTTACTAATGATTTTGTGTATAACCCAACGCTTGTTTACGATACAACTGGATATATAATTGAAATAAAAGCCAAACGGTTAGCCGCAGGATCAAGAATACAGTTTGCACCAAGGTATGTTGATAAAAGTAACTTTGCTAGAATCTGGACTGATACCTCTGGGTCTGATGGAACTGTAAACTATCAAGAGAAGATAATCGGTAGTTTTGGTGGATCAACAGTAATTACAACAACTAGCCCAATAACAGATACAAACTGGCACACATTTAAAATAATTGTAATCGGAAGCCTAAACCTTCTCTATATAGATGAAATTTATCAAGGAAGCGTAACATCAACAAACGCGGCTTTAATAGATGAAAATATGAACGTAGCCGTTGGAACTGATCTTGGTTCTGCGTACTATGATGATATTGTGGTTTCAAAGTATAGAACTGGGGTAGAAACTTCAAGCGGAGATACCACCCTATATAACTTGACCAGCAGCATCACCGTACCTCATGGCCTCAGCTATACACCAAGTGCAGGAGACATAAGCATAACTCAGACAACAAACCTTAGCAACTGCACACAATACTGGGTTGACACTATCGGGGCAGCTAACTTTGTGATCCACGTAGGAGATGTTACCGGAGAGAAATTCACTTTAGCAAACATTGGCTTCTCTTGGGCTGTGGATCGCCGCTAACTTTTTTTTAATTATCCATTCTCTGATACTATCTTAGGACGTTTTTTCTATTATCAATCTCAGGAATTATCTTGTAAGCTACATCTTGAAAGTACAGCATACAGGCAAGTTCACGTTTTGCGGTCCAGAGTTTGAAGAATTTACCGATCTCAACAACCATTAATCCGAATCCTAGCCATAGAACAAACAGGGGTCCTCGAATCAGAATCATTCCGTTTTACCATCCCTTTTTAGGCTATTTTTCTTTTCTTCTGCCTGGTTTGCTGCGACAACACATGAAAGCATAAGGTGAATAAAACCAAAAAACAGTATTGGCACAGCAGCCATATTACCTAAGAGTACAATAATATCAATCATTTTTCCGTTCTCCTATTTAGTTTACGGATATAGCAGCTATGACACATTCCATCCCATTTTTTCAGTTCGTTAATCTGGGTCCATTCTCTACAATCAGAACATTTGGATTGATCTCTAAGTCCATGATACATGTAAACTAGAGCTTTCATTTTTGTTCGTCCTCACTTGGTTTAAGTTTCTGGATAATCGGTAGAATAGTATTGAGTATGAATCGTAAAGATACTTCTATAATACTCAACCAGATAAGACCAGCCCCGACATATATTTTTATGATCACCAAAGGGACCATGTATTCACATGCCTTGGTAGCTTGTTCTAAATATTTCTCTGGTGCTATCCAGGGTCCAATAATCATATAGAACATAATTCCCATAGCATACAAAATAACAACCGCAATAACATAGGCGTATATTATGGCGCAGTTATCAAAAACATAGCTCAATGGCTTCTTTTCTTTACTCATCGTGGTTTACCTCTTTTGTGGCTACTTTATGGATTGGGACCACGTTAGCGAACCTTTTGAACGCTTCAAAGCATTTAGGGCAAACCGTTTCATGTTCGGTTCCACAGTGTTTACAGGTTTTCATTAGGATTCCTCCTTAGAGTTACCAATTTTACGGTTATCCCATGCTTTTGCTAGAATATTTAGATAAAATCCACCTGCAAACACCGCTAAAGTGTAAACGGCATACTGTGACTTATACCACATAACATAAGCTAAACCGAGACTAAGAATTAACATGGTTCCTGCTAATACACCAGATTTTTCAACAATGTTCATTCTTTGTCCTCCTGAGTTTGTTTAGTTAAATGGATGTTCTCATTCACGATTTTCCAACTCCTTAATTCGTGCGTTCAATCGTGCGATTTCATCATCTTTTGGATCGTCATTCCAGTGACTAAAACCTATACGCATTGGTTCACTGAGCATTTTTTGTTCTTCTTCGTATTGGCGCATAGTCTCATCTGAGACAATTTTACCTACTTTAACAGGTTTTTGTGATTCTCTATATTGTCTTAAAGTCTCATCTGATATGATCTTCACTTTGGACCCTCCTTAGACTCGCCCATTAGACGGATAATCACTTCATTGAATGATTCTCTCGGATGGATTTTGAGGCCCAATAGTTCCTGGTGAACCTCGTTTGTTACTTTGATTGTCGTTGTACCTTTTATTATACTCATGTATAACACAGTATACCAAGGTGTATATAAGATTACCTAAGATTCATTTGGTTAATGGATAAGAAGATCCACCCGGTAACATCCTTCACGGGTTAACGAGTCGTTGACATGAGACCCTCCTCTTTGATGCACACTCCGGACAAACAAGTTTTTTTCTATATCCATGCTCATAACTGACTTGCATTCCATGTTTTTCGCAACCAACCTTGTAAAAAG